>Ga0194131_10000948_pt1 | contig 50249 bp, 45 predicted proteins | sample TA2KigO120mmetaG_FD_148631 | JGI IMG/M metagenome (GOLD analysis project Ga0194131, IMG submission 148631) | Freshwater microbial communities from Lake Tanganyika, Tanzania - TA2015053 Kigoma Offshore 120m | ecosystem: Environmental > Aquatic > Freshwater > Lake | place: Tanzania: Lake...
CCAGCCCGCGTGGGGCGCGGCCCCGGCCGCCACCCGGGCCGACGCGCTCGTGGCCCTCGCCGACGCGGTCGAGGCCCACGGCGACGACCTCGCGGCGGCGGAGCGGGCCGCCACCGGCAAGACCGACGCGCAGCTCTGCACCGAGATCGACACGTCGGTCGCGTACCTGCGCTACTACGCGGGCCTGGCCCGGGCGCTCCACGGACGCACGATCGACCTCGGCGCCGGCAACCACACGTACACCCGGCTCGAGCCCTTCGGAGTGGTCGGCGTGATCACGCCGTGGAACCTGCCGCTCAACCAGGCCTGCCGGGCCTCGGCGCCCGCGCTCGCGGTGGGCAACGCCGTGGTCGCGAAGCCGTCGGAGTTCACGTCGGTCACCACCCTGATGCTGGCCCGCCTCGCCACCGAGGCCGGGCTGCCCGCCGGCGTGTGCAATGTGGTCACCGGCACCGGCCCGGCGGTGGGGACCCCGCTGGCCGCGCACCCCGGGGTGCGGCGCATCGCGTTCACCGGCTCGGTCGCGACCGGCCGCCACCTCGCGGGGGTCGCGGCCGAGCGCCTCCTGCCGATCAGCCTCGAGCTGGGCGGGAAGTCGCCGGTGGTGATCTTCGCCGACGCCGATCTGGACCGGGCCGCGGCGGCCGCGGCCGCGGCCGCCGCGATGAACACCGGGCAGGTGTGCTCGGCGACCACCCGGGTGATCCTGGAGGAGTCGGTGCACGACGCGGTGGTCGACCGCATCGTGGCGGTCCTCGAGGGGCTGCGCCCGGGGGTGGACTTCGGGCCGATCATCACCGAGGCGCAGTACGCCCGGGTGCTCGACCACTTCGCCGGCGCGGCGGCCGACGGCCTGGTGCCGGTGACCGGTGGGACCGCGTACACCGACGGACCGGCGGGCCGGGGCCTGTTCGTCCGGCCGACCGTCTACGCCCGCGTCGACCCGTCGCGGCGGGTGGCGCGCGAAGAGGTGTTCGGGCCGGTGCTGGTGACGATGACGTTCACCGACGAGGCCGGCGCCGTCGCCCGGGCCAACGACACCGAGTACGGGCTGGTGGGCAGCGTGTGGAGCGGCGACGCGGCGCGCGGCCTGCGGGTGGCCGAGCGGATCGACGCCGGGCAGGTGTCGGTCAACGGCGGCGCGCTCAACATCGAGACGCCGTTCGGCGGGTTCAAGGGCAGCGGCTACGGCCGGGAGAAGGGCATCGAGGCCCTGCACGAGTACGCACAGGTGAAGACGGTCAGCCTCGGCCTCGGCTGAGGCTCTGCCCGCCCCGTGTACCGCACCATCGAGGGCGCCGCGCCCGGTGCCCAGGTCGACGGGATCGGGTCGCGCCGCGGCTCAGCCCCCGGGGTTGACCCAGTCGACGTCGGGGTGGTCGACGATCGTCCGGATGTCGTCGCACTCCTCGTCGGGGTAGTCGGCGCACGCGACCTCGATCCCCGCCTTCACCGCCGTGCGGTTGATCTGGCCCCGGACGAACAGCACGGCGCCGATCACGGCGATGGCGATCAGGGCGACCAGGAGGATGTACTCGACGAGGTTCGCGCCGCGCTCGTCGGCGAGACGGCGTGCGGACGCGTGCGAGTCCGACGGGTGTGTGTGCATCGCAGATGGCCTCCCGTCGGCGGTTGTCGGCACCGGCGGCTCCCGACTTGAGGCTGCGGTGACCCGGCCGGGTGGGCCGAGAGGGCAGGAGCGGGGAAACGGAAACGTTCTTCTCGTTTTCGGAGATCCGTGATATCGTCCCCCGGCACCGAGAGGGAGGTCCAACCCGTGCCGCACTTCCCGAAGCCCGCCGAGGGCTCCTGGACCGAGCACTACCCGCACCTGAGCACGGCTCCGTCGTCGTACGCCGACTCCACCTCGCCCGAGTTCTACGAGCTCGAGCGCAAGGCCATCTTCGAGAAGACCTGGCTCAACCTCGGCCGGGTGGAGCAGATCCCGCGGGTCGGCTCCTACTTCACCAAGGAGATCGACGCGGCGGGCACCTCGATCGTGGTGGTGCGCTCGGGTCCCGACGAGTTCACGGCGTTCCACAACATCTGCCGCCATCGCGGCAACAAGCTCGTGTGGAACGACTTCCCTAAGGAGGAGACCTCGGGGGTCTGCCGCAACTTCACCTGCAAGTACCACGGGTGGCGCTACGACCTCCAGGGGGCGCTCACCTTCGTGCAGCAGGAGGAGGAGTTCTTCGGGCTCGACAAGGCCGACTACCCGCTCGCCTCCGTCCAGATCGACACGTGGGAGGGGTGGCTCTTCGTCAACCTCGACCCCGACAACACGACGTCGCTGCGCGAGTACATGGGCGCGCTCGGCAAGGGCCTCGAGGGCTACCCCTTCGAGAAGATGACCCAGGTGCACAAGTACCGGGCGGAGATCGGCTCCAACTGGAAGCTGTTCATCGACGCCTTCACCGAGTTCTACCACGCACCCGTCCTGCACGTCCGCCAGGCGGTCAACGAGGAGTCGGAGAAGCTCGGCAAGTACGGCTACGAAGCGCTGCACTACGAGCTCGACGGTCCGCACGGCGTGGTGTCGTCGTGGGGCGGCATGTCGCCGCCCAAGGACCTCAACATGGTGAAGCCGATCGAGCGCGTGCTGCGCTCCGGCCTCTTCGGCCCGTGGGACGCGCCCGACATCGGCCTCGATCACCCGCTGCCGGCCCAGAACCTCGCCAACAGCCCCGTGTGGGGCCTCGACTCCTACCTGTTCTTCCCCAACTGGATGCTGCTCGTGTGGAAGCCGAACTGGCTGCTCACGTACCACTACTGGCCGACGAGCTACAACACCCACATCTTCGAGGGCACCTGCTACTTCGTGCCGCCGAAGAACGGCAAGGAGCGCCTCGCGCAGGAGCTCGCGGTGGTGACGTTCAAGGAGTACGGCCTCCAGGACGGCAACACGCTCGAGGCCACGCAGCGGATGATCGAGTCGAACACGCCGGTCACGTCGTTCCCGCTGAACGACCAGGAGATCATGATCCGGCACCTCCACACCACGGTGCAGCAGATCGTCGACGAGTACGCGACCGCCAACGGCGTGTCGGTGCTGGGCTGAGGGGGACGGCAGTGACCGAGGCGATGGCCGACGTGACCTTCCCCACGGGCTTCGAGGACCTCGCGCCCTGGAGCGACTGGGTGATGCACGGTGAGCGGGCCCGCTACGAGAAGCGGGTCAACTCGTCGATGGAAGAGCTCCAGGCGTTCTACGACGCGGTGTTCCCGCGCCTCCAGGACGCGTGCGACTACCTGGAGCAGTACCCGGTCGACGAGCTGTCCGACGAGGGCGTCAACCTGTTGTGGCTGATGTGCTCACTGGTGACGGTGTCGTTCCCCGTCGAGTGCTGGCGCCAACCGCGCGTCCCCGACGCCGGTGCGAGCAGCATCGATGCGGTCCTCGAGCCCGCGGTCTGACGCGGTCTGACGCGGTCTGATCGGCTCGGCGGTCAGTCGGCGGGGTCGACGTCGTCGAGGACGCGGGCGACCGGCGCGCCGTCCAGCCCCGGTGAGAGGTCCCGGGACTGCCAGACCACGGTCTCGAGGAACTCCTTGAAGGCCTCGGCTTCGGGCACCGTCCGGAACTCGAGCTCGACGACGATGTAGTGCGCGTCGTCGACCGGACGACGCACGCGTTGGGCCACGACGCCGGCGTTGCGGCGCGCGTCGGCGAACTGCCCGAACGCGCCGAGCCAGGTGTCCAGATCGGTGATCGCGTGTTCGATGTGGAGCGTCGGCACGGCCGCCTCTCTCGGATTCGGAGCGCTCCACACGCTACGCGAGCCGGGCTCCGGACGCGCCGTAGCTGTCACAGGCCTGTGTCATCATCGACCCGTGACCGAACACCAGTTCGATGCATCGGGTGCTGCCGGCGGGGAGGCGTTCGACTTCCCCGGGCTGTGCGACGAGCTCCGGTGTCACTCGACCGAGTCGGTGACGGCGATCCGGGAGGAGGCGGTCCGGGAGCAGCGGCGCTGGCGGCTGCGGGAGCTGGCGGCGACACGGGTGCTCGACGAGCGCGGCCGGATCGACGACCGTCTGGCCGGGAGGGATGGGGTGTCGATCCGGGAGGTCCGCCAGACGGTGGCGACGGCGCGGGCCCTGGAGGCACTGCCGTCGATCGCGCAGGTGGCGGCGGAGGGCCGGCTGTCGGATGCGCAGCTCGCGCAGGTGGTGAAGGTCGCCGACGCGTCCGACGAGCACGAGTGGGCGCAGCGGGCGCCGGGCTGGTCGGCCGCGGACCTGGCGCAGAAGGCCCGGGAGCTGCGCACCCCCACGATCGAAGACGCCCGGGCCCGCCGCGCCGCCCGCGAGCTCAGGTGGTGGTGGAACCAGGACCAGGGGATGCTCCACCTCCGCGGGGCGCTGCCCGATGTCGACGGTGCGACGTTCGAGCTCGTCGTGAAGCAGATGATCGAGGGGAGGAAGCCGGCTCCCGGTCAGGCGTGGGAGCCATGGGAGCGTCGCGCTGCGGATGCGCTGATGGACCTCGTGCACGCGTACCGGGAACGTCGCACCGACGAGACCACGTCGGTGCCGGGCGCCCATCTCGTCGTCCAGGTCCCGTTGTCGGGGCCGGCGACGGTGGTGGGGATCCCGTTGCCCGACGCGATGGTCGAGAAGCTCCGGGCATCGGCGCGGATCGAGCCGCACCTCGTCGACGCGCAGGGCGCGACCGTCGCGATCGGCCGGACCGAGTCGGTGTTCACCGCCAAGGCGAAGCGGGCGATCCTGATGCGCGACGGGAAGTGCCGCATCGGCGGCTGCGACGTCCGCGGCCCCCTCGATGTCCACCATCTCGTCCCTCGGTCGTGGGGCGGGACCGACCGCATCGACAACGGCGCGGCGGTCTGCACGGGCAGCGGCCGCCACCACGAGATGCTCGTCCCCCACGGCCCCTACCTCCTCCTCGGCAACCCCAACCAGCCCGATGGCCTCGAGCTCGTCCACATCGACGACCTCCCCGCGCTCGCGGCCCTTGCTTCCCAACCGGGCAACCGAGGAGCCCGCGCCAGTCCCGACGCCGCCTGACGGGAGGAGGCGCTGGACACCGGGGAGCGGATCGGCAACCGGTGGCCTCGTCGTGCTCGAACGGTCGCCACGCGGCCGCGGCCGTCGCGGTCGGGTGGCTCGACGCGACCCGGGCCGTGCCGTAGGGTGCGCCCGGCTTGGGGGCCCAGGCGTGTGCCGTCGGCGCATGGGGGTCGCCCGGAGGGGGCACCGAGATGACAACCGTCCGACCGGCCACGGCAGCCGACCAGACCCAGCTGTCGTGCACCCTGGCGAGCGCGTTCGCGGAGGATCCGCTCTTCACCTGGATGGCGGGCGGGAAGACCGGCGCCGCGCTCGAGCCCAAGCTCCGCATCCTCTTCGGCGCGTTCCTCCGGTCCGACCTGGCGTCCGACGACCAGCTGGTCTTCACCGAGACCGACGAGCGGGGCGCCGCGGTCTGGAAGGCGCCCAACCGGTGGAAGATGTCGACCGGGGCCATGCTGCGGGCGCTGCCGGCGATGTTGCGGGCCCTCGGGACCGGGACGCCGAAGGTGATGGGCGCGTTCAGTGCGATCGAGAAGGTGCACCCGAAGGAGGAGCACTACTACCTCGAGGCGCTCGGCACCCGCCAGGACGTGCAGAGCCAGGGCGTGGGCTCGGCGGTCATCGGCCACATGCTCGAGCGCTGCGACGCCGAGGGCATGCCGGCGTACCTCGAGAGCTCCAACGTGCGGAACGTGCCGTTCTACGCACGGCACGGCTTCGAGGTGACCGGCGAGATCGTCGTGGGCAAGGGCGCCCCGACGGTCACCGCCATGTGGCGCGACCCCCGCTGAGCGGAGGCGATCGGCGAGGGCCGGGGTCAGGCCGAGACGTCGTTGCGGAAGACCTGGCCGCCCTTCATCACGAACTGCACCTGCTGCGTGACGGTGATGTCGGCGAGCGGGTCGCCGGGCACGGCCACGATGTCGGCGAGGAAGCCGTCCTCGATGCGGCCCAGCCGGTCGTCCATGTCGATCAGCTCGGCCGACACGGTGGTGGCGGCGCGGATCGCCTGCAACGGGGTCATCCCGCGGTCGACCAGCGCCTCGAGCTCCTTGGCGTTGCGGCCGTGAGGGATGGCGGGCGCGTCGGTGCCGCACGCGACCTTCACGCCCGCCGCGATCGCCTTTCCGATCGTGGCCTTCGAGCGGGGGAACACCTCGGCCGCCTTGGCCTGCAGCTCGGGCGGCGCGTGCGACAGGTCCATCGCGTCGGTGAGGTAGGTGGTGGCCACGAGGAACGTGCCGTGCTCGACCATGAGTGCGATCGTCTCGTCGGACGCGAGCGATCCGTGCTCGATGCAGTCGATGCCGGCCCGGATGCACGCGCGGATGCCGTCGTCGCCGTGGGCGTGCGCCGCGATCTTGAGCCCGGCGCGGTGGGCCTCGTCGGCCGCCGCCGCGAGCTCGCCGTCGGAGTACTGCTGCGCACCGGCGGGACCGGTGTGCGACATCACGCCGCCCGACGCGCACACCTTGATGACCTTGGCGCCGTACTTGATCTGGTAGCGGACCGCCTTGCGCACCTCGGCCTCGCCGTTGGCGATGCCCTCCTCCACCGTGAGCGGCAGGACGTGGGGCGCGAACGCCTGGAACATCGTCGGGTCGAGGTGCCCACCGGTGGGGCAGATGGCGTGGCCCGCCGGGATGATGCGCGGCGCCGCGATCCACCCGAGGTTCGACGCCTTGGCCAGCGCGGCGTCGAGCAGGATCCCGCCGGTCTGCACGAACAGGCCGAGGTTGCGCACCGTGGTGAAGCCGGCGCGCAGCGTGCGCTCCGCGTTGGTGACCGCCCGCAGGGTGCGAAACGCCGGGTCCTCCTGCACCGGGATCAGCGGGCTCGCGTGGTCGCGCCCGCCGAGGATCAGGTTGACCTCCATGTCCATGAGGCCGGGGAGGAGGGTGTGGTCGCCGAGGTCGATCACCACCGCGTCGTCGGGCACCTCGCGGGGCGCCACCGCGACGATCCGGTCGTCCTGCACGAGCACGTCGCCGGGGGTGCGGTACTCGCCGGTCACCACGTCGACGAGGCGGGCGGCCCGGAGCAGGACGGGAGGCTGGGGAGTGCGCGGGCGGGCCATGGTCGCTCCAGGGTGATCGCAGGTGCGGCCGCACGGTATCCCACCGACGCGTTGCCCCGGAAACCCGCTTCTCCTAGGATGCGAACGCCGTACCCGGTTGGACCGATCGGTCCACTGCGCGTGGAGCAGCCCGTGAGCAGTCATGACGACCCCGCCGGCCCGATCGGATACGACGCGATCGACTTCTTCCGGGGCAACGAGGTCGTCGCCGACCCGTACCCCTACTTCGACCACCTGCGCGCGCAGTGTCCGGTCCTCCGGGAGCCGCACCACGACGTGGTGATGGTGACGGGCTACGAGGAGGCGGTGCAGGTCTACAACGACACGGCGGTGTTCTCGTCGTGCAACGCGGTGACCGGCCCGTTCCCCGGCTTCCCGGTGCCCCTCGTGGGCGACGACGTGAGCGACCTCATCGAGGCGCATCGCCACGAGCTGCCGATGGCCGACCAGCTCCCCAACATGGACCCGCCGATGCACACCGCGCACCGCGGGCTCCTCATGCGGCTGATCACGCCGAAGCGGCTGAAGGAGAACGAGGAGTTCATGTGGCGGCTCGCCGATCGCCAGATCGACGAGTTCCACGACTCGGGTGAGGTCGAGGTCGTCTCCCAGTTCGGCGCGCCGTTCGCGATGCTCGTCGTGGCCGACCTCCTCGGCGTGCCCGAGGAGGACCACGCGGAGTTCCGGGAGGCGCTCTCGGCCCCCCACACCGGCGCGGTCGGGAGCACCGGGGACCGATCGATGGCCCTCAACCCGCTCGAGTACCTCTACCAGCGCTTCTCCGAGTACGTCGAGGACCGGCGGGCCCGGCCGCGCGACGACGTCCTCACCGGCCTCGCCCTCGCGACGTTCCCCGATGGGTCCACTCCCGAGGTGATCGACGTCGTGCGCATCGCGGCCAACCTCTTCGCCGCCGGCCAGGAGACGACGGTCCGGCTGTTCGGCACCGCGTTCCAGTACCTGGCGGAGCGCCCCGAGCTCCAGCAGCGCCTGCGCGACCAGCCCGACCTCATCCCCAACTTCGTGGAGGAGGCGCTGCGCATCGAGAGCCCGGTGAAGGGCGACTTCCGCCTCTCCCGGGTGCGCACCGAGGTTGGCGGCGTGGAGATCCCGCCTGGCACCACGCTGATGGTGGTGAACGGCGCCGCCAACCGCGACCCGGCGCGCTTCGAGGATCCGAACGCGTTCGTGGTCGACCGGGCCAACGCGCGCGCCCATCTCGCCTTCGGGCACGGCGCCCACACCTGTCCCGGCGCCCCGCTGGCGCGCGCGGAGGGCAAGGTCGCCGTCGCCTGCATGCTCCGGCGCATGGGCGACCTCCGGATCTCCGAGGCCCACCACGGCCCGGCCGACGCGCGCCGCTACCACTACCTGCCCACCTACATCCTCCGCGGGCTGGCGAGCCTCCACCTCGAGTTCGACCCCATCGCGTGATGGCCACCTACGTGCTTGTCCACGGTGGCGGTCACGGCGGCTGGTGCTACCAGCGGGTTGCCCGACTGCTCCGCGCGGCGGGCCACGAGGTGCACGCGCCGTCGCTGCCGGGCTGCGGCGAGCACTCGCACCTCGTGTCACCGGCCATCGACCTCGACGCGCACATCACCGACGTCGTGGAGCTGCTCGACGCGGAGGACCTGCACGACGTGATCCTCGTGGGTCACAGCTACGGCGGCATGGTGATCACCGGGGTGGCCGACCGGGCCGCCGATCGGGTCGGCCAGCTCGTGTACCTCGACGCCGCCAACCCTCGCAACGGCCAGTCACTCGTCGATGTCGCCGGGCCGGTGATCAACATGACGCGTCCGCTCGGCGAGGTGCGCGACGGCGTGGAGCTGGTGTTGCTGCCCGCGCCGGGCGCAGCCGCGTTCTACGGGGTCGACGATCCCGACGACCAGGCCTGGGTCGACGCCCGGCTCACACCCCACCCGTGGGCCTGCTTCGCCCAGCCACTCGTGCTCACGAACGAGGCCGCGCTGTGGGCGATCCCCCGCAATCACATCGTGTGCGAGTCCACGCTGGCCACCCGCGACGTGTCGATGATCGAGGAGGGCCGGGCCCAGGGCCGGCTGTGGACCATCGACACCGGCCACGACCTCATGATCACCGAGCCAGACTTCGTCGCCGGCGCGCTCACCGAGATCGCCGCGCTGGGAGCCGACGGCTAGAACCTCCGGCATGGATCTCGCCGCCGCCGTCGACCACGCCCGGACCACCCGCAGCTCGGTCCTCGTCACCCTGCGGGGCAACGGCCGCCCGCAGCTGTCCAACGTATGGCACCACGTCGGCGCCGACGGGCTGATCCGGGTGTCGGTCACCGCGACCCGGGCCAAGTGCAAGAACCTGGTGCGCGAGCCGTGGGCCGCGTTCCACGTCACCACCCCCGACTTCAACGCCTATGTGGTGATCGAGGGCGATGTGGAGCTCACCCCGGTGTGCGCGGCGCCCGACGACGCCACCGCCGACGCGCTCGTCGCTCACTACCGCACGATCGTGGGGGAGCACCCCGACTGGGCCGAGTTCCGCCGGGCCCAGGTCGACCAGCAGCGCGTCCTCGTGGTGCTCACCCCCACCCGCGCCTACGGCATGCTCCCCGCCTGACCCCCTCAGCCACCGATGCGTTTCTCACCGTCGATAGACGCACGACGACGATGGCGACGGTGCGGGACCCCGGCTCGGGGCCCGGACGCCTATCGACGGTGAGAAACGCATCGGCGGGGTGGGTCAGACGGTGGCGCGCATCCAGGCGACGGTGTTGAAGAAGTCGGCCACGGCGTTGCCCGGGTGCACGAGCGCGTCGCACGAGGCGAGCGCGTCGTCGTCGAGTGGACGGTCGAGCACGCCGAGCGCGTCGTCGAGGTGCGCGATCGTGCGCGGGCCCACGATCGGCGCGGTCACGCCGGGCTGGTCGATCACCCAGCGCAGCGCGAGCTGCGAGGTCGTGAGGCCCCGATCCCGGGCCAGGGCGGCGACGCCCTGCACGACGTCGAGCCCGCGGTCGGTGATGCGCTGCTTGAGCTGGGGCCGGCGGGCGGCCCGCGAGTCGGCCGGCACGTCGTCGTCGCCGGTGTAGCGCCCCGCGAGGATGCCGCCGGCGATCGGCGACCAGGGCAGCACCGCGAGGCCGAAGCGGCGGCACATCGGCAGCAGCTCGTTCTCGATCCGCCGGTCGAGCAGGTTGTACGGCGGCTGCTCGCTCACGAACGCCGCGCCGCCGCTGCGCGCCGCGATCGCGCGCGCCTCGACCACCATCCACGCCGGGAACGACGACGACCCGATCCAACGCACCTTGCCGGCGGTCACCAGCTCGTCGAGCGCGGCGAGGGTCTCCTCCTGGGGCACGACGGCCGACGGCCGATGCAGCTGGTACAGGTCGATGCGGTCGGTCTGCAGCGCGCGCAGCGACCGTTCGCACGAGGCCACGATGTGCTCGCGCCGGTGCCACGTCTCGGGCGGCCCGTCGCCGCGGGGCATGCCGACCTTGGTGGCGAGGAGCACCTCGTCGCGACGGCCGTTGGCGGCGAGCGCGTCGCCCACGATGCGCTCGCTCGCGCCACCGGCGTACACATCGGCGATGTCGATCAGGGTGATCCCGGCGTCGATCGCCCGCTCGAGGATCGCGACCGACTCGTCGGGCGGCGTGGGATCACCGAAGTTCATCGCTCCGAGCACGAGCGGAACGGTCTCGACGCCGGTGGGACCGAAGGGCCGGCGCTCGGTCACGGTGTCCGCTCCTGGGCCTGCGGGCCGGGCCGCTCGGGCCCGGCCCGCCTCCCCGATCGCCTCCCCGATCGGTCACGACGGGTCCGGGGCTGGCTCACGGTGCCACCGCCTCGGCGCCCACGTGCTGGGCGATCCAGGTCTTGAGCGGCACATCGTCCTCCGTGGGGTCGAACCAGGCGTTGGCCGACGTCGTCGCCCCGAGGAGCTGGCGCCGGATGGGCGGGAGACCGTTGCGCAGCTCGCCGAGGTCCATCTCCGACTTGGGTCGGAGCCACCGGTGGCTGTAGCCCACGGTGAGGAAGACCCGGGTGCGGTCGGAGTGATTGGTCGACGCCGAGTGCCAGATCCGCCGGTCGAACACGATCGCGTCCCCCGCGGCGGCCGTCACCTCGGTGGCGCCGGCGGGCTGCTCACCCATCGGGATCGCGGGCCGGCCCGCGCGGTGGCTGCCCGGCACCACACAGAGGTTGCCCATGCCGGCCTCCGGCAGGTCGGTGAGGTAGTACCCCACCTTCACGGAGACGCGGGGCTGGGGCGCCTGGTCGAGGTCGCGGTTCATGCGGTTGTTGTCCTGGTGCCATCCGTAGCCGCCGTGCATCGCCTCGGGCGGCGACGGCGGGGTGACGATGAGCTGGGTGTGGAAGAGCTGGATGTGCCAGCCGAGCACGCCCCACACGGTCGGGAACGTCGTGGGCAGGTCGACGAGGTCGAGGTACTCGGCGTCACGTCCGACCAGATCGTGCTGGTTGAGCACGTGGTGCGGACCGACGCCGGGCTCGCGGCGGTACGCCTCGTCACTGCGACGGGCGATCGCCAGGAGCCGCGCCACCCGGTCGGGATCGAGGGCACCGGGTACCACGAGGAACCCGTCGGCCTCGAAGCGGGCCCGGGCGTCGTCGCCGAGGAGGTGCGCGAGGCACGCCTCGTCCCACGCGGTCCCCATCCCGAGCGGCTCGTCGGTGGTGGTGGCGGTCATGCCGGGAGTCTGCCCCACCGCGCGCCGGTGCGCCTGGAGGCGCGCGGCGGGGGGACGGCGCAGGGGAGGGTGGGGTGCCGGCCGCGGCGGCGCCGCCGGAGTGGACACCGGCCGGAGTGCCGGGAAAGAGTGACGCTCTGCCCACTCGGAGCCGGGTTCTGGGGGGCTCCACACCGACCACAGAGGGGGACACCACGATGGCGTGGGACTTCGAGACCGATCCCGAGTTCCAGGAGAAGCTGGACTGGGTCGACCGCTTCGTGCGGGAGGAGTGCGAGCCGCTCGACCTCGCGTTCCCGCATCTGCAGTTCCACCCGCTGACGCCCGAGCGGCGCTCGGTGATCGACCCCCTCAAGGAGGAGGTCAAGCGCCAGGGCCTGTGGGCCACGCACCTCGGCCCCGAGCTCGGCGGCCAGGGCTACGGCCAGCTCAAGCTCGCGTTGCTCAACGAGATCCTCGGCCGGTCGCTGTGGTCGTCGATCGTGTTCGGCTGCCAGGCGCCCGACACCGGCAACGCCGAGATCATCGCCCACTACGGCACGGCCGAGCAGAAGGAGAAGTACCTCCAGCCCCTGCTCGACGGCGAGTGCTTCTCGTCGTACTCGATGACCGAGCCGCACGCCGGCGCCGACCCCACGCTGTTCAAGTGCCGCGCGCACAAGGACGGCGACGAGTGGGTCATCAACGGGTGGAAGTACTTCTCGTCCAACGCGAAGACGGCGTCGTTCCTCATCGTGATGGCGGTGACCGACCCCGAGGTGAGCGCGTACCAGGGCATGTCGATGTTCCTCGTGCCCACCGACACGCCCGGGATCAAGATCGAGCGCAACGTCGGGCTCTGGGGTGAGGAGCTCAACCAGGGCTCGCACGCGCTCATCCACTACGACGAGGTGCGGGTGCCGGCCGACAACCTGCTCGGTGGTGAGGGTCAGGCCTTCGCCATCGCCCAGACCCGCCTCGGCGGTGGGCGCATCCACCACGCGATGCGCACGATCGCGGTGTCACAGAAGGCGCTCGACATGATGTGCGAGCGGGCGCTGTCACGCGAGGTGTCGGGCGGCAAGCTGGCCGAGAAGCAGTTCGTGCAGGGCTACATCGCCGACTCCTACGCGCAGCTCATCCAGTTCCGCCTGTTCGTGCTGTACACCGCGTGGGAGATCGACAAGTACAACGACTACAAGAAGGTCCGCAAGGACATCGCGGTCGCCAAGGTCGTCATGCCGACGGTGCTCCACGACATCGCGTGGCGTGCGATGCAGGTGCACGGCGCGCTGGGCACCACCAACGAGATGCCGTTCTTCGGCATGGTGCACAGCGCCGGCGTGATGGGTCTCGCCGACGGGCCGACCGAGGTGCACAAGGTCACCATCGCCCGCCAGGTCCTGCGCAACTACGAGGCGACCGACGGCATGTGGCCGACCCAGTGGATCCCGGGCAAGGTCGAGGCGGCCAAGGCCAAGTTCGCCCACGTCCTCGAGCTGGAAGTGGGGAACCTCTAGTGGAGCGGCAACGGAGGCCCAGGACCACGATCGTGGTGCGCGCGTGTGCCACCCCGGAGTGGGAGCGACCGTTCTGATGGCGGCCGAGGGGACGACCGAGCCCACCCTCGACGTCGACCGGCTCGTCGCGTGGATGGACGCGCAGGGCCTGCCCGGCGCGGGTGAGCCCATGTCGGCCGAGTTCCTGTCGGGCGGCAGCCAGAACGAGATCTTCCGGCTCCGCCGGGGCGACCTCGACTGCGTGATCCGCATCCCGCCGTCGTTCGCGCCGGCCGACCGTGACAACGGGATCATCCGTGAGTGGCGGATCATCGAGGCCCTCGACGGCACCGACGTCCCCCACACCGCGGCCGTGGCCGTGTGCGAGGACCCGTCGGTGCTGGGCCGGACGTTCTACCTGATGGGCTTCGTCGACGGCTGGTCGCCGATGGGGCTCGTCGACAAGCAGTGGCCGGCCCCGTTCGACACCGACCTCGACGCCCGCGCCGGCCTCGGGCTCCAGCTGGTCGAGGGCATCGCGCTGCTGTCGAAGGTGGACTGGCAGGCCAAGGGCCTCCAGGACCTCGGCCGGCCCGACGGCTTCCACGAGCGCCAGGTGGAGCGGTGGACGCGCTTCTTCGAGCGGATCAAGGGCCGGGAGCTGCCCGGGCTCGAGGAGACCTCGGCGTGGCTCGGCACCCACAGGCCGATCGACTACGTGCCCGGCCTCATGCACGGCGACTACCAGTTCGCCAACGTCATGTACGAGCACGGCGCGCCGGCCCGGCTCGCCGCGCTGGTCGACTGGGAGATGGGGACCGTCGGCGATCCGAAGCTCGACCTCGGCTGGGTCATGCAGTCGTGGCCCGAGGACACGTCCACGGCCGCGGCCGAGACCTCGGGGTACGTCAACATGCGGGGCATGCCGTCGCGCACGCAGATGCTCGATCACTACTCGGCGGTGTCGGGGCGCCAGGTCGACGACATCGACTACTACGTCATCCTCGCCAAGTGGAAGCTCGCGATCGTGCTCGAGCAGGGCTTCCAGCGCTCCGGCGACGACGAGAAGCTCCTGGCGTTCGGTCCGATCGTGCTCGACCTGATGGCGGGCGCGGCGGAGATGGTCGAGACCACCGACTACAGGTGAGCCGCGCGCCGTCGCGGCGAACCATGGAGGGGTAGGCGACACATGCGTTCCGCGGTGTGTCCGGAGCACGGCCCGCCCGAGGCCGTCGTCGTCGCGGATCTGCCGGCCCCCGAGGTGGGGGCCGGCCAGGTCCGCGTCGCGGTGCGGGCGGCGTCGGTCAACTTCCCCGACGTGCTGATCTGCGCGAACGAGTACCAGATCAAGGTGCCGGCGCCGTTCGTGCCCGGCAGCGAGTTCGCCGGCGTGGTCGAGGCGGTGGGCGAGGGGGTCGACACCGTCGCGGTGGGCGACCGGGTCTTCGGCACGGTGATGGTGGGCGCGTTCGCCGAGCAGGTGGTGGTCGGCGCGTCGTCGATCACGCCGACGCCCGACGCGATCGACGACCGGCACGCGTGCGCGTTCGGTGTGGCCCACCGCACCGCGTACCACTCGCTGCGCGCCGTGGCCGACACGCAGCCGGGCGAAGAGGTCATCGTCCTCGGCGCCGGTGGCGGGGTGGGCCTCGCCGCGGTGCAGCTCGCCGTCGCGCTCGGCGCGACGGTCACCGCGGTGGCGTCGTCCGACGAGAAGCTCGCGGTCGCACAGTCGATGGGGGCGACCCGCCTCGTGAACCACAAGGCCGGCGACCTGCGCTCGGCGCTCAAGCAGGCGCTGCCGAAGGGCGCCGACGTCGTCATCGACCCGGTGGGCGGCGCGCTGTCGGAGCCGGCGCTGCGGGCGTTGCGCTACGGCGGACGGTTCGTGGTCATCGGCTTCGCGGCGGGCGAGATCCCGCGGGTGCCGCTCAACCTCGTGCTGCTCAAGGGCAGCCGGATCATGGGCTTCGAGTTCGGGTCGTTCATGCGATACGAGACCGAGGCGATGGTCCGGGGCGAGGCCGAGCTGCTCGCGCTCCTGGCCGCCGGCAAGGCCACCCCCCACATCGGCGCGTCGTTCCCGCTCGACCAGACCGCGTCCGCCCTGCGCTACGTCGCCGACGGCCACGCCATCGGCAAGGTCGTCCTCGACATCACCTGACCTCCCCAACCGCCGATGCGTTTCTCACCGTCGATCCGCGGCGATGCGATGCGCTTCTCACCGTCGATCCGTGAGCGGTATCGACGGTGAGAAACGCATCACGGGGTGGCGGTGGCCTGGGCGACGGCGTCGGTGAGGGCGGCCGCGCGGGTGGGGGAGCAGCAGGGGGTGATCACGGCGGCGATGCCGGCCATCTCGTCGGCCGACACGTCGCCCGACCACACCGCGGCGCCCACGTGGATAGCCAGCGGGAACGGTGCCCCGGTGAGGGCCACGCAGGTGATGCTGATCAGTCGGCGGTCGCGGCGGGTGAGCCCGGGTCGCCACCACAGGTCGCCGAACACCCACTCCACCACGGCCTGGCGGTACGGCGTGTCGCACGGCGGCGAGGCAAACCCGTTGACCTGCTCGAAGCGGGTCAGGCCCGCGGCGCGGCGCGCGGCGCCCGTCGTCGACGGATCGGCCGCGATCTCGTCGAGCCCGGGCCACGGCGTGACCGGTTCCTCCCGCTCCTCCTGGAGCCGCCGGGCCTGCTGCATCAGCACCCCCTCGAGGTGCGACGCCCGGGGCCACCCCGCGTAGACGGCGAAGTGCAGCGTGGCCTCCATCAGCTCCTCGGTCGTGAGCGCGCCGTCGCGGAGCGCGGCGGACGCGGCGTCGTCGACGCGCGCGTCGAGCGGCTCGGCGGCCGCGGCCGCGATCAGGGCGACGAGCGCACGGTCGCGCGGGCTCGGTTCGGTCTCGGCCATCGCATCCCCCCGGGTGGCACGCGGTGCCCGGAATCTAGGAGCATCCCGGGAGAGGGGGAAGCCGAATGGCCATCGACTGGACCGGCACCGTGGCAGTCATCACGGGCGGGGGGAGCGGCATCGGGCGGGCCTGCGCGCATTCGTTCGCGGCTCGCGGGGCCATGGTGGTGGTCACCGACGTCGACGCGGCGCGGGCCTCGACCGTGGCCGACGAGCTGGGTGACGCCGCGGTCGGCCTGCGGGTCGACGTGACCGAGCAGGCCGAGCTCGAAGCGGCCCGCGACCTCGCGCTCGACCACTTCGGGCGGATCGACCTCGTGATGAACAACGTGGGCGTGATCGTGATGGGCGGCGTGGAGGAGATCCCGCTCGACGCGTGGCAACGCGCGATCGACATCAACCTGCTGGGCCTCGTGCGCAGCAACCTCGTCTTCCTGCCCCACCTGATCGCCCAGGGCTCGGGCTACGTGGTCAACACCGCGTCGACGCTCGGGCTGCTCCCGTACTCCTACGACCGCACGCCCTACATGGCGACGAAGCACGCGATCGTCGGGCTGTCGGAGGGCATGTACCTCGCGCTCGGGCCGAAGGGGATCCAGGTCTCGTGCCTGTGCCCGGCCGGCGTGCTCACCAACATCGTCGAGCAGATCACCGTGCACGGCACGATCGCTCCGCCCCGCGCGCCCACCCTGAAGCTGTCGCAGCCCGAGGAGGTGGGGGAGCTGGTGGCCGACGGGGTGGAGGACGGGCGCTTCCTCATCCTCACCGCACCGGAGGCCGCCGATGAGCTGGCGGCACACGGCGCCGACATGGACGGCTACCTCGCCCGCATGGCTCGCGAGCTCGAGGAGGAACTCGGCGGTGGCTGATCAGGCGTTGCGGGCGTCGAGCGCGCGCTTGGTGGCCTCGAGGTAGCCGAGTCCCCAACGGAGGCACGGCTCGAGGTGGTTGCTCTCGGCCCATTCGTTCCACGCGTTGATGAACAGCAGGTTCTCGTCGGGGCTCGGCGGCGTGAAGCGGTCGAGCACGGTGCGCAGCCAGCGCTCGTACTCGGTGGGTGACGCGTTGCGCAGGATCATCCCCCGCTCCTGCCGGCGCGGGGTGTTGTCCCACGACGGTGACACCGAGGGGAAGCGGAGGTAGTCCTCGGCCGGACGGCCGAGCATGCCGTCCACGACGGCCGGGTAGTCCCAGATCCAGTGGGTCCGGTACGCCTGGGAGCTCAGGTGCAGCCGCCGGATGATGCGTGACGGGAGGTCACGGCGCAGCGCGCGTCCGAGCCGGGCGAAGTCGGGTTGGAAGACGTCGTCGGCGGGCGAGTAGTCCTGGGCCATCAGCACCTCGTTCGGCGCGCCGTCCCAGGTCCGGCTCCAGTGCTCATTGGCCCAGGAGAGCGCGAACGGGAACCGCGGCTCGCCCGAGGCGAGGATCTCGTCGACCGGCCGTTCGAGCAGCCGCCGGCCCATGAACCAGTAGTGGTGGTAGACGAATCCGTGGATGCCGTGGGCGTGGGCGAGGTCGGCCTGGGCCTGGCGGACCTCGGGGACCCGGAGGTCGTAGAAGCCGAGGTCGGCCGGCAGGTGCGGCTGTTGGTGCCAGCGAGCGAGGGGGCGAGCCTGCACGACGTTGCGCCACTCGGTGAATCCGGGGCCCCACCAGGCATCGTTCTCGGGGATCGGGTGGAACTGTGGCAGCACGAAAGCGAGCGCTCGAATGGTGTCGCGCGCGTCGAGCCCGCCACCGGGGTTGGCTGCGGTCACCAGCTCAACGGTGTCCGCGACGAGCGCGGTCGACCGCGTCGTAGATCGCCGGCGGCGTCCACCGCTGCGCGATCTCGCGGGCGCGGATCCGCCGGCCGCGCCGCTTCACCGCCGCGAGCGACAGGTCGCCTGCGCCGGCGGCGTCGGGCGGGAACTGCTCCCCCGGGCGCTCCAGGAACAGCGTCGTCTGCTTGCCCGGAATCGTCTCGTGCTTCGGGCGGTCGACCGTGAAGTAGTAGAGCGCGATCGACTTGCGCGACCACCCCTCGGGACAGGTGAGGGGGTCCGGATGCCCGTGGTAGGTCCAGTCCGTCGTGGAGAAGACGACGGTCCGGTTGAAGACGGGGAGGATCTTCTCCACGCAGGCGCTCATGTCACGGTTCCACAGCTCGAGGTGGCCGCCGTACTCGTCCTTCCAGTCCTTGTTCAGGTACACGAGGACGTTGAGTCGACGCTCGAGGGGCAGGCGGTAGTGCCGGCTGAAGTCGGCGTGGATGCCGAGGCGCCCGTCGCGGGGGATCTGGTGGAGGCCGCCGCCGGTGAAGTACGGATCGCCGATGAGGCCGGAGATGCCCGTCAGCTCCTCGAGGAACTCGAGGAACGGCGCCGAGTTGAACTGGTAGAGGATCAGTGACAGGTCCTCGGGGAGTCGCGCCTCGCCCTGGGACTCCAGCTTGCCCTCGTTGTAGTCCTGGTACCGGGTCCAGATGGGGCTGTCGAGGCTCGGGAACTCGTCGAGGACGAGGTCGAGCATCTCCTCGGGCATGAGCCCGTCGAGCGCGATGTGGGGGAACGGCGACGCGTCGGCGTACGCCGCCTTGTTCGCCGCGGCGACATCCATGAGTCGGGGGCCGTCGAAGTACAGCTTCAATGGCCGGCTCCTCGGTCGGGTTCGTCGGCGGCCGGCCGGGAGCCGTGGCGCTCCCCGTCCGCGCGGCGTCATCGTACCGGCGGGCGGGTACTGGCCTCCGGTTCGGCAGCGCCGACGAGCGCCACGATCCGGGACGGGCCGAGCGGGAGCTCGGTGATCCGGACGCCGAGCGGCGCGAGCGCGTCGGCGATCGCGTTGACGACGGCGGGCGGCGCGCCGATGGCCCCGCCCTCGCCCACGCCCTTGTACCCGCCGGGGCCCGGCGCCATCGACTCCACGTGGCCGAACTCGATGCGGGGCGCCTCGGCGGCGGTGGGGACGAGGTAGTCGAGGAAGGTGGTGGTCACGGGGTTGCCGTCGGCGTCGTAGGCGAGGTGCTCGTACAGGACCCCGCCGATGCCCTGCACGGTCCCGCCCGCGATCTGGCCTTCGACCACGTTGGGGTTGATCATCGGGCCGCAGTCCTCGCTCACGATGTAGCGCAGGATGGTCACCTCGCCGGTGACCACGTCGACCTCGCAGGTGCACACGTGCGTGGCGTTGGCCCAGATCGACCCGTGCGTGGTGGTGTACCGGCCGGCCGACTCGAGCCCGCCCCCGAGGCCCGCGGGCAGCGTTGCCGCCTGGTAGTAGGCGAGGTCGGCGATCTCCGCGAGCGACACCGAGACGGCGGGGGTGCCGCGCACGAACGCGGCGCTGGCCTCCAGCTCGATGTCGTCGGGCGCGGCCTCGAGCCGGTGCGCGGCGATGGCGACGATCTTCTCTCGCAGCTCCCGGGCCGCCTCCGCGACGGCACCGGCGGTCATCGAGCCGCTGCGGCTGCCCGCGGTGCCGGCCCCGTAGGGCGTCACTGCGGTGTCGCCCTGGACGGTGTGCACGTCGGCGATGTCGCATCCGAGCGCGTCGGCCGTGAGCTGCAGGACGGTCGTCTCGACGCTGTTGCCGGCAGAGCCGCCCGCGACGTAGACGTTGACGGTGCCGCCCGGCTCGACGCGGATGACGGCACCTTCGGTCGCGAAGCTGCCCATGCCGCTCGCGGTGGGCTCGACGTAGCTCGCGGTGCCCACGCCGACGAAGCGCCCGGCGGCCCGGGCCTCGGCCTGCTCCCGGCGGAAGCCGTCGTAGTCGAGGATCTCCAGCGCGTGCTCGAACGTCTCCAACGGGGTCACGGCGTCGTAGGTCATCCCGTTGGGGTTGGCGAAGGGCAGCTCGTCGGCGCGGAGGAGGTTCCTCCGGCGCAGCGCCACCGGGTCGATTCCCATGTCGCGCGCCGCGAGGTCGAGCAGGACCTCGCGCGCCAGCGTCTCGTACTGCCACGGGCCGCGATAGGCGGTGCGCCCGACGGTGTTGGTGAACACGCACGTGGTCGAGAACGTCGCGGCGGGCACCCGGTACGGCCCGGGGAACAGCATCCCGGCGGCGGCCCCGGTGCCGACCGGCCAGGGGATGGGATAGGCGCCGACGTCGATGAGGTGGTCGACGTGGGCCGCGACGATGGTGCCGTCGGCGGCGAACGCGAACCGGCAGTCGCCGGTCTCGTGGCGGGCCTGGCCGGCGCACATGAGGTTCTCGCGGCGGTCCTCGATCCACTTGATGGCGGCGGGCACCTTGCGGGCCGCCAGCACGATCGCCATCTCCTCGCGCGTGACGTTGACCTTCTGGCCGAAGCCGCCGCCGGTGTCGCGCATGATGACGCGCACCCGGGCCTCGGGGAGCCCGAGCAGGCGCGCGCAGTACGCGCGCACCTCGTGCGGCGCCTGCGTGGCGGACCAGATGGTGAGCTCGCCGCTCGCGGCGGTCCACTCGGCCACGATGCCCCGGCACTCCATCGGCACCGCGGCGTAGGCCTGTTGCGAGATTGTCTCGCGCGCGACGTGCGCGGCGGCCGCGAAGGCCTCCTCGTCGGGCGGGCGGAACGCGAGCCGGCCGACGACGTTGGCCGCGTAGCCGTCGTGCACCGACGCGTCGGTGTCCTGCGCGGCGCGGTAGTCGACGACCGGCGGGAGCGGCTCCCAGTCGACTTCCACCAGCTCGGCGGCGTCCTCCGCGACGTACCGGCTCTCGGCGAGCACCAACGCGACGTGGTCGCCCACGAACCGGGCCTCGGCCTCGGCGAGCGGCGGCAGGGGTGTGGTCGGCATGTTCCTGCCGAGCATCGTGAACCACTGCTCGCGGACGTCGGGGTTCAGGTCCGCCGCGGTGAGCACGGCGTGCACGCCGTCGAGCGCGAGGGCTTCGCTCGCGTCGATCCCGCGGATGGCGGCGCGGGGGAACGGGCTGCGCACGAAGCACGCGTGCAGCATCCGGGGGCGTTGCACGTCGTCGACGTAGGTGCCGGCGCCCGTGAGCAGCCGGGCGTCCTCTGCTCGGGCGATGCGCTGTCCGGCGTAGCGGGTGGCCACCGCGACTACCGCCCGAGGAACTTCGCGACGTTGGTGCGCAGGTCGTCGGTGTCGAACGACGCGGTCTCGGCCGACATCGCGAAGTCGATGGTCGCGAGGACCGCGTGCTCGAGGTGGAGGTTGAGGACCCGCTTGGTGGCCTCCACCGCCTGCTGCGGGAGCGCGGCGATCTTCCGGGCGGCTTCGGTCGCGGCCGCCAGGACCTCGCCGTCGGGGACGACGTGGTTCGCGAGGCCGATCTCCCTGGCCCGGGCCGCGCTGATCCGCTCCCCGGTGAAGGCGTACTCCTTCGCCAGCAGGAGGCTGGTGTGCAGCGGCCAGGTGAGCGGCCCCCCGTCGGCGGCCACCAGTCCGACGCTCACGTGCGGGTCGGACAGGAACGCCGACTCGGCCATGTAGACGACGTCGGACAGCGCGATCACGCTGCAGCCGAGCCCGACGGCCGGGCCGTTGACCGCGGCGACCACCGGAACCCGGCAGCGGATCATGTTGACCACGAGCTCACGGCCCTCGGCGATAGTGGCCTGCCGCAGCGCCATGTCGTCGACCATGCCCTGCAGGAGGTCGAAGTCCCCGCCGGCCGAGAAGGCCCGGCCCTCCCCCGTGATGACCGCGACGCGCGCGCCCTCGTCGGCACTGAGCTGCGGGAACACCTTCGTGAGCCCGAGGTGCAGCTCGGGGTTGATCGCATTGAGCTGGTCGGGGCGGGCGAGCGTGATGATGCGCAGCGGCCCGTCCTCCTCCACGCGGATGACATCGGGGAGGTCGTACGGCATCGGGACTCCTGGTGCATGGCGAGGCAATGCGGGAACGGAACTACCGGAATTCGGGAATGTAATGCTCGGACGGAGCGCGGTGCCCGGAACGGCGCGCCCTGCCCGCGATCGACGGTGAGAAGCGCATCTGGGGTGTGGGTATCGACGGTGAGAAGCGCATCGGCGGTGGGGTTCAGGTCTCGGTGGCGCGGGCGAGGAGGCCGCGGGCGATGACGATGCGCTGGATCTCGTTGGTGCCTTCACCGATGATCATGAGCGGGGCGTCGCGGAAGTAGCGCTCGACGGGGAGGTCGGTGGTGTAGCCGACCCCGCCGTGGATGCGCATCGACTCGGTGGCGATCTCGAACGCGGCTTCCGACGCGAAGAGCTTGGCCATGCCGGCTTCGACGTCGCAGCGCAGCCCGGCCTGCTTGCGTTCGGCGGCGGAGCGGGTGAGGAGGCGGGCGGCTTCGAGCTTGGTGGCCATGTCGGCCAGCTTCAGCTGGATGGCCTGGTGCTCGCCGATGGGCTTGCCCATCGTCACCCGCTGCTGGGCGTAGGCGAGCGCGGCGTCGAACGCGGCCCGGGCCACGCCCACCGCCCGCGCCGCGATGTTGATCCGACCGACCTCGAGCACCGACAGGATCTGCGGAAGACCACGCCCGGGCTCGCCGACCAGTGCGTCGGCGGGGATGCGGTGGTCGACGTAGGCCATCTCGACCGTCTCGATGCCCCGGTACCCGAGCTTCCCCACGTTCTTCGAGGTCGAGAGGCCCTCGAACGCCGGGCCGGGCTCCTTCTCGACGATGAAGGCCGACACGCCCTCCTCGGTGCGGGCGGCCAGGGCGACGATCCCCGCGCGCTCACCGTTGGTCACCCACGCCTTCGTCCCGTTGACGATCCACTCGTCGCCGTCGCGCACCGCCCGGCACGCGATGTTGCGGGTGTCGGTCCCGGCGTCGGGCTCCGACAACGACAGCGCACCCCGCGGCGTGCCCGTCACCATCGGCGGGAGCCACCGCTCCTTCTGCGCCGCCGTGCCGTAGGTCTTGATCAGCGTGGCGCACATCGTGTGGGTGTTGAGCACCCCCGACAGCGTCATCCAGCCGTACGCGAGCTCCTCGATCACCCCGATGTAGGTGAGCAGGTCGAGCCCGAGGCCGCCGTACTCCTCGGGCATCGTGATCCCGAAGAGCCCCATCTCCTTCATCTGCTCGACGAGGTCGTGCGGGTACGCGTCGACGTGCTCCAGGTCGGAAGCGACCGGGATCACCTCGCGGGCGACCCACTTGCGGACGGTCGCGATCATCTCCTCGCGCAGCGCGGGGTCGGTGGGTGCCTCGGTGTTCATCGGACTCCTCTCCATCTCGTCGTTCTGCTCACTGTCCGACCGGCGTCACCCGCGGCGGCCGCGGCGCGCCTGCGCCGCACTACCGGGTCAGGATCGAGACGCCGGCAGTCCCGGGCGCCCCGTAGAGCTGGGTGTAGCCGACGCGGGGGTCCCCCGGGACCTGGCGGTCACCGGCCTGCCCTCGCAGCTGCAGCACGATCTCGTGGATCTGCCGCAGCCCCGACGCGCCCACGGGCTCACCGTTGGCGATGAGCCCACCGTCGGTGTTGACGGGCAGCGGACCGTCGATCTCGGTCGCGCCGTCGGCGTACAGCTGCTCCTGGTCGCCGTCGGCACAGAAGCCGTTCTCGGCGAGGTGGATGATCTCGGCGCCGGCGTCGGTGTCCTGGAGCTGGATGACGTCGACATCGTCGGGGCCGATGCCCGCCATCTCGTACGCGGCGCGTGACGCGTCGACGGTGGGGCCGACGGTCTCCTCGATGGGCAGCCACGGGTGATGCACCTCGAACGCACCGAGCCGCCGGGTGCGGACGGTCGTCGCGCGGAGGTAGATCGGCGTGCTCGTGTACTTGTGCGCGTCTTCGGCCGGGCACAGGATCACCGCCGCCGCGCCCTCGTCGGGGCTGCAGAACATGTACTGCGTGAGCGGGTAGTTGAGGTACGGCGACCCGAGGATCTCGTCCTCCGACAGCGGCTTGCGACGGAAGGCGTTCTCGTTGAGCGACCCGTTGCGGTAGTTCTTCGCCGCAGCGCGCGCGAGCGTTCGCTCGGAGATGCCGTGGTCGTGCATGTACTTGTTGATCTTCATGCCGAAGAACTTCGTGGTGACGAACTGGCCGACGTCGCCGTACCACTCGGGGCACGCGTAGAGGCGCGGATCGGCGCCGAACGCGCCCGGCGGGTGCTTGTCCATCCCGACCGCGATGCCGAGACGGGACTCGCCGAGGCGGATCGTGTTGGCCGCGAGCGTGAGCGCGCTCGCCGCGGTGGCGCAGCCGTTGTACACGTCGGTGAACGGGATCCCGGTGAGGCCCATCAGCGCGACGACCGCGTCGGGGTTGTCGACCTCGTAGCTGCCGGCGAACGCGAACTCGATGTCCTTCCACTCGACGCCCGCGTCGGCGAGCGCCTTGCGGATCGCGACCGCGCCCATCTCGATCGCCGTCGTGTCACCGAACCGCCCGAACGGGTGCAGCCCCACCCCGACAATGGCCACGTCCATCACTACTGTCTCCCTCGCTGGTGTGCTGCGTGCGGACTCGGTGCAGGTCGCCGCTCGCTCGACTGCTCCCGTCGCCTTCGGCTCCGTCCGCGCATCACTGTCTCCCTCGCTGGTGTGCTGCGTGCGGACCCGGTGCCGCGGGCCGGAACGCGAACGTCACGACCTCGTTGCCGTCGTCGTCGGTGCGGAACGGCACGAGCACCAGCTCGACCTCCATCCCGTGCGCGAGCTTCTCGGGGTCGTGCTCCGTGAGGCGGGCCTCGACCTTCACCTCGTCACCGAGCACCACGTACCCGACGCCGAACGGCACGAAGTCCTTGCCGGCCGGGCCGGCGTAGGGCGGCGGCGGTGGGAACGACTGCGTCGTCCACGCCCACAGTGAGCCGCGGCGGGCGAGGAGGTGCTCCTCCATGCCCGTCGACCCGCAGCGCGGGCACGACCCCTGCGCGGGGAACGTCACCATGCCGCAGTCGGCGCACCTGCTGCCGATGAGCTGCGGGTCGTCGGACGGGAAGGTGAACACCCCCTCCGCCACCGGAACCGTTGCCATCAGTCGGCCTCCTCCGCGAGCGCGCGGGCTCGCAAGTCGTCCTTCACGACCTTGCCGGTCGCGTTGATCGGGAGCGCGTCGATGAACACGACGCGCCGCGGCACCTTGAAGTTGGCCATCTGCTCCCGCGACCACTCGACGATCTCGGCCTCGGTGACCCGCGGCCCGTCGTGCAGCACGAGGAAGGCCATGCCGACCTCGCCGAGGCGGGCGTCGGGGATGCCGATCACCGCGGCCTGGGCCACCCGTGGGTGGCCGAGCAGCAGGTTCTCGATCTCGGCGGGGTACGCGTTGAACCCGCCGACGATGAACATGTCCTTGATCCGACCGACGATGCGCAGGTAGCCGTCGGCGTCGAACACGCCGAGGTCGCCGGTGTGGAGGTAGCCCTCGGCGTCGAAGGCGTCGGCGGTGGCCTCGGGATCGTCGAGGTAGCCGCGCATCACCGTCTCGCCCCGCACGCACACCTCGCCCGGCTCGCCGGTGGGCACCTCGCGGTTGTCGGTGTCGACGCAGCGGACGTCGAAGCCCGGCCACGCCACGCCGACGGTCGTGGCGATGTGCGCGAAGTCGTCGTCGGCCCGGCTGCCCGTGACGGTGCCCGCCTCCGTGAGGCCATAGCCGGTGCGGATGACCTCGAAGGGGAGCTCCTCGGCGACCCGCCGGATGAGCTCGACCGGGATGTCGGCCGCGCCGGTGACGGCGAGGCGCAGCGTGGAGAGGTCGTACGCGTCGCGGTCGGGGAAGTCGAGGATCGACTGGTAGATGGTCGGCGCCCCCGGCAGCACGGTGATGCCCTCGCGCTGCACGAGGTCGAGCACCGCCGGGACGTCGAACACCGCGAGCGGGTAGATGGTCGCGCCGCGCATCAGCGAGGCGAGGCAGCCGGCCTTGTACCCGAAGATGTGGAAGAACGGGTTGACGATCAGGTACCGGTCGCCCTCCCGCAGCTGCGCGAAGTCACACCAGTCGAGATAGGCCCGCAGCGCCTGGCCGTGCGCCATCACGACGCCCTTGGGGGCGCCGGTGGTGCCCGAGGTGAACACGACGTCGCTCGGGTCGCCGGGGCCGATGGCGGCGACGCGGGCGTCGAGGTCGGCCTCGGTGACCACGCCAGCCCGGGCGAGGAAGTCGGCCCAGGCCACCTCGCCGGGGGCGTCGCCCGCCGGCCCGTCGATCACGATCGTGTGCGCGAGCGCGGGGAGGTCGACGCCCGACTCGGCCAGCAGCGCGGGGTAGTCGGTGTCGAGGAAGCCCCGGACCGTGAAGACGGCCTTCGCGCGGCTGCGGCCGAGGATGTAGGCCGCCTCGGGCCCCTTGAACCGGGTGTTGACCGGGACGAGCACGCCCCCGGCACTGGTGACGCCCAGCGCGGCGACGATCCACTCCAGCGAGTTGGGGGCCCATACGGCCACCCGGTCGCCGGGTTCCACCCCCGAGGCCATGAGGGCCCGGGCCGCCTCCGACACCCGGCCGACCAGCTCGGCCGACGAGACCCGGTGGTCGCCGTCGACCACCGCCGCGGCCGCGCCGAAGCGCCGCCCGTTGTCCCGGACCATCGCCGGGATGGAGGGCCAGGCCACCTCGCTGCGCTCGTCGAACGCCACCACTCGCTCACTCCCGGGATCCGCATCCCACGTCGGTCGCCGCCGCCCGTCGCGCCCCGTCGGGCCTGGACGAGCGACCCTAACACCGGCCGGAGTCCAACGAGAAGCCGGTTCCCGGAATCTGGATACTCGGTTCTCGGCCCGCCGTATGATCGACGCCGTGCACGGGCACCCCGATCACGAGTACCACCCGCTTCGGGTGGTCGACGTCGTCACCGAGACCGACGACAGCCGGTCGTTCGTCCTGGAGATCCCCGGCGCGCTCGCCGACACCTTCGCCTACGCGGCCGGTCAGTTCTGCACGTTCCGGGCCACCGTCGGCAGCGCCGAGGTCGTGCGCTGCTACTCGATGTCGAGCGCGCCCGCCGTGGGCGACCCGTTCGTCACCACGGTCAAGCGGGTCCCCGGCGGGGTCATGTCGAACTGGATGGTCGACACGCTCGCGGTCGGCGACACCATCGACGTGATGCGGCCCGCGGGGCTGTTCGTCCTGCACGACGCGTCGGTGCCGATCGTGGCCTTCGCGGGCGGGAGCGGCATCACGCCGGTCATCTCGATCATCAAGACCGCACTGGCCACGACCCGACGCGAGATCGTCCTGGTCTACGCCAACCGCGACGCCGACTCGGTGATCTTCGCCGCCGACCTCGACCGGCTCGAGGCCGAGTCGGACGGGCGGCTCGTCGTGCACCGTCACCTCGACGCCGAGGCCGGTTTCCTCGACGCCGACGCCTGCGTCGCGCTCGTCGGCGACCGGACCGACGCCCACTTCTACGTGTGCGGGCCCGGCCCCTACATGGATGTGGTCGAGGCCGCGCTCGAGCGGATCGGCGTGCGGCCGTCGCAGCTGTTCATCGAGCGCTTCGTCACCCCGGGCGAGATCCCGGCGATCGCCGAGCGCTCACACACCGAGTCCCTCACCGTGAAGCTCGCCGGCCGCAAGCACGCGATCGACTACACGCTCGGCGACACCATCCTCGACGCCACCCGCCGGGCCGGGCTCAAGGCGCCGTTCTCCTGCGAGTCGGGATCGTGCGCCACCTGTATGGCCCACCTCGACGTCGGCGCTGCGACCATGCGGGTCAACAACGCGCTCACCCCCGCCGAGGTCGACGACGGCTGGGTCCTCACCTGCCAGGCCATCCCCACCAGCACCGAGGTCTTCGTCAACTACGACGACTGACCCCCGCCGATGCGCTTCTCACCGTCGATACGGCAGCGTTCGATGCGCTTCTCACCGTCGATCCACTCGCACGCACCCCGGTGACGGGAGCCCCGTCGGCGACGGGAACACAATCGATCGACGGTGAGAAACGCATCGGGGGTCGGGGGTGCCGAGGAGGCCGCCGGTGTGCTCGTGGGGGTGGGGCGGGGGCGGTGGGGGACGGGCGGGGCGTCAGCGCGTGCCGGCGAGCGACGCGCAGAACGCCTCGGTGCGCTGACGCGACGCGAAGCGGGCCTTGCCGTCGGCGCCCCAGGGGACGACGCGGATCGAGAGGTCGGTCACCCCGGCGTCGGCGTAGCGGGCGAGCTCGGCGGCCACCGTGGCCTCGTCGCCCGCCGCGAGCATGTCGCCCACGTCGCGGGCGTCGCCCTCCTCCAGGAGTCGCTGGTAGTTGGGCGAGTACTCGGCGTGGCCGAGGATCTCGTTGGTGAACGCGCGCGCCGCGTCGACCTCGTCGTTCGCGCACAGGCAGACCGGGACGCCGGCCACGATCCGCGGCGCGGGCCGCCCGGCGGCGTCGGCGGCCGCGGTGATCTTCGGGACGACGTGCTCGCCGATCGCCCGCTGGTCGGCCATCCAGAGGATCGTGCCCTGGGTCTGCTCGCCCGCGATCCGCAACATCAGCGGTGCCAGCGCGGCGAGCAGGATCGGGGTGGGGGGCTGGTCGGTCACGTCGAGCGGGTTGTGGATGCGCCAGGTGTCGTTCTCCACGTCGACGGGGCCCGGCCCCGCGAATGCGACGTCGAGGACCTCGAGGTAGTCGCGCACCTGCTTGGCCGGCTTCTCGTAGGACAGGCCGAGCATGTCTTCGACGATCCAGTGGTGCGACGGCCCGAGGCCGACGGTCAGGCGGCCGTCGCACACGAGCTGGGTCGACAGCACCTGCTGGGCCATCGCCACCGGGTGACGGGTCTGGATGGGCAGCACCGCGGTGCCGAGCTCGATGCGCTCGGTGGCCCCGGCCATCACGGTGATCGCGGTGAGCGCGTCGAAGTCGGACGGGATCTGGGGCACCCACACCGACGAGAACCCGGCGGCTTCGGCGGCCTGCGCCCCCTCCACCATCCGGGGCACCTTCTGGCGATGGCGGCCTCGGTCCGGGCCGATCATGATCCCGATGCGCACGGTCTCCCCTCCGCGCCCGCCGGCTCCCTCGACGGGCGGGCGGCCGACCCTAACGCCGTGCCCACCGATACGGCAATCCCGTTCTCGTTTTCGGAGAGTCTGCTTGCAGCCCTGGCGCGGCCTGGGGAATACTCCCGGGCACGCCAGCCGAGGGGGAGCCGAGCCGATGGGTCGCGTCGCTGTGGTCACAGGGGGAGCGTCGGGCATTGGTCGCGCCACCGCCGAGCGACTCGCCGCCCAGGGCGCCCGGGTGGCCATCCTCGACATCAACGCCGAGGCCGCCGCGGAGGCCGCCGCCGCGGTCCGGGCCACAGGGGGCGAGGCGATCGGGGTCGGCGTCGACGTGTCGGACCGGGGGTCGGTCGCGGCCGCGCTCGACGAGGTGCGGGCCACCTACGGCCCGATCCTGGTGCTCGTCACCAGCGCGGGCATCGCCCCCTTCGAGAAGTTCCTCGAGATCTCGGTCGAGTCGTGGCAGCGCACGCTCGACGTGAACCTCACCGGCACCTTCCACTGCGTGCAGCTCGCGATCCCCGACATGATCGAGGCCGGCTTCGGCCGCATCGTGCTGATCTCGTCGTCGAGCGCGCAGCAGGGCGCGCCCCGCATGGTCCACTACTCGGCGTCGAAGGGCGGGATCATCGCCATGACCCGGTCGCTGGCCAAGGAGTTCGGCCGCAAGGGCATCACCGTCAACAACGTCCCGCCGTCGATGATCGACACGCCGATGTCGCGCCAGTCGCAGGCCGAGGGCAACCTGCCGCCCACCGAGATGCTCAGCGAGCGCTCCCCAGTCGGCCGGGTGGGCACGCCCGACGACATCGCCGCCGCAGTCGTCTTCCTCTGCTCCGACGACGCCGGCTACATCACCGGGCAGACCCTGGGCGTCAACGGCGGCGGGGTCGTGGCATGACCGAAGCGCCTCGCGTCGCGCCGCTCACCAAGGACGAGTTCGGCGACGACGAGACCCGCGCCCTGCGCGCGTTCGTCGGCGACGCTGGCGTCGAGCGGTTCCTGGGCGAGGGCGACACGCCGCCGCTCCCGGCCGTGCTCGGCACGCTGATCCGCCATCCCGCGCTCGCCGCCAAGTGGCTGCCCTACAACGACGTGCTACTCCGCACCGGCACCCTCGACGCCCGCCTGCGCGAGATCGTCATCTGCCGGGTCGGCTGGCGCACCGCCGCCGAGTACGAGTGGCTCCAGCACGTCCGGCTCGCCCACGGGCTCGGCGTCACGGATGCCGAGATCGCCGCCGTCGCCGACCGCGGCACCGTCGAGTGGGCGCCGCTCGAGGCCGACCTCCTCGCGGCGACCGACGCGCTGCTCGACGGCTACGAGATCCCGACCGCCCTGTGGGACCGGCTCGCCGAGCATCTCGACCAGCGGCAGATGATCGAGCTCGTCTTCGTGGTCGGCACCTACACGTGCCTCGCGATGGCGTTCAAGAGCTTCGGCGTGCAGCTCGACGCCGACCTCGTCGACTACCCCGCACCGCGCATGACCGACCGCACCGACTGAGCCGCGGCGCTCCCCCGGCCGCGGCGTCCCGGATCCGGAGAATCTGCGACTCACAATCCGAAAACGGCATTCTTCCCTCAGGTGCGGTTAGAGTCGGCCGCACGGGAGAGGCGGGTTTCCATGGCGGCGATCGACACCGACGACAACGAGAGCGAGCCCGAATGGCGTCAGCGGGCCGTGTCCCGCAGCCTCACGGCTGCCCGCTCGCGGGCCGAGCAGCGGATCCAGCGGTTCCTCGACGCCGCCTTCGAGCTCATCGACGAGAAGGGCACGACCGAGTTCACCATCCAGGAGGTGATCGACCGGTCGAAGCAGTCGCTGCGCGGCTTCTACCAGTACTTCGACGGCAAGGACGAGCTCATCCTCGCCCTGTTCGAGGAGACCGTCCGGGAGTCGATCGAGGACTACGAGCAGGCCCTCGAGGGGGTCACCGACCCGCTCGAGCGGCTCCACGTGTTCGTGGTGCGGCTCCACGAATGGTGCGACCCGCAGGAGCGCAAGCGGGGTAGTCACAATCGGGTGCCGATCTCCGAGTTCGCCACCCAGCTCGCGGTGGCCCACGCCGACCGGGTCAACGCCACGCAGGAGCCGATCTACCGGATGATGCTCCAGCTCGTCGAGGCGGCCGCCGCCGCCGGCGAGATCCAGGTCGACGACACGCGCCGGGCCGCGTCGCTCGTCATGCAGGTGGTCATGTTCAGCTGGTTCGGCAACCGCATCGTGAAGAACCCGCGGCTCAAGATCGACTCCGACCACATCTGGCAGTTCTGCCTCGCCGGCCTCCGCGGCCCCCGCTGACCCGAGCGAGCCCTGGCGGTGCCCGTCTTCGGGACGGGCGTCGGGTTGGACAGGGAGTCGGCCGGCGCGGTGGCGGGGGACGTGTCGCTCGTCGCCGGTCAGCCCTGCTCCGCGAGGGGATCGTGCTGCACTCCGGAGTCGAAGCCGCCGTGCTTGCGCATGAACGTGGTGGAGCGGCGGCGGATGCGCCAGCCGTCGGGAGTGCGCACGTACTCGTCGTTGTACCAACCGAGTCGCATGGCGTGGGTCTGCTGGTCGACGAAGAGGAAGTGCTGCATTCCGGTCGCGGCATCGGCGCCGTCGAGCTCGACGACCGACATGTTGCCGATGAACTGGCCGCGCGGCGCCGCCGCGAGCAGCGCGGGGAAGCGGTCGAGGGAGTAGGGCGTGCCGAAGGCGGTGTACACCGCGTCGGGCGTGAACACCTCGAGCCAGCGGTCCTCCACGAACTGGCTCGTCAGCATCATGTACCGGGCGCAGACCTGGTCGATCTCGACCAGGTCGGCCGTGCGGTCCTCGGCCATCGGGTCCCCCTCGGGTGGCGCCGGTCCCGGTTCCGAGCCGGGGCGGAAGTGACGCAATCGCTGAGCGAGAATTACGTTATCATCCGGTCGCCGGCGAGAGCCGGGGCCGGATCCGGGGCCGGATCCGAGGCCGGGTCGAGGGATGTGGCAGTCGTGTACCGTTCGGTACAAGACGGTCCGGGGGGATCCGGGCACACCGGAGGGGGGAGGTGACCACGCGATGCTCCGGCTGATCGGGCGCCGGCTCCTCACGCTCGTGCCCACCTTGCTGGTGGTCACCTTCGGGGTGTTCCTCCTGGCGCAGCTCCTCCCCAGCGACCCCGCGATCGTGGCGGCGGGCGGTGAGTCGGCCACTCCCGAGGCCATCGCCCAGGCCCGCGAGGACCTCCACCTCGACCCGGTCCTCACCCAGTACTGGCGCTGGCTGACCGGCGCGGTGCAGGGCGACCTCGGCGACTCGTACACGCGCCGCACCGCCGTGGTCGACGACCTCGAGCAGCGGGTCCCCGTCACCCTCAGCCTCGTCTTCGCGGCGACCGTGTTCGCGTTGATCCTCGCCGTCCCCCTCGGCATCCTCAGCGGTCTGAGGCCCAACGGCATCATCGACGGCGGCAGCCGCATCCTGGCCACCGCGGCGGTCGCGATCCCGAGCTTCCTGCTCGGCCTCATCCTGGTGATCGTGTTCGCCGTGCAGCTGAAGTGGCTGCCGCCGAATGGGTACGTGAAGTTCAGCGAGTCGCCCACGGAGTGGCTGCGCTACATCACCCTCCCGGCCATCGCGTTGGGCATGGGCATCGCGGCCGCGATCATGCGCCAGCTGCGCGCCGCGCTCGTCGACGAGCTCGACACCAACCACATCCGCACCGCCTGGGCGATCGGGGGCGCGGCGCCCCGGGTGGTGGGCCGCCACGGGCTGAAGAACGCGTCGAGCCCGGCCATCACCATCCTCGGCCTCCAGATCGCCGGGCTCGTCGGCGGCGCGGTGCTCGTGGAGCAGATCTTCGGGATCCAGGGGATCGGGTTCTACCTGCTCAGCGCGATCACCCAGGCCGACATCCCGGTCATCCAGGGCTGCGTGCTCGTGCTCGCGATCCTCCAGATCCTGATGAGCCTCGCCGTCGACATCACCTACGCCCTCCTCAACCCGAAGGTCCGGGTGGCGGCGTGACCGGTCGGCACCACCCGACGGCGCGGGAGCCCCGATCGTGACGATCGACGGCACCGACGACCTCCTCCGCTACGCGGAGAACGTCCCCGTCACGCCCGACGAGGCGGTCGAAACGGCGATCGAGTTCGCCGCCCTCCCGAAGCGCAAGGGCGCCTTCCGGCGGCTGCTGCGCCGACCCGGTCCGACGATCGCCCTCGTCTATCTGGTGATCCTCGGGTTGAGCGCTGTGTTCGCCAAGTGGGTCGCGCCCTACGACCCCAACGAGCAGGACATCCCCAACCGCCTCGCCACGCCGTCGTGGAGCCACTGGCTGGGCACCGACGACCTCGGCCGCGACTTCCTGAGCCGCATCATCTACGGCGCGCGCGTGTCGCTGGTGGTGAGCCTCTCGGTGATCGCGATCGCGATGGCGATCGCGCTCGTCGTCGGGCTGTTCTCCGGCTACACGGGCGGCGCGGTCGACAACGTGATCATGCGGGTCGCCGACGGCGGCCTCAGCTTTCCGCCGCTGGTGCTCGCGCTCGCGGTCGCCGGCATCCTCGGCCCGGGCACCGAGAACGTCATCCTCGCCCTGTCGATCGTGTTCGTGTTCGGTCTCACCCGGCTGGTGCGGGGGACCGCGCTCGCGATCCGGGAGGAGCCGTTCGTCGAGGCGTCGCGCGCTGCGGGCAGCCGCACCCGTCGCATCCTCGCCCACCGCGTCCTGCCCAACGTCCGGTCGCCGTTGCTGATCGCCGCCACGTTCGGCATCGCCGCGGTGCTGCTGGCCGAAGCCGGCCTCGCCTACCTGGGCCTCGGGCCGCGTCCGCCCACCGCGAGCTGGGGCAGCATGCTCCGCCAGGCGTACGACCGCACGCTGTACAGCGCGTCGTGGCAGCTGCTCGTGCCCGGCGCGGCGATCGCGATCACGATCTTCGCATTCAACGTCCTGGGCGACGGGCTGCGCGACGTGCTCGGCGTGGGCCGGTCGAAGAAGGCGAAGCGCTCGGAGCGGCGCGGGCTCACCACCGCGGCCCGCCCCGGCGCCGGTGCGGGGACTGCGGCGACCGCACCGACCGACGGGTCGCTCCTCGCCGTCGACGGGCTGTGCGTGGAGTTCGTCGGGGAGCGCGGCGTGAGCCGGGTGGTCGACCAGGTCTCGCTCACCATCAGGCCGGGCGAGACCGTCGGCCTCGTGGGCGAGAGTGGCTCGGGCAAGACCGTCACGTCGCTGTCGGTCATGCGCCTGGTGCCGTCGCCGCCGGGGCGCATCGTCGACGGGCACATCTGGTTCGAGGGGCGCGACCTCCTCGCGTCGAGCTTCAAGGACATGCGGGCGCTGCGCGGCACCGGAATCAGCATGATCTTCCAGGATCCGATGACCAGCCTCGACCCGGCGTTCACCATCGGCAGCCAGCTGGTCGAGGCCCAGCGCCTGCACGGGAAGCGCACCCGGGCCCAGGCGCGGGGCCGGGCGATCGAGCTGCTCGAGCTCGTGGGCGTGCCGGCGCCGGAGGCCCGACTGCGCCAGTTCCCCCATCAGCTGTCGGGAGGCCTGCGCCAGCGGGTGATGATCGCCATCGCGCTGGCCAACGAGCCGCGGCTGCTGATCGCCGACGAGCCCACCACCGCGCTCGACGTGACGGTCCAGGCCCAGATCCTCGAGCTGCTGAAGCGGCTCCAGCGCGAGCTGGGCATGGCGATCCTGTTCGTCACCCACGACCTCGGGGTGATCGCCGACCTGTGCGACCGCGTCGCGGTGATGTACGCGGGGCAGATCGTGGAGGAGGCGTCGGTCCACCAGCTGTTCGCCCGTCCGCAGCACCCCTACACCGAGGGCCTCCTCAACGCGATGCCCCAGGTCGGCCGGCTCGACGAGCGCCTCGCCGTGATCCGCGGCCAGGTGCCGCTGCCGCACGAGATGCCCGCCGGGTGTCGCTTCGCGGCGCGGTGCGACTACGTCGTGCCGGAGTGTCGGACGGAGCCGGTCGCGCTGATCGAGCACGACGGCTCGCTCGTGCGTTGCTCCCGGGTGGGCGACCTCGTCTTGCGGGGTGCCGAGTGAGCGAGCCGGAGCGGCCCGGCGCGAAGCGCCAGGAGCGGGAGTCGTGAGCGAGCCCCAGGACCGTAGAGGCCCATCCGTGAGGCGAGCGGGGCCCGAGCGGCCCGGCGCGAAGCGCCAGGAGCGGGAGTCGTGAGCGTGCCGCTGATCGTCGGCTCGGGGATCGTCACGCTGATCCTCGTGGTCTGGGCCGTCGCCGACGCGGCGCGCCGCCCGGTCGTCGCGTGGAACCGCATTCAGCGCGGCAAGGGCACGTGGATCGCGCTGATGGTGATCTTCACGCTCGCGTGCGGCGTGATCGGGTTCCTGATGGCGATCTACTACCTGTTCGTCGTGCGCAAGCAGCTTGCCGTCGCCGCGGCCACGCCCGTCGTCACGATCGCTGACCTGCAGGGCGACGGTGGCGGGCCGGTCGACGTCGTGCGCACCGTCGCGCTGACCAAGCACTTCCCGCTGCGGCGGGTGGCGCGCCACGAAGGTGACGGCCCGGTCATCCGGGCCGTCGACGGTGTGGATCTCGCGGTCCCGCCGGGGACGACCCTGGGGCTGGTGGGCGAGTCGGGATCGGGCAAGAGCACCGTCGCCCGCCTCGTCCTGCGGCTGATGCCGGTGACGTCGGGCCAGGTGTTCTTCGACGGCGAGGACATCACCGCGATCAGCGCCCGTGCGCTGCGCGAGCGCCGGGGCGGCATGCAGCTCGTGTTCCAGGACCCGTACTCGTCGTTCGACCCCCAGGCCACGGTCGTCGACAGCGTGAAGGAGCCGCTCCTCGCGCAGGGCGTCGCGGGCGCGGCGGCGGAGCAACGCGTCTCGGAGCTGTTCGACCTCGTCGGCCTCCCGCAGGCGCACCTGCAGCGCTACCCGCGCGAGCTGTCGGGCGGCCAGCTCCAGCGGGCCGGCATCGCCCGCGCGCTCACCGTCAACCCGAAGCTGGTCGTGATGGACGAGCCGGTGAGCGCGCTCGACGTGTCGACCCAGGCCCAGGTGATCAACCTGCTCGAGGATCTCCAGCGCGACCTCGGCATCGCCTTCTTGTTCATCGCCCACGACCTCTCGATCGTCCGCCACGTGAGCGACCGCATCGCGGTGATGTATCTCGGCCAGATCGTCGAGGAGGGCCCGGCCGCCGCGCTCTACGAGTCGCCCACGCACCCCTACACGCACGCGCTGCTCTCCGCGATCCCCGTGCCCAACCCCACGGTGCAGCGGACCCGGGCGCGCGTGGTGCTCCAGGGCGAGATCCCGTCGCCCGCGAGCCCGCCGTCGGGTTGCCGGTTCCGCACCCGCTGCCCGTACGCGATGGACGTCTGTGCCGAGGAGGAGCCGCCGGCCTACGTGGGTGCCGACGGAGTCGTGGCCCGCTGCCACCTCCACACTGCGGGTCCGACGCTCGCCGGTGGGTCGATCGCCGATCTGACCGCGCCGTCGGCGTCGTCGGCGGGCTAGCGACCCGACCGACCGGGCGGCCGCCGACCGAGCGGGCGGACGAGGGCGTCAGGCCGCGGTGGGGGAGGGGCCCGCGGGGGTGACGGGGGGCAGGTCGACGGCGTCGAGGATCCCCGGCCGGGCGGCCACCACGTAGGGGATCGCGTTGACCGGCGGGTTGGCGGTGTAGCCGGGCGTGAAGTCGGCGAGGTCGTCGACCGGTATGGGGAACGGCATCGCCACCTCGAGCGGCGCGTCGCCGTGGACCCGGACGCGCCAGCCCGTCTCCCCGACGGGCCAGGCCGGGTCGAGGTCGGGCGTGAGGTACCAGCAGTAGGTGATGCGCACGACGTCGACGCCGGCGTGCTGTCCGGCGTAGACCATGCGCCGCCCGCCCACGGTCCCGGCGCCGATCCGGCCGGCGAGCACCTCGGTGTCGTGGCGCGCCGCGGCGGTCTCGTTGACGAACGTCCACGTCTCGGCGGGGGTGCCGGCGGCGTCGGCGACCGCCGCGACCGACGGCGGCGTGCGCACGGCGCGCGGCGCCGAGGGTGCGGCGGGCATCGGGGTCCCGAAGCCGATCTGCTCGAACAGCATGTGGGGCGAGTCGCGGCGCGACATGTTGGCGTACTCGAAGATCTCCACGAGGTCGACCCGCCGCTGCAGCATCAGGAGCGCCTGCGGGAGCACGTGGGTGATGAACCCCGGGCTGGAGCCGGTGGCGAAGATGCTCGCGTCGCCGCGCACGCACGCCTCGGCGATCCGGTCCCGGTCGGCCTCGGGGAGGGCGCGCCCACCGTCGAACAGCTCGACGCAGGTCGTCACCACGTCGACACCCCGCTCGAGGAGCCGGACCAGGTCGTCGACGTCGACGGTCCGGGGCATGTAGAGCACGCAGTCGACGGCGAGGCCGTGGATCACCTCGCGGTCGACGGTCGTGGTCACACCCGCGACCGGCTCGCCGCACAGCGTCCCCGCGTCGACCCCGGCCTTGGCGGGGTCGTACACGAGCACGCCCACGAGCACGAGGCGTGGATCCCGGATCACCTCGCGCAGGGCCCGGGTGCCGATGTTGCCCGTCGCCCACTGCGCGACGCGGATCGGTGCCGCCACCGTCCCTCCTCGGTCCGGACGGGTCCGCGGTGGTGTCGACGGGCCCGGGTCGAAATCGGATTCGCGCCTAGGGTAAGTCGCGTTCTCGCTTCGTGCAGGTCCGCTCCCGGCCGGCACGCCGTTCGACCCGGAGGAGTCCGGTGGCCCGTTCGCTGCCCCATCACGGTCGGTGGTTCGAGGAGCTCGCGGTGGGCGACGTGATCCCGCACGCGCTCACCCGCACCGTCACCGAGACCGACAACGTGCTGATGACGACCCTCACGCTCAACCCGGCGCGCCTGCACCTCGACCACGAGTACGCGGCCGAGGAGACCGAGTTCGGACGGCCACTCGTGAACTCGATGTTCACGCTCGGGCTGCTCGTCGGGATCTCGGTGCTCGAGACCACCCACGGCACGACGATCGCCAACCTCGGGTTCGAGGACGTCACGTTCCCCGCGCCGGTGTTCTGCGGCGACACGATCCACGCGGAGACCGAGGTGGTCGCGGCCCGGGCGTCGGGATCCCGGCCCGACGCCGGCATCGTGACGTTCGAGCACCGGGCGTTCAACCAGGACGACCGCCTCGTGTGCAAGGCCCGGCGCAATGCGCTGATGCACCGGCGTCCCGCGGCCACGGCCGAGTCGGCGGACGCCTAGGTGGCCGACGCGCCCCTGTGGGAGCCGGCATCGGCGCGGGCGGCGGCGACGCGGCTGGCCGCGTTCCGCTCGTTCGTGGGCGACCGGGGGGTCACGGGGGTCGAGTCCTACGAGGATCTCCACACGTGGACGGTGCGCGACCCCGCGGCGTTCTGGTCCGCGGTGTGGGACTTCTGCGCCGTGCCCGGGGACCGGGGGAGCGACCGGGTGATCGTGCCCGTCGAGCCGTTCTGGAAGACGCGCTTCTTCCCCGACGCACGGCTCAACGTCGCCGAGGCACTGCTCCGCGAGCCCGGCGACGACGTCGCGATCGCCTTCGCCCGTGAAGACGGTCTGCGCCGCGTGCTCACCCGAGCCGATCTCCACGCGCTCGTCGCCCGGGTGCAGCAGGGGCTGCGCGCCGCGGGGGTGGGCCCGGGTGACCGCGTCGCCGCCTGGATGCCGAACGCGCCCGAGACCTACGCGTTGATGCTCGGCGCGGCGAGCATCGGCGCGGTGTTCTCGTCGACGTCGCCCGACTTCGGTGTGGAGGGCGTGGTCGACCGCTTCGGCCAGATCGCTCCGACGGTGCTGGTGGCCGCCGACGCCTACGTCTACAACGGGAAGCGCTTCGATTGTGGCGAGCGCCTGCGCGAGATCTGCGCGCGGCTGCCGTCGGTCCGGACCGTCGTGGTGCTCCCGTACGTCGACGCCGCACCGCCGCTCCCCGACGTGCCCGGCGCGGTCGCGTGGTCCGACTGGCTCGCGCCGCACGACGGTGCGCGCCCGGTGGAGTTCGCCCGGCTCCCGTTCGACCATCCGTGGTACGTGCTGTTCTCGTCGGGCACGACGGGGACGCCCAAGTGCATCGTGCACCGGGCCGGCGGTGTGCTGCTCAAGCACCTGTCGGAGCAGCAGCTCCAGTGCGACGTCGGGCCGGGCGACCGGGTCTGCTACTTCACGACCGCGGGCTGGATGATGTGGAACTGGCTCGCCTCGGTGCTGGCGAGCGGCGCCACGCTCGTCGCCTACGACGGGTCGCCCGCGTACCCCACCCGCACCGCCCTGTTCGATCTCGCCGACGAGATGGGCATCACGCTGTTCGGCACGTCGGCCCGGTTCCTCGACGAGCTGCGCAAGGCCGGCGAGCGCCCGGTCGCCACCCACGCGTTGCGCACGGTGCGCACCATCGCGTCGACCGGGTCGCCGCTGCTCCCCGACGGCTTCGACTACGTCTACGACGCGGTGAAGGCCGATGTGCACCTCGCGTCGATCTCCGGCGGGACCGACCTGTGCGGCTGCCTCGTGGGCGGCGACCCGACCGGACCGGTGTGGGCGGGCGAGATCCAGCGGCCGTCGCCCGGGCTCGCCGTCGACGTCGTCGGTCCGGACGGTGCGTCGCTCCCGCCGGGCGCCCGCGGCGAGCTCGTGTGCCGCAACCCGTTCCCGTCGATCCCGCTCGGCCTGTGGGACGACCCCGACGACGCCCGCTTCGTCGCCACGTACTTCGCCCGGTTCCCGGGCTGCTGGCACCAGGGCGACTACGCCGAGTGGACCCCGCACGGTGGGGCGGTCATCCACGGGCGGTCCGACGCCACGCTCAACCCCGGTGGCGTGCGCATCGGAACGGCGGAGATCACCCGGCAGGTCGAGACCGTCGACGGGATCGCCGACAGCCTGGTCATCGGGCAGGAGTGGCAGGGCGACACCCGCGTGGTGCTGTTCGTCGTGATGGCGCCGGGGCGCGCGCTCACGCCCGAGGTGGAGGCCGAGATCCGCACGCGGGTGCGCACGAGCGCGTCGCCGCGCCACGTCCCCTCGAGGATCGTCGCCGTGCCCGACCTGCCCCGCACCCGCTCCAACAAGCTGAGCGAGCTGGCGGTGCGCGACGTCGTGCACGGTCGACCGGTCGCCAACACCGAGGCGCTCGCCAACCCCGACGCCCTCACCTACTTCGCCGACCTGGAGGAGCTGAGATCGTGAGGGCCGACGACCGCGCCGCGGTTGCCCGGATGCGCAGCCTGCTCGCGGTGCCGGCGAACCGGCTCGACCTGGTGGCGAAGGCCCCCCGCAGCTCGCCCGACGCGGTGTTCCTCGACCTCGAAGACGGCGTGCCGCCGGCGGCCAAGGAGTCGGCCCGGGCCGACGCGGTCGAGGCGGCTCGGCTGCTCACCGCCGATCGTCCCGCGATCCAGGTGCTGGTGCGGGTGAACGGCGTCGGCACACCGTGGTTCGCCGGCGACGTCGCCGAGGGGCTCGGGCCCGACCTCGCGGGGGTGGTGGTGCCGAAGGTCGAGTCGGCCGCCGACGTGGAGGTGGTGGTCGCCGCCCTGGGCGCGGCCGGGCTCGCGAACCTGCCGATCCTCGCGGGGGTGGAGAGCGCGGCCGGGGTGGCTCGGGCCGAGGAGTTCCTGCGCGCTCCGGTGCGGTGGTGCTACTTCGGTGCCGAGGACTTCGTCGCCGACCTGGGCGGGGTGCGCACCGAGTCGAACCTGGAGGTGCTGTACGCCCGGTCGCGGGTGGTGCTCGCGGCCCGCCTCGGCGACGTCCATCCCGTCGACCAGATCCTCGCCGACTTCCGCGACGACGACCGCTACCGCCGCGACGCGCGCGAAGCCCGCGCGCTGGGCTACCGAGGCAAGCTGTGCATCCACCCGGCCCAGGTCGCGCTCGCCCACGAGGTGTTCACCCCGTCGGCCGACGAGGTCGACCGGGCCCGGCGGCTGCTCGCCGCCCACGAGGAGGCGTCGGCCCGGGGCGAGGCCGTGATCGCGTTCGAGGGCGAGATGGTCGACGAGCCCATGGCCCGCCGCGCGCGGGCCGTGCTGGACGCCGCCGACTGACGATGCGTTTCTCACCGTCGAACCCGGAGCCCTCGGTGCGTTTCTCACCGTCGATGCCGGAGCCTCGGTGCGTTTCTCACCGTCGATGCCGGAGCCCTCGGTGCGTTTCTCACCGTCGATGCCGGAGCCTCGGTGCGCTTCAGAACGACGCACACGGATCGACGGTCAGAAACGCATCGTGGTCACCGGAGCTGGTCGCGGAGGACGAACTTGCGGATCTTGCCGCTGGGCGTCCGGGGGAACTCGTCGACCACCCGGACCTCCTCGACCCACTTCTGCTTGGGGAGGCCGGCGGACTCGAGGTGGGCCTGCACGGCGGCGAGGTCGGGCACGACGGCGTCGGGGCGGACCCGGATGACGGCGGCCGCGTGCTCGCCCGTGCGGGCGTCGGGCGCGGCGACCACCGCGCACTCGGCGACGGTGGGCATCGTCATCAGGACCTCCTCGATCTCCGCCGCGGAGAGGTTGGCCCCGCCGCGGATGATGATGTCGCTGACCCGGTCGGTGATGGTGTTGTACCCGTCGGCGTCGAGCACGCCGACGTCGCCGGTGCGGTACCACCCGTCGGCCGTGAACGCCTGGGCCGTGAGCGCGGGATCGGTGTAGCCGGCACACAGGTCGGGACCGCGCGAGAGGATCTCTCCCGGCTCGCCGGCGGGGACGTCGGTCTCGCCGTCGATGTCGACGTAGCGCAGCTCCACACCGAGCATCGGGGGACCGTCGGTCGCGATGCGCTTGTCGACCGGGTCGTTCACCGTGCAGCCCGTGATGGACGGCTGCTCGGTCGAACCGTAGGAGCGGAAGCAGCGGATGCCGAGGGCCTCGGCCCGTTGGGTGACGGCGGCGGGCACCGGTGCTCCGCCGAGGCCGACCCTGCGGATGTGGGCGAGGTGCTCGGGTCCGAAGCCGGGCGCGTCGAGGAGGCTCGTCAGGAAGATCGTCGCGCCCGCGCCGGCCGACACCCCGGCCTCGACGACGATCCGCAGCGCCTCCTGCGGGTCCCACACGTCGGTGAGATGGATGGCCTGCTTCTTGTAGACGGGCAGCAGGAACGACGCGAGCATCCCGGTCATGTGCGCCAGCGGCGACGCGTTGAGCACCGGGGGAGCGTCGGGGTCGAGCATCGAGAGCTGACGGACCTCGAACAGCAGCGAGCGGTGCGTGTGGATCACGCCCTTGGGCTCGGCGGTCGTTCCCGAGGTGTAGCCCACCATCGCGGGGGCGTCGGGGTCGATGTCGACCGCCTCGGTGAACGGTGCGGCGTCCAGGAGGTCGGTGAGTCGGAGCGCGCCCGGCAGGGCGGGGCCCTCGACCCCGCTCTCGACCACCACGACGTGCTCGAGCGAGTCGACCCGGTCGCGGTAGGTCGCGAGGTTGGCGATGTGGTCGACGTGCCCGAACCGGTCGACGGTGACGAGCGCCTTCGCTCCCGACTGGCGGAGGATGAACTCCACCTCGCGCGCGCCGTAGAAGTGCACGATGGGGACCATGGTGGCCCCGAGCCGGAAGCCGGCCGCGATCACCGACACCGACTCGGCCCAGTTGGGCACCTGGTAGGCGACGACGTCGCCTGCCCGCACGCCGAGCCCGTGGAGCGACGTCGCCAGCCGACCCGCCTGGTCGTAGAGCTCGCCGATCGTGCCCGACCAGGGATGCTGCTTCGACCACACCCGGAACGTGAGGTCGGGCGTCGCCGTGATCTCGCGCTCGAGGAACGATGCCAACGTGTCGTCGGTCCACCAGCCCTCGGCGAGGTAGCGCTCCCGCAGCTCGGCCGGAACCGCGCGCATCTGCCACATCCGTCTTCCCCCTTGCGACCCCGAGCCTGGACCGGTGCCGACCCCGGGCGGTGCGCGTGGCTCAGGCGGGGACGTCCCCGGCGAGCGTGATGCGATTCATCACCCGCGTGTGCCCGTGGTAGTCGTTGATCGGATTGTGCCAGGTGCAGCGGTTGTCCCACAGCGCCAGCGACCCGACCTCCCAGTGGAAGCGCACGGTGTGCTCCGGGCGGGTCACCACCGAGAAGAGGTACTCGAGCAGCGGGCGGCTCTCCTCGACGGTCATGTCGACGAACCGCTCGGTGTGGGCCGGGTTGACGAAGAGCGCCTTGCGGCCGGTCTCGGGGTGGGTGCGCACGACCGGGTGCTCGGCGACGTACTCGCGTTCGTCCTCGTACCCGCTGTCCTTGATGCGGTCCTCGCGGGTCTTCGACACGTCGGCCATCGCGGAGGTGTTGACCGCGCGCAGCGGGTCGACGAGCTGCCGGAGCCCGGGCGACAGCGCCTCGTACGCCGCGGTGGTGCTGGCCCACAGGGTGTCGCCGCCGGCCGGCGGGACCTCGCGGGCGATGAGCATCGTGCCCATCGGCGGCCGCTCGAGGTACGCAGTGTCGCTGTGCCACACGCCGCCGAAGTTGACCGTCTCGTGGGGGAGCTTGGCGACGGCGATGATCTCCGGGTGGTCCTCGAGCCCCTTCACGAAGGGGTACTCGACCGGTTCGCCGATGCGCCGGGCGAAGGCCAGGAAGTGCTCGGCGTCGAGATCCTGGTCGCGGAAGAAGACCACGCCGTGGGCCAGCCACGCGCGGCGGATCTCGGCGACCGTGGCGTCGGGGAGGTCGTCGGCCAGGTCGACGCCGCCGATCGCAGCGCCCAGGGCGCTTGCGACCGGCGTCACCGTGATGGTGTCGGAGGCGTCGGGCACGCTCCCGGTCTACACCATGGGGCGACCCCGCTGCCAACAACGTTTTCACTCAGCGGAAATCTCGTTTCCGGTTAGGCTCCCGGTGGACCGAGGGGGGACCATGGCCGAGACGACCGACCACGAGGGGATCGCCCGGGTGGTGGCGAGGTACTGCCACCTGCTCGACGACGGGCGCTGGGACGAGTTCGCCGGTCTGTGGGCCGACGACGCCGAGTTCGTGCTCCAGGGCCAGGCCACGAAGGGGCGCGCCGCGATCCGCGACGCCATCGCCGCGACCCAGCCGCCCGAGCGCCGGGGCCGCCACCTCGCGGTCAACCTGGAGATCGACGTCGACGGCGACCGCGCCACCAACGTCTGCGACTTCATGTTCTGGGCGCGGAACCCGGAGGGTCGGGCCGCGCTGATGTTCCTCGGCCGCTACGACGACACGCTCGTGCGCACGGCCGATGGCTGGCAGTTCGCCCGCCGCGAGATCACGTTCTTCTGACCCCGCCGACCTCGGGCGACCCGCGTCGCACGCGCACCGATCGCCGCGGCCCCGGTGCCGGACCCCGGGGGCCCGACTGCCACAATTCACCCCCGAACCGCCCAGGCAACCCGGGGGAATCCACGCATGACGGCGAACGGCAACGGCGAGCTCTCGATCGAGGAGCTGCGGGAGCGTTACCGGATCGAGAGGGAGAAGCGCCTCCGCTCCGACGGCGTCAAGCAGTACGCAGAGCTCAAGGGCGAGTACCAAGAGCTCGACGTCGACACCTACGCCGACCCGAGCTTCACCCGCGACCCGATCACCGAGGACACCCACGTTGTGGTCGTCGGCGGCGGCTTCGCCGGCATGCTCACGGCGATCAACCTCACGAAGCAGGGCGTGACCGACTTCCGCATCGTCGAGAAGGCGGGGGACTTCGGCGGCACCTGGTACTGGAACCGCTACCCCGGCTGCATGTGCGACGTCGAGTCGTACACGTACCTCCCGATGCTCGAGGCGACGGGCTACATGCCCACCGAGCGCTACGCGAGCGCGTCGGAGATCTTCGAGTACTGCAAGCTGCTCGGGCAGACCTTCGACCTCTACCCGCACGCGCTGTTCCAGACGGTCATCACCGGCGCCGAGTGGGACGACGGCTCCGGGAAGTGGATCGTCACCACGTCGCGCGGCGACCGCATCACCACCAAGTTCGTCGTGGTCGCGGGCGGCATCCTGCACAAGCCGAAGCTCCCCGGCATCCCCGGCATCACGGAGTACCAGGGGAAGATGTTCCACACGAGCCACTGGGACTACGACTACACCGGCGGCAGCCCCAAGGAGCCCATGGACAAGCTGGCCGGCAAGCGGGTCGGCATCGTCGGCACCGGCGCGACCGCGGTGCAGGCCGTGCCGCAGCTCGCGAAGACGGCGGAGGAGCTCTACGTCTTCCAGCGCACGCCGAGCGCGGTGGGTGAACGCAACAACGCACCCACCGACGTCGAGTGGTTCAAGGGCCTCCAGCCCGGATGGCAGGCCGAGCGCATCGAGAACTTCACCCACGCGGTCACCGGTGTGCAGCCGGAGCAGGATCTCGTCCACGACGGCTGGACCGAGGTCATGTGGGTCAACACGCAGAAGGCGTGCGACGATCCCGAAGAGGCCGCCGCGCTCGAGCGCAGCGACTTCGAGACGATGGAGAAGCTGCGCCGCCGGGTCGACACGATCGTCGAGGACCCCGAGACGGCGGCGAAGCTCAAGCCGTACTACGGCAAGAACTGCAAGCGGGTCTGCTTCCACGACGAGTACCTGCCCGCGTTCAACCAGCCCAATGTCCACCTCGTCGACACCGACGGCAAGGGCGTGCAGCAGATCACCGCGACCGGCGCGGTCGTCGACGGGGTGGAGTACCCGCTCGACTGCCTGATCTTCGCGTCGGGCTTCGAGACCAACACCGACTACGACGGGCGGGTCGGCTTCGACCCGGTGGGCCGCGACGGCATCTCGCTGAGCGAGCGGTGGTCGGAGGGTGCGCGCACCCTGCACGGGATCCTGTCGGGCGGCTTCCCCAACTTCTTCATCATCAGCTTCCTGCAGGCCGGGTTCGGCACCAACTTCGTGCACTTCCTCGGCAAGTCCGCCGAGCACGTGGCCGAGGTCATCGTGCGCTGCGACGAGGAGGACATCGCCACGATCGAGGCCACGCCCGAGGCCGAGGACGAGTGGCTGATGGTGCTCTACGGCACCGCCGCCGGCGCGGCGACCTACTCGGCCAGCTGCACGCCGGGGTACTACAACTCGGAGCAGGGCGAGGTCGACGCGAAGGGCGCCCGCAACCTGGTCTACGCGGGCAGCCTGCTCGACTACGCCGGCTACCTGGAGCGGTGGCGGGAGACCGACGACCTGCCCGGCGCCCTCATCACCCGCGCGGGCTGACCGGCACGTCGGGCGCATCCGCCGGCGGGCGGTCTACGGTTCCTCCGATGGGGGAGCCGACGACGGGCCGGGTGGCGGACCAGCCGATCGGCTGCGTGAGCGGCGACGCGCACGTCAACGAGCCGCGCGACCTCTGGAGTGCCAACCTGCCTGCCGGTCTGCGCGACCAGGCGATGCGCGGCCTCGCCGCGGGTGACGACGGCAACTGGAGCGTGCTCCTCGCGAGCGACGCCGTCGACCAGATCGTCGCCAACGACGACGAGCGGCTGCGCATGAACGACGTCGACCACCGCCTCGCGGTGATGCGAGCCGAGGGCATCGCGGGGGAGTGCGTCTTCCCGACGATCGGCCTCTACGTGTGGATGCTCTCCGACCCTGACGGCGGCGCGGCATCGTGCCGCGTCTACAACGAGTGGATCGCGTCCGGCCTTGCCCGGTCGCCGCGGTTCCGCTGCGCCGGGCTCGTGCCCACGTGGCGGGTCGACGACGCGCTCGCCGAGGTCGCGTGGATCGCCGACCGCGGGCTCGCCGCGGTGATGCTCCCCGCGACCGTGACGCCCGAGTGGAACCATCCGCAGTGGGAGCCACTGTGGCGGGCGATCGAGGAGACCGGGCTGCCGGTGGTGATCCACCAGGGCACCGGGCACTCGATGTTCTTCTACCGGGGTGCGGGTGCCGGCGTGGCCAACCTGCTCGCGACGCAGTCGATGGGGCCCCGCACCGCCGGGTTGCTCGCCACGTCGGGCGTGCTCGCCGCGCACCCCGACCTGCACGTGGTGTTCGTGGAGTTCAACGCCGGCTGGATCGGGTGGACGATGCAGACGCTCGACTACTACACGGCGGCGTTCGGCCGGTACGGCACCACGCCGTCGGGCAAGCCGTGGATCAACCCGGCGCTTCCCGAGCCGCCGAGCGCCTACCTCGCCCGTCAGGTGCACGCCACCTTCCAGGACGACCCCGTCGGGCTGCACAACCTCCCGATCACCGGGCCCGACGTGCTCGTCTGGGGCTCCGACTACCCCCACGAGGAGGGCACGCATCCGCACTCCCGCGAGGTCGTGGCCCGTCTGCGCGGCGGGCTCGACGCCGACACCGCGCGCCTCGTGTTCCGCGACACCGCCGCCCGCCTCTTCCGCTTCGACCCCGCGGTGCTGGCGCAGCCCCTCTGAGCGGCCCACGGCCCGCCTCGGGGTCACCCACCCCCGAGATGTGGAGGGGTCGGGCGCCCAGATGACGCCGAGGCGGGGTCGGCGGGGCAGGATGGCGTCCCGCACCCGATCCACCGAGGACGAGGCCATGACCACCGACGCGACGTCCGTCACCGACACCCCCGAGCAGGCCGAGTTCCGGGCCGCGGCCCGGGCCTTCCTGGAGGCCCACGCGAAGCCCCGTCAGCAGGTGAGCCCGTGGGCGGTCACGGTGCACCGCAGCCAGGACGCGGCGCGGGCGGCGTTCGAGCGCGGGCGGGCGTGGCAGAAGACCCTCTTCGAGAACGGCTTCGCCGGGCTCACCTACCCCGTCGAGCTCGGTGGTCGCGGCGGCAGCGCCTGGCACGAGCGGATCTACAACGAGGAGGCCCGCAGCTTCGACACGTCGTCGGGCTTCGTGAGCGCCACGATCGCGATGCTGGGGCCGACGCTCATGAAGCACGCCACCCCCGAGCAACAGGCGCTCTACGTGCCGAAGCTGCTGTCGGCGGAGTACGCGTTCTGCCAGCTGTTCAGCGAGCCGGGCGCGGGCAGTGACCTCGCCGGCCTCGCGTGCCGGGCCGTGCGCGACGGCGACGAGTTCGTCGTGACGGGCCAGAAGGTGTGGAACTCGGCTGCGCAGTTCTGCAACTGGGGGATGATCCTCGTGCGCACCAACCCCGACGTGCCCAAGCACCGGGGCATCACCTTCCTCCTCGTCGACATGAGCACGCCGGGCATCGAGGCCCGTCCGTTGGTGCAGCCGACCGGCGGGTCGGAGTTCAACGAGGTGTTCCTCGAGGAGGTCCGCATCCCGGTCGCCAACGTGATCGGCGAGATCGACGGCGGGTGGGCGCCCGCCCGCACCGTGCTGTCCAACGAGTCGGCGTTCATCGGCGGCGGCAGCGTCGCCGTGGGCGGGCGCTACCCGCGGCTGCTCGAACTCGCCGAGATGCACGGCAAGCGCGACGACCCGACCGTCCGCCAGGGCCTCGCCGACTTCTACATGCGCGAGCGCATCGTGGCGGTGATGGGGGAGCGGATCATGGCCGCGGTGCGCCAGCGGCAGATGCCGCCGGTCGACCCGTCGGCGCTCAAGCTGTTCACCACGGAGAGCCGCGTGCGTTCGGGGAACCTCGCCGTCGCGATCCGCGGCGCCGACGGGCTGGTGGGTGACGACGAGATCGCGATCTGGACCCAGATGGAGCTGCTCGGGCGCTTCTCGATCTCCATCGGCGGCGGCACCAACGAAGTGCAGAAGAACAACCTCGCCGAGCGGGCGCTGGGTCTGCCGCGCGAGCCGCGCACCGACCACGAGATCGCGTGGAAGGATGTGCCCCGCAGCTGACGGCCACCCAGGGCCGCGGCCCGTCGCACCCCGCCGGAGGCACCCGTGAGCGAGGCACCCACCACGACGACGAGCGACGTCCTCGCGGGTGTCGACCTGACCGGGGTGCAGGCGCTGGTCACCGGCGGGACCACCGGCATCGGCAAGGAGACCGCGCGGGCGCTGTGCGCCGCGGGCGCGTCGGTGGTCATCACGGCCCGGTCCGACGACAAGGGCGCGGCGGCGGTCGACGACCTGCGGGCCGCGGTCCCGGGTGCCGAGGTCGGGTACGCGGTGCTGGAGCTGGGCTCGCTCGACCGCGTGCGCACGTTCACCGACCGCTTCGCCGCGTCGCACGACCGGCTCGACCTGCTGATCGCCAACGCCGGCGTGATGGCGATGCCGTACGGCCACACCGACGACGGCTTCGAGATGCACCTCGGCACCAACCACCTCGGCCACTTCGTGGTGGTCGGCCGGCTGATGCCGCTGCTCGTGGCGAGCGCGCCGGCGCGGGTGGTCCTCCTCAGCTCGGGCGGCCACATGGCGTCGGACATCCGCTGGGACGACCCCAACTGGGACTCCACCGAGTTCTCGAAGATGGAGGCCTACGGGCAGTCGAAGACCGCGAACATCCTCCACGCGGTCGAGCTCGAGCGCCGCTACGGCCCGCTCGGCGTGCACGCCTACGCGGTGCACCCGGGCATGGTGCGGACCGACCTCGGCCGGCACTTCACCAGGGAGGACCTCGAGGACCTGATGGCCCGGGCCAAGGCGTCGGCCTCGAGCGGCGGGGGCGGGCTGCCCCCGATGGTGGAGGTGGAGGTGGGCGCGGCCACGTCGGTCTGGGCCGCGGTGGCCGCGACCGACGCCGACGGCGGCCGCTACTGCGCCGACTGCGCCGTCGCCACGGCCGCCCCCTACGCCACCGATCCCGACGCCGCACGGCGCCTCTGGACCCTGAGCGAGCAGCTCACCGGCGAGACCTTCCCCGCCCCCTGACCACCCCCGCTGACGATGCGTTTCTGACCGTCGATAGGGTCCCGGCGGGTCGCTTCCGGTGCGGGTCCGCGGGCGTGCGCCGCCCTATCGACGGTCAGAAGCGCATCGGGCGGGTCGGGATCGACGGTCAGAAGCGCATCGGGGGTGGCGCTGCGGGCGGTGAGCCCAGGGGTCCCCCGAGCCATGCGGTCGCGTCAGCAGGTGTCGATGTCGAGCAGGTCGAGGAGCTCGGCCCAGCCGCCGTCGGCCGCGGGCGCGACCACGTGGTCGGCGAGGGCCAGGGCGCTCGGGTGGGCGTCGGCCGGCACGACGGCGACCGCCGCGGCGGCGAGCATCTCGACGTCGTTGGGGCCGTCGCCGATGGCGAGCACCTGTGCCGGGTCGAGCTCGTGGTGGGCGCAGTAGGCGGCCACGCCGTCCCACTTCGATCCCGTTGCCGGTGCCACCGTGACGGTGAACCCGCCGTAGTCACGCGCGCGGTCGACGTGGGGGGTGGCAACGCCGTGGAGCGCG
>Ga0194131_10000951_pt1 | contig 50189 bp, 46 predicted proteins | sample TA2KigO120mmetaG_FD_148631 | JGI IMG/M metagenome (GOLD analysis project Ga0194131, IMG submission 148631) | Freshwater microbial communities from Lake Tanganyika, Tanzania - TA2015053 Kigoma Offshore 120m | ecosystem: Environmental > Aquatic > Freshwater > Lake | place: Tanzania: Lake...
CGAACCGCCGCCGCCCCGCGATCGAGCGCGCCGGCCTCCCCGACTGCCGCGGCTTCAACCACCTCGACCGCCGTCGCTCCGGCGGCGCCGAGCCCGCCCCGGCCCGATCCGGCGGGCGATGCCAAACCACCGGCCGAAGCGCTGACGCCCGCGCCCGAGCGCACCGAAGGCGACGACAACCTCGGGGCCGACGACGAAACCGCCCCGATGAACCAGGCCGCGGTCGCTGCCCCGACGCCGCCCCCGCCCAGGGTCCCATCAGCAGCAGCCCCGGCACCGGCCGCACCGCGCAGCGCAGCGCTGCCGCGCGATGACGCCGCGCTGGTGGCGGAGGGGCTCGAAGCCTATCGACGACGGGACTTCCGCGCGGCCATGGAAGTCTGGCTGCCACTGGCGCGGACCGGCTCGGCTGATGCCCAGTTCTATGTCGGCGGTCTCTACATGGACGGGTCGGGCGTGCCCGAGGACGTCGTGCAAGCCCATGCCTGGTGGAAGCTCGCCAGCGAGCAGGACCACGCTCGGGCCAAGGAATTTCTCACCCTCGTCAAGTCCGTGATGGACGACGATCAAATCAAGAAGTCGGACGAGCTCGCCGAGCGTTTGCGTCCGGCCCGCCGACCCTAGCGTGCCGACCGATGCGTGATCCTTACGACGTCCTCGGCGTCGCCCGCGGCGCAACCGACGCCGAGATCAAGAAGACCTATCGACGCCTGGCCAAGTCCCTCCACCCCGACATGCATCCGGGCGATCGCAAGGCGGCGGACCGCTTCAAGGAGGTCACCGCCGCCTACGACCTGCTCGGCGACCCCGAGAAACGCCAGCGCTTCGATGCCGGCGAGATCGATGCCGCCGGTAACGAACGACCGAAGTTCCACCAGGCGGGCGGCCCAGGGCGCCAGCAGGGCCCGTTCGGATTCGGATTCGGCAACAACCCCGAGGAGATCTTCGCCCAGTTCTTCGGCGGTCGCCGGCGTGGCACGGCGCGGATGGCGGAAGACGATGAGGCGCCCGTCGCCCGCATGAGCCTGTGCATTCCATTCCTCGACGCCGTGCGTGGCACGACGCGCAAGATGGTGCTACCCGGCGGACGCGAGCGCGAGGTTCGCCTCCCCGCAGGCATCAGCGACGGCCAAACGCTGCGCGTTCGCGGTGAACCCGACGCTCCGATCCGCGGCGACATCCGTCTCGAGATTCGCGTCGACCCTCATGCGTTCTTTCGCCGGGACGGTGACGACATCCACATCGACCTTCCCATCACCCTGCGCGAGGCGATCCTCGGCGCCAAAGTGGCCGTTCCAACGGTCGAAGGCGCGGTGATGATGAACGTGCCGCGCGGGACGAATTCGGGAGCGACGTTGCGGTTGCGCGGCAAGGGCGTGCAACGCCAACGACAACGCATCCGGGGCGACCAACTCGTCCATCTGGTCGTCACGATGCCCGATGTCGTCGACGACGAGCTGCGCCGTCTGATCGAGGGATGGGAAGCGAAACACCCCTACGACCCCCGCCGGAAGCTGGGCGACGGCTGAGGGTCCCAGTGGCCGTGCGTTTGACCGCCGGGTCGGTTCGTGTACCATGCCGCCAGCCTGCCGCCACGGGCCGCATTGCGGCCGCCCGCCTGCGTCGGTTTTCGGAGTCCTAGGATGAACACGCCAGCCCCTCTGATGGAAGGCAAGCGCGGCTTGATCATGGGCGTTGCCAACGATCGTTCGTTGGCGTGGGGCATCGCCCGCACGATCGCCGCGCATGGCGGCCAGTTGGCATTCACCTATCAGGGCGACGCGCTTGGCAAGCGGGTTCGCCCGTTGGCGCAAAGCGTTGGCTCGGACATCGTCCTGCCTTGCGATGTGACCGACGATGCCAACGTCGACGCGACGTTCGCCGAGATCGCGAAGCGCTGGGGCACGATCGACTTCCTGGTTCACGCCATCGCGTACTCCGACAAGGAGCAGCTCAAAGGGCGCTACCTCGATACGACGCGTGAAAACTTCGCCATGACGATGAACGTCTCGTGCTTTTCGTTCACCACGGTCTGTCGGCGCGCCGAAACGCTGATGCCCAACGGCGGCAGTCTGCTGACGCTGACCTACTACGGCGCCGAAAAGGTGATGCCGCACTACAACGTCATGGGTGTGGCCAAAGCGGCGCTCGAAGCGAGCGTTCGCTACCTGGCGGTCGACCTCGGCGGCAAGGCGATCCGCGTCAACGCCATTTCGGCGGGCCCGATCAAGACCCTGGCGGCGAGCGGGATCGGCGATTTCCGCTACATCCTGCGCTGGAACGAGTACAACGCCCCGCTCAAGCGCACCACGACCATCGACGATGTCGGTGGCGCGGGTCTCTATCTGCTGAGCGACTTGGGCCGCGGCGTGACCGGCGAAGTGCATCACGTCGATTCCGGCTACCATGTCGTCGGCATGAAAGCGGTCGACGCGCCGGACATTGCCGTCGTGCTCTCGGGCGGGGACGAAGCCGCCACCCCGCTACGCGGCCGCGCCAGCGGCTGATCGAGGCCGCCCCCGGCAGGCGCCCCCATGTCGCACAACACGTTCGGTCATCTGTTCCGGGTCACGACCTGGGGCGAAAGCCACGGACCCGCGATCGGGGCGGTGGTCGACGGCTGCCCGCCTCTGATCCCGCTGGATGAGCGCGATCTGCAAGTGTGGCTCGACCGTCGGCGACCAGGGCAGTCGCGATTCACGACGCAACGGCGCGAACCCGATGCCGTCCGAATCCTGTCCGGGATCTTCGAAGGGCGGACGACGGGCACGCCGATCGGCCTCGTCGTCGACAACGTGGATGCCCGTTCGCACGACTATGGCGACCTCGCCGATCGTTACCGTCCGGGTCACGCCGATTACACCTACGAGGCCAAGTACGGCGTCCGCGATCATCGGGGCGGCGGGCGGCAATCGGCCCGTGAAACGGCGATGCGGGTCGCCGCCGGGGCGATCGCGCGGAAGGTTCTCGGACCGTCGATCACCATTCGCGGCGCGCTGGTGCAGATCGGGCCGCATGCCATAGATCGGGCACGCTGGGATTGGGCGGAGATCGAACGCAATCCGTTCTGGAGTCCGGACTCAGGCGCCGCGACGCGGTGGGAGAGTTACCTCGACGAGGTGCGCAAGCGCGGTTCTTCCGCTGGTGCCGTCATCGAAGTGACGGCGAGTGGCGTGCCGGCGGGTTGGGGCGCCCCAGTCTACGGCAAGCTCGACGCCGACCTCGCGCAGGCGATGATGAGCATCAACGCGGTCAAAGGCGTGGAAATCGGCGCCGGGTTCGCCGCCGCTGCCCTCTCCGGCGAAGAGAACGCGGACGAAATGAGGATGGCTGGCGGCCGGGTGCGCTTCGAGTCCAATCACGCGGGCGGAATCCTTGGCGGCATTTCGACGGGGCAAGACATCGTCGTGCGCTTCGCGGTCAAGCCAACGTCATCGATCCTGACACCGCGGCGCACCGTCACCCGGAGCGGGGCCGAAGCCGAGGTTTCAACCAAGGGTCGGCACGACCCCTGCGTCGGCATCCGGGCCGTTCCCGTCGGCGAGGCCATGATGGCCTGCGTCCTGGCCGACCAGTTCCTGCGTCACCGCGGCCAAGTCGGCTAGGTGGCGCCACCAACGAGGCAACGCGATGTCTTCTGCCACCCACGCGCTCGATTTATCGGAACCGCGCCGTGACCAACTCGATCCCGACCACCAGGCCTATTTCAAGAAGTGCGAAGAAAAGCTCGGATTGGTGCCGCACGTGTTGCGCGCCTATTCGTGGAACCAGAAGAAGCTGCGCGCCTTCGCCGCCTACTACAACGAACTGATGCTGGGCGATTCGGGCTTGAGCAAACTCGAACGCGAGATGATCGCGGTGGTCGTCTCCTCGATCAATCATTGCTACTACTGCCTCGTCGCCCACGGCGCCGCGGTTCGCCAGTTGTCGGGCGACCCGGCGCTCGGCGAACAATTGGTCATGAACTACCGGGCCGCCGCGTTGAGCCTGCGCCAGCGCGCCATGCTCGACGGCGCGTGGGCCCTCACCACATCACCGTCGACCTTCGGGGCCGACGACCGGGCGCGGCTGCGGGCGGCGGGACTTAGCGACGCCGACATCTGGGATCTTTGTGACGTCGTCGGCCTGTTCAACATGACCAACCGGGTCGCCGCGGGCGTCGAAATGACGCCCAACCCCGAGTACCACGCGATGGCGCGCTAACGCCGGCCGATCACTTTTTCCGCAGGACCGCTACCAATTCGACGTGCGGCGACCATAGGAACTGGTCGATCGGCGTGACGCGGTCGAGTTTGTAACCACCGTCGACGAGGGTCCGGGCATCGCGCGCGAAGGTGGCGGGATTGCAAGACACGGCCGCGATGGTCGGCACCCGCGACTTGGCGAGAGCTTCCGCCTGTACCGGCGCCCCGGCGCGCGGCGGATCGAACACCACCGCTTCGAACCGCCGCAGATCTTCGCCCAATAGGGGACGCCGGGTGAGATCGCGTTGCTCGACGGTGAGCCGCCGCGGCGGATCGCCGCGCAAATTCTGCACCGCCTGTTTCAGCGCCGAGACCATGGCGAGATCGCCATCGACGCCGTGCACGACGTGATCCTTGGCCAACGGCAGCGCGATCGTGCCCAGGCCGCAGAACAGGTCGGCGACGCGCTCCGCTTTCTGTACGGCGCGGACAACATGGCCGACGATCTGTTCCTCGGACTCGACGACCGCCTGCAAGAAGGCCCCGGTGGGCACCGTGACGGCCACCCCGTCGAAGCGAACCAGCGGGTGGGCATGTTGGGCGATCAGGTCGACGAAACCATGCCGTGCCATCCAGGCGACACGCACGATCCCGTGCTGGCCGCTGAAACGCGCCAGGGATTCGCGCAGCGCCCGCTCGGGCGGCGGCAGATCGGTCACGACGAGGTCGACACCGTTCTCACACCACGTGATCTCGGCCTGGCCGACCCCTTCGGGGAGCGACGACGCGACGAGCGCCCGCAGCGGCGCCAGGACCTTCTGGAGTTCCGGCCGCAACACCGGACAACGTTCGACATCGACGATCTCGTGCGAGCCGCGACGACGAAAGCCCACCACCGCGTTGCGCCCGGTCCGCCGCAACGTCAGCGTCGCGCGCCGACGCGACGCCGGCGCGACGTTGACCAGCGCATCCACCGCGACGCCCGAGAATCCGCGATGGCGCAACGCCTGGACCACGAGGTCCCGTTTCCAAGCCGCATAGGTCTCCGCGTCGACGTGTTGCACCGCGCAGCCGCCACAAACGCCGAAGTGCGGACACTGGGGTGCGACGCGCCGCGACGACGGCGTCACGATCGAATCGAGCACGAGCGGCACCTCGTGGGGTGCCCGCGACGGCGGCTTACCGGGCCGAACGCGAACGCGGTCCCCGGGCGCCGTGAACGCAACGAAGCGCCGGCCGGCCGGCGTCTCGACCGTGCCTTCCCCGAGGTGGCTGAGACGGCCGACGGTCAGTTCCAACGGTTCGGTCAGGGCGGGTTGCGGCTTCGAAGGCTTCTGCGGGCGTCCCGGCTTGACGAACAGGACCTTCTTGGACGGCAGCGATGGCGGATTGGGTTTCGACACGGGCCTCGACCTACCAACCAGGGTCGGCGATTGGGCGATGGTAGGTGCGCCGTCACCACGGAGGCAAGGCGGCTATACTCCCACGATGGATTTTCGCCTCTCCAACGCCCAGACCGAATTGCAAGCCCGGGCCCGCGAACTCGCCCGCGGCGCAATCGCTGCCCGTGCGGCCGAGGTCGATCGCAGCGAGCAGTATCCTTGGGAGAACATCCGCATGCTGGTCGAACACGGCCTCGTCGGGCTGACGATCCCGGAGGCCTACGGTGGACACGGCCGCTCCTATCTCGATGCGGTGCTGGTGATCGAGGAGATGGCGCAGGTGTGCGGCGTCACCGGCCGAATCGCCGTCGAGACCAACATGGGCGCGATCGGCGCCATCATGGCCTACGGCAGCGAAGATCAGCGCCGTCTGGCCGCCGATCTGGTGCTCGCCGGCGACAAGCCGGCCATCTGCATCACCGAGCCCGAGGCCGGAAGCGCCGCCACAGCGATGACCACGCGCGCCGACCGGCGCGGCAGCACCTACGTGCTCAACGGCAAGAAGCACTGGATCACGGGCGGCGGCGTGTCGCGGCTCCATCTCGTGTTTGCGCGCGTTTTCGACGAACGAGGGGAACCCGAAGGGATCGGCGGGTTCCTCATCGTCCGTGGCGAGACGTCGGGCCTGCGCATCGGGGTGCGCGAACCGACCATGGGTCTGCGCGGAATCCCCGAGACCGAGGTGCATTTCGAGGATTTGGAAATTCCGGCGAGCCGGCGACTGCCCTCGCCGCGCGGGCCGGCACGTGGGTTTGCCGATCTGATGGATGCCTACAATGCCCAACGCGTCGGAGCCGCGACAGTGGCACTCGGGCTGGCCCAAGGGGCCTTCGAGCTTGCCCGCGACTACGCGCTCGAGCGCGAACAGTTCGGTCGCCCGATCGCCGAGTTCCAAGGCATGCAGTGGTCGCTTGCCGACATGCACATGAAGACCATGGCCGCCCGCACGATGGTGTATCGCGCCGCGGTGAGCGGCGGCGCCTTTCCCGACCCGCTCGAAGCGGCGGTGGCCAAGATCCAGGCGGCAGAAGCGGCCATCGAGGTCACGAACGCCGCGCTACAGGTGTTCGGGGCGCGCGGCTATTCGCGTCACCAGCCGTTGGAGCGCATGGTCCGCGATGCCCGCATGTTCACGATCGGCGGCGGCACGGTTCAGGTGCTGCGCAACGTCGTCGCCAGTCGCGTGCTCAACCAACCGCTGCCGCAGACCCGCGACGGCTATCTCAAGCGCCCGTTGCGTCGCGACGGGCCGCGATGAGGAACTCTTTGTTGCCGGCCGGGCCGGTGACCGGGCTATCCGTGACGCCGAGTACGGTCCAGCCCGTGGCACCCAGCCACTGGCGAATACCGTCGCAAACCTCGGCGTGAAACGCGGGATCGCGCACGACGCCGCCTTTCCCGACGCGGCCGCGCCCGACCTCGAACTGAGGCTTGATCAACGCGACAAGAATCGCGCCTGGTCGCGCCAGCGATAGCGCCGCCGGCAACACGGTTTTCAGGCCGATGAAGCTCGCATCGCACACGACGAGGTCGACCGGTTCCGGAATCTCCTTGGACGAGAGCATGCGGGCGTTGGTGCGCTCGAGCACCACGACACGCGCATCCTGACGCAGTTTCCACGCCAATTGACCGTGTCCGACATCGACCGCATAGACGCGTGCCGCGCCGTGGGCCAACAGGACATCGGTGAATCCACCCGTGGAAGCGCCGACGTCGATGGCGACGATCCCCTGGATCGCGAGATGGAAATGCGAAAGCGCGTGTGCCAGCTTTAGGCCGCCCCGAGAAACCCATGGGTGATCGGACCCGCGCACTTCGAGACTTCCGTTCGGCGGCACGCGCTGACCCGCTTTGGCCAACGGTTGACCGTCCACGAAAACGGCGCCGGCGAGGATCAGGGCTTGGGCTTTCTCACGCGTCGGCGCTAGACCGCGCTCGACCAATGCGAGGTCGGCTCTCTGTCCCTTTGTGACGGATGTCATAGCCTGGTTGCCGGCATAGCGCGTTAGGCTAGGCTGATCGACGACAGCCGGCCACAATGTCGCCCAACTCGTTGCGTAGAAGACGCACAATGAAGACCGCTCCCGCCAGGGATTTCTGGGTTGGTGTCGGGCTGTAACTGCTCACGGCCCTTCCGGTGGCGGCCGCGGAAGCCCCGCCGCCGGCCGCTGGCGTCATGGCCGAGGGTTTGACGTGGTCCAAGATTCATCCGGCCGTTCGATCCTATCTCTGCTCGGCGCTGAAACGTCCGGCATGGTGCGCCGATGTCGTCGAGACTCCGCCCGAGACTGAGAAGGCCCCTGTAGCACGGCAACAACGGCGTCCCTCACTGTCCTCGCGGGCGGCCGCCGCCCCCACGCCGGCGCCGCCCCCCAAGAGCGTGAGCGACACCGATTTCCGTCGCATCGTCGATCGGTTCCAGCGAAAACAGCAAGAGCCAACCGACTTCGCGCTGCTGGAAAAGCGCGGTTTCGAAGACTTCGACGGCGGTGCGCTCGAGGTTTTGGGCTACGCCTACGCCAGCGGCGTCGGACGCCAAGTAAACTACGTGCGGGCCTACGAGTACTACGGACTGGCCCTGATGCAGGGTCGAGATACGGTCAAGGACGACCTCGCCGTCCTATGGCAGTACGTTCCCGAGGACGACAAGAAAGTGCTGATTCGACGCTTCGAGACCGCCTTCCCTCAAGGGCCGGTCAAGCGCATTCCGGTTGGGCCACCCCCGCCGCCGCGGCGAACCGAAGAGGACGATGATGCGTTCGACGAAGAGGACGAGGAAAACGAATAGCGCTCAGGCGCGCGCGGGCGACTGTGCGTGAGCCTTGCCGAGGGCAGCCAACACGGCCGCCGCGATCTGCGGGGCGTTCAAACCCGCCGCGTCGTACATGGCCTTGGGCGAATCCTGATCAATGAAGCGGTCGGGCAACGTCAGCGTCCGGATCTTCAAGCCGCCATCGAGCAACCCGGTCGCCGCCAGGAAATGCAGCACGTGCGCGCCAAATCCCCCTTGGCTACCCTCTTCCACCGTCAACAGAACCTCGTGGTGTTGCGCCAACTGGGTAATGAGCGCTTCATCGAGCGGCTTGGCAAATCGGGCGTCAGCGACCGTGGTCGACAGCCCGCGGCTCGCCAACTGGTCGGCCGCGGCCAGACACTCCTGCAGCCGCGCCCCGAACGACAGGATGGCCACGGTCGTGCCCTCGCGCACCACACGACCGCGCCCGATGGGCAACACGCTTCCGCGCGGCGGCAACGACAGGCCGACGCCATCGCCGCGTGGATAGCGGACCGCACTTGGCCGATCGTCGATCGCCGCTGCGGTCGCCACCATGTGCATGAGTTCGAGCTCGTCGGCCGCGCCCATGACGACGAACCCGGGCAAGCACGTGAGATAGGCAACATCGAACGCGCCGGCATGGGTGGGGCCGTCGGCGCCGACCAACCCCGCCCGGTCGATCGCGAAGCGCACGGGGAGCCTTTGGATCGCCACGTCGTGCACGACCTGATCGTAGGCGCGCTGCAGGAACGTCGAGTAGATCGCCGCGAACGGCTTCAAGCCTTCGGCGGCCAGGCCGGCACAGAACGTGATTCCATGCTGCTCGGCAATGCCCACGTCGAAGCAGCGATCGGGGAAGCGCGTGGCGAAGTGATCGAGGCCGGTTCCCGAGGGCATCGCCGCTGTGACGGCGACGATGCGCTGGTCCTGTTCCGCTTCGGCGATCAACGCATCAGCGAAGACCTTGGTGTAGGAGGGGGCCGCCGCTTTGACCTTGGCCTGGGCGCCGGTCACGACGTCAAAACGGCTGACGCCGTGATACTTGTCCTCGGATTGTTCGGCCGGGCCGTAACCGCGCCCCTTCTCGGTGACCACGTGGACGAGCACCGGCCCGGGCGTGTCGGCACCGCGCACGTTGCGCAGCACCGGCAGCAGGTGGTCGAGGTTGTGCCCGTCGAGCGGCCCGACGTAGTAGAACCCGAGTTCCTCGAACAACGTCCCACCGGTCGCCATACCGCGCGCGTACTCCTCGAGGCGGCCCAGGGCTTGCTCGATTCCCGCCGGCAGGCTGTGGGCGATCCGCTTCGCGGTCTGACGAAGGCTGCGATACTGACGCGACGAGATCAGCCGCGACAGGTAGGCACTCATGGCGCCGACCGGCGGCGCGATCGACATGTCGTTGTCGTTCAAGATGACGATCAGCCGGCTGTTCATCGAGCCGGCGTTGTTCATCGCTTCGTAGGCCATCCCCGCGGTCATCGCGCCGTCGCCGATCACACAGACGACGTTGTTCCGGCGCCCCGCGAGATCACGCGCCACCGCCATTCCCAGCCCGGCCGAGATCGAGGTCGAGCTGTGCGCGGCGCCGAACGGATCGAAGACGCTTTCAGCGCGCTTGGTGAAGCCGCTGAGGCCGCCGCCCTGGCGCAAGGTCCGGATGCGCGAGCGGCGACCGGTCAGGATCTTGTGGGGATAGGCCTGGTGGCCGACGTCCCAGATCAGCCGATCTCCCGGCGTTTCGAACACGTAGTGTAGGGCCACCGTCAGTTCGACGACCCCCAAACCCGCCCCTAGGTGCCCACCCGTGATCGATACAGCGTCGATCGTCTCGGCCCGCAGCTCGTCGGCCACCTGGCGCAGCGCGTCCTCCGGGAGGCGGCGGAGGTCCTCGGGCGTCTGAATGGTGTCGAGCAGCGGGGTCTTGAGCGTCACGGCCGGACTATAGGCAATTGCGGGGGATTTGCGCACTAGGCCGTGCGCTTTACCACGAAATCGGCGACCGCCCGCAGCAGGGCCGCCTCCTCCCCGAAGGGCTGCAGGTGGCGGATCGCCTGGCCTGCGAGCATTTCCGCGTGTTCTCGCGCCCGGTCGATTCCCAACACGCCGATCAGGGTTGCTTTGCCGGCGTGGGCGTCCTTGTGCAGGCGTTTACCGACCACCGCCGGGTCACCGGCGATATCGAGCCAGTCGTCGATGATCTGGTAGGCCAGGCCGAGATCGTGGGCATAACCATGCAACGCGGTGCGAGCCCCTGATGCCGCCCGGCCGAGGATCGCCCCGGCCTCGCAACTGAAGGCGATCAACGCCCCGGTCTTCATCGCCTCCATGCGGATGATCTCGGCCGGCTCGAGCCGCTGACGCTCGCCCAGGAGGTCGATCATCTGCCCGCCCGCCATGCCGAGGCCGCCCGAGGCCAGCGCCAGGCGATGGACGAGTTCGGCACGAACCTCACCGAGTTCATGGGTGTCGGCGTGGGAAATGACCTCGAATGCCAGGGTCAGCAGCGCATCGCCCGCGAGCACCGCCGTCGCCTCGTCGAACTGCACGTGGGTCGTAGGGCGCCCCCGGCGCAGGTCGTCATCATCCATGCACGGCAGATCGTCGTGGATGAGCGAATAGCAGTGAACGATTTCGACGGCCGCCGCCACGCGCAACGCCCGGTGTCGCGCAACCCCGAATAGTTCGGCCGAGGATACGACGAGGAAGGGTCGCAACCGTTTACCGCCGCCGAGGGCGGCGTAGCGCATGGCGTCGAGCAGACGGCCTTCGCGGCCGACCGATTTCGGGATCGCGCCTTCCATCAAGGCATCGACCTCGCGCCCGACCCGACGCAAGGCGACTTCGATGTCGACGTTGCTCATTTCACGTCGACGGGCTCGCTCGACACGGAACCATCGGCCGCCGGGACGATCTTCTCGATCTTCTCCTGCGCGGCACGGAGTTTCTCCTCGCAATGCAACTTCAGTTGCGTGCCGCGGGCGTAGATGGCGATCGAGTCTTCGAGCGAGACCTCGCCGCCTTCGAGTTGCTGCACGATGTCCTCGAGCGCACTCAGGGCCTCCTCGAAACTCAGCTTCTTGATGTCGGGCGGAAGTTCTTGGTCCTTGCCACCGGCCATACGCTTCTCCACGCAGAAATCGACGACTCAGGCGTCCATGAGGGCGCCGACGTGGGCCGCGACGCTGCGCCCCAGCGCGTCGAGGTTATAGCCGCCTTCGAGGACCGAGACGATGCGTCCCTGACAGGCCTCCTCGGCGATTCGCGTGAGCTCTCGCGTCACCCAGGTGTAATCGTCCTCGACCAACTGCAGTTGCGCCAGCGGATCCTCGCGGTGGGCGTCGAACCCGGCCGAGATCAACAGGATCTCCGGGGCGAAGCGTTCGAGCGCCGGGAGAATCTCCCCGGCCATCGCGGCATGGAACTCGCGCGAGCCGCTGCCCGCCCGCAACGGCACGTTGACGACGTTGCCGCCGACCCCGCGCTCTTCCCGAGCGCCCGTCCCGGGGTAATACGGATATTGGTGGGTCGAAGCGAAGAAGAAGTGCTCGTCGTCCCAGGCCACCGCTTGCGTGCCGTTGCCGTGATGAACGTCGAAGTCGACTACCGCCACGCGTTTCACCCCATGGCGTGCTCGCGCCGATAGCGCGCCGACGGCGACGTTGTTGAACAGACAAAAGCCCATCGCACGATCGGGTTCGGCGTGGTGACCGGGGGGACGAACGGCGCAAAAGGCATTGTTCGCGACCCCGGTCATCACCGCATCCACCGCCGCCACCACCGCGCCAGCCCCACGGAGCGCAGCCTCGCCGGACCCGGGCGACATCACAGTGTCGGGATCGATGGCCGTGGTGCCTCGCTTGGGAACCGCGGCGAGGATACGTTCGACGAAGGGACGGGGATGGACCAGTGCGAGGCTGTCGACCTCGGCTTGGGGTGCTGCGTGGCGGGAAAGCGGCGCAAATGCTGGGGCAGACAGGGCCTTCATCACCGCGGTGAAGCGGGCCGGCGCCTCCGGATGGTGGGCCCCGGGCTGGTGACCGATGGAAGCCTCGTGATGGTAAAGAAAGTTCGTCATTCTGGCCTGCGACGGATGGCGACCACGGGTGCCGTGGTTCCAGGGCAATGGTACCATAGCGCTTGGCCGTTCGCGGGGAGCAGGAAGGCCATTTAGGAAAGGGTGTCCGGTGCGTCTAGTTACCCAGGCGATCGTGGTCGCCGTGCTCGCCGCCGGCGGCGCCGGGGCGTGGTACTACTACCAAGGCGTGAAAAACACGGCGAACGAGGCCGTACAACAGCGTCAGGCGGCCCAGGCCCGCGCCGTGCCAGTCGAACTGGTACGTGCCGCAACCGGCTCGGTCCAAGACATCGTCGAAGCGGTCGGCACGGCCCGCGCCAACGAGGCGGTCACGCTGACGCCCAAGGTCAGCGGCATCATCCGGAAGATCGCGTTCACCGAGGGCCAGCGGGTGAAGGCCGGCCAGATCATCGTCGAACTCGATGCCAGCGAGATCGAAGCCAAGCTCCAGGAAACGCGCACCATGCGCGAAAACACAGCGCGTCTCTACGATCGCGCGCTGCGACTGCTGCAGACCCGAAGCATCGCCCAAGCCCGGGTCGACGACCTGGAAGCACAACTGAATGCCTCGGACGCCCGCATCCGCGCCGACGAAGCGCGCATGTCCGACTATGTGATTCGCGCGCCGTTCGACGGCCGCGTGGGATTGCGGCGCGTCAGCATCGGCGCCCTGGTCACCCCGGGCACCGAGGTCGCGACGCTCGATGACACGACCAGCATTAAGGTCGACTTCCGGGTTCCAGAGTCCGCGCTGCGCGCCATCAAAGTCGGCAACAAGGTCGAGGCCCGGAGCCCGGCCTATCCGGATCGCGTGTTTTCCGGCACCGTGACGACCATCGGAACACGAGTCGATGCCACCACCCGTTCCGTCGAACTACGCGCCGAGATTCCCAACCGCGACGAGGCCCTCAAACCCGGCATGTTCCTGACCGCAGCGCTCGTCGTCGAAACCCGGGACAACGCGGTTCTGGTGCCCGAGGAAGCCGTGGTGTCGAGCGGCACCCGGCATTTCGTTTACACGATCGCCGATGGCAGGGCGAAAGAGACGCCGGTCACGCTCGGCAACCAGAAAGACGGCAAGATCGAGATTCGGTCCGGCATCGCGATCGGCACGCCGGTGGTGACTGGCGGCATCATCAAGATTCGCGACGGCATCGCCGTCCGGCCACTGGGTGCTCCCCCTGCCGGCGCCCAACCGCCGCGGCCGACGAGTTAGTCCCATGGTCATCTCCGATCTCTCGATCAAACGCCCGGTCTTCGCCACGGTCCTGTCGATGGTGCTCATCATCTTCGGGCTGTTCGCCTTCCTGCGACTGACCGTCCGCGAACTGCCCAACGTCGACCCACCCATTGTCTCGGTCAGTGCCGTCTATCTCGGCGCCTCGGCCGAGATCATCGAAAGCGAAGTCACCCAGGTGCTGGAGGACGCCATCGCCGGCATCGAGGGCATCACGCGGTTGACCTCGTCGAGTCGCGAGGACTCCGCGGCCATCACGATCGAGTTCGACCTGTCGCGCGACATCGAGAGTGCCACGAACGACGTGCGCGACCGCGTCGCCCGATCGGTCCGCGCCCTGCCGCGCGCCGTCGATACGCCCCGCGTCGCCAAGACCGAGTCGGACGCCCAGGCGATCATGTGGGTGACGCTGTCCTCGGAACGCCAGTCGATCATGGAACTGACCGACTTCGCCAATCGGTTCGTTGCCGACCGCTTGTCGACCGTTCCGGGGGTCGCCCAGGTCCAGATCGGTGGCGGCCAGGACTACGCGATGCGAATCTGGATCGACAAACGCGCGCTCGCCGCCCGCAGCCTCACGGTGGCCGACGTCGACCAGGCGATCAAACGCCAGAATATCGCGCTGCCGTCGGGCCGGATCGAAGCGACCAATCGCGAACTGTCGGTGCGTACCGAATCGACCCTGAGCCGCGAGGATGCCTTCAAGAACATCATCATCGCGGAGCGCACCGGATACCTGGTGCGCCTCGGTGAAGTCGCGGATGTCCTGCTCGCACCCGAGAACGACCGCACGGAATACCGGGTCAACGGCAAGAGCTCGGTCGGCATTGGCATCGTGAAACAGTCGCGCGCCAACACCCTCGATGTCGCCAAGGGCGTGCGTGAGATCGTCGAGACCCTGAAGGATCAGATGCCGCCGGGCGTGGTGATTCGCCGCTCCTACGATCAATCGACGTTCATCGAGCGGGCGATCCACGAGGTCTACATCGCCCTCGGCATTTCGCTGGCGCTCGTCGTCGCGGTCAACTTCGTGTTCCTGCGCAACCTGCGCGCCACGGCGATTCCGGCGGTAGCGATTCCGGTGTCGGTGATCGCCACGTTCATCGTGCTGGCGGCGATGGGCTACAGCATCAACATCTTGACGCTGCTCGCGCTCGTGATCTCGATCGGCCTCGTCGTCGACGATGCGATCGTCGTGCTCGAGAACGTCCATCGCCGCATCGAAGAGGGCGAACCTCCGCTGCTCGCATCGTTGCTCGGTACGCGTCAGATCGCCTTTGCCGTCATCTCGACGACGGTCGTGCTGGTGTCGGTGTTCGTACCCATCTCGTTCATGTCGGGGAACACCGGCCGCCTGTTCAGCGAGTTCGGAATTACCGTGGCGGCCGCCGTGATCTTTTCTGCCTTCGTGGCGCTCACCTTGACGCCAATGATGTGTTCGATCTGGCTACGTGAGCCGAAGGACGAAGGTTGGGTCTACCGCGTCAGCGAGCGTGGCTTCCGTGGTCTTAACGACGGCTATGGCTGGCTCCTGCGTAAGGCCATGAACATGCCGTTGGTGGTCGTCGCGTTCGCCGTCGCCTGGTCGCTGTTGGCGGTGGAATTGTGGCGCACGCTGCCGCAGGAGTTCGCCCCGATCGAGGATCGCGGCACGACCTTCATTTCGGTGACCGCGCCCGAAGGAGCGAGCCTCGAGTTCACGCGCCGCAACATCACGTTGATCGAGCAACGTCTGAAGCCCCTCCTCGACAAGGGCGAGGCCGAAGCCATCATTTCGATGATTGCGCCGTCGTTCGGGCGCCCCGGCCCGGTCAATGTCGGTTTCTCGCAGGTCGCGCTCAAACCTTGGGAAGAGCGCAAGCGCAGCCAGCAGGAGATCGTCCGCGAAATCTTCCCGCAGGTCGCCGGCATCCCGGGCGTCCGGGCTTTTGCCGTCAACCCCGCGACGTTGGGGCGCAACCGGTTTGGCGCGCCCGTGCAGCTGGTCATCGGCGGCCCGAACTACGAGACCCTCATCGAGTGGCGTGATCGGATCATTGCGCGGGTCGAGGAAAACCCGGGCCTGGTCGATGTCGGGTCCGACTACAAAGACACCCAGCCAGAACTGCGGGTCGAAATCGATCGTAACCGCGCGGCCGACCTCGGGGTCTCGATCGACGAGATCGGGCGCACCCTTGAGACGTTCCTAGGGTCGTCGTTCAGCACCACCTTCGATCGTGACGGCAAACGCTACAACGTCATCCTGCAAGGCAGAGCCGACGACCGGAACAGCCCGAGCGACCTGTCGAACATCTATGTTCGTTCGTCGCGGGCCCAACTCATCCCGCTGTCGAGCCTGGTGTCGACGACGCAGCGAGCCGGGGCCAAGGAACTCAAACGCGAGGACCGTTTGCGTTCGATCACGGTCACCGCTTCGCTTTCGCCCACGTACACCTTGGGCGAGGCCGTCACGTACCTGGAGAAGATCGCGGCCGAAGAACTGCCGTCCACCGCCAGGACGTCGTTCGGCGGTCAGACCCGGGAGTTCAAGCAATCGAGCGGTGCGCTCTACGTCACGTTCGCCCTGGCCCTGTTGATCGCTTTCCTGGCGCTCGCCGCCCAGTTCGAGAGCTTCATCCACCCGGTCATCATCATGCTCTCGGTGCCACTCGCCATGACCGGGGCCTTGCTGTCGCTGCGCTACACCGGGATATCGCTCAACATCTACAGCCAGATCGGCGTGATCATGTTGATCGGACTCACGGCCAAGAACGCGATCCTGATCGTCGAGTTCGCCAACCAACTGCGCGACGCGGGACGTCCGATCCGTGACGCGGTGCAGGACGCGGCCAAGATCCGGCTGCGCCCGATCCTGATGACCAGCATCGCCACGGCGATCGGTGCGCTGCCGCTCGCCTTCGCTTCGGGGGCCGGCGCAGAGGCGCGGCAGGCCTTGGGGGTCGTGGTGGTGGGCGGCGTCGGGTTCTCGACCGTGCTCAGCCTGTTCGTCGTGCCGGTGCTCTATTTGTGGCTGGCGCGCTACACCAAGCCGATGGGGCATGTCGCGAAGCGCCTGACAGCGCTCGAAGAAGAGCACGCGACGAAAGACCGCGCCCCGGCCCACGCGGCGGAATAGGCACGGCGTCCGGGTCGCCAGCCGGCTATTGGGCGGCGACCCGTTTCGACTCCTCGTAGCGCTTCTTTTCCTCGGCCACGAGTTCCTTCTTCGAGAGTTTGCCGACCATCGTCTTGGGCAACTGCTCGCGGAACTCGATGTGCTTGGGCATTTCGTGCCGCCCGATCCGTTCGCGCAGGAAGGCGTTGAGCTCGTCCGCGGTGAGCGAGTGTGCGGACTTGAGCTTGACGAACGCCTTGACCGCCTGGCCGGTGTAGTCGTCGGTCACCCCGATCACGGTGGTTTCTTCGACCGCCGGGTGCTGGTAGATCGCCTCCTCCACGGTCCGCGGGAAGACGTTGAAGCCGCTGACCAGGATCAGATCCTTCATACGATCGATGATGAACGTGTAGCCGTCGCCATCGAGATAACCAACGTCGCCGGTGTGCAGCCGCCCGTTGATCAGCACCTTGGCGCTCTCTTCGGGGCGTTGCCAGTAGCCCTTCATCACCTGCGGGCCGACGACGCAGATCTCGCCCGCCTCGCCCTGGGGAAGCTCTTTGTTCGGATCCTCGCGATCGGTGATCACGATCGTCGTGCCGGGCAGCGGCAAGCCGATCGAGTTCTCCTTATTGACCCCTTCCAGCGGGTTGCAGGCGACCACCGGCGAGGCTTCGGTCAACCCGTAGCCCTCGACCAAGTGACAGCCGGTCAAGGCCTCGAAGCGCTGCTTGATTTCGAGCGGCAACGGCGCGCCGCCCGAGATGCAGGCCTTGATGCACTTGAGGTCGTATTTGTCGCGTTCCTTGTGGTTGATGATCGCGGTGTACATCGTCGGAACGCCCGGCACCATGGTCGGGCGTTTCTTGTGGATGTCCTTGAGCACCGGCACCAGTTCGAAGCGCGGGTGCATGATGATCTCGGCCCCGATGAAGAGGCTGTAGTTCATCACGGCGACCATCGCGAAGACGTGGAAGAACGGCAACACCCCGAGCATGCGCTCGCGGCCCGGCTCGGCGCCGGTAAACCACATCGCGGCCTGTGCCGTGTTGGCGTAGATGTTGCGATGCGTGAGCATCGCCCCCTTGGACACGCCGGTCGTGCCACCGGTGTATTGCAGTACGGCGATGTCTTCCATCGGATCGATCAGTGGCGACGAGAAGCGCCCATCGTTGTTGAGTAGCTCGCGGAACGAAACGTGGTCGGAGTCGTTGGGAACGGCCGCGATGTCCTTGCTCTTGACCAACGGGAACAAGAGGCTCTTGGGGAACGGCAACACCTCCGGCATCGTGCCGACGACCAGTTTCTTGAGCCTGGTTTTGGCGAGCATCGCCGCCATCTTCGGATAGAGCACCTTGAGGTTCAGCGTCACCATGATGTCGGTGTGTGAATCCTCGATCTGTTGCATCAACTCGGGTTCGGAATAGAGCGGGCTGAAATTGACGACCGTGCCGCCGGCCTTGAGTACCCCGAAGTAGCTGATCACGTACTGCGGGCAGTTGGGCAGAAACAGCCCGACCTTGATACCCTTGCCGACTCCGAGCTTCTGGAAACCCGAAGCTGCATTGTCGACCAGGGCGCCAACCTCGCCATACGTGTAGCGACGACCGAGGAAGTCGAGGCACGGTCGATCCTTGAAGCGATGCACCGAGTCATCGAGGATCGCAAACAGCGGCTTGACCGGTATCGGCGTGTTCCAATCGATGGCAGCGGGGTAGTGCTTGCTCCAGAGCATGGGCGGCCTCCTGACTGCAGATGCTAGCCTCATTCCTGAGGACCAGCCAGCAGCCTCGGCCGCCCATGCACGAGGACGATCAGGCGGCCGCCTTGCTTCCCAGGGCCGCCAGCCGCCGCCGCCATCCCACGTTGACCGCGCTCGCCGGCTTCGAAGCCAGCCGCTCGTGGAGGAGCGCCTCGGCCATCGCCCGGTTGCCGCTCCGGATCGCGGCCTCGACCGTGGTCCACGAGAACAGGTCCCGCTGGGCGTGGCTACCGCCGAAACGATTGGCCTTGCCGCGCAACGGCAACAACGCTTCGAGCGCAGCCGGATAGTCGCTCGCGGCAAACGCCGCCAAGCCTCGGGCGGCGGGCAGACCCACCTCCCGGCTCATCATCGCGTTGGTACCCCCTGACCCGGCCGCCCGGTCGAGGGCGGCGATTACCCGCGCCTGATCCTCGGTTCGGCCCGCCCCGATGAACGCCATCATCGCGTGCACGTCGTTGAAAGCGTAGAGACGCTGGTCGATTCGCTCCGCCCAGCGCTCGGCCACGACGGCCCAGCGATCACCGACGCTCTCCCCGAGGGTCGCGAGACGCCACAACATCGCGGTCGAATCGACCAGTTCCAAGGCCTGGCCCAACCCGCCCGCGATGCGTTCGTCGTAGAGCGCCAGGGCGCGGCCCACCTCGTGCCGATCGAGATAATAGAGCGCGAGGTGCCACCAGTTGTGGAACGCGAACATGCTGTTGGGCGCCCATCCCTTGGCCGTCGATTCGAGCCAGCGGATACCGGCCTCGGAATCGCCCCGCATCTCGTAGACGTGAGCAACCGCGTGGGCGGCCCATCCGTCATTGGCGTTGAGCGCGTAGGCCTTCCGGCCAACGTCCTCGGCACGGGCATAGTCGCCGGCCTCCTCGAGGCCGAAGGCGGACATGCCGAGGACATAGCCGTATCCCGGCACGTGAGGCGACCATTGCGACACGACCCGCGCCATGCGGTCGCGCAGCATGTGCGAATAGCCGAGATAGAAGTCCCCGAGGTGGGCGAACTGCACCGCCATACCGTCGCGCGGATGGTCGATCGCGACCCGGCCCCAGTGTTCGACCGCGCGTTCGAAGTCCCCGGCGAGCCACGCCCGCACCGCAGCGATGTGCCCCCGCTCGCGTTCGTTGGCCTTGGCCACCAAACCTTCGAGCGCTGCGACGCTGCGTTTGAGCTCGCCTTCGAAGGCGCGATCCATTGCCGTGGCGAGAAGGCCAGCCCGAACGGCGTGCGCCATCACGAAATCGGGTTGATCGGCGAGCAACCGGTCGAGGGCCGCCAGTGGGTCCGCTTGGTAGGCGTGGACCATCAAGATCACCCGATTGAGGCCGGCCACGGCGCTGACCGAGTCGGTCGAAACAGGGTTGCCCTGAAAATCTTGGATCATCGTCGTCTCCACGAAGGATTGCGTTGTTGGACCGATACCTACGCATTGGCGCCGCCCACCTCTAGTCGACTCGTGGTCGTGTTCGGGGCCTGAGTGACTTTTCTCGCGGGATCAAGTGCTTAGAGCCGAGGCTGGCCGCTTTCCCGACGCTTCCGCGGGAGGAAATGGTGCGTCAACTGTACCCGTGGTACAGACGCGGCGTGGCCAACGCGAACGATCAGGTCTCAGCAGAATCCCCGAAGCGGCCCTCGGCTCGCGAACGTCTGCTCGATCTCGCCGAGGCCGCGGTACTGCAAAAAGGCTTCGCCGCGACCTCGATCGAGGAGTTGATCGCGGGCGTCGGCATCACCAAGAGCGGCTTCTTCTACCATTTCAAGGACAAGGGCGATCTCGCCGTCGCCCTCATGCAACGCTACGTCGAACGCGACGAGCAGATCCTCGACGAGCTGTTTCGCCGCGGCGATGAACTCAACGAGGATCCGCTGCATGGATTCCTGGTCGGCCTCAAGCTGTTCGCCGACCTAATGGCGAACCTGCCTGAAGCCCACCCTGGCTGCCTCGCGGCTTCGTTCTGCTATCAGTCGCAGCTCATCAACCGCGAGGTCCGCGCGCTCAACGCCGAGGGGGTGTTGGCCTGGCGCAACCGGTTTCGCGAGCGCCTCGAGAAGATCAGCGAGCGTTATCCGCCGCGAACGCCCGTCGATATCGAGGCCCTCGCCGACATGGCCGCCACCCTGGTCGAAGGCGGCATCATCCTGACCAAGATCCTCGACGAACGGCGCATCCTGCCGCAGCAGGTGCTGCTCTATCGCGACTTCGTACGGTTGCTGTTCGCGAACTGACGAAGCTACTTCCCGCGGAAGCGTGGTGGGCGTTTTTCCAGGAACGCGTTGGCGCCCTCGACGAAATCGTCCGTCGCGGCCGAGGCGGCAAAGGCCTCGACCTCGGCGGCCAGTTGGTCCGCGAGACTGGCGTGGGCCGAACGTCGGAATAGCGCCTTGGTCCGCCCCATCGCCTGTGTGGCGCCTGATGCGAGCTTGTTGGCCAGGGCATCGACGGTCGTATCGAGTTCGGCCCGCGGCACCACCCGGTTCACGATGCCGAGCGAAAGCGCGGTCTTGGCATCGAAGCGCTCGCCCAGGAAGGCGATCTCCGTCGCCTTCTTGAGGCCCACGGTCCGCGGCAGGAAGAAGCTCGACGATCCGTCGGGCGACAACCCTATTTGGTTGTAGGCCAACGTGAACTTGGCATCGTCGGCCGCGATCGCGAGGTCGGCCAGAAGGACAAAACTGAGCCCGATTCCAGCGGCCGCCCCCTGAACCCGCGCGAGCACCGGCTTGGGCATCTCGACCAAGGACAGGATCGCCACGTGGATGCCGTGGAGAAACTCGCGCTCGGTGCGCTGGCGCTCGAGCGCCGGTTTTTTCGCGATCTCGCGGAACATGGTGATGTCCCCGCCTGCACAGAAGTGATCCCCCGCCCCTTGGAGGACGACGCACCGGATCGCCGGGTCGTTCTCGATCCGACCCGTGAGCGCGATCAGGTCACGGCCGAGTTCTTCGCTCAGGGCATTGAGCTGCTGGGGCCGGTTGAACGTCAGCCGGGCGATGCCGTTGGCGACATCGAGTAGGACGGTGCCCGTCATGTTGGCCTCCTCAGGTCCGCAGCATTTCGGGTTCGACGGCAAACAGGGTGCCCGCGCCACGCGTGAGCGGCCCCAGGAGGGCCGCGGCCGGAGGCAGAACCTGTTCGCAGAAGAACTGGGCAGTGACGATCTTGGCGCGGCAGAAGGCGGCGTCCTCGCCTGGCGAGGCCAATCGCCGATTGGCCGCCAACGCCCCTTTCGATAACGCATAGGCGCCCGCGACCGTGCCGAAGAGGCGGAGATACGCGGTCGCTCCGGCGCTCGCCGCGTCGCGATCCTTGCCCGAGGCTTCGCGCAACCAGGTCGTCGCCGCCTCGAGCGCGGCGATGCCGTCCCCCAGGCCGCGCGCGACCGCGGTCAGGGCCGCCGCTCCCGACTTCTCGAGTTCTGTCTTCACGGCCTTCATGCGTCGCAGGATTTCATCGAGCGGTTGGCCACCGCCGATCGTGAGTTTGCGGCCCACGAGGTCGAGCGCTTGAATTCCGTTTGTGCCCTCGTAGATCGGCGTGATGCGGGCGTCGCGGTAGTGCTGGGCCGCGCCGGTCTCTTCGATGAAGCCCATGCCGCCGTGAATCTGAACCCCGATCGAGGCCACCTCGACCCCGACATCGGTCGACCAGCCTTTGACGACCGGGGTCAGCACATCGACAATCCCCTGATTGAGCGCCCGGGTAGCGCTGTCGGGATGACGATGGCCGAGATCATAGGCCTCGGCCGCCAGCAGGGAGATCCCCCGCGCGGCCTCGACGTGAGATTTCATGAGCATCAGATTCCGCCGGACGTCGGCGTGAACGATGATCGGTTCGTGGTCGGTTTCGGGGCGCCCGGCCCGTCGCCCCTGCTTGCGCTCCTGGGCGTAGGCCAGCGCCTTCTGGTAGGCGCGATCGGCGATCGCGACCCCTTCGAGGCCGACCTGCAGGCGGGCGTGGTTCATCATTGTGAACATGCACCGCATGCCCTTGTTCTCTTCGCCGACCAACCATCCGATGGCCCCGCCGTTGTCGCCGTAGGACATCACCGCCGTGGGGCTCGCATGGATGCCGAGCTTGTGCTCGAGCGATACACAGCGCAGATCGTTGCGTTGGCCGAGCGAGCCGTCGGCGTTGACCAGGAATTTGGGCACGGCAAACAGTGAGATGCCACGTGTGCCTGGTGGGCTGTTGGGCGTGCGGGCGAGCACGAGGTGGATGATGTTGTCCGCCATGTCGTGTTCGCCGTACGTGATGAAGATCTTGGTACCCGTGATGCGGAAGCTGCCGTCGCCCTGGGGAACCGCGCGCGCTTTGAGCGCGCCGACGTCCGAACCGGCATGTGATTCGGTCAGGTTCATCGTGCCGGTCCATTCTCCCGACACGAGTTTGGGCAAATAGAGGCGCTTCTGTTCCGGCGTGCCGTGTTGGGCGATCGCCTCGACGGCGCCCACGGTCAGGAGCGGGCACAGGCTGAAGGCCATGTTGGCGCTGGTCACCATCTCGGTCACCGCGGTCGACAGGGTGAACGGCAGGCCTTGGCCACCGATTTCGCTGTCGAACGCGAGACTGTTCCAGCCGCCCGATACGAACTGTCGATAGGCTTCCTTGAACCCCGCTGGAGTCCGCACGATACCGTTTTCGAGCTTGCTGCCCTGACGATCGCCGACGACGTTGAGGGGGCCGACGACATCCGCCGTGAATTGCCCGGCCCCTTCGAGAATGGCGTCAACGACATCGGGGGTCGCCGCATCGAACCCTTTGAGCTTGGCAATGGCCGCAAGATCGACGACCTCGGTGAGCTGGAAGCGGAGGTCGCGGAGCGGCGGCGTGTAATCGGACATCGAGGTTCCCAGACCTGTGATGGGGGCAAGATTCGGCATTCGCCGATTAGCGGACGTAGTATGGCATCGCACCCTTTCGGCGCAAACCCGCCCGCTGCTGCGATGACCATCTACGCCCCCATTCAGTCGACGATCGAAAAGGCGGCGGCCCTGCTGCGCGAGGGCGACCTCGTCGCGTTTCCCACCGAGACCGTCTACGGCCTGGGCGCGGACGCCACCAACGACCGCGCGGTCGCGAAGATCTTCGCGGCCAAGGCCCGGCCCCAATTCAACCCCCTGATCATTCACGTGCCCGACCTCGCGGCCGCCCAAGCGCTCGGGGCCCTCGACGAACGCGCCCGTCGCCTGGCCGAGCGCTTCTGGCCAGGCCCGCTCTCGATCGTCGTCCCGCGCCGTCCCGACTGCCCCGTGTCGCGGCTGGCCACCGCCGGCCTCGACACCCTGGCGCTGCGCGCCCCCGACCATCACGTGGCGCAGGCGCTGCTGCGCGCCGCCGGTCGTCCGATCGCCGGCCCCAGCGCCAACGTGTCGGGCCGGCTCAGCGCCACGACCGCTGCCCATGTCGCCAAGGACCTGGGGCGACACGTCAACGCCATCCTGGACGGCGGCCCGTGCCGGATCGGACTCGAGTCGACGGTCGTCGCCTGCCTACCGGCGAGGGCTTGGCTGCTCCGTCCGGGCGCAGTGACGACCGAACAGATCAGCGCCGTCATCGGACCCCTGGACGCGGCGCCGGCCAACGATCCCGAACGCTCCCCCGGGCAACTGCTCGCCCACTACGCGCCCACCCTGCCGCTTCGTCTCCAGGCGAGCAGCCCAAAGGGGGCCCAGGAGGCGCTCCTCGCTTTTGGCGAACGCACGCCGCCAGGATTCTCCAAGGTCCTCAACCTCAGCCCGACCGGGGATCTCGTCGAAGCCGCTTCCCACTTGTTCGCCTTTCTCCACGAACTCGACCAACCCGAGTTCAGCGGGATCGCGGTGATGCCGATTCCCGAACGCGGACTCGGCGTAGCGATCAACGACCGATTGCGACGAGCGGCGCATGGTTCGACTATGATCCGACAATGACCGCTCGGCCGATCCGCGACCCGGCGCCCGCGCTGATCGCGGGCCTCAAGGCGATTGTCGGCCCGAACGGTTGGATCGCCGACCCTGCCGATCAGGAGCGCTATCTCGTAGACGAACGACGGCTGTTTCGTGGGCGCACGCCGCTGGTCGTGCGACCGGGAACGACCGACGAGGTCTCACGCGTGGTCGCGCTGTGTGCGGCGCATGACGCCGCCATCGTGCCGCAGGGCGGCAACACCGGACTCGTCGGCGGCGGCGTCCCCTACGAGAGCGGGGATCAAATCGTCCTCAGCCTCGCCCGCATGAATCGCATCCGCTCGGTTTCGGCGCTCGATTACGCGATGACCGTCGACGCCGGCTGCATCCTCGTCGATATTCAGGAGGCGGCGCGACGGGTCGACCGGCTGTTTCCCTTGAGCCTAGCCGCCGAAGGCACGTGCACGATCGGCGGCAATCTCTCGACCAACGCCGGAGGCGTCAACGTCCTTCGCTATGGCTCGGCGCGCGACCTTGTGCTCGGCCTCGAAGTGGTGCTCGCCGACGGACGCATCTGGAACGGCCTCCGGGGCCTGCGCAAGGACAACACGGGCTACGACCTCAAACACGTGTTCATGGGAGCGGAAGGCACGCTCGGGATCATCACGGGTGCTGTCCTGAAATTGTTCCCGCTGCCCCGACAGGTACGCACCGGATTTGTCGGCGTCCCATCGGTGCGGGCGGCTGTCGACCTGCTATCGCGGCTGCAAGGCGCGACGGGCGGCCGGATCACCGCGTTCGAGGTGCTGCCCCGATTTGGGCTCGACTTGGTGTTGACGCACATCGAGGGAACCAAAGACCCACTGCCGGCCGCCCACCCCTGGTACGTCCTGTTCGATGCATCCAGCGGCGATGACGGCGAAGCCCTGACGACATCTCTCGAGTCGGCGCTCGCCGCCGCGCTGGACGCCGGCCTCGTGGTCGACGCCACGCTGGCCGTGAGCGAGGCGCAGGCCCGGGCGTTATGGCGGATTCGGGAGACCCTGCCGGAAGCACAGAAGCCGGCGGGCGGCAGCATCAAGCACGACGTGAGCGTCCCCATCACGCGTTTCGCCGAACTGATCGAACGCGCCCAGGCGGCGGTTCTCGCCACTGTCCCGGGGGTTCGGCCGCTACCGTTCGGCCACCTGGGCGACGGCAACGTCCACCTCAATTTCAGCCAACCGCTGGGAGGGGACACGGCGGCGTTCATGGCCGAGTGGGAGCGCGTCAACCACCTCGTGCACGACATCGTGCATGAGCTCGGCGGCAGCATTTCGGCGGAACATGGCCTCGGTCGACTCAAGCGCGAGGAAATCCGCCGCTACAAACCGCCGCTCGAACTCGAACTGATGCGCACGCTCAAGACCGCCCTCGATCCCAAGGGTCTGCTCAATCCCGGCAAAGTGCTCTAGCGATCTCGCCTCACCCAGCCAAATCGATCTCGTGATAGTCGATCGTCACGTGGTCCGGGCGGTAGTCCCGGACCCGCAGCTCCTCGTGGAGGAAGATGCCCCAAGCGGCGCCGGAAATGGCGTCAGGCCTGGAGAACGCGCGACAGCAGGAGATGGTCGAGGCCCAAGGCGTCGGCTACTGCGGCGTTCACCAGACGTCCTTGCGCGACATTGAGTCCGTTGGCGAGATGCGGATCGTCCTTCATCGCACGCTGCCAACCTTTGCCGGCCAGCGCCAGGACGAACGGTAGCGTCGCGTTGTTGAGCGCGAACGTCGAGGTGCGCGCCACCGCCCCCGGCATGTTGGTGACGCAATAGTGGACGACACCATCCACGACATACGTCGGATCGGCGTGCGTCGTCGGCCGACTGGTTTCGCTGCAGCCGCCCTGGTCGATCGACACGTCGACGATGACGGCGCCGCGCTTCATGTGCCGCACCATGTCGGCGGTAATCAGCTTTGGCGCAGCCGCTCCCGGCACCAACACGCCACAGATCACGAGATCGGCGGCGACCACGTGTTCTTCGACCGCTTCGAGCGTCGCGAACACGGTCTTGAGCGCGGGGCCAAACTGAAGATCGAGGTCGTAGAGTCGCGACAGGCTTTTGTCGAGCACGGCGACGTCGGCCTCGAGTCCGAGCGCCATGCGCAACGCGTTCGTCCCGACCGTGCCGCCCCCCAACACGACGACCTTGGCCGGCGGAACGCCAGGAACGCCGCCCAGCAACTGACCACGACCGCCCCGCGCGATCTCCAGGCAGCTGGCGCCGACCTGCACCGACATCCGCCCCGCCACGATGCTCATCGGCGCAAGCAGGGGCAGACCGCCACGGGCGTCGGTGACCGTCTCGTAGGCCACGGCGATGCAGCCCGAGTCGATCAGGGCGCGGGTCTGCTTGCGATCAGGCGCCAGATGCAAATACGTGAACAGGATCTGGTCCCGGCGCAGGAGTCCGAACTCGGAGGCTTGCGGTTCCTTGACCTTCACGACCATGTCCGCCCGGCGATAGACCTCCGCCGCCTCGGCGACGATCGTCGCGCCCGCCTGGCGATAGGCGTCGTCCTCGAGTCCGATGGCGCGACCAGCACCGGCTTCGACGACAACCTGATGGCCGTGGTGCATGGCCTCGCGAACCGATCCGGGCGTCATCCCGACGCGGTATTCGTGGTTCTTGATCTCGCGCGGAACGCCGAGGAGCATGGCTAGGCGGTCTTCTGGATCGCCTTGCGCAGCGTTTCGATGATCTGATCGATCTGCGCCTCTTCGACGATCAACGGCGGGGACAGTGCGATGACGTCCCCGGTCGTCCGCACCAAGACGCCGTCGTCGAAACACTTGGCGAAAACATCGGCCCCGCGGGTGCCTGGTTTTCCTTGGCGCGGCGCCAGTTCGATTCCGGCCATCAACCCGAGATTGCGGATGTCAACGACGTTGGCGCCACCCTTGAGCGAATGGATCGCATCCTCCCAACGCGGCGAAAGAAGGTGAGCGCGCTCGAACAGGCCCTCTTCTTTGTACACGTCGAGGGTCGCCAGGGCCGCCGCACTGGCGAGCGGATGACCAGAATACGTGTAGCCATGGAACAGCTCGATCGCGCCTTTGGGCGACTTGTCCATGAAGGCGTCATAGACATCGTCGCGCACGAATACGGCACTCATGGGAACCGACCCGTTGGTCAGCCCCTTGGCGCAGGTGATCATGTCGGGAATAACGCCGAAGCGTTCCGCCGCAAAACTCGCCCCGACCCGGCCGAACCCAGTGATCACCTCGTCGAAGATGAGGAGGATCTGATGCTCATCGCAGATTGCCCGGAGCCGCTCGAGGTAACCGACCGGCGGTACGAGCACGCCGGCGGATCCGGCGACCGGCTCGACGATGACCGCAGCGATCGTCGAAGCGTCGTGCAGCGCCACCAGACGTTCGAGTTCGTCGGCAAGGTGCACGCCCCACTCCGGCTGGCCCCGGCTGAAGGCGTTTTTCTCGAGATTGTGGGTGGTCGGCAGATGATCGACGCCGGCCAGCATCGTGCCGAACATCTTGCGGTTGTTGACGATGCCACCCACCGACATGCCGCCGAACCCGACGCCGTGATAGCCGCGCTCGCGACCGATCAGCCGGGTGCGGGTGCCTTCGCCGCGAATCCGGTGGTATGCCAGCGCGATCTTGAGCGCCGTGTCGACTGCCTCCGATCCAGAATTGGCGAAGAACACGTGATCGAGGTCGCCCGGCGCGAGTGCCGTGAGGCGACCCGCCAACTCGAATTCCGCCGGGTGGCCGAGCTGGAACGCCGTCGCGTAGTCCATGGCGGCCGCTTGGCGTTGGATGGCCTCGACGATCTTGGGGCGGCAATGGCCGGCGTTGACGCACCACAGCCCGGCGGTGCCGTCCAGGACCTGACGGCCATCGACGGTGGTGTAGTACATGCCGCTTGCCGCGGCGAACATCCGTGGATTGCGCTTGAACGCGCGATTCGCGGTGAACGGCATCCACAGCGCGTCGAGGTTGTTGGCGTTGGCCGCCGTTACTGGCATGTCATGCTCCTCGCCCCACCAAAGCCGCCGTCAGGCCGGGGCTGTGATCATAGATTGCCACGCAACTTCGATTCCGTATGCGGCCATGAATCGCACACGTATTTCTATTTGTTATCAGTGGCTTAAGTTGGAATGGCGGCCCACCGGGCAGCCACCGGACAGCGGCGAGGTTCAGCAAAACCGACTGTTTTCGTCGGAACTATTTCTTGGTCGGCTCGTAGAGCGTGACCGGGCCTTCAATGCCCTTCATGCCTTACTTGCCGGCCTCTCTGAAGGTGACGGCCTTACCGTGGCAAAGCTCGCGGACGATGTTGGAAACAAGGACATGATCGGTCTCCGCGGCGTCGCAGATGCGAGCCGCCATCTGCACGGTCGATCCGAACAGGTCGTTGTCCTCGACGATCGGTTCGCCGGCGTTGATGCCGATCCGCATGTGGAGCGTGACGGGCGGTTTCGTCTTGTTGTGATCGGCCACGCCTTTGATCATCTGTAGCGACGCCTCTACGGCGTTCGAGGCCTGACCGAATCGCGCCATGATTCCGTCGCCAGTATGCTTCACCTCGATCCCAGCGTGGTCCTTGAGGGCGGTTCGAACGATCGCGTTGTGCGCGCGCACCAACTGCTGACCGCCTTCATCGCCGAACTGCTGCGTCGCCTTGGTCGAGCCGACGATATCGGTGAACAGCACCGTGATCGGCCCCTGCGCCTTACCGCTCTGGGCTGCCTTGGGATTGCGCCACTCCAGGATCGCCTTGGCGAACTCCTTGATCGCCTTCTGGTCCCCTGTTGCAAAACGATCGAGCGCCGCCGTGCCAGCCTGAAACATCCGGATGTACTGAGGTTCGAGAAGGTACTCCTCGTATTTGTCGGCCAAGCGGTGCGCCACTTCGCGCTTGTTGCCGATCAGCGCCAGGACTTTCTCCAGAAGTTCGACCAACTGTTTGTCGTTGAGCCGGTTCTCGTTGCGCACGACCTCGCACGCCCCGGCGAGAAACAGATTGGCGCCGAACTTGTCGGTCGTCGTGAGATTGACCTTTTGCGCGATGAGATCGGAGATCGACGCCTCGAGGAACTTCATCAACTTGGCCATGGCGCCCTGGGCATCACCCGCGGGCTGATCGGCCTGTTCTTCCGCGGCCCCCTCTTCGGTCGCTTCGTCCGCCGCCGCTTCGTCCGCCGCCGCTTCGTCCGCCGCCGGCTCCTCGGCCGCCTCGGCCGCCGCGGCGCGCGCTGGGGTCGCGCCGGCTTGTGGCGTGGCGGCGCCCCCGCGGTTCGCCGTCCCCAGCACGATGCGTCGCAACACGAGCATGTCGGCCGGCGTCAGGAAGAACATCGCCAGCAACACCGAACTCAAGCCGAACGTGATCAGGAATATGAATATCGTGCCGAGATCAAACATTCGGAACGACCAACGCGATCCCCCTAGGACGCCAACGACATCTCTGCCCGCCATTGTGGCGGAAATTGGCGTCGGCGCGAAGGGTGCCTCGGCTACAGCCCCCGGATGATGTACGTGGCTATCGCGGCGAACGCGACGCTGATGACACCGATCACCAAAAGCTTAGAAATTACAGCCGCTTCGGGACCCCCAGCGGTGTTCTTGGCCGCCGCTTGCGTTCCCGCCGGGCGCTGAACGAGTTTTGGGATGTCGTCGTCCCGGGCGCCGCCGACGTCCATATCGCCCCAATCCTTGGGCGAAACATCGATCTCCATATCGCCCCAGTCGCGGCCGCCGATCCCGTCGTCATCGCCGGCCGGGCCATCGTCGGAAGATGGGCCGTCGTCGTCGAAGGACGGACCGTCATCATCGAAGGACGGGCCGTCATCGTCATCATCGTCGCCACGATGTTCGCGCCGCCGCTCCTCTTTCTCCCGACAGCCGTTGTAGACTGTCGTTTCGCGCGTCAGGCCGGTTTTGCCGCTGCGCTGCTCGCGCACGACCTTCACCGCCTGGATGTGCTGCTGGCGTTCGAGTTGCTTTGCTTCCTCTATCGCTTCGTTCCGTTGGTGCGAGGCAAAGTTGGCCTCCAACAACCAACGGTTGTTCTGCTTGATGTAGAGCTAGTAGTGGATTTCCTGTTGCGACACGCGGGGCTCGACGCTCCAAAAGCTTACCCGGAGTTTTCCTGCTCCGGCGAAGACTTGGCAAGGGCGGCCATCACAGGGCGCTAACCCTACGGGGAATCGACAAATCCCCGTACGACCCCCGCCACCTCGTCCGTATGGGCGTCCAGCATGCCGTGTGAATATCGCGGGAAATCGTGGATTCGACCGCGGCGCAGGAGGTCTTTGGCGCGCGGGGTCTGCTGCGCCAAGTCGTCGTTCGGATTGAGGACGAGGACCGGTTGGCGGACCATCGGCAGCCGCTCCCGCATGGGATAGTTGAACGCCGCGCGATGCCCCCACCAGGACATCGGACCGCCACGGAGACTCTCGGCGAAGTTCCTGGCGACGATCTCGCCGGGCACATCCTCGCCGTAGAACTGCCAGATGAAGCGGAAGCGCTCGACGTTGTGGGAGCCGTCGGGTCGGATCTCCATGGGCCGGTTCCGCGCATGGCGCAGCGCCCGTTCGTCCTCCGTGTAGAGCGGTGCCGAGACCATGACGACGTGGCGGACGAGCGTCGGACGACGCAGCGCGAGTTCCATCGCGATGTGAGAGCCCGTGTGATAGCCCATGACGTCGACCGCCGCCAAGCCGAGGCTGTCGGCCACCTCGGCCATTTGCTGGGCGTAATCCTCGATCGCGGGCATCGTTGCCGGTGCGTCAGATTCGCCGAACCCCGGCGTATCGACGGCCACCGTCAGTCGATCGCGCCCCATCGCGGCGAGAAAACCCTCGTAGATCCGACTCGAATTGGGGCTCATGTGGAAGAGCATCAACGGGCGCCGACCACGCGTTTCTGCGCCAGCAATGCGAACATGGACTAGACCGTGGCGCCCGGGGAGGAAGCGGCGGGCCCCCGACACGGCGATTCGCGCCGGTCGCGCGGGCGGCCCCTTAGCCGCGCCGCCCGTGGTGCGGTCCTGCGCCGGGCCGTCGAAAAACCCTCGCAAGAGGGCGGCGAAATCGCCGGTGTGGACATCGATGAAGCCGTGCGCCCACGTCGGGGCTTCGATGATGCGACCATTGCGCAGCAACGGGGCAGCACGGGCGGTCGGGGCCACGAGGTCATCGTCGGGATTGATCACCAGGACCGGGTGATCGACCTTGGGCAGGTTCTCCGCGTGATGATAGTTGAACGCGGCACGATGTCCCCAATGGGCGGTCCGCCCGCCCTTGAGCGAGTCGGCGAGCGATCGTTGAGCGACGATGAGCGGGGTGTCGGGTTTGCGCCAACGCATCATGAACGCCCAGCGGCTGGCGAGATGGGAGCCATCGCGGGGCACTCCTGGATCGGCGTAGTCGACCTTTTGACGCGCCAGTTCTTCGGCCGAGTAGACCGGCGCCGAGACGAGCACAATGCGACGGACCAGCCCGGGACGCTGCTGCGCGAGTTCGAGGCACACTTTGCTACCCGTGTGGTAGCCGACGAGGTCGAGTTGTGTGAGCCCGAGGGCGTCGGCGAGATCACCGTGGGCCGCGGCGTAGTCGGGAATCTCGGGCGGCGCGAGCGGCGGATCGGAGTCCCCGAAGCCAGGGGTGTCGCCCGCGACCGCGATCCGATCGCGACCGAGGTCCGCCAGAACGGCTTCGTACATCCGACCCGAGCTGGGACTCGAGTGGATGAAGAGTACCGGGACGCGCCCGGCCCCCATCGGCTCGGCAATGCGATAGTGCATCTGGCCGAACCGCCCCTCGACGTAACTGCGTCGCACGTTGGTGGGCCGCCGCCAGTAGGCGCTTTCGTCCATGGGTCCCCCTCGATTCCCAACCTTACCCAGCCCGTTCCCCGCCCGCCAAGCGCCGTCTGGGTTGTTGGCCGCTTGCGCGCCACAGTCTTCGGGCGTAGGGGAGATGCGGGAGACCGCCATGCCGATCGCTCTCATCACCGGTTCCGCCCGCAATCTCGGCCTCGCCTTCGTACGGCACTATGCCGATCGCGGCTGGAGGGTCTTCGCGACCTGCCGCGATGCGCGGAACGCCGATGCGCTCAAGGCCATGGCCGCCGCAAGCCACGGCCGCATCACCGTGCACGACATGGACATCAGCGATGCGACGGCGGTGCGCCGCCTAGCAAGCGACCTCGCCGGCCAATCGATCGACCTCCTGGTGAACAATGCCGGGTTCGCCGGCAATGGCCGGATGGGTGTTCCCTTCGGCAATACCGACTACGGCGATTGGCTCAAAGTGTTCCAGGTCAACACGATCGGCCCGATGATGGTGTCCGAAGCCTTCGCCGCACATGTCGCAGCGAGCGATCGCAAGATCATCTTCACCATCTCAAGTCGGATCGGCCCGAAACCGACGTACGGGGTCGTCGCCTACCGTGCCGCGAAGTCGGCGTTGAACCAGGTGGTCAAACAATTGGCGATCGGCCTCGCTCCCCGGGGCGTGATCGCCGTCGCCGCCCATCCCGGTTGGGTCCAGAACGACAAGACGGTGGGCCAGGCGGCGCTGACGCCCGATCAGAGTGTCGCCATGCTGGCCAAGATCATCGAGCGCCTGACCCCGGCCGATTCCGGCAAGTTCTTCGACCCCGACGGCTCGGAGCTGCCGTTGATCACCCAGCAGACCGCGCCCAAGCCCTATGCCATGACGCACGAGCGCCGTTAGATCACGGTTTGCGCAGCGGCTCGGTCTGCGTCAATCGCGAGTCGGCACCGAGGGGGACTCCCAATTCGAACGCGCCATAGGGATTCATGCAGCGGTCCCAGTTGACCGCCACCTGCGTCGCCATCGCGGTGATGTCGCGATAGTGGCGCTGCACCGGGTTCTGGTTGAACAGGCCCATCGCCCCCATCTGGCGGACCAATCGGGTCACCGCGTTTACACACAGCCGCGCGACGTACGCGCGATCGCGGTTGATCTCGAGGATCTCCTCCTGGCTGAAGCGCTGCCGGGCCTCGCCCTTGCGATGCATCATGGCATTGTTGGTCTCGTAGAGGAGACGCGCGGCCTTGATTTCGGCCGACACCTCGGCGAGGCGCTGCTGCACCGGCGTCTGCTCGGCGACCGAGCCGCCAAACAACGCACCCGTCCGCACCCGCGTGATGTCGCGATAGTCGGCGTACGCGCCCTCGGCCGTTCCGAGAATGGGTCCGAGCAAACTCGACCCGAAGAACGGCATGAACTCGACTTCGTACAGGTACCCGCCTGGGTTCACGGCCGCTCCCGGGGGGGATTTGCCGAACGACTGATGGGCATTGATCGAACGGGCGTCGGGCACGAACACGTCGTCCCACTTCATGTCTTTGCTGCCCGTCCCGCGCATGCCCGAGACGTGCCAGGAGTCGACGATTTCGATGTCGCGTGTCGGCGCCATCAGCCGGACGAACTTCGAATGATCCTTGGGGTCGTTGCCCTCGACCGGCGTTGTGACCATCGACCACTCCGAGTGATCGATGCCGCTCGCGAAATGCCAGACCCCGCTGACGCGGTAGCCGCCGTCGACCTTGCGCGCGCCCCCTTTGGTGCGCGCCGATGCCGTGGCGATCAATTGGTTCTGGTTCTTGCCCCAGACGTCGTCCTGCACCTCTTTGCTGAGCCGCCCGACGATCGCCGCATGCGCGCCGACCACCGACACGATCCAGGCCGTAGAGGCACAGGCCCGCGACAGGACGCGCGCCACATCGGCGTGCACGGCCCAACCCATTTCATAACCGCCATACCGTCTAGGCTGCAGAATGCGCAGAAAGCCCGCGTCGAACAGATCGCGCATCGTATCCGCGGGGAGCGTGCGTGCCTGTTCGGTCTTGGTCGCACGCTCCCGCAGTCGGGGAAGCATCGCCTCGGCCCGTTTCGTGAGTTCGGCGACCGTCGGTACGCTGCTGTCGATCCGCTCGGCAAATGCCATAGGTTCCTCCCGCGCGCCTAACGACGCCAGTTGCTGTGATCCTGGGACGCGCCACCGATCAGCCAGCGCGCGAACGGTAACATGTTGCGGTCCCAATTGACTCCGATCTGCTGGGCCATCGCCTGCAGATCACGATGGAACCGTTGCACCGGATTGTCGTCGTAGAGGCCCGAGGCACCCATGTGCTTGACGAGGCGCTCGACGGCCTCGCTGCACCGCCGAGCGACATAGGCGCGATCGCGCGCGAACATCAGTCGTTCGCCCTCGGAAAGCCTGGCATCGCCTCGCGAGCAGGCCACGAGTGTTCGCATCTGGTCCTCCGTCATCAGTGCAGCGGCCCGCACATCGCCGGTCGATTCGGCGAGGCGGCTTTGGACGTTCGCCGACTCGGCGACGCGGTCCCCGAACATCATCCCTTTGCGTTCTCGGGTGATCGCGAGGTAGGCGTCCATCGCCCCTTCCGCCGCGCCGAGAATCGGGCCGAGCAGCGAACTGCCGACGTAGGGTCCGTATTCGGCACGGTAGATCGGCTCGCGATTGATCGTGGCCCCCGGTGGGTCGGCTTTGAGGAGGTCGGCCGAACGCACCGCCCGGTGCGGGGGCACGTAGGCATCATGCACGACAATATCCTTGGTTCCGGTCCCACTCATACCGGACACGAACCATGTATCAGCGATGTCCCAGTCGGTACGCGGCATCAGACAACTGACCTGTTCGGTCGAGCCCTCGACCGAACCCATCACGAAACCCCATTTCGCGTGGTCAATGCCGGACGCGAACCCGAATGCCCCGCTGACCCGATAACCCTCGCCGTCGCGGCGAATGCGCCCCCCCTTGGCGACCATGGCCCCACAAAGCAACTGGTCGGCCCCATCGCCCCAGACCTCCTCCTGCGCCGCGCCAGGGTAGCGCCCCACCCACGCGGCGTGGGCCCCGACCACGCCGACCATCCACGCCGTCGACGGACATACCCGTCCGATCGCCCGTCCCAAGGCCACCGGCGCGTCCCAATCGAGCGCCGCGCCCCCGAAGCGGGCCGGGACGAACATGCGCATCAAACCTGTCGCAAACAGCTCCGCCGTCGTCTCGGGTAGCGGCTGGCGTGCCCGCTCGGTCGCCAGCGCACGATCCCGCCAAGCCCCTGCGTGTTGCGCAACCACGCCGAGCAGATCGTCGAGCGTTCGTCGCTCGCCCGACGCACATACGGGTCGTGGCGTCATCACCATCACTCGGGAGCCTTCTGGCGATTTTCGCCGTCGATCTTGGGGTCCCCGGTGGGAAGGCCGAGCAGCCACTTCGCGTAAGGCGCCATGTTGCGATCCCAGTTGATCCCGATCTGGGTCGCGATGGCGTTTACGTCGCGAAAATGGCGCTGCACGGGGTTGCTGTCGAACAAACCGAGCGCGCCCATTTGCGCGGTCAACCGTTCGGTGGCGCTGAGACACAGGCGGCCGGCAAAAGCCCGGTCACGGTTCATCGACAGCCGCTTCTCGGCGGGAACCGTCTCGCCCGAATGACCGACGTGACGGAGATAGGCGATCTGGTCGCGAATCACGACATCGGCGGCCGACAATTCGGCCGAGGATTCGGCGAGCCGCAACTGAACCGTGGCCGAGTCGGCCACTTGCTCCCCGAACATGACGCCGCGCCGGCTTCGCGTCGTCTCGACGTAACCATTCAGCGCACCTTCGGCGGCCCCGACCATCGGACCGAGCAGGCTTGTGCCGACGAACGGCATGAATTCGACGTGCGAGATGTAACCCGGGTTCGCTTTGGCGCCCGGTGGGTTCGCGTTGATCCAGTCATGGACCGACAACGTGCGGTGCTCGGGGACGAAGACGTCTTCGAGCACCAGGTCCTTCGTGCCGGTGCCGCGCATGCCCGCGACGTGCCAGGTATCGGCGATCTGCCAGTCCTTGCGGGGCACGACGATCTGGTAGTGGTCGTGCGCCCCCTCGACCTTGACGCCGAACATGGCCCATTCGGCATGGTCGCAACCGCTCGAGAACCCGACCTGGACCGACGCTTGGAGTCCTCCGGGAACGCGCCTCGCCCCGCCCCGTTTGGTCACCGATCCTGTCGCGATCAACTGGTCCTGGTTCGGCCCCCAGACCTCGTCCTGAACCTCGGGCTTCATCCGCGACAAGAACGACGCGTGCGCTCCCACGACGGCGACGATCCAGGCGGTCGAGGGACAATAGTGCGCCACCGCCCGCCCGATCGCGTACTGTGCGCCCCACTCGAGTTCGAACCCACCGTGGCGACGGGGCTGGAAGTAGCGCAGCAGCCGCGCCTCGAACAGGTCCTGCATCGTCTCTTTCAGAAGAGCACGGTTCTGCTCGGTCGCCGCCGCCCGCTCGCGAAACCTGGGCCCCAGCGCGTGCGCCCGCCGGACGAGCTCGGCCTCGAGGGCCAGGAGATCGTCGTTCTCAGTGATCGCATCCATGGTCGACTTGTCGCATGCGCCCATCGGCGTGGGCAAGGCGATGGCCGGCTCCGCTCATCCAGCGAACAACCCCGGGACTCAGCGAATGACGCCGGCGCGGCGCAGCGCTGCAATCGATTCCGAGTCGTAACCAAGCGATGCGAGGACCGCCTCCAAGTCCGCGCCCAGGCGCGGCGCCGGCCGAAAGGACCGGGACCCGTGCTCGGCGTGCACCGGGTTGCCAGCGACCCTGACCCGGCCTCGCTCGCCGAGGTCGAGTTCCTGCACCATGCCGCGATGCTTGGCCGGGGGCGTTCCCAACGCTTCCGGCACGGCGAGAATCGGTGCGGCCGGAATGTCGGCTGCCGTAAGCGCGTCCAACCACTCGTCGCGAGTCCTGGTGCGGAATGCCTCGGCCAGGATGGGCTCGAGTTCGTCACGACGCCTGACGCGAGAGTCGTTGCCGACGAACCGCGGGTCTTCGGCCAGTTCGGGACGGGCGATCACCCGGCACAAGGATTGCCAGAACTTCTCGACTCCGACGGCCGCCACGACGATCGGCGCATCGGCGGTCGCAAACGCCTGATAGGGGAAGAAATTGGGATGGCCCGCGCCATGGCGAAGCGGCGCCTGCCCGGAAACGCTGTGGTTGGTCACCTCATCGCCGAGAAGGGCGAGCTGGGCATCCAGCAAGCTGACCTCGACCCGCCGCCCGACCCCGGTGCGGGCGCGGTCGGCCACCGCGGCGAGGATGGCGATCGCGGCGTAGAGGCCCGCCGCCGTATCGCCGAGGTGGAACGGAATATGAGCCGGACCGGTCCTGTCGTGACCGGTGAGACTCATGCCGCCACCGAGCGCCTGGACGATCAAGTCGTATCCGGGACGGTCGCTCCACGGTCCTTTCTGCCCAAACGCGGAGACCGAGCAGGAGATGATCCGCGGGTTGAGGGTGCGGAGTCGTTCGTGGTCGAGCCCCAGGCGTTCGAGGACGCCGGGACGGAAGTTGTCGAACACGACGTCGGATTTCTCGACCAGACGCTCGACGACCCGTCGACCATCGGCCGCCTTGAGGTCGACGGCGATGCTGCGTTTGTTGCGGTTGTAGCTTTGAAACTGTGCATTCTCGCCGCCGAGCTGCGGCCCGATGCGATTGCTGCGCACCGGATCGCCGGACAGCGGCTCGATCTTGATCACGTCGGCCCCGAGATCGGCCAACACCATCGACCCGAACGGACCGGCGACGAACATCGAGAGATCGACGATCGTCAGCCCATCGAGGAGCGACAACGCCTTCATGCCCAACCCCAGACGCGCGCCGCATTGCCCCACAGGAAACGCTGTCGTGCCTCGGGGCGCAGTTCCATATCGCGGGCATCGCCGACCGGCCCGGCGTAGTCCATGAACGGGTACCCCGTCCCGAACATGACCTTGTCGCGGCCGTAGGAGTTGAGGAAGTGCTTGAGCGCTGGCGGAAAGTACTTCGGCCGATGGCCCGAGGTGTCGATGTAGAGGTTGGGATGTTTCCAGGCCAGCGATATCAGTTCGTCGGTCCAAGGATAGCCGGCATGACCGGCAATGATCACCAACTCGGGAAAGTGGAGCGCGACGTCGTCGAGATAGAGCGGCCGACCGACCTCGGAACGCGCCTGGACCGCGGTATGCCCGGTCAGCACCAACGCCGGAATCTCGAGGTCGATGCACGCCGTGTAGAGCGGAAAATAGCGCGCGTCGTTGGGCGGCAGGTCGTAGAGGAACGGCAACACCTTGAGGCCACGCAGGCCATCCTCGGACACCGCGCGGCGCAATTCTCGCACCCCTTCCATGCCGCGCCGAGGATCGACGCTGGCGCAACCGACGAAGCGCTTCGGATCCTGGGCGACGAAACGCGCCACGGCCCGATTGTCGACCGGGGTTCCGGCGAAATCCGTCGCCGAGACGACGATCCGTTCGACGCCACCGGCCTCGGCTTCCCGCGTCAGCGTCTCTGTCGTGACGCCGGCGCGCGCTTGCATACCGAGACGGTCGTAGAGCGCCTGCATCGCCGGTTGGGCTCGGAAGAACGCCACGTCCCACAGGTTGGCCCAGACATCGGCCACCCGGAGCGAGGACGCTGGGTCAATTGGATGAGCGGATGCATTCATACCGCCCGTTAAACGGGCCAAGGGTATTCAAGTCAAGGCTCGATCGGAGGTTGCCAATCGGTAAACGACCGGCGAAAAAAAGCCCTGCCAAGATTGCCCGCGGGCGTTGCCATGGACCGCAACGGGTGGCTAGATTTCTCTCGCTCCGGGCGGGGGACCTGGCGTGTGCGCTGAGGTTTGCCCCCGCCGTACCCGCCAACGACTGCCTCCGATCACCCGGTCAACGAGTAGGGAATGGGAGGCATCGGAATGCGGATTTCGATTCTTCTTGCGTTGGTGCTGTGGATTGGCTTGGCCGGGCGCGTTCATGCCGCCGAGCCCCTGGTCGACGCCGCCTGGGCGATCGCCAACCTGCGCACGCCTGGCATCATATTTCTCGACGTCCAGTCGGAGCGAAACTACGAGCGACGTCACGTCGTGGGTGCGGTCCACACGCTTTATCCCGAGGCGGGCTGGCGGACGCTCGAAGACGACGGACGAATCACGCTGCCGACCCCCGAAGAATTCGCCGAGATCATGTCCGGCCTTGGAATCGACAATGACACCCACGTCGTCATCGTGGCGACTGGGTCGAGCGATCGCGATATGGCCGTAGCGACCGATGTCTATTGGACGTTCAAGTTCTTTGCCCACGACGAGGTCTCGATCCTCAACGGGGGTTTGAACGCGTTTCGCGCGGCGCGGGGCCCGGTCGATGCGCAGGTGCCGCGGCGCGCCAAGACGCAATACGAAGCGAAGCGACCGATCGCCCGCCTGCGCGCCACGTACGACGACGTCTTCGCCTCGCTCGGGGTCAGCGATATCATCGACCACCGCCCGGTCGGTCACTTCCTGGGGCTGAACTGGTCGAGCTACGTCCGGCGACCCGGCACGATTCCGGGCGCCAAAAACCTGCCGACCGATTGGCTGATGCGCGACGGGGCCGGCGTATTCCGCACGCCCCAAGAACTGCTGCGGGTGCTCAATCACGCGCAGGTTCCGCCGCAGGGGCGCCTGATCAACATCGCCGACGCCTCGCTCGAAGCCTCGTTGGGTTGGTTCGTGAGTTACGAGTTGCTCAACAACAAGGCGGCGCGGCTCTACGTCGGCGGGTTCTCCGAGTGGACCGCGCGTCCCACCAGTCCGATGGTCCGCCGGGTGAACGTCGACAACTAGTCGAAGCGCTCCTCGAACTGGGCGCCCTTGAGATTGGCGCCCTGCATCTGGGCGCCGTGCAGATCGGCATGGCGCAGTTGTCCCGTCGGAGCACCATCGGAATCGCGGACCATGATCGAGCCGATATTGGCCCGCACGAGAATCGCGTCGCGCAGGTCGGCATCGCGCAGGATGGCCCCGCGCAGGTCGCAATCGGTGAGGTTGGCCTCGCGCAGGGTCAAACCCGTCAGCACCGCCAGCGTCAGCTCCGCCCCGGCGAAGTTCGCCTTCGACAGCTCGCACTTGGTCATGCGCACACCACTCAGCTTGGCGCCCGACAAACTGATGCCACGCAGATCGGCGCCCTCCAAGGACAGCCTCTTGCCGCGGGCACCGAAGGACTCGACCCACATGGCGTGTTCGCGGAGTTTGTGCTGCAAGTCGGCCGAACGCGCCAACGACTCGGCCGCCCCGACCGCCAACCTCAACGCCCGCTGATCGACCCGAGCCCCGATCAGGACGGCGCTGTTGAGCTTGGCCCCCTGCAAGCTGACCTGATCGAGGTTCGCGTGTTCCAGGGTCGCGGCCGTGAGATTCGACTGATCGAGCTTGGCGCCTGCGAGATTGGCGAGGCTGAGGTTTGCCCCTTGAAGGTCGGCGTGCTGCAACGCGACGCCCCGCATGTCGGCCTGCTTGAGCACCGCTCCCTTGAGGACTGCATAGAGCATCTTGGCACGGCGCAGCACCGAACCTTCGAGGTTGGCGTCGGTGAGATCGGCCTTGCCCTCACCGCCCCCACCGCCAAGCGAGCCCGGTCGCAAGTCGATATCGGCGAGATTGGCACCACGCAATTCGGCTCCGCGCAGACGGCAGCCCCGCAGGTCGGATCCTTCGAGGTTCGCCTTGGTCAGATTGGCCCGCTCGAGATTGGCGCAGAACAGGTCGCTCCCCGAGAGGTCGGCGCCTGGCAGGTTGGCTTTGGCGAGATTGGCCCCTGTCAACAGTGCCCGACGGAGGATGAGAAACGGCCGATCGAGGCCGCTCAGGTCACGATTGCGCAAATCCGCCCGCCGCCCGCCCGGACGATTGTCCAAGTACCGCCGGTGCTTGGCGATGATGTCGTCGAGTTCGTCCATAGCCGGTCATGCCGGATGTTGACCGTGACCCGCAGTATCCTAGGACGCGATGATCTCAATCAACTCTTCGTTTGGCCCGCGAACCAGCATCCGTTCGCGTCCGTTCACGAGTGTTCGTCGGGCGACGAACGTCGCCCCGATTGTATTCAGGCGTCGCTCCAGCGCGGGAAGGTCGTCGCTCCGGTAGGTGAACAGCGACAGCCCGCGGTGACCGGGGCGCATGCGACCAGAAAGTCGCCGCCGCGAGGCACCAAAAAAATGCACGAGCAGCAACTTGCCACTGGGCTCGCCCGGCTTGAGGTAGGCAAGCAGGGCCACCCGCGTCCCGGATGGCACCCCGGTCAGGCGGCAGGCCAAGTCCGTGTAGGGCTCCTTGACCTCGGCGTCGGTGCCCGTCGCCAGTCCCAACCCTTCGCCATAGAAGCGGCGACTCTCGGTCAAGTCGGCACAGATCACCGACGTCGTCGGGATCTCGCTGAACAGACCTGGGAGCGTCGCCGAGCGCAGGGAGGACGGCGGGTGGCGATGTCCTACCATGATCAACATCGGGACGTCGTCGGGGCCCGAAAACAACAGCTCCTCGCTTTCGACCGGGCCGATCTCGTAGCGAATGGGCTCCGAACGCTGTACGCAACCGGCGCGCTTCATGACCTCGATGGCACGGCTGATGGGCGGCCGTGTGTAGAAGTCGATCGCCTTGGGGCCGATATCGCTCGCCGAGTCCGGACTCGACGCTCCATAGTCGTCGCGGACCAGCGGCGACGCGCGATCGACCGACAACAGCCGTAGCCGACCGGCGCGATAGCCGCCGTAGGACAACTCGACCAACCGTTGACGATTGCCCGCCTCGAGTCCCCAGAATGCGGCGAGTTCGGGCCCAACCGGGGCATCGTGCTCGACCGAGAGGCCCATGGTGTCGCGAAACAGGCGGAGCGAGGAATCGACATCGCTTACCCCCACCGTGACTGCGATCATCGCCGATGTCGCCATCCTCAACCTGCCTGTTCGAGGAACTCGAAAAGTTCTTCGTTCGGCCCTTTGACCAACATGCGCTGTCGCCCAGCGCAGTGAGCAGGCTCCGCCACGATCGCTCCGCCCGCCGCCATCAGGCGCGCACGCAAACCGACGAGATCGTCCGCCTCATAGGTGTAAAGCGTGACGCCGAGATTGCCGGGCCGCATGCGATCGGTCAGCCGCCGTCCGGTGCGCTCGAACAGATGGATGAGCAGCGTCTTGCCGCTCGGCTCACCTTGCTTCTGGTAGGTGAGAAAGTGCAGCCGCGATCCCTTGGGGACGCCGGTCAGCGTACAGGCGAGATCACGAAACTCGTCGGTCACCTCGGCATCGGTGCCGCAGTGGAGGCCCAGGGCCTCACCATAGAAGCGGCGCGTCGCGGCGATGTCGGCGCAACGGATCGACACCGTCGGGACCTCGCTGTAGCGCACCCCCGGCGGCAGCCGCCGTTGCGAACTCTCGGGGTGGCGGTGCCCGATCATGATCAGGATCGGCGTGTTGTCGGGCCCGGAGAACAGAAGTTCCTCGCTCTCGTAGGGTCCGATCTCATAGCGGATCGGCGCCGAGCGGAACCGGTAGCCGGCCCCTTCGATGTCCTTCACCGCATCGGTGATCGGAGGTCGAACATAGAAGTCGATTGCCTTGGGACCGACATCGAAGGGGGTATCCGGACAGCCCGGGCCGTGGTCATCGCGCGCCCTTTGCCGCGCCGGCGGATCGAACGCGACCAGGCGGAGCCGCCCCACCGGGTAACCGCCGCATGAGAGCTCGACCGCGCGGGCCGATACGCCTGCGGCAACACCCCAGAACCGCAACAGTTCCTCGGGCAGAGCGGCCTCGCGGTCGATTTGCAGCCCCATGAGATCGTGAAACAGGCGCAGCGATTCGCGGAGATCGCTCACGCCCAACGTCACGACCTGAAGGGCGCTGGCGGCCAAGGCCATCTCTCCCGATCAGCGGCTCAGATGGTCGCGGATCATCGCCACGACCTCGGCTGTTCGTGTCTCCGTCAACCATAAGCCCGACGGCGACATGTCGACCACGCGCCCGCGCTGGAGCAAGGGCTCGGCGCGCTTGGTCGCCTCGTAGATGTCGTCGCGAACATTGAACACCAGGACAGGGCAGCGAACGAGGCCCACACGCGTCATGTCGTGGGAGAACACCGCCTTCATGACGTCCGATACCTGATCACGCCGGCGAAGCGAGTCCGCCATATAGCGATCGATCATCGCATCGGTCACGCCAGGCCCACGGAACTGCGCCCAGTTGTGCCATAGGCGCAACAGGTGAGAGCCGTCCGATCCTTCGGTCGGCTGCGCCGAGGCCCCCGTCCACGCGCGTTGCCTGGCCCGCTCCTCCTCGGTGTAGACCGCACAGCCGATGAGCACGACGTGACGCACTTGGTCGGGACGCTGCAACGCGACCTCGACGGCCATGCGAGCGCCGGTATGGGTGCCGAGGACATCGAATTCCCCTTGGATCAGCGCATCGATGGCATCGCCATGGGCCTCCGCGTAGTCCGCGATGGTCAGAGATCGGGGGGCCGCCGCGGATTCACCGAACCCGACGGTGTCGGGTGCCACCACCCGGCGGTCATCGCCGATGGCCGTCATGAACGTCTCGTACATGCGCCCCGACAGCGGGCTCTGGTGAAAGCACACGAGCGGCCGGGTTTTCTCGGCCGGCGGCCTGACGAGGCGGACGTGCACCTGCCCGTAGCGACCCTCGATGTATTGCTTGCGGATCATCGGGTCGCTCAGGCCTGGATCACTTGTTGCAGGCAGCCCGAACCTGGGTTGCGAACGATCATCGCGTGACGCATGCCGAGGCCCGGAATCTCGATGTCCATGCGCGGCGAGTAGACCTCGACCGCCATCGCCTTGCACCGCCGCTCGGTCTCGGCCATGTCGGGCACGAGGAAACTCTGGGCGATGTAGCCGATGTTGGGCGCGACGGCGAGCGGCACCACGTCGGGAATGTCGTAGTTGAGCGGCTGCGAGGTCGCGATCTTGCCGAACATGTGGTTGCCCTGCATGAACGTGACATGGGTGCGGCCGCCCGGCGGCACCTTCTGAAAGCGCCGGTACCCCTCGGATTCGAGCACCTGATCGATGTGGATGCCCATGTCGAAGACGCGCTGATAGAACGTTCGCGACCTCGTGATGTCGCGCATCACCGAAGCCGTGGTGACGACGGGCGTGAAGCCCGTCCGCGTTCGCCCGTATTGGTCGACGAAGGCTCGCATCTGGCCGATCCGTTGCTTCGGGTCGGTGGCGGCCAATTCGACCCAATTGACCAGAACCGTATCGGGTCCCTCGAAAACGACCTCGATCGGAGCGCCGACGTTGCCGTTGAACTCGTGTTGCACGGGTTCGGACCAGAACTCGTAGCCCTTGTCCCTGAAACGGCGGTAGTCGCCCCAAATGTCGGCCGTGTAGAAGTTGATGTTGAACAGGCCGTAGCTCCGCCCGACGACATTGCGACCGCGAATCAGCTCGCGCTGCTTGGCGTGGAAGTCGAGCAGCAGAATGCGTCCGACCGGATCCGGGCCGGCGTGCAACAGCACCGCCGTGGCGCTCGAGCCCTTGGGCAGGTGCCAGTGGGTCTCGAAGGCCAGACCGCTCCAGGCGACGGGCTTGCTCGCGTCCATGCCGTGCAGATCGCGATAGAACTCGAGTGATCGCTCCAGGTTGGCGGTCCCGATCACGCAAATGCTGACGGGTATGCCGTTCGGCGCAACGATGTCGGTCATGGGTCCCTCCCGGGCCGCGATCCTACCATGGGCGTCCCGGTGCTAAGGTCGGCCCGTGACAGAATTCGCCCTTCATCCACAGTTGGCGGCCGACACGTTTTGGCTCGGCGATTGGCCGTTGTCCCGGGTCTTGCTCATGAACGACAGGACCTACCCGTGGCTCGTGCTCGTGCCCCGACGCTCGGGCGTTCGCGAACTGATCGACCTCGACGACGAGGATCGCTTGGTCGCCTGGCGTGAGATCGATCGGGCCGCCCGCGCCCTCCGCGCGACGGCCGAGCCCGACAAACTCAATATCGGAGCCATCGGGAACTCCGTGCCCCAGCTCCACGTGCACGTCGTCGCCCGTTTTGCCACCGATCCGGCATGGCCCAAGCCCGTGTGGGGATTCGCCGCGCCGCGGCCCTACGTCGAGGACGCGAGGCGCAGCATGATGGCGACTCTCCGCGGCGCCCTTGGGCTGTGAGCGACGCACACGAACGCGTGTGCGTGGCATAGACGGCTGATCCCGGCTCAGGATCGCGCATCGCGACGCCGCGTGATCGAGGTCGACGTGCCCGAAACCGTCAACCAGTCGGGATCCAGGTGAGCAAAGACGGCGTCAGGCCGACCCAGTAGCCGGCGCCCGCGCCCCGCGCATCGCCAGGAAGTTCCCGGCCAACACGGCGAGGCCACCGAGGATCAGGGCCGGCGTGATCGCCATGCCTTCGACAAGCGCCGACAACACCACGGCGACGAAGGGCGCCAGCAGCGTGAAATAGCTGGCGCGCGCCGACCCGATCCGTCGCACGAGCACGAAGTAGAGGACGAAGCCCACCATGGTCGAAAACACGGTGAGATAGACGAGAGAAACGACGTACCCCGGGCGCCAGTCGAAATTGAACGGGGCACCGCCGACCAACGCGATCGCCGCATTGACCAGAAGTCCGTAGAACATGCCCCAGGTGTTGGCCGCAATCGAGGGCACCTTCAGTTGCGCCAACTTGGCGGTGAGCACATTGGCGATCGACACGAAATAGCCGGCGCCCAACATGAACAACGCGCCGACCGTGAGTTCGTGATCGATGGCAGTGGCAAACAGCGAATCCGAGAAGATCATCAGCAGCCCAGCCAATCCGACCAGGCCACCGAGGAGGACCTGGCCGCTCATCGGATGGCCGAGAAACAGCCTTGCGTTCAGCGTCGTGAAGAACAGGCACATCGTGAAGAGAATGGCCGCCAAACCGCTCGTGAGATGGGTCTGCCCTTGGTAGATCAAGTTGTAGTTGATCGAAAAGAACGTCAGTCCGAGCAGCACGAACCGGCCGTGCATGCGCCAAGGAAAACGCATGGGCTCGCGGCGCCACAGGCACAGGGCGACCATCATCACCACGGTGAGGACGTAGCGATAGAAGATCGACACTTCGGGCGCGACCACGCCGAGCTGGTACTCGATGAACAGGAACGAGGCGCCCCAGATCAGCACCAGGACGCTGTAGATCGCGAGGTCGCCGGCGTTGAGATTTTGGCCGCTGGCGGCCGGAGTCGTTGCCATGAGGGAGGGTGTCCGGAGGAGGCGCCGTCTCTAGCACGACCTTGAGTTCAATGCGGCGTCTCGATTGCCGCACGCGCAATCTTTACCGCGCGGCGCGAATGGCGATCGACCCCGATCAGGCGGCGGAACGGGCTTTCCTAGACGCCCTCGCCCACCGGCTGCAATGGCCCGCCGGTCTCGTCGCTCACCTCGAACGCCAAGCACGCGCCGGGCTTATCGCCGACACCGCGCCAGGCCGCGTAACGACCCGCTTAACGCCGACGAAACTGGGGGTTGCCGCGGCTCGAGGCCGGCGGCGGGCCGCCGCGCTCGTCGTTCTGTCGGAACACGATCCGACCCTTGGTCAGGTCGTAGGGCGTCATCTCGATGTGGACGCGATCGCCGGCGATGATGCGGATGCGGTTCTTCTTCACCCGACCCGAGGCATAGGCCATCGTTTCGTGGCCGTTGTCGAGCTTCACGCGGAAGCGCGAGTCGGGCAACACTTCGGTCACCGTTCCGTCGAACTCGATCAGCGATTCTTTTGCCATCCCAGGCCCTAGCGGTTGCGGGCGGCATCCTAGCCGCGCCCCGGTGGCGGGTAAACGACCATTCGTGTCGACGCGCGCTTTGCCGGATACTGCACGGCGGAGGTGTCCATGCCCAATACCGATGCCTATCGCGTCACGTTGCCGGGCGACTCGCGTCGCGATTCGGTGGCCCTGTCGGCCGCGATCCGCTGCGGCAACCTGTTGTTCCTCTCGGGTCAGGTCGCGATGGGTCGCGACGGCAAGATCGTCGGGCCTGGCGACTTCGCGGCGCAGGTGCATCAGGCCTTCGCCAACATCCGTCGGATCCTCGAGGCGGCGGGATCGGACCTGCGCAAGGTGGTCAAGACGACCACGTTCGTCACCGACCTCACCCATGTCGCCACCTGGTCGGCGATCAAGAAGCAGTATCTCTCGCTGCCTTACCCGGCCGGCACGATCGTCGAGGTCAACCGCTTCGTCAGTCGCGAAGCGATGATCGAGATCGAGGCCGTGGCGCTGGTCGAGGGCGAGATCAGGACCTGACCGCGTTCGACTCGCCGATCAGAAAATGTCGAACGAGCTATCGGCGAGGTCGAGCGTCTCGGGCTTGGGGGGAATCTCGAGGTTCCCTTTGAGCCCTTCCTGGAAGCGCTTGAACGAAGCAAGGCTGCCGGGGAATTTCTCGGCGTCGGTCGAGCGATAGTGCACGAGATGCATGAAGGTCTTGCCGTCGGCCAGGCAATACGAGGCGTAGCGGCAGCCCGTATCGCCGAGCGCACGGAGTTCCTCCATCACGGACGCGATGTTGCGGCGGTTTTGCGCCGCGTATTCCGCCTTGACGGTGTATTGGACGCGAATGGCTTTCATCGTTCTATTGTAAACCCGTCGGTAAACAATTCAACCGGCCGCGATCGACCCGTGGACGGCCCGTGCACCTGGCCCCTGGGATCACTAAGCTTCGACGTCCGCAGGAGAACCCCATGCCCACGTTGTTCATCACCGGCGCCAACCGCGGAATCGGTTTGGGGATCGTCGAGCGCACCCTCGCCAAGGGATGGCAGGTTCACGCCACCTGCCGCGCCCCGGCTTCCGCCAAGAAACTCGAGGATTTGGCAGGCCGACATTCCGGCCAGCTGACACTGCACCAGCTCGAGTTGCTCGATTTTGCCGCCATCACGCGGTTGGGTGCGGCGTTCAAGGATCGATCCATCGACGTGCTGCTCAACAACGCCGGGGTCATGAACATGGCGCAGCGTCGCTTCGATCCGGCCGACCGTTTCCAGGATTTTGGTCAAACCGATGTCGAGGACTGGACCAAGGTCTTCCAAGTCAATGTCGTGGCGCCGATGAAGATCGCCGAAGCCCTGATCGATTCCGTGGCGCGGAGCGAGCGCAAGGTGATCATCACCACGACCTCGATCATGGGCTCGGTCGAACTGAACACGTCCGGCCGCTGGCACCACTACCGCACGGCCAAGGCCGCGGTGAACCAGATGATGCGCGGCATGGCGGCCGAGCTTAGGCCCCGTGGCATCACGCGTTTTGCGCTGCACCCGGGCGCCGTTCGCACCGACATGAACTCGGCCAAGGCACCGCTCAGCGTCGACGAAAGCACCACCGGCATTGTCGCCCTGCTGGAGCGCGCCGATCTCGCGATGTCGGGACGTTATATGACCTGGAACGGCGAGGAACTGCCCTGGTAGGGCGTTTTGCCTGGGTCTTGCCGGACGCAACCTGGGACCCACCCGCGGTCCGCCCATCAATTCGACGTCATCGCCGGTTGCGTTTCGGCCTGTGCGCACCAACATTTTGAGGTCGGATGGTGCCTGCACTGCCCAATCGCCCGTCTGTCACGCGCCGCACGATCCTGACGTGGCTTGGCCTCGGCTTGGCCATGGTCACGATCGATTCGGCCAGCGCCACCACAGCCACTGGAATGGATGTCGCCCACGGTCGGTTCATCCATGTCGATCCGAGCGACACGCTTCATTGGGGTCGTGGCTCCGTCATCGTCCGGCGCGAGGGCAACCGTCAATCCGTCGAGTTCGGGGATGACTTCGCGGTCGCCGCGGGGCCCGATCTCGTCGTGTACCTGGTCGAGCGAGCCGAGGTGCGCAGTGCCGAGGATTTCCTGACCGGCGGCGCCCTCGCGATCGGACCGTTGAAGGCAACGACCGGTCGGCAACGCTACGAGGTGCCCGACGACGTGCCGCTCGAAGCGGTCGGCAGCGTCGTGATCTGGTGCCGATCGGTGGGGGTGCTGTTTTCGCCGGCCCGACTGGCTCACCGATCCGCCCGGACCGGCGGCTGATCGCCCGATCGTTCGTGCCTGATCTGGAACCTAGCGGAGCGTGTTGGTGCCGCTCATCCACACGTAGATTCGCCGCAGCTTGGTACCCCGGAACTCGAAGAAGTTGATGTTGTCCATCGTCTTGCGGCTGCCGTCCTTGCCGCGGCGACGCACGTCGAAGCGCGTGGTCGCGGTCCCGGCCGCAGGATCGACATGGTAGCGGCGGTTGCCGTGCCAGGCCTTGTCCACGGATTCGAGACGCCGCGTGAACACGCGCTTGATGCCGCTGTCCCGGCCCCGATACGTCGCCTGATCGGTGACTACGGTGAGCGTGCAGTCGGGCGTCATGACCGACAGCGTCCCGGGCACGTCGTTGTTGTCGACCGAATCGAAATAGCGATCGATCGCGGCGATCATTTGTTTGGCCGTGCGCTTCGCCATGGTCCACTCCTTGGCCCCTCAGGGCTCGGTCCGAGATCGGCCAGAGGAAAGAAATGGTGCCCAGGGCCGGAATCGAACCAGCGACACACGGATTTTCAGTCTTCGCGAGACGTTTTCCTACTACTTCCCATTTGCTCATTAGATGGCCAATTTGTTCGACTTTCTTCGCGACGCAGCGCAATTGGCGCAGCCATTCGTTCTAGAACAAACCGGGAAATGGCCGACGCATTTACACAGAACTTACACTCGTGATTCCTTCTTTGTTCGGCTCCGAGCCGGCAGGCGATGACCTCCAGAGTCAGGTATCGCGCAACGTCCGCAGCCTGGGGATGGTAATAGCGGCGCCGGGAAAAAACAGACTGCCGTTAGCGA
>Ga0194131_10000954_pt1 | contig 50133 bp, 35 predicted proteins | sample TA2KigO120mmetaG_FD_148631 | JGI IMG/M metagenome (GOLD analysis project Ga0194131, IMG submission 148631) | Freshwater microbial communities from Lake Tanganyika, Tanzania - TA2015053 Kigoma Offshore 120m | ecosystem: Environmental > Aquatic > Freshwater > Lake | place: Tanzania: Lake...
GCGGCCCGCGTCAGGACGGCCCGCGTCCCGGCAGCCCCGGCGCCCCGCCGATGCGCGCCCCGCCTCGTCCGAAGCCCGTCCCGCTCACCCCGCAGGACCAGAACAAGCGCGCCGGCGCCAACAACCCGCTCGGCGACCTGCTGAAGGGGCTGTTCGACAAGAAACCGCAGTGACCGCCAGCCGGCTCGAGGCAGGAAAAGAACGGCGGCCGGTACCGCACCATCGCCCGCGGTGATGCGCTGCGGCCGCGGGCGCGGCGTTCAGCTCAGCGCCTCGATCGAGCCGGCAGACCCCGGCGGCCTTGTCGCGGCGGCCTCAGCTCGGCTCGTCGTCCTCGTCGTCCTCGTCGCGGCCGTTCGCGACGGTCGCCGCGCCCGCCGCCGCTGCCGGCGCCGGCGAGTCCGAACCGGCGACCGGGCCAGCGGCGCGCGCCAGCTCGGCGAGGCGTTCCTGGACCGCGCCGTTCTCGCGGTTCAGCGCCACCGTCGTGACTGGGTATTGCGGCGTGCGCGGATTCTCGACCTTCCCGGTCACCAGCACACCGGCGTCGATGGCGCGGTTGATCTGGATCTGCGCCTCGCTCGGCAGGTGCGCCCACGCGACCGCGCGCGGCAGCAGCTGATCGCGGAGGAACTTGAGCGCGAGGAACTTGAACGACGGGTCGGCCTCGGCGCGAGCGACGACGGCGATCAGGTCGTTCAGCGCTTCCTGATCGGAAGGCGGTTGCGCCAGCGCGCCGCCGCCCGGTCGGCCCCAGCCGCGCTCGCCGCCCCGCTCGGTGCCACGATCTGCGCTGCGTTCGCCGCGCGCGTCTTCGCCCGGTTCGTAGACGAGCTGGACCGTGCCGTTGCGCGGGTCCCAGCCTGCGCGGCTCCAGTCGTCGGGACGTGCGTGATCGGTGAAGGGGCGCAGCTCCGGCAGCACGGAGAAGCCGCGCGGTGGCGCGATCAGGGTCAGCGCCTCGAGGATCGGCGGCAGCGCGCCCATGGCGCGCAAGTCACGGACGGCCACCAACGCTTCGGCCAGCGCCCGCTCCATCGCGGGCAGGGGATCATGATGCACCGGAAGCTCCCGATATCGAGTAGTCAGCGCCGGATCGACGCCGTTCGCGGCACGTTCATAGTCCGTGCCGGCGGGGATGCAATGTCCAGTCGCGGAAACGACGCGACCCGACCCGCCACGGGCGCGGCGGATCGGGTCGGCGTGCGACGGAACGGTGAAACCGCGATCAGAGTTCGAGCCGCTGGCCCTTCCTCAGCACGATCAGATCGGCCGCGACCGGCTTGGTGCCCTTCAGCGCGGCCTGCACGTCGGCGACGCCGCGGATGGTGCGGCCGTTCACCTCGAGCACGACGTCGTTGCGGCGCACGCCGATCTCGGCAGCGGCGCTGTCCGGCTCGACCTCGATCACCCTGAGGCCGACGCCCGCGTCGAGTTCGAGGTACTCGGCAACAGCCGGATCGAGCGGCTCGACCTGGATGCCGAGGCGCGGGCCGGCGGGCGGCGGCGGCGGCGCGACCTCGCGCAGCTGCCGTGTCGCCTGCGGCGGCTGCACCTTCTGGACCTTCTGGGGCGGCCGCGCGATCCGGTCGAAGTCGGGGCCGCGCAGCTCGAGGCGCAGCTGGCCGAAACCCTCGAACAGCTGCGGCTGCTGCTCGCGCAGCAGATCGAGCGAGTCGGCCGCGAACGTCTCGACCTTCCCGTCGCGCTCGACCACGGCCTTGGCGCGCCCGTCGGCGTCGACCTTGACCTCGACCTTCTCGCGCTTGCCATCGGTCTCGATCACGCGCGAGAACGAGCTGCCCGGGGATCCCTGCGCCTGGTCGTCGAACTGGAAGAACGGCGCGAACGGATCCTCGCCGTCGAACAGCTCGCGCATCCGGACGGCCATCTGCTCGTGCATCTCGCGCAGCTTCGCGTCGTCGAACAGGCCGGGCATGACCCGCAGCGTGCGCCGGCGGTCGGTCACCGGATCGCTCGACTCATCGTGGCCGCCGCGGTCGGAGTCCGCCGCCCTGCCAGCTTCGTCGCCGGTGACCAAACGGCGGCTGCGGATGCGCCGCGGCGTCTCGTCCTGCGCCGGCGGTTCCGACTCGCGCAGCCGTCCGCCGACCGACGCCATGGCGCGCGCCCGCGCCGCCATCTCCTGGTCGAGCCGGTCGAGCAATTGCGCCGCCGAGAACCGCGTCTCGGCGTCGCCCGTCTTGCGGGCCGCCTCGAGCGCGGCGCGAGCGGCCTCGCCTTCGGCGGCCAGCGCCTTCATGGCGGCGTCGCGCGTGGCCGCATCGGCGCTGCCGAGCTGCGCGATCCGCTCGCGGATGGTCGGCCGGGCGGACTTCACCGCTTGCGGCGCGGCGGCGGCGCTCTCCTGGGCGGCGGCGGTCTCAACGAACCAGGCGGCGGCGAATGGCAACGCCGCGACGCCAACGAGTGGAAGCAGTCCGAGTTTCATCCGTTCTCTCCGCAGGTTCCGGCATGAGGCCCCCGTGGGACGGGGTCTCGGGCCGGGTGGCGCGGGGATTACGGTGCCTGCGCGAGGTTGTTGGGTGGCGCCGCCATCGCCCGGGGGAGGGCGGCGACCAGCGCCGCCGCCGGCGGCAGCTCGAGGCGGTAGCCGACGCGGTACACGGTGAGGACGCAGCGCGGCGCCGCAGGGTCGTCCTCGATCTTCCGGCGCAGTCGGGTGACGTGCGTGTCGAGCGTGCGCGAGCTGCGCGCAGCGAGGTTCCAGAGCGTGCGGAGCAGCTCCTCCCGGGTGACCGTCGCGGGTGCGCGTGCGGCAAGCAGGCGCAGGATCGCGGCCTCGGTGCAGGTGAGGTGTTCGTCTCCGGTCGTGAGGACGCCCAGATGAGGCGTCCGCTCGACCCGTCGACGAGCCAGATCGATTCTGCGTGAGCCCAGATGCAGGACGGCGGGCGGAGTGGGGGTATCCACGAGTCGGTCCTCGCGAAACGGCCCCCGTTTCTTTGCGGCAGTCACGACTAGTCTCTGTCGCGACGGTGGGTGACAGACTCATGACTCGGGCACCGAGTCAGGGAAGTGCCAGCCGCGGCCGGGGGTGCCTGTGCGCGCCTGGTCGAGGCGGTGTGCGGGGAGTCAGCGGGCATGAAACAGGGAAGCTGGTGGCCGGTGGCGCTGTTCGCCGCCCTGTGGGTGGCGACCGGAGTCGTGCGGCTCGACCCGGCGCACGGCGCCGCAGCGGCCTACGCTGGGCCGGACGACGCGCGGGCGACCCGGTGGACCACCCGCTCGAAGGGGCAGACCACGACGTACGCCGCCGCGCCGCGCCACGGCTTCGACGTGCGGGTCGATGCGCGGCTGCTGACCGGCGGGGAGGCGGCCGAGCTTGGCGCCGCGGCGCTGGCCGAACTCGACGCGCAGCTCCACCAGATCGTGCGCAAGGCGCGGCCGGCGGCGCTCGAGAAGCTGCGGGCCGTGCCGATCTGGGTCGGGCAGGACGATCCGGTGGCGCCGTGCGCCTGCTACCACCCGTCACCGGAATGGCTGCGCCAGAACGGCTTCGACGCACAGACGGCGAAGGCGGTCGAGATCGCCAACGCCGCCCATTTCGTGGCGTGGACGCGCGAGCAGCCCTGGATGGTGCTGCATGAGCTGGCGCATGGCGTCGACGATCGGCTGCTGCAGGCGAGCGATGGCCCGGCGTCGTGGGGCGGCCGGCTCGACGCGCTCTGGCGCGCCGCGCGCGATGCGGGCAGCTACGACGCCGTGCTGCACTGGGATGGCGGCACCGTGCGCCACTACGCGCTCAACACGTCGGACGAGTACTTCGCCGAGGCCAGCGAGGCGTGGTTCGGCACCAACGACTTCTTCCCGTTCGTCCACCCCGAGCTGCTGCAGCACGACCCCGAGCTCTGCAAGCTGCTCGCCGAGGTGTGGGGCGACCCGATCACGTCGAAGGGATGAAACCTCCGCAGGAACCGCCCGCATGCCGCCGCTCCGGCTCCTCTTCGTCTGCGTCGAGAACAGCAATCGCAGCCAGATGGCGGAGGCGTTCGCGCGGATCCACGGGCGCGCGCTCGGGCTCGAAGTGGACGCGTGGTCGGCCGGCTCCCGCCCCTCGGGCGTGGTGAACCCGAAGGCGATCGCGTCGATGGCGGAACTCGGCTACGACCTCGCGGTGCACCGCTCGAAGTCGCTGGCGGAAGTCGAGGCGCTGGAGCACGACGCCGTGGTCACGATGGGCTGCGGCGACGCCTGTCCGTGGGTGAAGGCGCGCCGCCGCGTCGACTGGCAGATCCCCGACCCGAAGCAGTTCGAGCCGGCCGACTTCCGCAAGGTTCGCGACCTCGTCAGCGCGAAGGTGCGCGCGCTGCTCGAGGAGCTCACTTAAGAGCGGGCGAGGAGCTCCCGCCTCGAGTCCGCCGCAGCACGGCGGCCGCCCGGCAAGGCGCGCCGCCGGGAACCATGGCGACCGCTGTTCGCATTCTGTACGGTCTGGCCGCATGTCGCCCGCCGCGCCGTCCGCCCTCGACGCATTCCATCCGACCGTGCAGCGCTGGTTCGCCGAGACGCTCGGCGAGCCGACGCCGCCGCAGGTGGCGGGATGGCCGAAGATCGCCGCCGGGAACCACGTGCTGATCGCGGCGCCGACCGGGTCGGGCAAGACGCTGTCGGCGTTCCTGATCGCGCTCGACGCGTTGTTGCGGCAGGGCACGGCGGGCGGCGCCGGGCTGCCCGACGAGACGCAGGTGCTCTACGTCTCGCCGCTGCGGGCGCTCAGCAACGACGTGCAGAAGAACCTGGCCGGGCCGCTGGCCGAGCTGCGCGCGCGCGATCCGTCGCTGCCCGAGGTGCGCGTGGTCGTGCGCACCGGCGACACGCCGCAGAGCGAGCGGCAGAAGATGGCGCGCCGGCCGCCGCACGTGCTGGTCACGACGCCGGAGTCGCTCTACCTGCTGCTGACCACCGGCGGCGGACGCAAGATGCTCCGCACCGTGCGCACCGTGATCCTCGACGAGGTGCACGCACTGGTGGGCGACAAGCGCGGCTGCCACCTCGCGCTGTCGCTGGAGCGCCTCGTCGCGCTGGCGGGCGAGTTCCAGCGCATCGGGCTGTCGGCGACGCAGAAGCCGATCGAACGCACCGCCGGCTTCGTCGCCGGCCCGCACCGGCCGATCGAGATCGTCGACGCCGGCCACTTCCGGCAGATGGACGTGGCGATCGAGATCCCGAAGAGCCCGCTCGGGACGATCTGCTCGCACGAGGTGTGGGGCGAGGTCTACGAGCGCATCGCCGAGCTGGTGCGCGCCCACCAGACGACGCTGGTCTTCGTCAACACCCGCAAGCTGGCCGAGCGGGTGGCGCGGCAGCTCTCGCAGCTGCTGGGCGAGGACGCCGTCGGCTGCCACCACTCGAGCCTCTCCAAAGAGCGCCGCCTCGACGCCGAGCAGCGGCTGAAGCACGGGAAGCTCAAGGCGCTGGTGGCGACGGCGTCGCTCGAGCTCGGCATCGACATCGGTGACGTCGACCTGGTGGTGCAGGTCGGCAGCACGCGCGCGATCGCGACCTTCCTGCAGCGCGTCGGCCGCGCCGGCCACATGATCCGCAAGACCCCGAAGGGGCGCGTGTTCCCGGTCACGATCGACGAGCTCTCCGAGGCCGCGGCGCTGCTGCGCGCGGTCAAGGCGCGCGAGCTCGACGCGACGCCGCAGCGCGTGGCGCCGCTCGACATCCTGGTGCAGCAGCTGGTGGCGGCGTGCGTCGGCGAAGCGTGGACGCTCGACGGGCTCTACGACGCGACGCGACGTGCGTGGCACTACCGGGAGCTTGCGCGCGATGACTTCGACCGGGTGGTCGCGCTCCACACGGAGGGGCGCCACGCGCTGCTGCACAAGGACGGCGTCAACGGCCGCCTGATGGCCACCAGGCGGGCGCGACTGGTGGCGCTGCAGTCGGGCGGCGCGATCCCCGACGTCGCCGACTGGCAGGTGCTGCTGGAACCCGAGGGGACTTTCGTCGGCACCGTGCACGAGGACTTCGCCATCGAGTCGAGCGGCGGCGACGTCTTCCAGCTCGGCAACGCGTCGTGGCAGATCGTGCGCCAGGAGAAGGGGACGCTGCGCGTCATCGACGCCAGGGGGGCGCCGCCGACCCTGCCGTTCTGGGTGGCGGAGGCGCCCGGCCGCACGCGCGAGCTCTCGGCCGCCGTGGCGCAGCTGCGCGAGGCGGTCTCGCGTTTCCTCGATCCGGCCGCGACGCCCGAGCTCGGCCGCACGCAGAAAGCGCGTGACGCCGCGGCGATGGCGTGGCTCACGGAGCCAGGCGCGCTCGAGCCCGCTGCCGCCGAGCAGATCGTCGCGCAGATCCGCGACGGGCGCGCGGTGCTCGGCTGCGTGCCGACGCAGAAGCGGCTGGTGCTCGAGCGCTTCTTCGACGAGAGCGGCGGCATGCAGCTGGTATTGCACGCGCCGTTCGGCTCGCGGATCAATCGCGCCTGGGGGCTGGCGCTGCGCAAGTGCTTCTGCCGCGGCTTCGGCTTCGAGCTGCAGGCGGCGGCCGGCGAGGACGCGATCGTCATCAGCCTCGGCACGATGCACAGCTTCCCGCTCGCCGAGGTGTTCGACTACCTGAGCCCCGACACGGTGCGCGACCTGCTGGCGCAGGCGGTGCTGGCGCAGCCGATGTTCCCGACCCGCTGGCGCTGGAACGTGACGCGCTCGCTGCTGCTCGAGCGCGCACGCGACGGCAAGCGGGTGCCGGCGCCGCTGCAGCGGATGCGCGCCGAGGATCTGCTGGCGGCCGCGTTCCCGCAGGCGATCGCGTGCGGCGAGACGCTGCCGCCCGGCGATCGCGAGATCCCGTACGACCATCCGCTGGTGCGCCAGACGATGGAGGACTGCCTCACCGAGGCGCTCGACGTCGACGGGCTGATCGAGGTGCTGAAGGAGCTGAAGTCCGGCGCCATCGAGCGGGTCGCGCTCGACACGGTCGAGCCGTCGGCGTTCGCGCGCGCGGTGCTGTCGCTGCGACCGTACGCGTTCCTCGACGATGCGCCGCTCGAGGAGCGGCGCACGCAGGCGGTGCTGACGCGACGGTCGCTGCCGCGCGACGAGGCACGCACGCTCGGCGCCCTGTCGCCGGCGGCGGTGGCGCGCGTCCGCGACGAGGCGTGGCCGACGCCACGCGGCGCCGAGGAGGTGCACGAGACTCTGCTCTGGATGGGTTTCGTGACGGCGCAGGAGGCGGCGGCGTGGCAGCCCTGGCTCGATGAGCTGATCGCCGCCGGCCGCGTGCGCGCCGAGCAGGGGCGCTTCTTCGCCGTCGACGGGCCGACCGATCCGGTGGCGCGGATGCGCGGCCGGCTCGAGGCGCTCGGACCGTACGCCGATCCGGCGGCGGACGAGCTGCCGCTGCTCTTCGCGCTCGAACAGCAGGGCGCGGTGCTGCGCACGCAGCTCGACGGGCGCCAGGCGTGGTGCGAGCGCCGCCTGCTCGCGCGCATCCATCGCTACACGCTGGAGACGCTGCGCCAGGAGATCGAGGCGGTCTCGATCGCCGATTACCAGGAGTTCCTCGGCGCCTGGCAGCACGCGACTCCCGACACGCAGCTCGACCTCTCGGTCGGCGTGCAGGCGATCGTCGAGCAGCTGGCCGGGTTCGAGGTGCCGGCCGCGGCCTGGGAGCGCCACGTCCTGCCGCGGCGCCTCCGGTCGTTCCGTCGCGAGTGGCTCGACCAGCTGGCGATGAGCGGCGAGCTCGCGTGGGGGCGGCTGTGGAGCAGCGGCGCGGCGCCGATCAAGGTGACGCCGATCACGCTGCTGCCTCGCAAGGAGCTCGAGCGCTGGCTCGCACTGGCGCCGCCGGCCGACCTCGCCGACGTGTCGGGACCGGCGCGCGACCTGCTCGATGCGCTCGATCGCGGCGGCGCGATGTTCCCGCGCGACCTGCAGCGGGCGGCGCGCCTGCTCGAGTCGCACTTCGAGGCGGCGCTGCAGGAGCTGGTGGCGCGCGGCGCCGTCACCTGCGACAGCTTCGGCGCGCTGCGGCAACTGATCGTGCCGCCGAGCAAGCGGAAGCTGCCGATCCTGGCGCTCGGGCGCTGGTCGCGGTTTCGCCCGGCGCGAGTCGCCGCGTCCGCGCCCGCGGCCGCGACGCGGGCACCGGGCGAAGTCGAGTTCCTCGTCCGCCAGCTGCTGCGGCGTTGGGGTGTCGTCGTGCGCCAGATCGTCACCCGCGAGCGGTTCGCCGTGCCGTGGCGAGAACTCCATCGCTGCCTGCGGGAGCTCGAACTGCGCGGGGAGATCCGCGGCGGCCGCTTCGTCGCCGGGGTCGATGGCGAGCAGTTCGCCTTGCCGGACGCCGTGGTGGCGCTGCGGCAGCGGCGACGTTCCCGGCGCGCCAGCCACGGAGCGGGCGACCTTGCTCAGCCCACGCCGGCGCCCCGAGCGGCGGCGGGCGGCACGGAGGATGCTGAGCACGATGCGGGGAATTCCGGCGGTGACGCTGGAACGGGCGATCCATTGGATCTCGGCAACGTCTGGTTAGGCCTGACTCGGAATCCGATCTTTGAGTCCGCTTCGAGGGTGGCGGCGACGCCGGAGAGCGCGCTCGGGAGCGCCGCCGCGCGCCGACGCTGCTGGTGATCGCCCACGCGTGAGGGGGCGAGGGCGGCTCGCCGCGCCTCTGCCGCCCCGTCTTCCCCGGGGAGAAGAAATCTGCCGGATTGTTCCGCAGATCGGAGGAATCGCGCAACCCGTGCCGCGCGGAAGGGTGAAGTCGGAAGTCGATGGAAGTGCGATGCGGTTCGTGCCCGGACGCAGCGTCGCACGCCTTTCCTTTGGGGAGCACCCGATGAGCAGGTGGCAGCAGGCGCACGCGGTGTCGGTCCCGGCGCAGATGCGAGCGCGCGTTCGGCGCGTGGCGCGCGCCGCCGCCGGATGGCTGCTGCTGATCACCCTCGGCGCGAGTGGGCCCGCGCGGGCGCAGGAACCACGGTTCACCATCGCCGGTGACGCCGCCTTCGACAGCCTCGGTGCGGCGAGCGCGGTGGTCGGCGACGTCGACGGCGACGCTGTCGCCGACCTCGTGATCGGCGAGCCGTACGCGACGAATGCCACCTCGGGCGCGGCCCGTCTGGTCTCCGGCGTCGACGGCGCGCTGCTGCAATCCTGGGTCGGCAGCGGCCGCGACGATCAGCTCGGCTTCGCGGTCGCGGCGCCGGGCGATCTCGATGGCGACGGTGTCGGCGACGTGCTGCTTGGCATGCCCAACTACGCCGGCAGCGCGGTGGCCGGCACGGTCCTCGTGCAGTCGGGGGCGACCGGAGCGCAACTGCGCAGCCACGCCGGAGCGAGTCCGGGCGCGGCCTTCGGCGCAGCCATCGCGGCGTTGGCCGACCTCGATGGCGACGGCGTGCGCGAGTACGTCGTCGGTGCGCCCGGCAAGAGCATGTTCCACGTGTTCGACGGCGCTTCCGGGTCGGAACTGCACCAATTCACCAGCCTGCAGGCCGGCAGCAACGTCGGCTGGTGCGTCGCTGCGACCGGCGACGTCGATGGCGACCGCGTCGCGGACCTCCTGGTCTCGGCACCGTTCTGGCGCGCGGCCTCGGGCATCGTCACCGGCCGCGTCCAGGTGCGGTCGGGCGCGACCGGCGCGGCTTTGCGCGACCACTTCGGCGAGAACGCCTCGCAGTTCCTCCAGGATTGGTACGGCGCGACGCTGGCCGATCTCGGCGACGTCGATGGCGACGGTTTCCCGGATTACGCCATCGGCGCGCTGGCATTCGGCCACTGTCAGCAGGGGCGGGTCTACGTCCACTCCGGCGCGTCGGGGGCGGAGCTCCACCGGCTGGACGGCGCCGAGTGCGGCACCCAGCTCGGCATCGCCATCGCCACGGCCGGCGACGCGGATCGCGACGGTCGCAACGACCTCCTCCTCGGCGAGCCGCATCACGGCAGCGACCTGCGCGGCCGCGTGCGGATCGTCTCCGGCGTCGATCTCCGTGCGTTGTCCGGCATCGAGGGTTCGCCGGGCGAGCGGCTCGGTGCCGCGCTCGGCGCCGCCGCCGATCTCGACGGCGACCAGGTGCCGGAGTTGCTCTCTGCGGCCATCGGTCCGGTCGACAGCTACACCGGCACCCTTGCCGTGCATTCGTGCGCGCCGCCGACGCTGGCGGCGATGATGCCGGAGCGGGGCCATCACGCAGGGGTGACGACGGTGATCCTCGATGGCGCTGCATGGCGCGCCGAGGCCGGATTCGTCGTGACCGTCGGCGGCGCAGCGGTCGATCTGCTGAGCCACCTCGACTCGACCGAGTGCACCTTCGACTTGCCGGCAGGGGTCGCCGGCCCGGTCGAGGTGGTGGCGGCGACGGCGTTCGGCCGCGCGAGCGCGACGTTCTTCCGCACCCCGGCCGGCCTGGTCGAGGGAGACCTGTCGCCCGGCGGCAGCGGCTCCTGGATCACCCTGCTCGACCCGGGCGACAGCGCCATCCTGCTGGCGGGACTGCCGCCACGGGTGACGATCCCGCTGCCTCCCTACTCGGGCGAGCTCGGCATCCTGCCGTTCGTCGTCGTCTGGATCGAGCCGAACGCGCAAGGCGACGCCCTGCCGGTCGACTTCGAGATCGAGGACGACCCGTCGCTGTCGGGACTCGTGGTGCTGGCCCAGGCGCTGGCGGGGCCGCAGCTCGGCGGGCGCAAGAAGGACGGCAGCTTCTCCAACGTGGTCGAGTTCACCATCGAGTGAAGTCGCCGCGCGCGGCGGCGCCGCGGCAAGATGCGGCGGCATGGGCCGCCCGTTCCAGGACCACCCGATGCTCATCACCGGTGCCAGCAGCGGCATCGGGCGGGCGCTGGCGCTCGAGCTGGCGCGGCAGGGTGCGTCCCTGGTGCTGGCCGGGCGCGACGAACCGCGGCTGCAGGAGGTCGAGCGGGCGGCTGTCGCGGTCGGCGGCTTCGTCCGGACCCTTCGCTGCGATCTGGCCGTGCCCGGCGCGGCCGAGGCGATGGTCGCGGCGGCGGTCGAGACCTTCGGTGGCAGACTCGGCGCCCTGGTCAACAACGCCGGATTCGGCGTGACGGCCGAGTTCGGCGTGCTGCCGCAGCCGGACCTCGAGCGGCTGTTCGCAGTGAACGTGCTGGCGGTCGTGGCGGCGACGCGCAAGGCGCTGCCGGCGCTGCGGGCGGCGCGCGGGCTGGTGGTGAACGTAGGGTCGGTGGTCGGGCGGCGCGGCCTGCCGACGATCGGCGCCTACTGCATGACGAAGGCGGCGATCGGCAGCTTCAGCGAGGCGCTGCGCGCCGAAGAGGCGCGGCATGGCGTGCACGTGCTGCAGGTCGAGCCCGGCCTCACCGCCACGCGCTTCGCCGAGAACCGCGTGATCCATGGCGACCATCCGCGCCACTACCCCAGCGCCTTCACGTTCACCGCCGAGATGGCCGCCGCCCGGATCGTCCGCGCCATGGCGCGCCGGCGCGATCGCGTCGTCCTCGGCCTGCCCGGCCGCCTGATGGTCCTCGCCAACGGCCTCGCCCCGTGGCTGGTGAACCGCCTCCTGGCCCGCCGCTGACCGCTCGAGCCCGCACCCCGACCGTGCGCGCCGCTACGCTGCCCGCCCCCTTCCTCAGCCGCGAATGCCGCACTCCACGCGCCGCATTCGCCGAAAGCCCGCCATGCCCGACGCGCTCGCCGTCATCCACGACCTCGCTGCGTTCCCGCCGCTGAACGAAGCCGATCTCCGCGAGCGCACGCGCGGCTGCTCGCGCGAGTCGCTGGTGGCGGCGATCGAGGCCGCGATCGAGGATTCCGACAGCGAGATCGAGCAGTCCGGCCTGCTCGAGGTGCTGGAGAAGGTCGATCCGCAGCACGAGTGGCTGAACGCGGCGACCGCGACCGCCGCCGGGACTCCCGGCGGCGGCGCCCCTGAGCCGGCGCTGCTGCACGAGATTCCCGCCGAGCTCGAGCACGAGCTGATCGAGGCGGTCGCCCACCTCGTCGCGACGCCGGCCGACGCCGGCGGCATCAGCGAGCGCGTCCTGCTGCTCGCACCGCCGCTGCAGGCGCGCCTGATCAAGCGCCTCGACCGCGCCCGCGTCGAGGCGGGCGTCCCCGCACCGCTGTTGTTCGAGCCGCTGCTGGCGAAGCCGCTCGCGGCCGAGGCGCGCGCGGCCGTCGACGCCGCGCTGGCGGAGGAGGCGACGCGCCGCCGCGTGGTCGAGGGGTTCGCGTGGCTCGCCAGCTGCGACGGCACCGGCGCCGCGTCGCTCTTCGCCGGCCTGCGCAACCCCGATGGCACGCACACCGTCGTCCACGTCGTCTACGACGTGCATGCCGGGATCCGCGACGTGCTGGTGCTGGCGCGCCAGACCAAGAAGGCGGTCGAGCGGATGCAGGAGCAGATGCGCGGCAACGGCGTCGAGTTCGCGCGCGTGCCGATCGAGCTCGCGGCGCGCCTCGTCGCCGACGCCGCCGAGCGCGGCCACGCCGCCGGCGTGACGCTCCCCGCGGAGGCCGAGCAGGCACTGGCGCTGCTCGCCCCGGTGAAGCTGGCGCCGCGACCGTCGCGTCCGTCGCCGCTGCTGGTCGCGATGCCACCCGCCCCGGTCGAGCAGTTGTTCCAGCGCGCCGAGTACGCCTCCTGGTTCCTCGATGCCGGGGAGCTGCTCGATGCCGGCGTGACGCGGCCGGCGCCCGGCCTCGACCCGTCGGAATGGGTCGACCAGGCGCTGCCGAAACTCGACCGCCCCGAGCTGCGTGCGCGCGTCTCGGCGATGGCCGCGCACATGGGTCATTGGCACGAACTGCGCCGCGAGCCGCAACTGGCCGCGCTGCTGCGCGCGCTCGCGTGGCCGGCGAGCCGGTCGTTCGTCGGCGACGCCGTCGCCGAGCATGCCGAAGCGGCATCGCCCTGCTCGGGCGCGCCGGCCAACGAGCTCTTCTTCGGCCTGGTCGCGCGCTCGTTCTTCCTCGCGCAGGATCAGCTGGTGCCGCCGTCGGTGCTCGCGGATGCCGGCGATCCGCAGTTCCGGCAGGGGCTGAAGGAGCGGCAGTTCGCCAAGGTCGAGCAGCCGACCGGTCGCGACCTCGCGCGGCTCGATCTGGCGGAGCTGTTCCTGCTGCTGTTCGAGTCGGCGCTCCCGGTCATCGCGCCGCCGCGCCGGCCGCGCAGCGACGAGCTCGAGCCGCTGGCGTTGCGCCTCGCCGACGCGGTGATCGCATGGCGCGAGGGCGGGGTGGGACGCCGCTCGGCGGTCGAGGAGTCGCTGGCGAAGGCGCTGATCGGCGCCGGCAGCCGGCTCACGGCCGGCGACGCCGCGCTGCTGGCCGAGCAGTTCACGCCGGCGCTGATCGAGGAGTTCCTGCGGCGGGCGTGCGGCGCCTGCCCGATCCGCTGCTGGGACGCGCTCGACGCGGCCGCGGCCGCGCCTTTCTTCGCGACGCAGCACCCGGCGAGCGCGCTGCTCGAGGAGTTCGCGGAAGAGCAGGCTGCCGCGGCGGAACGCGAGGAGGCCGGGGAGGGGAAAGCGCCGGCCGCGGACGCCGGCGACCGGCGCTGACGCTCGGCGGGCCTCAGCGCGGCGGCGACTGCTCGAGGCGACGCACCCGCTCTTCCAACGCCGCGAGGCGCGCCTCCAGGTCCGGCGCGGCCGCCGCGGCTGGCGGCCGGGCGCTGCTGGTCGGCTCGCTGGTGGCTGCCGCCGCATCCTCGGCCTGCCACTTCGCCAGCTGCTCGGTGGCGGCGAATCCGTGGGTGAAGCGGGCGCCGCGGGTCGCCCCCTCCGGCGACAGGCGCAGCACCAGCGGCGGCGACCGCTGCCGCAACCCGTCCAGCAGCGTGCGCAACGCCTCGAGCGAATCGATCGGCCGCATGCGGCTGGCGCGCCCGCGCAGATCGCCCTCGCTCTGCGCGCCGCGCAGGAACAGCTCGCCGAGGACGGCGAGCTCCGGGACGGAGAGCTGCAGCTTGCGCGGCAGCTCCTGCCGCCAGCGGGTCACCCGGCCGCTCTCCGGCAGCACCGAGAGCACGAGCCCCTTCTGCTCGAGGAGCCTCAGCGTGTCCTCGACCAGCAGCTCATCGAAGTGGGTGAGCGGATCGCGGTTGTTCTTCTGGTTGCAGCCGGCCACCAGCGCCGCGACGGTGAGCGGGTAGTACTCGGGCGTCGTCAGGCCCTTCTCGATCAGCACGCCGAGGATGCGCCGTTCGGTGGCGTTCAAGACCACCGCGCCCGGCAGCGGGCCGGGCGGCGGCGCCGGCGAAGCGGGCGACGGTTCAGGAGGATGCGTAGTCGAGCTCCATGGGCGGCGGGGCGCCGCCGGGGCCCTTCAGGTAGTGGTCGAACCACTGCAGCAGGCGGAGGTGGTAGTCGAGGCGGCTCGCGGCGCGCGCGTTGCCGTGGCCTTCACCGGGGTACTGGATCAGGCGCACCGCCTTGTGTCCGGCCTGCTCGAGGTACCGGTACATCTCGATCGACTGCCCCGGCGGCACGCGCGGGTCGGTCTTGCCGGCCAGGATCAGCAGCGGCGTCTTGCTCTGCGGCGCATGGAAGATCGGGCTGCGCTCGAGGAAGAGCTGCCAATCCTCCCACGGATGGATCCGGTGGTGGACGAGGTAGTGCTCCTCGGGGATGTCGGAGGTGCCCGACATCGACAGGAGGTTGGCCACGCCGAAGCCCATCACCGCCGCGGCGAACCGCGCCGAATGCCGGGTCGCACACCACGCCGACGCATAGCCGCCGTAGCTGCCGCCCGTCACGCCGACCTTGGCGCCGTCGACCAGCCCCTTGGCGATGAGGAAATCGACGCCGTCGACCAGGTCGTCGAACTCCTTGCCGGCCGGATCCTTGTGGTTCGCCATCGAGAACTCGACGCCCCGCCCGGTGCTGGCGCGGTAGTTGGGGAGCAGCACGGCGTAGCCGCGGCCGGCCAGCACCTGCGCCGGTTCGCTGTAGCGCGTGCACCAGCTGTTCCGGTAGTGCGACTCCGGTCCGCCGTGGACGATGACCACCAGCGGCACGCGCGGCCCGTCCTCGCCCGGCTTGCGACCGAGCGGCCAGAGCAGGAGCCCCTCGATCTCGAGCCCGTCGCGCGCCTTCCAGCGCACCACCTCCTGCGCGCAGAGCTTGCGCCCGGCGAGCCACGGATTCAGTTCGGTGAGCCGTTTCGCGCTGCCGTCCTCGCCCAGCGAATAGAGCTCCTGCGAATGGAACGGCGTGCTGGCGATGAGTGCGGCGCGGCGCGTGTTCGTGGCGACCGCCATCGAGGTGACGGTGAATCCGGGGGAGGTCGGCACCGGCGCGTTCTCCGTGCCGTCGACCTTCACCTGCCCGATCACGGTCTCGCAACCCTTGTCGGCGAGGTAGAGCAGCGTCTCGTCGTCGAGGAACGCGCAGCTGACGAAGTGGCCCGCGAACTCGGGCAACAGCTCCTTGGTGAAGCCGCCGACCGCGTTCGCGACCATCAGCCGGCCCTGCTGCGGATCGTGCTGGTCGCGGGCGCCGATGAAGGCGATCAGGCGCCCGCCCGGCGCCAGCGTCGACATGCCGAGCTTGCCCTGGTGGTCGACCGCCGTGACCACCGCGCCCGTGTCCGCCTCCAGCACATGCAGTCGGCGGCGCATGTACGATGCGTCGACGCCGGGATTCGGCGCCAGCGCCACCAGCAGCCGCTTGCCGTCGGGCAACCAGCGCAGGTCGCTCGGGTGGCCGGCTGCCGGGACCTCGGTGGCCTTGATGCCGGCGATGTCGAGGTCGGCGACGTAGATCTTCGCGGCGACCCAGTCCTCCTCGTAGACCTCCTGGCTGAAGCCCTTCTCGACCGCCTCCTTCTTCTTCTTGTCCGTCGGGGTGGCGAGGAAGGCGATCCGGTTCAGCGTCGGATGGAAGCTGACCGAGCCGAGGTCGGTGTCGTGCTCGAACGCCTTGATCGCCTCGCCGCCATCGACCGGCAGCAGGTGGAGGCTCCGCTGCTTGTCGCCCGCCCGCTTGGCGAGGAAGGCGAGGAACTTCCCGTTCGGCGTGAACTGCACGCCGCTCACGTTGACCTCGCCGGCGATGTACGGCCGCGGGCGGTCGTCGGCGCCGACGACCCACAGCTCGCTCCAGCTCGGGCCGTCCTTCCCGCCCAACGGGTCGCGCGGCACCGAGACGGTGTACGCGAGCGTGGTCCCGTCGGGCGAGATCACCGCCGCGGCGACCAGCTTCATCCGCAGCAGGTCGGCCGTGGAGAGCGGCGGCCGTTCCACCTTCTGCCGCGCCACCGCCGTTCCGGTCGCGAGCGCAAGCGCGGCCAGCAGCGCCAAGGCGCCACGAGCGATCAGCTTCACGTCGTACCCTCCATCCACCAGCCAGCGAGCGCTGCTGCGGGACCTCCCGCCGCGCGAACTCCGGATGATACGGGCGACGCGGCAGCTAACTTCCGCGGTTCGTCCGACCGCGCGTCGACGCGCTCTCGGCCGGATGCGTTGACGGTCGCGTGCGGTGCGGACCCGCCGCCCACGGAGTGGTGATGTCGATCGAGCTTGGATTCCTCTGGCTGGCCGAGGTGCTGATGTTCGGGGCGCTCGGCCTGTTCATCGCCGCCTTTCGCGTCCGCCGCTCGGATCCGGCGCTCCACCAGCGCCTCGGGAAGCTGGGCGCGCTGATCGTCTTCGTCGGCCTGCTGGCGGTGGAGCTGGTCGCGCGTGGGCTGGACTGGGAGTTCCCGGTCCGCTCGGCGACGCTGCTCAAGGTCCACATCTGGGTGGCGACGGCGGCGCTGCTCGTGCTGATCGTGCTGGTCTTCACCGGGATCCGGGGTCCGCGCCGGCTGCATGTCCGGCTCTGGCCGCTGTTCTTCCCGTTGTTCGTCGCCACCAACGTGCTGAGCCTGTTCGCCTTCCGGCTCTGGTGAGCGGGGTCGCACCCGGGCGTTCGCGCTGGAGCTCGCCATGACCGGGTCGCGAACCTCTGTCCTCGCGCTCGCGCTCTTCGGTGCCGCGTGCCGCGCGCCCGCGCCGGATCGCCGCATCCTCTACGCCGTGGAGCAGGGGCCCGACGCGCACCAGGTCCGCATCGTCGATCGAGACGGCGGCGAGGTCGCCAGGCTCGGCGATCTGGCGCACGTCTACAGCGCCCGCATCACGCCGACCGGGACGGTGCTTGCCACGTTGTGCGAGGACAGCGGCTGGCCGCTCGGTCTGGCGGAAGTGAGCCGCGACGGGCAGGTGGTGTGGCGTTACGACTGGCCTGAAGGGCGCGACGAGATCGAGTTCATGCGCGCCTGCCACGTGCTGCCGAACGGGAACCTCCTCATCGCCGGCAAGCGCGGCTACGGCGCGGGCAACTGGTTCAAGGGGGCGGTGCTCCTCGAGATGGAGCGCTCGGGCGCCGAGATCCGTCGGATCGAGCTCGGTCCGCTGCGCTACCTCGGTGCGGTTCGTCCGCTCGACGACGGAGTGCTGGTCGCCGGGGAGGGCATCCTCGAGCTCGGCTGGGACGGCCGCCGCCGCGTGGTCGTGCCACCGGCCGACGAGACGCTGATCTTCGATGCCCTGCCGCTGGCGGACGGCGGCTTCATCTATGGCGAGAACGCACGCCGACTGGTGGCGATCGACGCGCACGGACGCGAGGCGTGGACGGCGATCCACGCGAAACCGGTCTTCCTGCAGCTGCTGGCGGGAGGTCACCTGCTCGCCGGTGGCTGAGGCAATGCCGCGGTCGAGTTCGACCGCCATGGTGTGCGGGTGCAGGAGTTCCCCGCGGCGACCGGTCCGATCGTCGTGCTCGAGCCGTGAGCGGCGCCGGCGCGGCGCTCCAAGGCGGCGCAGGCGCCACGCGCGCGCGGCGCAGAGCTCGTCCGCGGGCGCCGGGGATCAACTCGCCACGGTGGCCAGCGCGGCGCGCGCGATCGCCTCGACCTCGCCATCGGTCAGCAGCTTCCGCGAGCTCTTCGCGTGGGCGAGGATCGCGTCGACCTGGGCGTCGGTGCGCGGCAGGCCGCGCTGCTCGAACCAGAACTCGACGTTCGACTTCCCGCTCATCGGGCCGATGGCGATCTTCTGCGAGAGCCCGAACAGGTCGCTCGGCACGCCCGAGTAGACGCGGTTGGCGAGCCAGGTGTCGCCCTTCTTCAGCGCCTTGATCACGGCGCTGGCGTGCACGCCGGTGCCGGTCTCGAAGGCGTCCTTGCCGAAGACGGGGTAGTTGTAAGGGATCTGCACGTCGACCGCGGCGGCCACCGCCCGGCAGTAGTCGCCGAGCCGCGACAGGTCGTTGTTGATCCAGCCCATCAGCTTCAGGTTCACCAGCAGCAGGTCCATCGGCGTGTTGCCGGCGCGCTCGCCGATGCCGAGCCCGCAGGCGTGCACGCGATCGACGCCCGCCTCGATCGCCGCGATCGAGTTCATCACGCCGAGCCCGCGGTCCATGTGGCCGTGCCACTCGATCTTCGCCTTCGACTTCTTCTTCTTCACCAGCGCCTGCACGAAGGCGATCAGCTTCCTGACCCCGCTCGGCGTGACATGGCCGCAGGTGTCGCAGACGATGAGCCGCTCCGCGCCGTAGTCGAGCGCGAGGCCGTAGAGCTTCGCGATCGTCTCGGGCCGCGCGCGCGTCGTGTCCTCGGTCACGTAGAGGATCGGGATGCCTTCCTTGCGCGCGAACGCCAGCGCCTCCTCCGACGCCTTCAGCATCTTGTCGAGCGTCCAGTCCTCGGCGTACTGGCGGATGGCGGAGGAGCCGATGAACATCGACACGGCGAGGCGATGGCCGACCTTCTGCTGGATCTCGGCCACTGGCGCGATGTCGCGGACGACGGTGCGCGCCGCGCAATTGGGCTCGATCGGCAGCCGCTCGTCCTTGATCACTCGCAGCAACTGCTCGACATGCTGGTTCACGACGCCGCCGGCGCCCGGCAGGCCGATGTCGACCGCGTCGATGCCGAGCGCCACCATCAGCCGCAGGATGTCGATCTTCTTCCCGACCGGCGGGTCGGTGACCGACGGGCACTGCAATCCGTCGCGCAGCGTCTCGTCGACGAACCCGAACTTCTGCGCCGGCCCCTTCCCGTCGGCGTTCCAGTCATGGATCAGGTCGGCGCCTTCCTTCGAGGGGACGAGGTGGGAGCGGAGGGTCGTGCGACCCGACTTCGGTCCGGCCGCCGCGGTCTTCCTGCGGCGAGGCCTCGAGCGCGACTCCGACGACGACGAGCGCGACGCTCGGCTTCCGATTCGTTTCATGGGGCTCTGGTGTGAAATGGAGTCGATCGGGAACAGCGGCGAATGACCTTAGCGCGCGTCCCGAGGCGACGGGATGGTCGCCAGACGACGGGGAGCCCTGACAGGGACGCGAGGAGGCGAGCCATGGATCTGCTCGGGCCGATCCTCTCGATTCTCCTGACGCAGATGCCCGCGATTCGGCAGCCCGCGAGTGACTGGGAGCTGCCACCGCTCCTCTCGCGGCAGGGCCCGCAGGCACACCGGATCGAGGCGAGAGCCGGAGGCGCGGCCTCCCCGAGTGAGGTCACGGGGATCTTCCGTCATCGCGGCCGGCATGCACTCGAACTCCAGCTGACGGCCCGAACGAGCGCGTCGGGGACACCGGTCTGGATCCGTGTTCTCGAGCGCGATCCCGCGATGCTTGGACCGGCCGGCCTTCCCACTGCGGAGGCGAACGCCACGACCTGGACGATGCTTGCATCGGCTTCCGGTGTCGACGGGCTCCCGGCGGCGACGCTCACGATCGCGCTCGAGCCCAGCCGAGACGTGCGGATCGAGGTCGGTCACGTCCGACCCGGGCACCACGGCGAGATCGAGCTGCGCGCGGTGGAGACGCCGCCGCTTCCGGCCTCGCCGTCTGCGTCGGCGGCCCAGACTCTCGTTCCGGACTCGCCCGACCTCACCCGCGAACTCGAGCGGCTCACGGCGCTCTTGCAGCGCGCCGATGGTGCCCTGCGCGCCGGCGATCCGGCGACCGCACGTTCGGCGATCGAAGAGGCGGTCAAGGGCGCGACGGCGGAATGGATGCGGAACTCGCGGCGTGGTCTGGCGATCGGTCGATCGCTGGCCGCGCTCGCGATCGCCGCGGGAGTCGAGTCGACCACGATCGCCTTGCACGACTTCGTGCTGCAGGCGCTCGAGGACGCCGTGCCGGAGCATGATCCCGACCTCGCGATCGCGCGCTTCAACGTCGGACAGAACCGCATGTTCGACGGCGACTTCGTGGGAGCACGACCGTTGCTGGCGGCCGCCACCATCGCCTACGAGCGGCTCCGTCCCGAGGACGACGAGGAGGTCGTGGACGCGTGGGATTCGCTCGCGAACGTGCTGCGACAGCTGGGCGATGTCAGGGGAGCGATCGCGTTGCAACGCCGCGTCGTCCGGGCGATGGATGGGGAGGGCGGCGGCGACCCGGTACGGGAATTCGGGGCGCGGGTGAACCTCGTATCGACTCTCGCCGCCGCCCGATCGGTCGCCTCCACGCAACCGTATACGTGGCAGCTTCGCTCGCCGCTGGGATGCACTCGACGGAACCGCTGCCGAGGCCGCTGGACTCGCGAAGCTGTCACAGGGCGAGCACGCCATCGCTCTCGCGGTGACGTTGCTGACCGGCGCCGATGCCTGCGAAGAGCGCCTCAAGCAGGAGCTGCCGCGGCACGCCTTCCTGCACCTCGCCACCCATGGCTACTTCCTAGCCGGTGGGCCCGAGTCGACCGTGGACATATTCACGGAGCAGCCCGCCGCCGGACGCGACCAATACCTGTCCGACGAGCGCCAGCGGATCGCCGCCTACTTTCCCTCCACTCTCTGCGGCTTGGTCCGCGCCGGCGCAAACGTGCTCGCCACGGCGCCGCCGCCGGTCACGGCGCGATGAGCCTCGCCCGCAGCTTCCGCGACGCTGGTGCGAGGACGGTGATCAGCTCGCTCCGGAGCGTGCGCGACGACTCCACCCGCGAGCTGATGCTCGACTTCTACGACCGGCTCTGGAACAAGGGCGAGAGCAAGCTCGACGCGCTGCGCAACGCCGAGTTCGCGCTGCTGCGCAGGAATCGCGAGAAGTACGGCGACACGCTGCCGGCGACATGGGGGGCGTTCGTGCTGACGGGAGAGTGGGAGTGATGCTGGACGAGCTCATTCCGCGTGGAATGGCCCGCGACCTCAGCGTCGGCAACTGGCTGACCCGCGTCGCACCGGCCGGCGTCGCGCTGGGTGCCGGAATGCAGGGGCGGTTCCGCTCGCGCTTCAAGGCGCGCACCTCCGGCCCCTCGGAATTGCGTGGTCGCACTGCCGGCGAGCATCGCCGAGGGCGCGGACTGCGCCCCGGAACGGGGTGCGGAGCGTGTTGTTTCCGGACCGCGTTCGTTCCGGAAGCGAGGCGGCGCCGTTGCCGGCAATGCTGCGATCGTTAGCGCGGAAGCCTCGTCCCCTTCGGGGCCGGAGGGCATGCTGGCGCGCTCTCCGCCAGCCCGAGGAACCGCGCCGCATCATGGTCACGATCCTCCGTCGTCTGCTGATCGCGCTGGTGGCGTTGCCGCTCGCCGGCGCAGGCGTGCTGCCGCGTCCGTGCTGCGGGGTCGCGGTCGGCACCATCCCGATTGCGGCTCCCGCTGCGTCCACGGTCGGCGAGTCGGTGTTCGGCCATCCGCAGGCCGACGCCGCGCTCGCCGCGCTGCTCGCGCTGCGGCTCGATCCGGCCGTCGCGTTCGCCGCGGACCCGGGCGCATCGGCGCCGGCGGCGGCGGAGCCGATCGCCGCCGACAAGGAGTGCGACTGCAAGTCGGGATTCGGCGCGTGCCAGCACACGCTGAAGCCGCCGTGGGGGATCACCGAGGATCCGTGCTACTGCGACAAGTGCCGCGAGGTGATCGAGCACCAGGTGATCGACCTGCCCGACGGCTGGAACTCGCTCTGCTGGCAGAGCGCGCGGCCGGACTGCTACCTGAAGCGCCACTGCGCGGCGTGGCACCTGGCCTGCAGCGAGTGCGTGAAGGAGACCAAGTGCTGCCCGGTGAAGGGCAGCGCCAACTGCCCGGCGTGCCATGAGGACGGACCCGGACCGCTCGAGAAGGACGACCAGGGGCGGCCGGCGAAGGAGACGGTGCTGGGGCGGCAGAAGGCGGAGGCGGCGCTCGCCGACAACGAGCACGTCATCGTCATGTACAACCGCCACTTCTACCTGTGCACCGACGTGCGCAACGTCAAGGTGAAGATGCGCAGCGGCTTCCGCGTCTTCAACGGCCACGAGTACGCCCACCTGATGCTCGAGCGCGCCGAAATGGCGCGCAAGGAGTTCGTCCAGCACTTCGGCGAACGCTTCCAGATGCGCAAGCCGGTGGCGATCTTCCTGCCAGCGCAGGAAGGCGACGCGGCGATGTTCCAGAACAAGTACATGGGTTCGCCGCGCACGAACCAGCTCTACGGCGTGACCGACAGCGCGGAGTTCGTCGGCGGGATGGCGTGCAACGGGTTCTGCTCGTCGGGCCAGAAGTACGGGCCGGACGAGGGGCTGCACTTCGTGATGCGCCACATGATCGGCCACGCGCTGATCTCGGGCTGGGTGGTCGGCGACGGCCAGAACCGGACGCTGCCGCGCTGGCTGTTCGAGGGTGTCGGCCACTGGCTGTCGCGCCACCAGGAGCGTTTCAGGGACATGGCCACCTACTGCGCCGACGAAGGGCAGGCGGTGTCGGGCAGCGGCAAGGGGTGGCTGGCCGACTGCGCGAAGATGGCGGGCCGGGCGAAGCTCGACTCGATCGAGAAGCTGTTCGGCAAGACCGCGATCGGGCAGCTGACCTACGAGGACCACCAGCGCGCGTGGAGCTACCTCGATCTCTGCCTCGCCGAGTGGCGCGGGCCGTTCGTGGCGATGCTCGCCGACCTGCGCCAGCAGAAGGAGGTGCGCGACTCGTTCATGAAGCACCTCGAGTGCACGCCAGAGGTGTTCGACCAGCGCTGGAAGGAGCGCGTGACCGGCAAGCGGCGCTCGATGGATCCGAAGGCGTCCGAGGAGGGTGTGCTGGCGGAGAACACGACGTCGGGCGCGCTCGAGCGCAAGGGGCTCAAGTCGGAGCCCGAGCTCGCCGCGCTGGCGGCGCGGGTGCGGGCGCTCGGCACGGTGGACGAGCCGGCGACGGTCGACACGCTGCTCGACCTGCTGGAGAAGGACAGCGAGCTGGTGCGCGAGACGGTGATGGTCGCGCTGCTCAAGATGAAGGAGCGCGAGTGCAAGGCGCGGCTGCACGAGCACGGGCTCGCGCATGACAACGGGATGGTGCGGGCGTACGCCGCGCGGGCGTGCGGGAAGCTCGGGCTCGACGCGGCGCTCGAGCAGCTGCGCAAGCAGTTCGTCGGCGACAAGCTCTGGCTGGCGCGGGCCGAGGCGGCGGTGGCGTGCGGGCTGCTGCAGGACACGGTGTCGATCCCGACGCTGACGAAGATGGTCGCGTCCGACTCGGCGCAGAAGGCGCAGCTCGCGGCGATGGACGCGCTCGGGATGATTGGCGAGGAGTCCGAGGAGGCGGTGCCGACCGTCGCCAAGCACCTGACCTCCGCCCCGTGGCAGCTGCGCGTGGCGGCGTGCCAGTCACTCGGCGAGATCGGCAGCATGACCGCGGTGGACGGGCTGATCGCCCGGATGGAGATCGAGCAGGGGCACGTCCACGAGGAGATCCACGCGGCGCTGAAGAAGATCTGCCGCTACGACCAGGGGCGGTTCGTCGCCGAGTGGAAGAAGTGGTGGGAGCGGGAGAAGGCCAACCGCGGCGGCGCGCTGCCCGAGCGGCCGAAGAACAAGTTCGAGGAGGCGGCCGAGCGCTACGCGTCGAACACGCCGCGCTATTACGGCATCTCGATCTACAGCAACCGGATCGGCTTCGTGCTCGACACGTCGCTGTCGATGGACACCAACTTCGACCCCGATCCGAAGGCGATGAAGTCGCTGTCGCGCGAGTACGCCGGCAGCACCAAGCTGCAGATCTGCAAGGAGGAGATCACGGCGACGCTGTCGGACCTGAGCTCGCGCGCCCACTTCTCGATCATCACGTTCAACACCGGCATCCGGACCTACGACCGCGCGCCGGTGGCGGCGTCGCCGGGGAACATCGAGTCGGCGAAGGGCTGGCTGCAGTCGCTGCCGCCGGCGGGCGAGACCAACTACTACGGCGGCTTGCGCGCGGCGTTGAACCTGGACGAGAACAGCCGCGAGTGGGCGGCCAACTTCGAGGCGACGCCCGACACGCTGACGTTCCTCACCGACGGCACGCCGACCCAGGGCGAGATCACCGACGCCGACACGCTGCTCGAGTGGTACACGGCGCTGAACCGCTACGCGCGCATTCGCACCCACGTGATCGCGTTCGGCAACAAGGGCGTCGACCTCGTCATGCTGCGCAAGATGGCCGAGCAGAACGGCGGCAAGTTCGTCTCGGTGCCCGAAAAGGGCTGACCGCCGAGCCCGCGGGTCAGCGGTGGGACCAGCGTTTCGGGACCATCGCCACGAACCAGGTGCTGAGCATGATGGCCAGCACGAGGGTGCCGTACAGGCTGGCGTGCTGGTCGAGCGCGGCCTTGAGCGCGATCGCATCGGCGTCGGCGAGGCTGTCGCGCCCGGCGGCGATCAGCGCATCGGCGCGCGCCAGCAGCGCCTCGAGTCGCCACGAATACCAGCCGTACGCGATGGGCACCGCCGCCGAGAAGCCCTGCATCACGCGGCGCGGCCAGCCATCGCCAACCGCGCCGATCCCGGCCACCGGCAGCAGCCAGCAGACCGCCACCAGCGAGCCGAGTTCGGTCCAGGGGCCGATCTCCGCGACATCGAGCGCCACCACCACGATGGCCACCAGCGCCGCTCCACCGAGCAGCAGCGCGTCGAGCCGCTGCCGCGGCGGCAGCGCATGGCGTCCGAGCGGATGGAGCAGCAACAAGAGGTTGAAGAACGGCACGGCGCAGATGGTCAGCATCACCACGCCGAACCAGCCGTAACCGAGCGCAGCGGCGACGCCGCCCATCCCATCCACCCGCTCCAGCGCCTTGCGCCCGAAGTACATCACCACCCATGCGCCGAGCAGGATCTGCCGCTGTCGCGCCGAGCTGAACCGCTCCATCCAGAGGAAGAAGCGCAGCACCATCCGGTAGACCGGATTGCGCGCCTTGAGCGCCTCGACCAGACCGGCCCGCGCCCCGTCCAAGGTCGGATCGAGCCGCAGCGCCTCGCGGAAGTGGTGGAGCGCACCGGCGGCGTCACCGCGCTGCAGCAGCGCGAACCCGCGCGACTGGTGGGTGAACGGATTCTCCGGATCGTGCGCCAGCGCCGCATCCAGCGTGTCGGTCGCCTCGCGCTGCCGGCCGAGCCGCACCAGCGCGTGCGAGCGGAAATTGAGGCAGATGGCGTGCTGCGGGTCGAGAGCGAGACCGGCGTCGGCGTCGGCGAGCGCGTCGTCGAACCGCTTGCGATCGATGCGGATCCCGGCGCGCAGCCCGTAGTGATCGGGGTCCTCCGGCTCGAGCTCGATCGCCCGCCCGATCGCCGCCTCCGCGGCCTCGAGCCGCCCGAGCTCGGCCAGCACGCGCGCCAGCGCGTAGTGGCCGATCCCGGCGCCCGGGTCGGCCGCGATCGCCGCTTCCGCCTCTTCGCGCGCCCGCTCCCGCTCCCCGGCGCGGACGGACAGCTCGGACAGCAGCGCGTGCGCCGGCGCGCACCCCGGGTCGATGGCCAGCAGCGCCAGCAGCTCCTGCCGGGCGAGATCGTCGCGGCGTTGCCGCGCGAGCAGAGTGGCGCGGCGCCAGATCGCGCCGGGATCGAGGTCGCTCACAGGCGCAGCCACTCCTTCAGGTCGTCGTAGAGCCCGGCGTCGTTGGCGTAGAGCACGTAGTTCTTCGCCGTCGCGAACCACTCGGCGGTGGTCGGCCGCTGCGCCTTCGCCGCGGCGAGCAGGTCCTTCGTCGTCAGCGGCTCCGGCACGCCGCTCTTCACCGCGTCGTCGAGCTTCGCCTCGATCGCGCGATCGATGATCGCCTTCAGGTCGGCGCCCGAGCAGCGGTCGGTCTTGCGCGCGACCGCGGCGACGTCGACCTCGCGCACCGGCTTGCCCGCCAGCAGCAGCCGCAGGATCTCGGCGCGCGCCTCCTCGTCGGGCGGCGGCACGAAGATGACGCGATCGAAGCGGCCGGGGCGGCGGAAGGCGCTGTCCATGTGCCAGGGCGCGTTGGTCGCGCCCAGCACCAGGAGTCCCTCGTTGTCGGCCTGCAGCCCGTCGAGCTCGGCGAGGAACTGGTTGATCGTCTGGCGGCCGGCCGAGTGCTTGAGATCGCCGCGACTCGCGCCGAGCGCGTCGACCTCGTCGAAGAAGAGGACGCACGGCTTGTGTTCGCGGGCGGTGGCGAAGATCGAGTGGAGGTTGCGTTCGCTCTGGCCGACCCACATCTCGAGCACGTCGTGGATCCCGACGGCGAGGAAGCTCGAATCGATCTCGCCGGCGGTGGCGCGCGCCAGGAAGGTCTTGCCGCAGCCGGGCGGCCCGTACATCAGGATCCCGCCGCCCGCCTTCTTGCCGTAGGCGCGGTACAGCTCGGGCCGCTGCAGCGGCAGCACGATCTTCTTGCGGATCTCGTCCTTCAGCCGGGTGAGGCCGCCGACATGGACGAACTTCACGTCGGAGCGGACCGGTTGCAGGCGTGCGCCGGCCGTGCCGCCATCGCCCCCCGCGTCGTCCGAGTCGTCGTCCTCGCGCTCGTCGCGCCCGCCGCCGCCATGCCGCTCGCGCCCGCCCACCACCGGCGCGTCATCGCCGGCACGGTGCACGTCGACGCCGAGCCGCGTCGACAGCTCGGCATCCCGCAGCGTCGGGTCCTCGTCCAGCGCGGACTGGTAGTGGTGTACGGCGCGCTCGATCGTGCCCTCGGCCAGCAGCAGCCGCGCGTACTCGACCCGCGCCCTCGCGCTGCCCTGGCGGACCAGGTCCTCCAGCACGACATGCGCCGCCGACAGCTTCTGCTGCGCGCGATAGACCCGCGCGAGCAGCAGGAGCGCCGGCTCGTCGCGCGGCGCCAGCTTCAGCAGCGCCTTGAGTTCGCCTTCCGCGTCGGCGTGGCGCCCATACGCCACCAGCGTGTCACACAGATGGCGACGGAGCGGGAGGTTGTCGGGGCCGGCCTGCAGTGCCGCGCGCAGCGCCGCGATCGATGCTTCGGGATCCATTCGCACCGCAGGTTACCGGTGGCGCCGCCCGCCAAGGGGCGTCAGCGCCGTCGATCGGTGAAGGTCGCCGCTCGCAGCGGCCAGCCGCTCGCCCGTCGCAGGCGCGCCACGCCGCCCCGGGCGAGCAGCTCGACACCGAGCGCCGCGCGGCTGCGCGGGTGGACCTGCGTCGTCAGGCACTGGCGCTCGTTCGCGAACACCTCGAGCAGCGGACCGTCGAGGAAGACCCGCAACCGGAGCGTCTCGCCCGCCGCCAGCTCGAGCGGAGCGTCGATCGGCTGCAGCTTCTCCGGCGACTTGAGGAAGCCCGTCCGGCACTGGTCGGAGGCGAACAACCAGATCCGCTCGTTCCAGACCGCGAAGCGATCCGGGTGACCGACCCCCGACAGCGGACCCATGCGGCCGCAAGCCCCATCCCACTGCACGCCGTAGCGCTCCGGGTCGGCGAGGAAGAGCTCGCGCGTGTCCTCGGAGATGAAGTGGTAGCGGAAGCCGCCGTGGTCGACCGCGAGTTCCGGCGCGCCCTCGACTTCACGGCCGTCGATGAGCTCGATCGGGTCGAGGCCGCGCAGCACGAGCGTGGCCTCCGTCGCGCTGGCGGCGGCCGCGGCGGCCGGTCGCGCGAAGGGGGCCGGGCAGCAGAGGGCGAGGGCGGCGGCGAGGGCGAGCCGGGTCGTCATCGAGAATCGTCCAGAGGCGGGGTGCCCGCTCTCTTTCGCGCGCTGCCGGCATTCCTTTCCGGCGCGGGGCGGCACGCTAGCGCGCGGCCGTCCGGCGTGGCTGAACCGCCACGGCTACACTCCCGCGGCCCCGGGGAACCGCGCGGCGCCACCTCGGCGCGCGCCTTCACCGCGGATGGAGCGGCGAGTCGCCTCCGGAATCGACCGGTGGCGCGCATCGCCGGCAGCGCCTGATGATCGTCATGAAGTTCGGTGGCACCTCGGTCGGCGACGCCGCCCACATCCGACGGGTCGTCGAACTGGTGCGTGCGCGGCTTGCCGACCGGCCGTGCGTCGTCGTTTCGGCCCATTCCGGCGTCACCGACGCGCTGCTCGACCAGGCTCACAAGGCGGTGGTCGGCAAGCATGACCTCGCCGCGCTCCGCGAGCGCCACGACAAGATCAAGGCCGAGCTCGGCGTCGACGTGCCCGAGCACGAGGCGCTGTTCCAGGAGCTGTCTGACCTGCTGCGCGGCATCTCGCTGGTGGCGGAGTCGACCCCGCGGCTGCTCGACCACGTGGCGAGCTTCGGCGAGCGCCTCTCGGTCCACACCGTCGCCGCCGCGCTGCGTGCCGCCGCCGTCCCGGCGCGCGCGGTGATGGCCTACGACGCCGGGCTCAAGACCGACTCGCGCCACCAGCGAGCGAAGCCGCTGCCGGAGAGCTTCGATGCGATCGCCGGCAACCTCGCCGCGCTGTCCGAGGTGCCGGTGGTGACCGGCTTCATCGCCAAGGACGACGCCGGGTCGATCACCACCATCGGCCGCAACGGCTCCGACTACAGCGCCTCGCTGTTCGGTCGGGCGCTGAAGGCGCGCGAGATCCAGATCTGGACCGACGTGCCGGGGGTGATGACCGCCGATCCGCGCCTCGTCCCCGACGCGCTGCCGATCGAGTGCATGACCTACGACGAGGCGGCGGAGATCGCCTTCTGCGGCGGGAAGGTGCTGCATCCGGCGACGCTGCAGCCGGCGGTCGAGGCCGACATCCCGGTCCGCGTGCTCGACACGCGCAACCCGACCGGTCCCAACACCGTGATCTGTCGCGACGTGCCGCCGTCGCGGCCGGTGGTGCGCACCGTGGTGCAGAAGCGCGGCATCTGCCTGGTCAACATCGTCACGCCGCGCATGCTCGGTGCGCACGGCTACATGGCGAAGGTGTTCGACGCGGCGGCGCGCCACGAGGTGGCGCTCGACATGCTGGCCACCACCGAGATCTCGGTCTCGGCGACGGTCGAGGACGATCGCCGCCGCCTGCCGGCGCTGCTGGCCGAGCTGCAGCAGCTCGGCGACGTGACGATCGACCGCCAGGTCGCCGCCGTCGCCGTCGTCGGCCACGCGGTCGGCGAATCGCCCGCCACCATCGGCGCGATCTTCTCGACGCTGGCGCGCGAGGGCATCGCGCTGCGGATGATCTCGATGGGCGCACGCCGGACCAACGTCGGCATCGTCGTCGGCGAGACCGACACCGCCCGCGCCGTCAAAGCCCTCCACGCCGCCCTCTGCCGTGAGACGCCGGCGGCGAAGGCGGCCGGCGCCGGGCGCTGACGGGTGCGGGCGGAGCCGTGGCCACGTTCGCCGACTGGCTCGCGTTCGTCGAACGGCAGGATCGGGAGGTGGCGGCGCGCGATCCGTGGCGCGGACAGCCGCCGCACCAGGCGCTGTTCCTGCTGCTGATCGACCGGCCGTTCATGGTGCGCGCCGGGGTGGCGCTGCTCGGGTTGCTGGCGACCGTGGCCGTGGCCCTGCTGTCCGAGCGCCTGCCGCGCTGGTTGCCGTGGTGGTCGCCGTTCGCCGTCGCGCTGCCGGCGGAGTTCGGCCTGACGGAGGGCGCTGCGTGAGGCGCTGGATCGCGGGGCGCAGTGGCGCAGGGGCGGCGCTCGGGGTTGCGCTGACGCTGGCGGCCGTGGCGACCCCGCCCGCGCCGGCGCGCGACGAGGACGACGGCGCGGCCGGGCGCGACCTGCGCGCCGGCATGGACCCGATCAGCGCGGCGCTGCTCTTCCCGCTCACGCACGAGATCGACGACGAGCGCTACCGCGACCTGCCGCACACCGCCGTCCACTTCGAGAACGCGGCCGGCGCGGTGCTGCACGGCCTCTGGTTCGATCGCGCCGAGCCGCCCGGCGCCGCCGAGCGCACCGTGCTGGTCTGCGGCGGCAATACCGGCAATGCGACCTTCTTCCTGCCGTTCGCCGAACTGCTCCGGGCCGCCGGCTTCGACGTGCTGCTGTTCGACTATCAGGGGTTCGGCCGCAGCGAGGGGATCGCGGCGCTGGCGTCGCTGCCGGGCGACGTCGCGGCGGCGTGGCGCTGGCTGACGGAGGTGCAGGGCCGCTCGCGCGAGCGGATCGGCGTGCTCGGCATCTCGCTCGGCTCGGTGCTGGCGCTGCAGCTCGCCGCCGAGGTGCAGCCCGCCGCCTGCGCGGCGGAGGACCTCTTCTTCCCCGACGAGCAGCTCGACCGCGCCGTCGGCGCGCCGGAGTCGGCCGCGGCGCGGCTCGCGCTGTCGGCGGTGAAGGGGTTCCTGCTCCCGGCGATCGATCCGCGGCGCAACGCCGCGCGCTACGCGGGGCCGCTCTTCCTGCTGCACGGCGCGGAGGACTGGCTGCTGACGCCGATGGCCACCGTGCGGCTGCTCGCGGAACGGCGCGAGCGGACGCGCGGCTGGATCCTCGCCGGTGCCGGCCACTCGCCCGACTCGCTGCAGGTCGAGGAGTGGGAGTACCGCGAACAGCTCGGCCGGTTCTTCGCCGAGGCGTTCGCCGCGACCGAACGCGCCGCTGCGATTGGCGCATCGGCGATCGCATGGGACGAACCGCAGGCGACCTTCACGGTCGAGCCGGGATCGCCGCCGCGGGTCGCCGTCGAGGTCACCGCGCCCGCGCGCGCGGCGGTGCAACTGGCGCTGGTGCGGCCACGCACGGGCGCCGCCTCGCTCGAGGCGCACTACGAGCGGCGCGAGGTCCCGGCCGGCACCAGCCGCTTCGAGTGCGCGCCGCCGTTCGTCCCCGAACACGTGGTCGCGACGAAGATGCACCGCGTCGAGTTCCGCGGCGACGGCACGTTTGACCCGAAGCTCTCGCCGCTGTCGCGCTCACTGCGTGAGCACGCCGAACTGCTGGCCGACTTCGCACAACGGCCGTTCGATGTCACCCTGGTCACGCGCCGCGCCGCGCCGCAGTCGAGCGGCGTCGCGGGCGAGTCGCGGATCGAGAGCGAGTTCGCCGGCGAGGCGCGCTGGCGCTGGCTCAAGCCCCGCCTGCCCGACTTCGAGGACGTCGACCCGCGCGTGCGGCCGCGTTACGCGGAGTGGCTCGCGTGGCTCGCCCTCGACCTCGAGGCGAGCGAGCGCCATGGCAGCGCCAACGCGCTGCGCGAGGTGCGCGAGGCGCTGGTCGATTTCGTGCCGGCCGATCCGGCGCGTTTCGTGACGCTCGGCAACGCCCGCATCGACGTCGGCTTCCGCTCGCCGCTGACCGTGCGTCAGCTCACCGCACTCTGGGCCGACCAGGTGGCGCAGCGCGACTTCGCCTCCGCCCGCGTCACCTGGCAACTGCTGCGCCGCTTCGAGCCGCGCCTCGACGATGCGACGCGCGCGCCGGCGCCGCCGGGAACGACGGACGGGGGCTGATGGCCGCCGCGACCCGGAGCGGCCGCGCCGGCCCCGCGTCCCGCTCGCTCACGCCGCCAGGATCGCCGGCGGCTCGGGCAGGAAGACGCGGGTGGCGTTCTCGACGCCAGTCGGCTGCACGATCAGGTCGTCCTCGACGCGGACGCCGCCGAACGGTTTCAGCGCCTCGATCAGGGTCCAGTCGATGACCTTGCCGGCGGGGCTGGCACGCAGCTCGGCCAGCAGGTGGTCGATGAAGTAGATGCCCGGCTCGACGGTGAAGACCTGACCGACGGCGATCTTCGTGGTGTTGCGCAGCCAGGGGTTGTCGCCGCGGGGGGCGACGTTGCGGCAGCCGACGTCGTGGGTCTGCAGGCCGAGCGAGTGGCCGAGGCCGTGCGGCAGGAACTTGCGGGTCACGCCGCTCGCCACCAGCTCGGCCGCGCTCGCCTTCGCCACGCCGGCCTCGCGCAGCACCTCGGCGATCAGGTCGTGGGTCTGGTCGTGCAACGCCTCGAACGGTCGGCCGATGGTCGCCGCGGCGCAGAGGCGCTGTTGCGTGCGCTCGAGACCGGCGACCAGCAGCTTGAAGGCGTCGGCGGCGGCGCCCTTGCCGCGGACGGCGGTGCGGGTGATGTCGCTGTCGTAGCCGAGGCACTTGGCGCCGGCGTCGAGCAGCAGCGTCTGCGCGCCGCTCTTCTCGCGACCGTAGCCGACATGGTGGAGCGTGGCGGCGTTCCGGCCGAGCGCGACGATGTTCTTGTAGGGCGTCTCGGGATCGTCCTGGCCGGTGGCGCGCAGGTAGGCGAGGTGGAGCTCGAACTCGCTCATGTCGCCCTTGCGGAACAGCTCCTGCACCGCGCGGTGGCCGACGGCGGCGCGGCGGTTGGCCTCGCGCAGGCAGTGCTGCTCGTACGGGGTCTTCAGCACGCGCAGCTGGTCGAGCGCCTTCAGCAGCTCGGGCGGGTTGTACGCCGACTCTGGCAACGACCAGGTGTCGCAGCAGTCGCCCTTCTCCTCGCCGATGAAGGCGAGCTTCCCGCCGCGCGGCAGCAGGTCACGGATGGCGGCGGGGGAGGCGACCTCCTTCACCTCGAAGGCGCCCCAGAAGTGGTCCGACTCCGGCTGACGCGGTGCCTCCCAGAAGTCGACGACGTTGAACCAGAAGAGGGTCGGCTTGTGCCCCGGCTCGATCAGCAGGGCCGACCGGCTGGTTTCGAGCGGCAGCCAGTGGTGGAAGTGCGGCACCGGGCGCAGCTGCCAGAACTGGTCGTCGAAGATGCTGCGCGGCTTCGGCGCGCCGGAGTGGATCACGACCCCGTCAAATGCGTGCTTTTGCAGCGCTAAGGCGTAGGCCCCCGTCAGCCAGTGCAGATGGGCGGCATAGCTCTCTTTCAGCACCTTCGCATCGATCATGGGCCGACTCCGGTTGGGCCGCAGCGCGCGTGGTGACGGGGCGCCACGGCTTCCGCTTCGCGGGCAGGCGTGACGCCAGGGACTCCGTGAGTTGGGGGACTTGCGGAGCCCCGGGCGCCCGCCACTGTATCGCCCCGACGCGCGCCGCTGTGGCCGTTGCGACCGGAGCCCGACCCGCATGAACGCGACGGAGACGCCGCTGACGCCGGAGCGTGAAGCTCGCGTCCAGGCGCTCTTCGAGCAGGCGCGGTTGCTCCCGCCCGACCAGTGGCCCCTGTTCCTCGCCACCTATGCCGCCACCGCACCCGCGCGCACCTTCGCCCACTGCGTTCGCGCCGCGCGCTGCCGCCGTCCGGAGCTGACCTTGCCCTTGATGCGCCGCCGCATGGCGCGCTTCGACGCGCTCTCCAACGCGCTGCTGCCGACGCTGGCGCGCTGCCACGCCGAGAACATCCTCCTGGCCGGCCGCGACGAGTTCCTGCGCGAACGCGCCGATCCGGTGGCGTGAGGCGGTCGCCGGCTCCCGCCGCCGCGCTCACCGCAACAGCGCCTCCGCCTGCAGCAGCGCCGCCAGCGACCATGCCTGCATCGGGCAGCCGCGCCAGGTGTGCGGCGCGTCGCCGTCGGCGATCTCGGCGACGTGCGCCGACTCGCTGCGCGCGGCCAGCTCCGTCTCGAGCGGGGCGATGAAGCGCTCCCACGCCGAGCGGCGAGCTGCCTTGCCGTTGCCGCGACTCCGCGCCCAGGCATCGGCCAGCGGCCAGAGCAGCCACGGCCACGCCGTGCCTTCGTGGTAGGCGCCGTCGCGCTCGCGCGGGCCGCCTACGCAGCGACCGCGGTAGCGCGGGTCATCGGGTGCCAGCGTCCGCACGCCGCGCGGAGTCCAGAGCCGCAGCGCGATGGCGTCGACGATCGCGCGCGCCCGCGGGCCGCTCACCAGCACCCGCGGCAGGCCGCCGAGCGCGAACAGCTGGTTCGGCCGGAACGCCGGGTCGCGCGTGCCAGGCACGTGGTCGACGTCGATCACGTCGTCGAGCTCGCCGTGGTCGTCGTCGAGGAAGCGGACGAGGAAGCTGCGGCGTGCCCGGTTCGCCAGCTTGCGCCAGCGCGCGGCGTCGGGCAGCGCCGCGGCGCCGAAGGCCAGCGCGTTCCACCAGAGAGCCTCGATCTCGACCGGTTTGCCGACGCGTGCCGTGACGGCTTGCCCGTCGACCCGCGCGTCCATCCAGGTGGGCGCCACGCCGGCCGTGTCCGTGGCCGCCGGGTCGCCCACCGCCAGCAGCGCGTCGGCATCGACGCGCGCCTCGGCGACCTTGCCGCCGGCGTGCGCGGCGAGGATCGCGCGGCACGCGTCGAGCAGCACCGTCCGCGCCGCCTTGTCGACGACGCGCTTCGCCGGCCGCGCCCTGCGATCGGCGGCCAGCAGCTCCTCGACCGCGACGATGAACCAGAGCGGCGCATCGGCGGCGCCGAACTCGGGTGGGGCGCCGCGGTCGGGGAAGCGGTTCGGGATGCGGCCGCCGACCTGCGCCGCCGCCCACGTGCGCAGGACGTCGCGCGCCTCGCCGAGCCGTCCGGTGGCGATCAGCAGGCCGCGCGCGGCGATGGCCGTGTCGCGCCCCCAGTCGGTGAACCACGGGAAGCCGGCCAGCAGCGTCCGACCGGCGCCGCGCCGCGCGAGGAACTGCGTCGCCGCCCGCGTCGACGCGTCCGCCAGCCGGCGCCGCCGCGCCTTCTCCTCGGCGCGCGCTTCCTCGGCGAACGCCGCCGCATGCCAGCGCGACTCGATCGGCGAGATCGCCCGCGCCGTCACCTGTCCGCCGCGCGCCTTGCGCAGCACGGCGAGCTCCTGGCCGATCACCCACCAGGCCGGACCGCGCGCGAGGTCGAACTCGAGCTCGCCGGGCGCCGCCAGCGCGAGCTCGGCCGGGAAGCCGCGCGCCGCCTCCTCGGCGAGATGGAAGCGGTGGTACCAGTGCGGCTCGCTGCGCCAGCGGCCGTTGGCAAGGCTGGTCACCGCCGGGAGCGCGGAATACGGCTGCCAGCGCAACCGTGACTCGCCCGCCGGCGCCGCGCGCTCCTCGGTCGCGAACGAGAGCGCGTCGTTCGGCTGATGCAGCTCGTGGTGGTCGCGACCCGACAGCAACGGCCGCACGCGCAGCAGGCACGGCTCGGTGGCGGTCCCGGCTTGCGGACCGTTCCGGCGGCGCGGTCCGGCGCGACGAGCGCGTCGCGGACCGTCGAGACGCCAGCCGACCACGACGATCGGCGCGCCGTCGACGGCGAACAGCTCCTGCACCACGCGCGTGCCATCGGCCAGGACGAAGGTCCAGGTCGGCCACGGCTCGGCGTCGAAGCGTTCGAGCGACTCCCAGCCCGCCGGCGCCAGCAGTCCGTCGGCGTAGCACTGCGTCGACAGCGGATGGGTCCCGCTCGACGTGGTCAGCGCCGCGTCGAAACCGTCGAGCAGGACGTGCCGTCCGGTGGGGGGCGACAGCGCCGGTGCCAGGAGTCCGTGGTAGCGGCGAGTCCGGAAGCCGCCCGCGGTGCCCATGGCGAAACCGCCGAGCCCGTCGCTCTCGATCCACTCCGCCTGAAGCTCGATTCGCTGCGCCATCGCCGACCCTCCGCATCCCTTGCCGCCATCGTGGCGAATCGCGGGTTGCGGGCGATGCACTCGGTCGGGGCCCCGGGGATGGCGCGGGCGCGACCTTCGTCGCCGCGCGCGGACCGCGGTTGTGCCCGGGTCAGCGGCGCGCGCGCGCCAGGTCGTCGAGCAGGCGGATCACCAGCGCGGTCCATCCGGTCTGGTGGCTGGCACCCAGTCCTTCGCCCGTCTCCGCGTGGAAGTACTCATGGAAGTGGACGAGTTCGCGGAACGCTGGATCGTCGGCGTGGCGCCGGGCGGTGCCGAAGCAGGGACGCTGGCCGTCCTCGCCCGGAAGGAAGATCCGCGTGACACGGGCCGCCAGCTCCTGCGCCACCTCGCGCAGCGTGAGCCGCCGACCCGAGCCGACCGGGCACTCCACCTTGAGCTCGTCGCCGTAGAAGTGGTGGTAGCGCTCGAGCGCCTCGATCAGCAGGTAGTTCACCGGCATCCAGATCGGGCCGCGCCAGTTCGAGTTGCCGCCGAACAGGCCGGTGGTGCTCTCGCCCGGCGCGTAGTCGACGCGGAACTCCTCGCCGCCGGCGTGCAGCACGTAGGGGTGGAGCTGGTGCGCCTTCGACAGCGAGCGGATGCCGTACGGCGAGAGGAACTCCGCCTCGTCGAGCAGGTAGCGCAGCACCCGTTCCAGGCGCTCGCGCGAGGGGATGGCCAGCAGCCGCAGCGTGCGTCCGTTGCCGTCCTTGCGCGTCGCGCATTTCTCGGCGAAGGCGACGTGGCGCGCGAGGTCCTTGCGGTTCTCGAGGAACCACTGCATCCGCTTGCGGAATCCCGGCAGCGCCGCGAGCGTGGCGTCGTCGAGCACCTCGACCGCGAACAGCGGGATCAGCCCCACCATCGAGCGCACCCGCAACGGCCGGGTGCCGCCGTCGGCGTGGAGCTGGTCGTGGTAGAAGCCCTCCTCGTCGTCCCACAGGCCGCTGCCGCCGAGCGAGTTCATCGCGTCGACGATGGCGACGAAGTGCTCGAAGAACTTGCTGGCGAGGTCCTCGTAGGCGGGGTTGCCCTTCGCCAGCTCGAGCGCCATCGACAGCATGGTCGTGGAATAGAAGGCCATCCACGCCGTGCCGTCGGCCTGCTCGAGGTGGCCGCCGGTCGGCAGCGGCTTGCTGCGGTCGAAGACGCCGATGTTGTCGAGGCCGAGGAAGCCGCCGCTGAAGAGGTTCTTGCCGCCGGCGTCCTTGCGGTTCACCCACCAGGTGAAGTTGAGCAGCAGCTTCTGGAACACCCGCTCGAGGAAGACGCGATCGCGCTTCCCGGCCGGCGCGGAGAGCTTGTAGACGCGCCACGCCGACCACGCGTGCACCGGCGGGTTGACGTCGCCCAGCGCGAACTCGTAGGCCGGGATCTGGCCGTTCGGGTGCATGTACCACTCGCGCAGGAACAGGACCAGCTGCTCCTTGGCGAAGTGCGGATCGATCCGCGCGAACGGCAGCATGTGGAAGGCGAGGTCCCACGCCGCGTACCACGGGTACTCCCACTTGTCGGGCATCGACACCACGTCGCGGTTGAACAGGTGCGGCCAGTCGTGGTTGCGACCCTTGCGCCGCGACTCCGGCGGCTTCGGCTGTTCGGGGTCGCCGTCCAGCCAGTGCTCGACGACGTAGTGATAGAACTGCTTCGACCAGAGCAGCCCGGCGTACGCCTGGCGGGCGACGCGCCGCTCCTCGACGGTGAGCGCGGCCGGCTGGCGGGCGGCGAAGAACGCGTCCGTCTCGGCGATCCGGCGCCGGAACGTGGCGTCGAACTCGCGACCGAGCTCCCGCGGCACGGCGACGCGCGATTTCGCGGCGTGGCGAGTGGTGGCGCCGGCGAACGCCTCCTTCGGCGGCGGTTCGCCGGGTCCCGCGACCGAGGTGAGGCGGAGCTTCACCGTCACCGATTCGCCGGGCGCGAGGTCGAGCACGTACCACGCGGCCGTCTTGGTGCCGACGCGTCGCGGATTCACGGCAGCGTGGTCGCCGTCGACCACCCGGCGATGGAAGGCGTCCTTCACGTGCGGTTGCAGCGGCGGCAGCCCGAACAGCTTCTGCGTGTTGGTCTCGTTGTCGGTGAAGAGCAGCTCCGGCATGCGCCCGTCCGGGCCGGCTCCCGCCTCGAGCCGCATGGTCCCGAGCGTGACATGAGTCGCCTGCACGACGCTCCGGCCGTTTCCGCTCTTGTCGCGGATGACCGGCTTGACCCAGCACCCCTCGTGCGCGCAGCCCCAGCTCCAGGTGTTGCGGAACCACAGCTGCGGCAGCAGGTGGAGCGTCGCCCGCTCGGGACCGCGGTGGGTCACGGTGATCCGGATCGCGATGTCCTCGGGCGCCGCCTTGGCGTACTCGGCGGTCACGTCGAAGTAGCGGCCGTCGTCGAACTGGCCGAGGTCAGCCAGCTCGAGCTCGCGTTGCTCCTTGCCGCGCGCGCGATTCTCGGCGACCAGTCGTTCGTAGGGGAACTCGGCCTGCGGGTACTTGTAGAGCGCCTTCAGGTAGGAGTGGGTGGGCGTCGAGTCGAGGTACCAGTAGAGCTCCTTCACGTCCTCGCCGTGGTTGCCCTCCGGTCCGGTGAGCCCGAACAGCCGTTCTTTCAGGATCGGATCCCGGCCGTTCCACAGCGCCAGCGCGAAGCAGAGCCGGCATTCACGGTCGGTGATGCCGAGCAGCCCGTCCTCGCCCCAGCGGTAGGCGCGGCTGCGTGACTGGTCGTGCGGGAAGTAGTCCCAGCAGTTGCCGTCGTCCGAGTAGTCCTCGCGGACCGTGCCCCACTGCCGCTCGGCCAGGTAGGGACCCCAGCGCTTCCAGTTGTGGGTGCGCGCCGCGTCCTGCGCGAGGCGCTGCGCCTCGACGTCCACCGCGGCTTGCCGCGCTCCGTTGCCGTCGCCGTTCCTCGCCAAGAGTCTCCCGCCCGTCCGTGCGCCGCCCTTTCTTCGGCCCGATGTCCCCCGCGGGGCGAGCGTTTCAGGCCGCCGAAGGGGAGCCGGCGGGGAGCGCGCGGGGCAGGGTACCCCCGCGGTTCGCCGGCTGAAGTGAGGAGGCGGACGACGCGGCGCGCGGGACTCGCGGTCCGGGACGAGCGTGACCCGCAGCGTGGCTCAGCTGGCGAGGAGTTCCTCGACCACACGGCCGTCCGGATCGACCAAGGTCACCGGTCGGCCGCTCGGAGTCTCGAAGGCGCGGTCGCGGTCGAGGTTGAGCAGCCGCGCGAAGGTGGCGAACAGGTCGGCCACGGCCACCGGTCGTTCCGCCACCGACTCGCCGCGCGCATCGGTGGTGCCGACGACGGTGCCGGCGCGGCTGCCGCCGCCGGCCAGCGCGACCGAGAAGCACTTCGACCAGTGCGAGCGGCCCGCGTCGGGCGTGATCAGCGGTGAACGACCGAACTCGCCCAGCGCCACCACCAGCGTCGACTCGAGCAGTGAGCGGTCGCGCAGGTCGTCGATCAGCGTGGCGAACGCCGGATCGAGCTGGTCGCAGAGCGCCTTGGTGCGATTGAAGTTGTCGGAGTGGGTGTCCCAGCCGGGGAGCGCCACTTCCACGGCGTTGACGCCGCTCTCGACCAGGCGGCGCGCCAGCAGGCAGCCCTGGCCGAAGGGGTTGCGGCCGTAGCGATCGCGCAACGCCTCCGGCTCAGTGTCGAGGTCGAAGACGCGGCGCAGCGGTGTCTGCACCAGCCGGTGCGCCCGCTCGCGCTGCTGGTCGTTGGCGGCGACGGCGGCGCCACCGCCGCGCCGGGCGAAGTGGGCGTCGATCGCCGCCCGCATCGCCTCGCGGCGGCGCTCGCTGGCCGCGTCGCCGCGCTCGGGCGGCGGCAGGCTCTCGATCGGGGCGCCCGCCTCGGCGATGCAGAACGGCTCCGCGGCGACGCCGAGGTAGGAGGTCCGGCCGGGAATCCCGCCGATCTGCAGGAACGCCGGCAGGTCGAAGGTCGGATCAGCGGACTCGTGCGCCACCAGCGTTCCGAGCGACGGGAACACCGCGCCGGGATTGGGCGCGTACCCGGCGTGGAGCAGGTCGCGGGCGCGGCCGTGCGTCCCCTCGCGCGACTGCACCGTGCGCACCACCGCCAGCGCGCCGGCGCGCTGGTGCAGCTGCGGCAGGTACTCGGAGAAGCTCCAGCCGGCGACGTCGGTCGGCAGGGCGCGCAGCGGGCTCACCGCCGGCGTCTGCGGCTTGGGGTCGAAAGTGTCGAGGTGGCTCGGTCCGCCGTCGAGCCACAGCAGGATCAGCCGTCGCGCCTTGCGGTCGCCGGGAGTGCCATCCTGCGCCAGGGCCGTGCGCGCCAGCAGGGTGGCCAGCGACGGACCGGCCAACGCCGCGCCACCCGCCGCCGCGAGCCGCGCCAGCAGGGTGCGACGCGTGAAGGCGCGAGCGCCGTGCGGCAGCGCGGTGGCGAGCGGGAAGAAGGCGGGCGGACGGGGCATCACGACCTCAGCGGTTGCTGTGGAATTCGGCGGAGTTGACCAGCGCCCACCAGAGCTCGTCGACGCGCTGGCCGACCGGATCGCTGCCGAACTCGAGCAGCGGCGCGATCGCCGCGACCTCGCCGTCCGACGGCAGGCGATTCAGCGTGGCGAGGAAGAACGGCCGCAGCCGCTCGGCCGCCGGTTTCGTCGCGTCCGCCAGCGCCGCGCTCATCGGCCCGTTGCGCAGCGCCTGGGCGAGGCGCGCGTCCAGGCTGTGCATCAGGTGAAGTTCCTGCGGGATGCTCGGCTCATGGCCGCCGCGCCCTTCGCCGGAGAGCTCGCCGAAGGTCCGCTTCAGCTGCGAGATGAAGCGGTCGCGCTCCTTCGAGCGGCCACCCGCTTCGCCGCCGCGGGCCACGTTGAGCGACGCGATCAGCTGCTCGGCGGCGAGCGGACGGACCGGATGGGCGGCGAAGCTGCGTTCGTCGCGCAGTCGTGCCGGTCGGGTGGTCGCGGTCGACGGCCCGGCGGCGTAGGCCTGCGTCCGCGCCAGCGCGCCGAGCAGGTAGGTCCAGTCGGCATCCTCCGCCGTGAACGCCTGCGCGAGGCGATCGAGCAGCGCGGGCGCGACCTTGTCGGCCGCGCCGAGCAGGTCGTCGACCGGTTCGACGAGGCCGTGGCCGAGCAGGTGCGCCACCGCGCGGTTGGCCATCGCGCGGCCGAACCACGGGTTCTCCGCGGCCACCACCCAATCCGCCAGCGCACGGCGGCGCGGCTCGCCCTCGACCTGCGCGTACGCCGTTCCGTCGAGATGGCCGGCCCTGCCCCACGGCAGCTCGCGCCCGCGCATCGCGCGCAGCGTGTCGCGGCTCCACGCCGGATGGCGGACCACCCACGCCTCGAACTCCGCCTCGTCCTCGACCAGCAGGCTCGACCGCCAGGCCTGGCCGCGCTCCGGCTCGCGCAACTGCATGCGCAACTGCTGCAGCGCGCGCCGCTGCTCCGGCGGATCGTCGAGCTGGATCGACGCGGACGGCGTGTCGCCGTCCGCCGGAGGCTCCGCCGGCGCCGCTTTCGCCTGCTGCTGCAGCGCACGCCGCGCAGTCGTTTCAGCGCGCCGCAACGCATCGAACAGGCGGGTCGCCGCCGGCGCCTCGGCCACGATGATGTCGCCCACCATCTCGCCCTGCTCGGTCGACGTGGTGAGGTCGGCGAAGAAGCCGGTGAAGCGGTTGAACTGCTCCTGGGTCCAGTGGCCGGCCGGATCATCGTGGCACTGCGCGCACTGGATCTGCAGTCCGAGGAAGGTGTGCGCGAGCGTGCCCGACAGCGTTTCGATGGTGTCGCGATAGGCGATCGCCAGCCCGGCCGGTCCGGCGTTGGCGGAGTGCGAAGTGGCCGCGATCAGCTGGTGGACGATCGCGCCGACGCGGGTGCCGTCACGCCACTCGTCGGTGATCCACGGCGCGATCCAGCGCCGGCTGATGCGCTCGCCGTCCTCGCCGGCGCCGGCCAGCAGCATGTTGGCGAAGAGGTGGCCGAAGCTGCGCGCCGACTGCGGATCGGCCAGGTAGGCGTCGATGGTCCGCTCGCGCTTGTCGGCGGCGGGGTCGTGCAGGAATGCGGCCGCCTCGTCGGCGGTGGGGATCACGCCGCGCAGGTCGAGGCTGGCGCGTCGCAGCCAACCGGCGTCGTCGACCGGCGGCGCCGGCGTGAGACCGGCCTCCCGCTGCGCCGCCAGCAGCGCGGCATCGACCTCCGCGGCCAGCTCGCGCATGCGCGTGGCGCGATCCGCCAGCGGGCGCTCGGCCGCGCCGTCGTCCGGCATGGCCGACGCCGGGGCCAGCGGCTCGCGGCTCGCGATCACACCGGCGCCCGCGAGGACGAGCAGCAGGCGCGGGACGAGCTTCGCGGTGCGGCTCACGAGTCGCGCGGCCTCCCGGGCGCCGCGCGAATCGGCGGCGGCTCCAGAATCTACTCCGCTCCGCGGTCGGCGCCAGTCACGGTCGGCGCGTCTCGCGCCGCCGCGCGGCGAGGATGGCCTGGATCAGCTCCTCGGGAACCGCGTCGGTGGGAGCGGCGGTCTCGCCGGATGCGTCACGTGCGCCGCGCGATCCCGGAGCCGGCATCCCGCAGTCCGGTGTGCCGCCATCGCGATGCGCCTGCCGCGCCAACTGCAGCGTCGACTTGTAGCCCTCGAGGTAGCGGATGCACGAAGGGCAGGCGGCGAGATGGCGGTCGAATTCGCGGCGCACCCGGATCTTCACCGCGTTCTGCGTGATGCCGAGCAGCGTCGCCACTTCGTCGGTCGGAATTTCCTCGAGGTCGCGCAGCAGCAGGGCGTCGCGGTGGTTCTCGGGGAGCTGGTCGATCAGTTCGCGCAGCATCGAGCTGAGCTCGCGGCGCGAGGCGAGTTCGATGGCGTCGTCGGGCCAGGGGGCCGGCGGCTCGCACGCGTGGCCGCCCGCGTCGAATCGCGGCAGCAGCTCCTCGAGCGCCAGCTCGGGGCGGCGCCGCTTGCCGCGCAGCTTCATCAGCGCGGCGTTCACCGCGATGCGGTGGAGCCAGGTGCCGAGGCCGGAGCTGCCCGCGAAGCGCTCGATCGAGCGGAACGCCGAGATGAAGGCGTCCTGGAGCGCCTCGCGTGCATCGTCCTCGTTGCGCAGGATGCGCCGGATCGCGGCCAGCACGGCCCCGGGGGACCCGCCACCGCGCTCTGAGGTTTTTTCCGTTCCCGGCCGATACTCACGGTGCGGCGCGCGCCCGCGTCGCACCCCTCGGGAAGGAAGCGGCCCGCATGAGCCAGCTCACGACTCCGTCCACCTCCGCGCGTCTGGCGCAGTTGAACGCTGCCGGCCAGTCGGTCTGGCTCGACTTCATCCAGCGCAGCATGCTCGAGGACGGTTCGCTCGCCCGGATGATCGCCAGCGACGGGTTGCGCGGGATGACCAGCAACCCGGCGATCTTCGAGAAGGCGATCGGCGGCTCGAAGGACTACGCCAAGGACCTCGCGGCCGCGGGCGCCGAGTGCGCGCGCAACCCCAAGGCGGTGTTCGAGCGCCTCGCCATCGCCGACATCCAGGCGGCGTGCGACCTGATGAAGGGCGTCCACGAATCGACGCGCAAGCTCGATGGCTACGTCAGCCTCGAGGTCTCGCCCGACCTCGCGTTCGATCGCGTCGGCACGCTGGAGGAGGCGCGCCGGCTCTGGAAGGCGGTCAACCGCCCGAACCTGATGATCAAGGTGCCGGCGACGCCGCCCTGCATCCCGGCGATCCGCGACCTCCTCGCCGACGGCATCAACGTCAACATCACGCTGCTCTTCAGCGTCGACGCCTACGAGGCGGTGGCCGATGCGTGGCTCTCCGGTCTCGAGGCGTACGCGACGAAGCACGGCGACGTCGGCAAGGTCGCCTCGGTCGCGAGCTTCTTCATCAGCCGCATCGACTCGCTGATCGACGGCAAGCTCGAGGCGCTGGCGAAGGCGGCGACGACGCCGGCGAACAAGGCGCGCGCCGAGGCGCTGCTGGGCAAGGTCGCGATCGCCAACGCGAAGCTGGCCTACCAGCACTACGTCGGCCTGAAGGCCGGCGCGCGCTGGAATGCGCTCGCGGCGAAGGGGGCGCAGCCGCAGCGGCTGCTGTGGGCCTCGACCAGCACCAAGAACCCGAAGTACCGCGACGTGATCTACGTCGAGGAGCTGATCGGGCCGGAGACGGTCGAGACCATCCCGCCGGCGACCTACGACGCCTTCAAGGACCACGGCGTGGTCAAGGCGACGCTGACGACCGACCTCGACGGCGCGAAGAAGACGCTCGCCGAGCTCGAGGGGGTCGGCATCTCGCTCAAGGCCGCCACCGACCAGCTGCTGGCCGACGGCGTGAAGATCTTCAAGGAGGCGTTCGACAAGCTGCTCGGCGCGGTCGCGAAGCATGGCGGTGCGCCGGTCGAGCCGAGCGCGCCGACGGCCGCCGCGCGCGTCACGCTCAAGCTCCCGCCGGCGATCGCGGCGGCGCAGGCGCAGCTTGCCGACGAATGGACCAGGTCGGGCAAGGTCGCGCGGCTGTGGGCGCAGGACGCGACGCTCTGGACCGGTGGCGACGAGGCCAGCTGGCTCGGCTGGCTCACGATCGTCGACCAGCAGTTGCAGCAGCTGCCGAAGTTCGCGGCGCTGCAGAAGGACGTGAAAGAGGCCGGTTTCCGCCACGTCTGCCTGCTCGGCATGGGCGGCTCGAGCCTCTGCCCCGAGGTGTGGGCCGAGACCTTCGGCCGGCAGGGCGACATGCCCGAGCTGGTGGTGCTCGATTCGACCGACCCGGCGCAGCTCCTCGCGGTGGAGCGGCGGGTCAACCTCGCGCGCACGCTCTTCTGCGTGTCGAGCAAGTCGGGCAGCACGCTCGAGCCGAACATCTTCAAGAGCTACTTCTTCGAGCGGGTGAAGCAGGTGGTCGGCGCGAAGGAAGCGGGCAACCGCTTCATCGCCGTGACCGACCCCGGCTCGAACATGGAGAAGGTGGCGCAGGCGGACGGCTTCCGGCGGATCTTCCACGGCGTGAAGAGCGTCGGCGGCCGCTACTCGGCGCTGTCCGACTTCGGCCTGGTGCCGGCGGCGGCGATGGGGCTCGATGTCGCGAAGCTGCTGGCGCGTGCGGCGGCGATGAAGCAGGCGTGCATGGCGGCGAAGATCGCCGAGAACCCCGGCGTCCAGCTCGGCCTCGTGCTCGGCGCCGCGGCGCTGCAGGGGCGCGACAAGCTCACCGTCGTCACGTCGAGCGGCATCGCCGACTTCGGCGCATGGATCGAGCAGCTGGTCGCCGAGTCGACTGGCAAGGTCGGCAAGGGGCTGATCCCGGTCGATCGCGAGTGCCTCGGCGATCCGGCGAAGTACGGCGCCGACCGCGTCTTCGTCAGCTACGAGCTGCCGGGCCAGGTCGATCCGCGCACGGCGGAGGCGCTCGCTGCGCTGGCCGCGGCGGGCCACCCCGTGATCCGCATCCCGCTGGCCGACCGATACGACCTCGCCGGCGAGATGTTCGCGCTGGAGATCGCGACGGCGGTGGCGGGCGCGGTGATCGGCATCCATCCGTTCGATCAGCCCGACGTCGAGGCGAGCAAGATCGCCACCAAGAAGATCACCGCGGCCTACGAGCAGTCCGGTGCGCTGCCGGCCGAGGCGCCGTTCTGGAGCGGGGAGGGCGTGAAGCTCTTCGCCGATCCGCGCAACGCGGCGGCGCTGACCCAGGCGGCGGGCGGCGGCGCGACGCTGGCGAAGCTGTTGCGCGCCCACTTCGCGCGCCTCGCGCCCGGCGACTACGCCGGGTTCCTCGCCTACCTCGACATGACCGCGACGCACGAGTCGCTGATCCAGCGCGCGCGCCACGAGGTGCGCAACGCGAAGCGGGTCGCCACGGTGCTCGGTTTCGGGCCGCGCTTCCTCCACTCGACCGGCCAGGCCTACAAGGGCGGCCCCAACTCGGGCGTCTTCCTCCAGTTCACCTGCGACGAGGCGCGCGACGTGGCGGTGCCTGGCGCGAAGTACACCTTCGGCGTGGTGAAGGCGGCGCAGGCGCGCGGCGACTTCGAGGTGCTGGCCGAGCGCGGCCGGCGGGCGCTGCGCGTCCACCTCGGCAGCGACGTCGCGGCCGGGCTCAAGGTCGTGGCCGACGCGGTGACGGAGGCGCTTAAATGAACGAGCTGACCCAGGCCATCACGGGGAAGGCGGCGATGAGCGCGGTGGAACCGATCGCGGGCGGCAAGCCGGTCGGGCCGGGCGCCCTGGTGATCTTCGGCGCCGGCGGCGACCTGACGAAGCGCAAGTTGATCCCCGCGCTCTACAACCTGGTGCGCGAGGGGTTGCTGCACGACGACTTCGCCGTGATCGGGTTCGCGCGCCAGCCGATCGGCGACGACGGCTACCGCGCGAAGCTCGAGGCCGACATGCGCGAGTTCGCCACCAGCGAGCTCACGCCGCAGCAGTGGGGCTGGCTCAAGGAGCGGGTCTACTACTGCCAGGCCGATTTCAACGAGCCGGACGCCTTCCAGAAGCTCGCCGCGGTGCTGGCGCGCGTCGAGAAGGAGCGCGGCACGCGCGGCAACGCGCTCTTCTACCTGGCGACCGCGCCCGAGTTCTTCGGCGAGGTGGTGCGCAAGCTGTCGGGCGCCGGGCTGGTGCAGGAGACCGACGGGCGCTGGCGGCGGATCATCGTCGAGAAGCCGTTCGGGCGCGACTTCGAGTCGGCGCGGGCGCTCAACGCCGAGCTGCGCTCGATCCTCGACGAGCGGCAGATCTACCGCATCGATCACTACCTCGGGAAGGAGACCGTCCAGAACCTGATGATGTTCCGGTTCGCCAACGGGATCTTCGAGCCGATCTGGAACCGGCGCTACGTCGACCACGTGCAGATCACGGTGGCGGAGACGGTCGGCGTCGAATCGCGCGGCGACTACTACGACAAGAGCGGCTGCCTGCGCGACATGGTGCCGAACCACATCTTCCAGCTGATCTCGCTGGTGGCGATGGAGCCGCCGATCAGCTTCGAAGCCGACGCGGTGCGCGACGAGCAGACCAAGGTGCTGCGCGCGATGCCGCCGATGACGCCGGAGGAGGTGCTGCAGCGGACGGTGCGCGGGCAGTACGGCGAAGGGCAGGTCGGGACGAAGGAAGTGCCCGCCTACCGCGCGACGCCGAAGGTGCGCCCCGACTCGCGCACCGAGACCTACGTCGCGATGAAGCTCAACATCGACAACTGGCGCTGGACCGGCGTGCCGTTCTACCTGCGCGTCGGCAAGGCGATGGCGCGGCGCTACACCGAGATCGCCATCACCTTCAAGCGGCCGCCCTACACGCTGTTCCGCGACACGCCGATCGACAAGCTGACGCCGAACCAGATCGTCATCAACGTGCAGCCTGACGAGGGGATCTCGCTGGTGTTCGGCGCCAAGGTGCCGGGCGCCACCGTCCGGCTCGGCCGGGTGCAGATGGACTTCCGCTACGCCGACCACTTCGGCTCGACGCCGTCGACCGGCTACGAGCGGCTGCTCTACGACGCGATGGCCGGCGACGCGACGCTGTTCCAGCGCGCCGACATGGTGGAGGCGAGCTGGAAGGTCGTGGCGCCGCTGCTCGACGTCTGGCAGTCGCTGCCGCCGCGCAACTTCCCGAACTACGCCGCCGGCAGCGCCGGCCCGAAGGAAGCCGACGAGTTGCTGGCGAAGGACCAGCGGAGCTGGCGCCCGGTCGAGGCGTGACCGCGATCTCCCGCCCGGCCGAACCAGGTACGGCCCGGCGGGCTACTGCTGGAAGGTGATCTGCGCGCCCTTGGTGGCCGACCAGCCGCCGACGGCCTGCGGATCCTCGACGAACCACTGCGCGAACCAGTCCTGACCGGCGAGGATCGGGTCGTTCGTCAGCGGCAGCAGCAGCGTCTGGTAGCCGCCACCGGGGCCGGCGCCGAGGAGCGTGAAGGTGACGATGTAGGGTTCCGGGCTGGTGGCGACGTTGAGCGGGATCCCGTCGACCCAGGTGTCGGGCGGCGACCGTTCCGAGCTGAGCGCCACGAGCGCCAGCGCGCCGCCGAGCCCGCCGTGCACGCCGAGCTTGAACGCGCGATTGCCGAGGTTCGGTGCCGCGTGCGCCACCATCTGCGGCACGTAGCCGGAGTCGCCGGGGCTCTCGTCGCCGAAGAGCGCCGGATTGGACGGCTGTTCCGAGCGCAGCTTCGGCCGGCTGTAGAGCCTGACTTCGTCCTTCACTTCCGCATCGGTCAGCCCGTCGGTCATGAAGTCGTAGAGGTCGAACTTCTCGAGCGCGTCGATGTCGAGCGGGATGATCAGCGCGTCGAGGTTGTCGGTGTGGTCGCCGCCGCGGATGTAGAAGTCGAGGACGTGGTTCAGGTCGCCGAACTTGCCGTTGTGCATCCAGCGCCGGCGCAGCCCGACATTGCGCAGCGTGGGAGTGCGGAACTTGCCGCGATCACCGTGGTCCCCGGTGACGCCCTTCAGTCCGGGATCCTCCCGCCACGGTCGCACGCCGATGTTGTGGAACTTGTCGTTGGCGAACAGCGGCGGCTCGTGGCAGAGGTTGCAGCGCGCCTTGCCGATGAAGAGGTTGAAGCCGCGCTCCTCCCCGGGCGTCAGCGCTCCCTTGTTGCCGGCGATGTAGCTGTCCCATGGCGTATTCAGCGGCGCCAGCGTCCGCTCGTAGGTCGCGATCGCGAACGCGATCCGGCCGACGGTGATGGCGGCGTCGCCGAACGCGTGCGCGAAGAGGTCGGGATAGGTCGGATGGAAGGTCAGCGCGTCGACGATGTCGGACGGGAAGTCGGTCGCCAGCGCCAGCGGCCGCACGCGCTTCAGCTTGCGCTCGATCTCGGACCAGTCGCGTCCCTCATGCGCCATCTCGGCGGATGACACCGGCGGCTCGACCAGCTGGCTCTCCAGCGCACCGCCGGCGGCGATCAACTGCGCGCCGCTGATCGGGTCGACGAACGTCGTCCCGGCCCGTCCATCCCAGAACAGCGTGGTGAAATACGAAGCCGCCATGAACTCGGTGGCGATCCGGTCGGTGACCTGCTGCTCGAAGCCGAAGGCGCGGTCGGGCTTGTAGCGCCCGAGCGAATCGGCGAGCCGCATCCCGGGCGAGCCCCAGGTGTCGTCCGCCGTGTTCATCCGGCCGTCGTCGCCGGCGGTCCGCGTGAAAGCGGGATCGGCGCCGCCCTGGCCCGGCTGGTGGCAGGTGCCGCAGGCGATGGTGTTGTCGCTCGAGAGCTGCTCGTCCCAGAAGAGGATCTTGCCGAGGATCGCCTTCTCCGGCGTGATCGGGTTCTCGGGCGGCGCCGTCGGCGGGAAGAGCTGCGCGGCCGCCAGGCGACTGAGGAGGCTCCACGCCAGCGCGATGCGGAGCAGACGCGGACCGTTGCGATGCAGCACGGAACATCTCCAGTCGCATGCGTTCGGGGCAGAGCCGTTCACGGCCGCGCCCTTCCTCGCGCTTGACGGGCTGGCAGCATGTGCGGCTCTTAGCCCGTCGCGCTCGGATCGACAAGACGGTGCCGCCACCCGCGGAACGAACTGCCGCTCGCTCGCGAAGTTCCCCGCCCTTCCCGGGCGCCGTTCCCCGGGGCCGGCGCGATGGACAAGTCGCGAGGGAACCGCAAACCTGCGCCCCATGGCGTTCCGGCTCCTCCACACCGCCGATTGGCAGCTCGGCATGAAGGCGACCGCCGCCGGTGCCGCCGCGCCGGCCGTCCGCGCGGCCCGCCTCGCCGCCGCGCGTCGCGTCGTCGCGCTGGCGAACCAGCACGCCGTCGACGTGCTGCTCCTCGCCGGCGACACGTTCGAGGACACGACCGTGCCGCCGGTCCTCGTCCAGCAGACCGTCGATCTGCTGCGCGAGAGCCGTGCGCCCGTCTTCGTCCTCCCCGCCAACCACGATCCGCTGGTGCCGGGCGGCCTGTTCGATCACCCGGCGTGGCGCGACGCGGCGCCGCGCGTGACGGTGCTGCGCGAGTCGGGCCCGATCGCCGTCGGCGCGGCCGACCTGTTCGCCTGCCCGCTGGTGGCGGCCCACTCGGTCGCCGATCCGCTGGCGCGCCTGCCGACGGCACCGCCGCCGTCGACCGGCCCGCGCGCACGCTTCCGCATCGGCGTCGCGCATGGCAGCGTGGTGGGCGCGGCCGCCCCCGCCGATGCGATCCGCGACGACCATCCGCTCGACCTTCGCCACGCCGAGCGGGCCGGGCTCGACTGGCTCGCGCTCGGCCACTGGCACGCTCCGTCGAGCTACTCGATCGGCGGCGCCATCCGCGCGGCCTACTGCGGCGCGCACGAGCCGACCCGGTTCGGCGAATGCAACGCTGATGGCGCGAGCGGCCAGTGCCTGCTGGTCACGCTGGCCGCGCCCGGTGCGCCGCCGCAGGTGAAGGCGCTGCCCACCGCCGAGCTCGAGTGGCGCGACCTGGCGGTCGAGCTGCGCCACGAGGCCGATCTCGGCGCGCTCCGCGCGCGGCTCGACGCCGAGCCGCCCGAATCGCGCCAGCGCGTGCTGCTGCGGCTGTCGCTCTCCGGCGTGGTCGGCACCGCCACCCGCGTCGCGGTCTCGGCGCTGGCCGAGCTCGCGCGCGGGCGCTTCCTCCACGCTCGCGTCGACGCCGAGCGGCTGCTGGCGCGCCCCGACGACGACGGCTGGATCGCGCTGCTGCCGCC
>Ga0194131_10000956_pt1 | contig 50109 bp, 47 predicted proteins | sample TA2KigO120mmetaG_FD_148631 | JGI IMG/M metagenome (GOLD analysis project Ga0194131, IMG submission 148631) | Freshwater microbial communities from Lake Tanganyika, Tanzania - TA2015053 Kigoma Offshore 120m | ecosystem: Environmental > Aquatic > Freshwater > Lake | place: Tanzania: Lake...
CGGCGAATCGCGATCTCGAGAATCGACACATCGGCAGGCGACATGCCTGCAAGGCGCCCCGCCTGTCCAAGGGTGCGAGGCGAAAACCGCCCGAGGACTTCGCGTGCTTCCGCCGAGAGTCCAGCCACCCTGCGCACATCCAGTTCCGCAGGAATCGGCAGATTCTCGCCGGCGCTCGCGCGCCGCAATTCCGTGCGCTGCCGCGGCAGATAGCACTCATACCGCAGATCCGTGATCGCACGGTCCATCACTGCGCGCGGTGCGGCAGGAGCGCGTTCCACCGTGGCAAGCAGTTCCACCAACTCATCCGCAGTCACTTCCGGTCTGCGCGCCACCTCCGCCAAACGCTTGCCCTGACCGAACCGCTGCGGCGCGACGGCGACCGAAAGCCGCTTGCGCAAATCCGCCAGCGCTGACGCACGCTCATCACTCCAGCGGCGACGCTGCTCACACACCAAACCCCACGCAACACCCTGAGCCGTGAGCCGATCCTCCGCATTGTCCGCACGAAGCAGCAGTCGATGTTCCGCGCGGCTGGTGAACATGCGGTACGGCTCGCGCGGCTGCCGCGTGACCAGGTCATCCATCAGCACACCGAGATACGCCTGCGAACGCTCGATACGAACTTCGTCCAATCCGCACACGCGGCGAGCGGCATTCAACCCGGCCACCAGCCCCTGCGCACCCGCCTCCTCGTAGCCGCTCGTGCCATTGATCTGCCCCGCCAGAAACAGCCCGCGAACGCGCTTGGTCTCGCCCGTCGAATCGATCTGATGCGGCCAAACCATGTCGTACTCGACCGCATAGCCCCACCGCTTTGCCTGCGCGCGTTCACAACCGGGAATGCCGCGAACGATCTGCTCCTGCACCTCCGCAGGGAGCGATGTCGAGATGCCATTGCAGTAGATGTCATCGGTCGCGAGCGACTCAGGTTCGAGGAAGACATGATGGCTCTCGCGCTGCGCGAAGCGCACCACCTTGTCCTCGAGGCTCGGGCAGTACCGCGGTCCGGACTCCGCTTCCATCAAGCCCGCATACATCGGTGCTCGGTGCAGGTTGCCGCGGACCACTTCGTGAATGGCTGCGGTGGTGTGCGTCTCACGGCACTCCACCTGCGGCAGCGCGGGAAAACGCTCGGCGAGCAGCATCTGCGGCGTGCCAGCGCTGAACGGCAACGGCGGCTCATCGCCCCACTGTGCCACCATCGACTGCCAATCGATCGAATCCCGCGCGAGCCGAGGCGGCGTTCCCGTCTTGAGTCGCCCAAGTTCGAAGCCAAGCGACCGCAGCGCACCCGAAATGCCCACGGCGCTTCCCTCACCAACGCGTCCGCCTTCCACGCTTCGCTCGCCCGTGTGCATGAGCGCTCGCATGAATGTGCCCGTGGTGAGAACCACCGCATCCGCTTCGACTCGCAGCGATCCGCCACCGCACACTGATGTGCCCGAGAGCGCTTCCTGCAAGGGTCGCCTTGCGGCGCCACGCCCATAGGGCATGCGCGGGAAAACGCCGGCGCCGCGCTCGCCCTGCCACATGCGATCGACCGCGTCGGCGTTCCACTCGAGCGCGGCATCGTCGACCCGCAGCACACTCGCTCCGCCACGGAGCACCAGTGCGCGCAGCCCACCAGACTCCACCTCCACAGACTCCACCAACCCTTCGACCACGATGATCGGCACCGAATCGCCCGCGCGCGTGGAAAGCAGCCGCTGGACTTCAGCCTGATAGTGGTGGCGGTCGCACTGCGCACGCGGACCGCGCACCGCCTGTCCCTTCGATGCATTCAGCACACGAAAGAGAATCCCCGTGGCATCGGTCGCGCGTCCCATCACGCCGCCGAGCGCATCGATCTCGCGCACCATCTGCCCCTTCGCAAGCCCACCGATCGCAGGATTGCAACTCATCGCGCCGATGGTCGACGCATCCATGGTGACAAGCAGCACACGCGCGCGGTCCGTGGACTTCGCCGCCAGTGCGCTCGCGGCGGCCCATGCGGCTTCCACGCCAGCATGACCGCCGCCCACCACAATCACCGTCGAAACAGCCATGCACGAAGGATAGGGAGCAGGGACCGCACACCGAAGCCGCGCCCCTACGATCCCCGACCATGCACAAGTCCATTCGCGTCGCCGATGCGCCTCGTTCACTTCATGTGTTTCCCGTGTTCTCCGCGGCGGGCAAGAGCGCGCCGCGTCTGCCGACCACGCTGCAGACGCACGAGGGTGCGCGGCATGCGCTTCGGGTCGGCGCCTTCACGGGCGAAGCGGGCAGCGTTCACGCCGCAGATGATCGGACGCTGCTGCTCGGGCTCGGCGCACGCGATGGGTTCGATCTGCAGCGCCTGCGAACGGTGGCGGCAAAACTCGGTCGTGCGCTGGTCAAGATGCGGACCACCGCCGTTCGCCTGCAGCCAGACTGGACGGGTGGCGTGCGTTCCATCGGTGAGTTCGAGGCAGGGAGCGCCATCGCCGAGGGACTGTCGATTGGCACATGGCGGTTCGATCGACTCGACGGCAGCGCCTCACGCCGCGAACCGCGACTCGCCACGCTGCGCATGTGGTCCGATCGGCGCGACTTCCGTGATGGCATGAACGAGGGACTCGTCGTTGCGGCAGGCGTGAACGTCGCTCGCGCGATCGCTGCAACCCCGCCAAACATCGCGCATCCGCAGTGGATCGCTGCGGAAGCCGCACGCATCGGGCGCGGCGCACTCCGCGTCAGACGCATCGACGCTGCGCGCGCACGTCAACTTGGCATGGGCGGACTGCTTTCGGTGGGACAGGGTTCCACGCGTCCACCCTGCCTTGTCACACTTGAGTGGAACCCGCCGCGACGCGCGCGCGGCGCGCGCGATGCGCATCTCCTGCTCGTTGGGAAAACCATCACCTACGACACGGGCGGATACTCGCTGAAGGTGAACAACGGCATGAAGGGGATGAAGTACGACAAGTGTGGCGGCGCGGCTGTCCTCGGCGTGATGCATGCGGTCGCGCAACTGCGCCCCGCAGTCCGCGTGACGGCGATCTTGGCTGTGGCGGAAAACATGGTGGCCGGCGATTCGTACCGACCCGACGACATCATCCGCATGCACAACGGGGTGACTGTCGAGGTCACGAACACCGATGCCGAGGGACGACTCGTTCTGGCTGATGCACTCAGTTGGGGCTGCAAGACCTTCGACCCGAGCGCGGTCATCGATATCGCGACGCTCACGGGCGGCGTGGCGGTGGCGCTTGGGCACTTCAGCGCCGGCTACTTCAGCAGCGATGATCGGCTGGCACGGGAAGTGGAACGCGCCGCCGACAACAGCGCAGAGGCCGTGTGGCGGCTGCCGATCTGGCCCGCGCACCGCGACTACATGCGCAGCCAGCATGCGGATCTCATCAACAGCAACCCAGCTCGCATGGCGCATCCGATTCAGGGCGCCGCGTTCCTCTCGCACTTCGTTCCGCCGCAAGTCCCGTGGGCGCACTTGGACATCGCCGGAGTCGCCGCGCCCGACACCCCAAGCGATCTGACGGGCAGTGGTCCGACGGGCTGGGGCGTACGGCTGCTGCTTCGCCTGATCGCCGCCCGCACGTGAACGCGCGACGCGCGTTCAGCCCTTTGGGTCTTCGCCCTTCTCGATGCGCGCGATCTTCGCGAGCCGCCGCGCGTGGCGCCCACCCTCGTACGCGGACTTCATCCACACGTCGACGATCCGCTTGACGAGCGTCTGCCCGAGCAGATCCGCCGAGAGGCACAGCACATTGGCATCGTTGTGCGTGCGAGAGAGTTGTGCGCTCAGCTCATCAAGCGCCAGCGCAGCACGGATGCCCTGCACCTTGTTCGCCGCAATCGCCATACCGATTCCCGTTCCGCAAATCAGAATGCCACGCGCCGCCTTCCCCGCCACAATCTCCTGCGAAACGCGCCACGCGACATCGGGGTAGTCCGTCGGCGCACCTGTCGTGTCGCCGAGCATGGCAACCTCAAACCCATCGAGCCTCAACTGCTGCTCAATCGCAACGGCGATCGCTGATCCGCGGTGATCGCTGCCGATCGCAATCAAACCTTTGGGCGCCGAGCTCATGCGGGAAGCATCTCCGCAAGTCGCCGTGGGATCAAGTCCCGAAACTGCCTCGCGAGCCGATCGTAGGAGGCGTGACCGAGTCCGATCGGATCCTCCACATCCGCGTCAGGATCAAGTGGGTGGATCTTGGCGGACTGTTCGGGCTCGCCAACCACAAGGTCACGCGCCGCAGCCACATGCCCAGCGGTCATGCCGAACACCAAGTCCGCGCCACGGATCATCTGCGCAGTCAGCCGCTTGCTCCGACCTTCATGTTCGACGCCAATGCGGCGTAGGGCATCAATCGCCTCGCCCGAACAGGGACTTCCATCGAATGCGGACGTTCCGGCGGAGACCGTGAAGATCCTCCCCCGATCGCCACCGATGCGCCCCGCGTCGACCTCGGCTCGGGCGATCGCCTCAGCCATCGGTGAACGGCAGGTGTTCCCTGTACAGACAAAAAGCACCGTCTTCACATATTTGATGCTACAGATCGCTGCGCCACGGTATCGTGCCACGCGAAAGGTTCATACGTGGAATTCGTGTCATTCGAGGAAGCGTGGCGGTTGCTGAAGCCCATCGGCGTCGAAGTGGCGTCGCAATCGGAACAAGAACTTCGACTGTCCATTTCCGAAGGGGAGCACAGCGGCTGCATTGACATCGCCGCATCGGATCACGCGCATGTCGCGAAACTTCCGGTCGATATGCCGAGGCTCCCACGAGCGGTCCTCGCGACGAGCATCGAAGCGATCATCCACAAGTTGCATCTCACGCAGGCGAATGTGATTCCAGTCGGCCGTTGGCGTGAACTCTTCGAGGCAGTCGCGGAGCCGATGGCGGTCAACGAAAAGTGGCGCGCGATCGACAGCGCTGCCACGGTGGAACTCAATACGCGGGATGCGCTCGTGTTCCTGCCTGCGGACTTTCACATCCTGCGTGATCTGGCGCTTGCCGTGCTGACGGCAGGATCCGCCTCGCGTCATGGCATCGCGATCTGCAGCGGGGGCAGCCCCGTGATCATCGAAGTCATGCCCGCAGGCGAGGTGACGATCTTCTACGGAAAGTCGGAGTTGCGGCGCGTGGTGAGCGATGTCCTGGCACATGTGCAAAGTGGCGCCGCAGCCCCGAAGCCACCGCAACGCGCCACACCCCAACGCTAGTTGGCTGTTGGTTGTGTGTCTGGCTCCACGTCGATGTCTTCGCCGCGCGCGCTGAACAGCGCACCGCATGCACCGCACGCATAGCCCTGCCCCCCACTGCCCTCACGCGAATCTTTCACGACGATCGCGGTCGCATCGCACGCAGGGCATGTTCCGCGCCGCAGTTTTCGGATCGCGAGCGGGCGCTCCACCGCCTTCACCACTGCCAAAATCGCCACGACGGGTATCAGCGCCATCACAGCGAGAAAGACCATGCCGAGCGCACCGATGGGCAGCATGAACACCATCGTGAACGCGAGAATGAAGGCGATCAGGTAGCCGCCGAAGACCACACCGGGATAGACCTTTCGGATCCACCGCACGATGGTGTGCAACATGCAGAAAGGATAGGCGCCGGGTTCACGGCGGACGACCCGATATATTCTGCGGATGCCCGCAGCCACCCAAGAAGCCATGAAGATCGTCTGTGACCGCTCTGCGCTCGTCGATGCACTCACGCTTGCTTCAAGCGTTGTGCTCTCCCGAACCACCGTTCCGGTGCTGCTGTGTGTCAAGTTGACCGCCCGCGACGGCACGCTGCGGCTGAGCGCCACCGATCAGGATCTTCGGCTGTCGCTCACGCTGTCGAGCGTCGAGGTGCACTCCGATGGCGATGCGTTGGTGCCCGCGGACAAACTCTCCCAGATCGTCCGGTCATGCGACGACTCGACGCTCGCGATCGAGATGGACAAGCAGGTTGCCACCGTGCGAGGCGAGGACGCCAAGTTCCGCGTGTTCGGCTATGACCCCCGCGAGTTTCCTGCGGAGACCGATACCGATGCATCGGCGACGGAGTTCGAGATCGCAGCGGGACATCTGCGCCGCATGATCGGTCGCTCCGCATTCGCGACGGCGGCGGACAACTCGCGCTACGCATTCAACGGTGTGCTGCTTGAACGCAAGGGTCGACGACTTCGCATGGTGGCCACCGATGGTCGTCGCCTCGCGCTTGTCCAGGGCGAGTGCACAGGATCCGCCGATGGCGATTCCGCGTGCATCATCCCGACCAAGACACTGCAGGTGCTCAACCGCCTGCTCGATGATCCCGATACGGCCGTGCGCATCAGCCGCAATCGCAACCGCATTCGGTTCGAGGTCGGCGACACCGCAACCGTGATTTCGAGCCTGATTGAAGGCACCTTCCCGCCCTTCGACGATGTGATCCCGAAGGAGCACGATCGTCGAGCCAGCTTCGACACCGCGGAACTGGCCGCAGCTGTGAAGCGTGCCGCACTGCTGACCAACGAGGAAAGCAAGGGCGTCAAGTTCTCCTTCGCGGACAAGACGCTCACCATCTCCGCACGCGCCGCCGAGATGGGCGAGGCAGAAGTTCGTGTCGCGATCCGAAAGTGGGAAGGCAAGGAGATCGACATCGCCTTCAACCCGGGCTACGTCACCGATGTCCTGCGCATCGCCGACAGTTCAGAGATCGCCGTCGAAATGAAGGCGCCCAACCGACCTGGTGTGTTCAAGGTCGGCGAGGATCTCACCTACGTGATCATGCCCGTCAGCCTGCCCGGCTGACCGGCACTCCCGGCACCTTTTTAGTCTTACTGCTTGGCGTACTTGACGCCGCAGCCTTCGTTCTTCGTGGTTGCGGGCTCGACGGGCTTGCCAGCCTTCAGCGCCGTGACGGCATTGACGACATAGTTGGTCTTGCCGTCCTTGCTCACGGGCGCGCCGATGTATGCCACATTCCCGTCCGCGGCGATGATGAACACATGCGGCGTGGTCTTTGCGCCGTAGGCCTTGCCCACCTTGCCGTCTGCATCGAGAAGCACTGGAACGGACGCGCCTGCCTTCGACATCACCTCGGCACTCGCAGTGCCCTCCTCCGCATTGCTGAAGCCGTTGTAGCCATCCTTGGTCGAGTTCACCGCGAAGTACACGGCGTCGGCGTCCGCCTTGCGCATCCCTTCGATCGTTGCGGCTGCCTTGCCACTTCCCCAGAACGAACCCTCGCCACGACCACTCGCCGGGCAGGATGAGCAGAACCACTCAAGCACAACGACCTTGCCTTTGTAGTCGGCAAGCGTGTACGTCTTTCCGTCCACGCCTTTCAAGCTGAACGCCGGCGCCTCATGTGCAATCTCCGCCTTGTCGTGCGTGTGCTTCGAGTGATCGTGCCCCGCATGGGGATCGCCTTGCTGCGCGGCGATCAGAAGTGTGCTGCAGGTGATGACGGCGGTGGTGAGGACGGCTGAGGTAAGTCGCATGGGGCTCTCCTTGGGGGTGCGAGGCGTTGTTCCGCCTTCGTCTGTGCTCTCTGTTCTTTCTACTCTATCTGCCTGTCATCGGAACATCCGCCGGCAGGAAATCCACTTGATACGCCGGGTCTCCTTCACGGTCGCCCGCAAGGAGGAGTCCGCGCAGACGCGGCGGACCATCCACGGCGTCACCCAACGTGATCCGAAATGGTAGCCGCAGCGTCATCTCGCGCCCATGCTCCACGGCAGGGAACGGTCCCGTGCCGCCAACCCACTCAAGTCCTGCGACTGCATCAGGCACAAATCGCAGCGGGCGCTGCGGAATGGCAGCCGCCGCAAAGGTCAGGAGCAGTGCACGCTCCCCGCGCGGATCCTCCATTCGGGCGCGCACACTCGGCGGAAGTTTGAGCGGATAACTGCGAAGGAGCGTCGGCGAATAGGGAACGGCTTCGCCACTCACCTGCACCGACAGACTTGCCTTACCCGTTTGGCATCGATCCTTGCACACCATCCAGTCCGCTTGAACGCGCACAAGGATCGATGGCGGCTCACTGCCCACAGGCGCCACCACTGGCACGAGCACATCGAAGGTCTTCTCGTATCCGTAGGTGCGTTCATCCGCAGAACCAAGAATCTGCGGCCGCGGCAGGCGCGGCGCACCGCCCGTCCAACCTTGCGGCAGCGCCACGATCACGCGAGTCGCGGCGCCTGCGTCGCCGGGGTTGCTCCAGTACATGTGCCACTGTGGCTCGATCGTGAAGCGGACCACCAGCGCATCACTGCCGTCCGACATCCTTGCAAGAGCGGGCAATACCGTGCACTTCACGGGCTCCGCGGTCCGTGCTTTGGGCGCTGGCTCTTGAAGCGCCGCGGAGGGCAGCCCGAGTAGAACGACACCCATCCCTGCGTAGACTGCACGCATGCACGGACGCTTCCACCAGTTCATGGCTCCATCACTGTATCGCACCACGGCGCATCGCCCGAACGACTGCGGAGCGCTGCGCATTTGCGGCATGCTGGTGTTTCTGCTGCTCCTGCCGCAGCAGTTCGCATGTGACCGGAAGACCAGTGACAAGGACTTGGTCTATGTCACTGCGTACGACGCGCTGCGGACCATGAATCAACCCACGGGCGTGTTCGGGCGCCATACCAAGAGCGTGTTCTGTGATCCGCGCAGCCGCGAGCTCTACGCGCAAAAGCACATTGCGGGCGCTGTCAACGTGCCGTTCGAGGACATGACGCTTGAGGCAAAGGGCGTGCTCGGCGAGGACACGTCGGTCGTGGTCTACGACAGCGACTACAACGATGTCCTCGCAAGGGCAGCGAGCAAGCGCCTGCTTGAGCTTGGCTTCAATCGCGTCTACACGCTCGAGGGCGGTCTGAAGGCATGGGAAAAGGCCGGCAACGATGTCGCGACGGGCGTTCCCGCGAACGCGCCCGAACTTCCCGACAAGCCCGTGCAGTGAACGCGCAGCACCCTCCGCGCGCGGTGCGAGTCACTCGAGCGCCGCAGCGCCAGCGATGATCTCCGTGAGTTCCGTGGTGATCTTCGCCTGCCGCGCGCGGTTGTAGTTGCGCTTGAGAGTGCGACCGAGTCCGCCTGCGTTGTCGGTCGCAGCCTTCATCGCCACCATGCGCATCACATTCTCGCTCACGATGGCGTCATTGAGTGCCTGGAACAGCGACACCTTCACGGACTTCGGGAGCAGTTCATCGAGCAGCGCAGCCGCGCTCGGCGCGAACTCGTACACCGTCGACGCGGTCTTGGGGGCGGCTTTCGCGCTTGGTTCGGTCGAAGTTCCCGTCGCCGATTCGAGTCTCAGCGGCAGCAACTGCATGACCTCGGGAACCTGTTTCGCCGCGGAGACAAAGCGCATAAAAACCACATGCACAGCGTCGATCTTGCCCGCCGTGAACTCGTCCATGTAGCGCTGTGCCACGGTCGCCACCGCATCGAACGCGGGCTTGTCACCGAAGCTATGCCGCTCCGCCACATCGATCCGCTGGAACTTGAAGAACGAACTGGCCTTCTTGCCCACGGTCTCAATCACCAGTTCGCGCTTCTCACCGCGGCGTGCACGGATCTCCTGCATCGCACGGCGCAGCACACTGCCGTTGTACGCGCCGCACAGACCGCGATCACTCGTGACCACCAGCACAAGTTCGCGCCCCGACTTGCGCGCGCCACCAAGCAGCGGATTCTCGACCTCGCCGGCCGTGGACGAAACCTCGCCAACGAGTTGCCGAATGCGGTCTGTGTAGGGGCGCGTTGCCTTCGAACGCTGCAGTGCTGCCGTGAACTTCGCCGTGGCGATCATCTGCATCGTCTTGGTGATGCGCTGGATCGTCTTGACGGCGACCATGCGCTTCTTGATTTCGCGGATCTGTGCCATGGGGAGCGCGGGATACTAGCAGGCTCACGCAGGCAACTGCATGCCATCAAAGCCGAGCGCCATCCCCGCAGGCAGTCGCGGATCAAGTTCCGCATGGCGGATGTCATGTGTCATGTGGACGAACACCGTGCGCTGCGCGGCAAGCTGCCCCGCGACGGAGACCGCCTCATCCACCGTGAAGTGCGTTGGATGCGCGCGGAAACGAAGCATGTCGAGCACGAGGGTCTGCAAGCCGCCAAGCCACTCGAACGCTTCCGGCGGCACGGCAGAGACATCGGTGCAGTACGCCATGGGGAGAAGTCCCCCGCCATCGCCCCCGTCGACCGCCTCGATCCGCCATGCAAGCACTGGGACACGCCCGTGGAGCATCGTGAACGGTCGCATGCGAAGTCCGTGCCGCTCCACGGCAAGGCCAGGCGTCACGCGGTGCGGGATGAGATCTGCCACGAACGAGTCGTTGGCGTTCGTGTGTCTGCTGAAGATGTATCGAAAGACACGCTCGACATCCGCCATGGTGTCCGCATCGGCGAACACCTCGATCGGCGCCCGCATGAGCACGTTGTAACGGCGCACCTCGTCGAGCCCTGCAATGTGATCCATGTGTGCGTGCGTGATCAGGATCGCGTCGCAGCGCGAAATCCGACTGCGCAGTGCCTGCTCGCGGTGATCAGGCGAGACATCCATCAGCCAAACGCGCTCCTGACCCTGCGGGTCGGTGAACCGAAGTGCGGCGCTCGTTCGCAGGCGACGATCGCGCGGATCGTCGGAGACGCACGTTGCGCAGTTGCAGGCGATCACGGGAACGCCAGAACTCGTGCCCGTGCCGAGCAGCTCGAGTCGAGCAGCGGTCACTCGCTCGGGCATGGGAAGAGCGCCGTCAGTTCGCGTGCTGCGGATTCAGGATCGGCTGCGCGGCAAAGTGCCGATGACACGGCGACGCCTCGGCAGCCCGCGGCACGAAGTTCGGCGGCATTCGCAGCAGTGATGCCGCCGATCGCCAGATGCGGTGTGCGCGGATGGCGCTCGACGAACGTTCGTATCCACGCGGGACCTGCGGGCGTGCGTTCAGGCTTCACCGCGGTCTCGAACATGGCGCCGACGCCGCAGTAGTCGGCACCCGCGGCGACCGCTGCACCTGCCTCCGAAACATCATGCACGGTCGCGCCGATGATCAGCGTGCCGCCCGCGATCTTTCGCGCGGCGCACACTGAAAGATCATCCTGCCCGAGATGCACGCCATGCGCTCCAGCGGCGATCGCCACATCGATGCGGTCATTCACGACCACGGTGGCGCCGAACTTCGCAGCGCGTGCAAGCAGCGATTCGGTGCGCTTGAGCAGTGCGCTGGTCGTCCACCCCTTCTCCCGCAGTTGGATGCACGCCACACCACCTGCCAGCGCGCCATCCACCACTTCTTGCCATGGTCGCGCACAGAGCGACTCCGTCAGCACAAGACAGACTCCCCACTGCCGCGCGGTCACGGGGCGCAGGCGCTCAAGCAGTTGGGCAGTCAACGAGTAACTGCGATAGCGGAGCGACTCCACGCGACTCCACGCCTCATCCCCCGTTGTCTTCAACATCTCCTCCAGGGTGCGAAGCGCCTCACCAAGCCGCGAACCATTTGCGCGCACGACATCTGCGACACCTCGGCGGACCGACTCCCGTGCACCCTCGATTGGAACGCCGACATCGTGTTCCACATCGCGCGCACCCACCCGCCCCGCATGCGATGCGCCGCCAAGCGCTGCCGCGACCTCGTGCCGCATGGACTTGAACGCGCCAGCCATCTCTGCATCATCGAGCAGAAAGCGCGCGACATCCTCAAGAACGCGCGCAGCTTCAAGTGCGCGGTTTGTTGCCGCATCAAAGACACGCTGCACAGGGCGCATGGCTCATGAGCGTATGCGGCTGCGACACGCGCTGCCCAGAGTGTGGCCCTGCTGCCTATCATGACCCCCGCTCATGGAGCCATCGGAGAGCGAATCCAATGCAACATCCCCGAGCAATCAGAGCGGTCTGACCCGCCGAACGATTCTTGCGGGTCTCGGCGCCTCTGCGTTACTTTCCACGGCTGCAGCTTCGAGTTTGATGAGCCGCGCACAGAGCGCCGCACAAGCGCTCACGCCCCCGACCACGAAGGAGAACACCATGCCATTCACTCTGCCCAATCTGCCCTATGCGGAAAACGCACTCGAGCCATCCATCGATCAGAAGACGATGAACATCCACCGCACGAAGCACCATCAGGCGTACGTGGACAACCTGAACAAGGCGCTCGAAGGTCAGGCGGAGTACGGAAAGTGGACGCTCGATGAGATCTGCACACAGATCGGCTCCATCCCTGAGACCATCCGTCCCGTGGTGCGCAACAACGGGGGCGGACACTGGAACCACTCCTTCTTCTGGCAAATCATGGCGCCCAAGGGATCGGGAGGTGCACCAAGCGCCGAACTCACCGCCGCGATTGACAAGGCCTTTGGCGGACTGGATGCGTTCAAGCAGGCCTTTGCGGACGCGGGCATGAAGCGATTCGGATCCGGCTGGGCATGGCTTGTCAAGAAGGGAGATGGATCGCTCGCCATCGGCTCCACGCCGAATCAGGACAACCCTCTCATGAAGGGGTTTGTTGATGTGGTGGGGCGTCCGCTGCTTGCTGTCGATGTTTGGGAGCACGCGTACTACCTGAACTACCAGAATCGCCGCGCCGACTATCTCGCCGCGTGGTGGAATGTCGTCAACTGGAACGAAGTGAACACCCGCTTCGCGCAAGCCTGACACGCGTGCCCATGCGGGTTCTGTCTCCACACAGACACCTCGAACGATCACACCCGCAAACGGAGGAGCAAATGCTTCTTCAAACTCCATGAGCCAGTTGGATCTTGCCCCCTTCCGAGTCAAGTCAGGGAAGGTCTCCCTCGACGATTGGAACTGCGAGGAGAACGGCGGTCTTGAGAAGACCGCGGGCGAGGCACAACTCGCGAGCAACCTCGCCGCGCTCGACGAACTGCAGATGAAGTTCTGGGCGAACCGGTCGCGCGCGCTGCTGATTGTGCTGCAGGGCATCGACAGCGCGGGCAAGGACGGGGTGATCCGACGGGTCATCACCGCGCTGAATCCGCAGGGCGTGATCGTTCACTCGTTCAAGAAGCCATCGGACGCCGAAACTGCACACGACTACCTCTGGCGCGTCCACTCGCGCTGCCCCGCGAAGGGCGACATCGCCGTCTTCAACCGCAGTCACTACGAGGACATCATCGTGGGCCGTGTGCATGGAACGATGGACGCGGAGACCGCCACGAAGCGCTGCCGTCATGTCCGAGAGTTCGAGCGCATGCTCACCGATGAGGGCACCATCGTCCTCAAGTTCTTCCTCTCCATCACGAAGGATGAGCAACTCAAGCGGTTGCACGACCGTCTCGACGACCCCACCAAGCAGTGGAAGTTCTCCATCAACGATGTGAACGAACGACAGCGCTGGTCGCGCTACACAGAGGTCTTTGAATCGATGCTCGGCGAAACATCGACGGACTATGCCCCGTGGATGGTTGTGCCCTCCAATCGAAAGTGGTTCCGCAACTTGCTCGTCAGCGAGGTGCTGCTGCGCACACTCAGCGAACTGCGGATGGACTGGCCGCGCCCGACCGAGGACCTCAGCAAAATCCGACTGCGCTAGAGGTCGTCAGGGCTGCGGGTGAACGCCGCCGATCATCGCATCAAACTCGCTCCGCCAAGACTCGACAGTCGCGCTTGGGCCAATGAGCCGAATGAACACAGTTCCATCTGCCGTTCGGAGCATCGCACCGAGTTGGCGGATGCCAGGTCGCGGCGCAGCCTGACCCATGCCCTGATAGAGCCCCGCCAGTTCGATCGTCTTGACTGCGATGCCGTTCACCGTCGAATCGGTGATGACCGCTTCCGCTGGCGATCCGTCGTCCGCACGGAACTGCGAAATCCAACGCTTGACGTTCGCGTCCATCGGTCCCCCATCGCCAGCGGCAAACACACTGAACACCAGTTCCGCGTCGCTTGTGCCCGCTGTCTTCGCGGGCACCGCATACTGAAGCGCACGGAACTGCATTGTTGGCGCCTGCCACTGCCATGTCACGGGCTTGGGCATCACAAGTCCACCAATCTCAATCAACTTTGGATCGCTCGTCGCACTGGAGACTCGGACCGCTGCTGCAGGCGTGGCCTCCTTTGGAGCACTCGGCTGCTCGACACTCGGCTGCGGCGAGTTCGACTGCGCCAGACCTGTCTGAGCTCCGCTGCTTTGGGGCGCACGCGGGTTCTTTGCACTCGGCGCAATCGGCGTCGGCGGCTTCGGCGCAGGTGCGCGCTCACAACCGACGCTGCACGCCAGCAGCACAGCACATGCCGCGATACATGACCTGAGTTGACTGTGTGAGTTGCGCCAAATCCAGTTCCCGTGTGTCCATGCGGTCATGAGGGAATCGTACGCAGGTGCCGACCAGACGATCCATTCCACATAACCTTTGGCTCCGATGCGAATCCACGCAGAAGGGATCTGGACAGGAAACCACGGCGATCCATGGCGACGCGCGATAGATACCGCCGATGCGCGCGTCCAACGTCTGCACGATGATGCGTCAGCTGCGGACATTCGTTTCACCGGCGGTTGGATCCTGCCGGGACTGATCGACTCGCACCTGCACCTCACGCTCGGATCGCTTTCACTCGCGCGGCTCGATCTCGCAGGCACGTGTTCACGCGATGAGTTCCTGGAACGCATCGCGCGGCAACACGCACTTCTCCCCGGTGGTCAGTGGCTGGAAGCATTCGGCTGGGACGAATCTCTCTGGGGAGGCGAGCAACCCGATGCGACGTGGCTCGAAGCCGCCGGGGACCGCCCCGCCGTCGCATGGCGGTGCGATCAGCATGTCGCGCTCTGCAACCGCGCCGCGCTGGCAGGGGTCGATCTCTCGCGCGAAGTCGCAGGCGGCACGATTGTTCGGTCAGCGAATGGCCAGCCGTCTGGACTTCTGCTCGAGCAGGCCGCGTGGCAACTGCTCATCCCTCGCATCCCAGCGCCGCCGATCGATGTGCAGCGGCGCGCGCTGCAGGAGGGTTGTCGCCACCTTCTTTCACTTGGTGTGACCGCCGTCGGCGCGATGGAGTATCTCCAACAGGTCGAAGAGGTGATCGACCCGCTTCGCAACGACGCTGCGCTGTGCGTACGCGTAGCCGTCACGGTGCTCGACCGCACGGACCCGTTGCCGTTCGACCGCGCACGACGCATTGCGCGAAGCGAATCACTTCGCGTAATCGGATTCAAGTCATTCGCCGACGGCACGCTCGGTGCGGCGACGGCCGCAATGATCGAACCCTACGAGAACGCCGCCGGGAGCGGCACGCTCGTCGAACATGCGCTCGCGGGAACGCTCGAAGCGTGGATGCGTGAGGTTCTCGCTGCGGACTTCTCGCCGTCGGTGCATGCCATCGGTGACCGCGCGCTCGCTGAGACACTCGCCTGCGCGGAGCGCTGCGATCCGCAGCGGCGCGTTCGATTCGAGCACGCGCAAACCGTCGATCCCCTCTCGCTGCCCCGCTTTGCAGGGCGTCGCGTCAGCATGCAGCCATTTCACAAATTTGGCGATGCACCCGTTGCGCTCGATCGGCTCGGCGCGCAGCGCATGAACCGTGTCTTCCGATTCCGCGACTATCACGAAGCTGGCGCGTGCCTCGCGTTCGGATCGGATTGGCCGATCGTGTCCGCATCGCCGATCGAAGGCATGCGCTGTGCGATCACTGGCATCACGCGCAGCGGTACGGTGCAGGGCACCGATCAGTCATTGACCCCAGCCGAAGCGATCGATGGCTACACGATCCATGCGGCGCGCTGCCTTGAAGAGTGGGACGGCGTTGGCACACTCACACGCGGCGCGCACGCGGACATGGTCGTGCTCGACCGAAACCCGCTCGAATGCGACTGGCTCCGTGCACCGCCGCGCGTGATCTGCACGCTCGTCGATGGGCGCATCGTGCACGACGCGCGGGCGCCCGTCAGCGTCTGATGCACGCGTGACGGCGCGATCGATCGCAGCATCCATTACAGCGCGGGCGGACCGCCAAGCACCTGCGACACCTGCCCGACTGCAAAGACGGTCGTGCGCTGCAATGCCGTCACAAGCGGCGTCGTGAGTCCACCCGAGAACAGCACGACAAAGAGAATGATCAGACCAAACTGCTGCACGGCAGGCTGCGAATAGAAGCGCCGCGCTGACGCGGAAAACCCTGCGAGAATCACCGAACCATCGAGCGGCGGCATCGGCAGCAAGTTGAAGCACATCAGATAGAGGTTCAACCACGCTCCCATCAGGCAGAATTCGGTGAGGTTGCCACGCAGCGGCTCTCCGAAAGTTCCATAGCAAACCACAAGTGCGCAGCCGACCACGCACACTGCACTCAGCAGCAGATTGACCGCGGGTCCGGCCGCCGCCACAAGAGCCCACCCGAGCCGACCATTTCGAAATCGAGTCGGATTCACGGGCATCAGCCCCCATGCGATGCCAAGCAGCATGAGTGCGATCAGGCTGAACCACCCCATGTGCACAAGGGGGTTGATCGTGATATGCCCGCTGTCGCGCGGGGTCGTGTCGCCCTGCCACAGTGCCGCATAACCATGTCCGAGTTCATGCAGCACGATGGAAGCGATCACCCAGAAGAGCCAACTCACCAGCAGCACCGATTCACCGCGCTGCCAGAGATCCGCGATCCACCATCCGCTCATCGCTTGGAGGGTAGCAGGGCTTCTGCTATGCTTTCCGATTCGCAACCAGCCACCCCAAGGCTCGTCGCACGGCTCGCACGGTTCCACCCGCGAGTCCCACGGCGAGTCCGGACGGCGGCGTCCGAGCGGACGACGCGCCGACCGCGGGAGGCATGACACGGGAGTTTCCCATGGTGGTTCTTCGACTCAAGCGTTTCGGGCGTGCTCACTCGCCCTTCTTCCGACTCTCAGCAGCTGACAAGCGCTCGCCGAGCGACGGTCGCGTCATCGAGGAGCTCGGTTGGTTCAGCCCCACCGCACCCGAAGGCAAGCAGTGGGAACTGCGCGCAGAACGGATTGCGCACTGGCTCGGGGTTGGCGCACAGCCATCCGAGACAGTCGTGTCGCTGTTGAAGCGCGCTGGACTGCCTGCGACCGTCGGCACAAGGGGCATCGCATCGATGGCAGCGAATCGCTTCGAAGCGCGCCGCAATGCGCCAAAGAAGGCGCCAGCAGCAGCCGCTGGCGAAGCGAAGAGCTGATTCAAACGGCCCCCGAGGCGTCCGATGGCTCCACGCATCGACATCCTCTCATTGTTCCCCGAGGTGTTCCCCGCTGCCCTGAGCAGCAGCATCCTCGGTCGCGCCGTCAGCGACGGTCTGCTGTCGGTCCATGTCCATGACATCCGTCAGTGGGCCCAACTGCCGCACCGCAAGGTCGACGATCGCCCCTTCGGTGGCGGTCCGGGCATGGTGTTCATGTGCGAACCGCTCGCGGCGGCCGTGGAAGCCGTGGAGGCGCTCGACGCGCGGCCCGCACGCCGCGTTCTTCTCGCGCCCGCAGGTCGCCCGCTGACCCAACCGCTCGTGAACGCGCTCGCTGCGGCGGATCGCCTGATGCTCCTCTGCGGGCACTACGAAGGCGTCGACCAACGCGCGATCGATGCGCTCGCGTTCGAGGAGATTTCCGTCGGCGACTTCGTCGTGTCGGGCGGTGAACTCCCCGCGCTGCTGCTTGTCGATGCGGTCGCGCGTCTGCTGCCCGGCGCACTCGGACACGAAACGAGTGCTGCGGAGGATTCGTTCTCGATCACCGATGAGCACGGGCGACCGCTGCTCGACTGTCCGCACTACACCCGTCCGCGCGTCTGGCGCGAGCGGGCCGTTCCAGAAGTCTTGCTCTCCGGCGACCATCAGGCCATTGCCAACTGGCGCCGATCCGAGAGCGAACGCAGGACGCGCACACGCCGTCCTGACCTCGTTTCACTCCATGGGCAACCTCTTGAGGACGAGGCCTCAACGTTGCAGCGCTCCACTGGCCTGAATGCGACCGCCACTCGGCGGACCGCACCATGCTGCGCGGGCCATATGTCCGCGGGCACATCAAGCCCGCAAAGGAACTGACTCATGAATCGCACTGCCATCATGGAGAGCGTGGAGGCCACGCACCTGAAGCCCGCCTCCGAAATCCCAACCCTGCGCGTCGGCGACACCATCGATGTGCACTACCGCATCGTGGAAGGTGACAAGGAACGCATCCAAGTGTTCCAAGGCATCCTGATCGCCACGAAGGGTCGCGGCGTGAATCGCGTCATCACCGTGCGCCGCATCGTCGCCAACGAAGGCGTCGAGCGCATCTTCCCCGTGCACAGCAAGCGCGTGGCGAAGATCGAAGTGGTGCGTGGTGCAGTGGTGCGCCGCTCAAAGCTGTACTACCTGCGTGGACTCACTGGCAAGGCGCGGCGTCTCAAGGAGACGCGCACCGATGGCGCCGCCGAGTGATCCGCACGCGGCGGCTTCGGCATCCGGTTCCACTGCAGTGAACGCACCGCGGCTGCCTCATCCGCGCGCGGAGATCTTTCGCGCTCACCGTGGTACTGCGCCCGCTAGGGATTCCCTGCGCTTTGCGCTTGTCCCCGGGAATCCGCAGTCGGCGGAGTGGCGTCACCCGCCCATCACGGACGATGCGTCCACGCCATGGCTCTGTTGGAGCGGATCACTCGCTCCGCAACTCTTCGAACCAGACCCGCGCAACTGGATGCGCGCGGGTCAGGAGGCGTTCAACCATTGGATCGAACGACTCGCAGCCGAGTGCGCGGCTGGAAGCACAGGCGCCAGCGCGAACACGGTGCGCTGCGCAGTGCTGCCCCATCACACGCAACTGCTGAGCGACCTCTCGGGGCAGATGCGCCTCTGGCACCAGTACGGATCCGTCGGCATCGGCAGCGTGCTGCACCCCACCGCGCTCATTGCGCCGTCCATGCTGCGCGACCTCGAGGAGCATCTTCTGCGCGCGTTCACCATGCTCGGTCCGCGCTGCATGCTCTGCATTCTTCAGGACATCGAAGTCGTTCGGCACGGCAGTGAGATCGCTGAACTCCGACCCGTCCCGTGGGGAAGCGGGCAGATGCCCCATTCGCTCGTTGAGGGTCTTCTGAACGAGCATGTCCCACCGCACATACCCCTCTGCATTCCTCTGGATCCGCTGCCGACCTGATACGAACGGCCCGTTCCTCCGCTAGACTGTGCGCAAGGCGCTCAGCAACAGGAGAAAGGCGCCGGAGGTACTTGTGTGACGGCATTCGCCAGCGGACTCGACTCGAAAGTTCTCGTCCTCAACAAGGTGTACACGGCTCTCCGCGTCGTCAGCGGTCGGCGCGCCTTCACGCTTCTCGCCAATCAGGTCGCTGAAATCATCGCCATCGAAGATGGCAACTATGTCTCCTACGACCTGCACAGTTGGGCGGAAGCATCGGAGTACCAGCGTGCGCACGAGTCTGAGGAGCATGACTGGGTCGCCACGACACGGTTTGTGATCGCCGTACCAAAGGTCATACGGCTGCTTGGCTATGACCGCATCCCGCGCGAGCAGATCAAGTTGAACCGCCGCAACATCTACGCGCGCGATGGCAACCAGTGCCAATACTGCGGCAAGCACTACTCCACGCGCGAACTCACGCTCGATCATGTGGTGCCGCGCGTGCAAGGTGGCGACAACTCCTGGTCGAATCTGGTGTGCTCGTGCGTGAAGTGCAACGCGCGCAAGGGTGGCCGCACACCCCTGCAGGCGCGGATGCACCTCATCCGTCCAGCGGTTCGCCCCAAGCGCAACCCCGCGATCGCGGTGCGGCTTGGCAGCCCGAAGTACCAAAGTTGGAGGGCTTTCCTCGACGAGGCCTACTGGACCATCGAACTCGAGTGAACGGCGGTCGCGCGCCGCCCTCCCACCCGCTTCGGGCTCCTCGCTTCAGGCGCTCATCGCCACATTCAGGCCAACGACCAGCGCATTGTTGATGCCATGCGCCACCATGCATGACAACAGACTGCCGCGCATCTCTCGTGCGAGGCAGAACGCCACCGCGAGCGCCCCGAGGACCGGGATGAAGACCACTCCCTGCGGATGAATCGCTGCGAAGATGAGGCTTGATGCGAGCGCCGACAGGCCGAAGGCGATCCAGCGCCCCCACCGCAGCGACAGTTCGCGCAGATGCATGAACAGTACGCCGCGGAACACGATCTCTTCCACGATCGGGGCGAGCAGGGCAGCGATGATGAACAACATCACCCGCTCCTCCATCCCACCCTCAAACAGTTCTTTCTGGATGGGATGGGATGCCTGCTCGAGTTTCGCCGGCATCAGCAGTGCAAGCAAGAAGGCAAGCACACCGCCCACCACCAGCATCGGAATCGCAGTCGCATACGCCACAAATCCATAGCCAACTTCACGAAGCCAGCCCGCTCCAGCATGCAATCCCATCTCTCGGCGCGCGACGCTCCACGGAACCCCTGCAAAGACGGGCACCAAGCACGCGCTCAGTGGCAGCAGCATGATCAGCATCTGCAGCACCAGCGCGGGCGTTCCAGAGAGTCGCCCTGTGGCACCGAGGATCACCGCACCGACGATCGACAGAAGCGTGGTGCCCACGAGCCAGGCGGCGAAGGTCCATGGCAGTGCCGCACCACTCATCGTCCGCGCTGGCAGCGGTTGGGCAAGACTGCGCGTGAGAGCCCTGAACGCGACCACACCCAACCAGATCACACCGCCGAGCCCCGCAACCAGCACGACACAACCGAACATGCCAAGCGCAACACCGAGCACCAGCGCGCCCTTTGCCAGCCCTGCCTCGAAGGCATCACTCCGACTCCATGTCGACAACAGCAGCTGTCCGTACCAGCCAAGCGATGCGCGAATCGTCTCCGCATCCTCGGCTGACACATCCGCGGTCGCAGTACCCGCGTCCGCGCTTGGCGTTGCTGCAGCGCGCGTGGCAAGCAGCGCGATCACACGCTCGGAAGCCTCAGCAACCGCCAACTCGCTCGCGGTTGAACCATCCTGATTCTCACGCAGTCGCGCCACAAGAGCATGCGCCTGCTCGACCGCGCGCGAAAGGTCGCCGCCCTCTTCCGCAGGCTGCGGCGAAGTCGCGCCCACACGGGCCAACAGGATCGCCGCACAGAGGTTTGATGCCGTGCCCGCGGACTCGCGGCTCAGCGGCTCGATCTGCTGTCCCACGAGCGCCCCCGCGCTGCCCCCAAACTGCTGCATGAAAATGACGAAGCGCCCAACCATCTCATCGCGAGCCGAAACACGCACCGTGCTTGAACTCTCGGGAGCGGTCGGCTCCTCCTCCCCGAGCGCATGAAGCGCCATGAACCCCACCACGCAGCATGCGATAACCACCCAAGCGACTGCGTTGGACTGCGCTCGGGAGATCACTCGCCAAGAGTACTTGCCTGCCAACGCCTTGACACTTCCCCGCGGATCGGTACGATCTTCCTTCCCCATTTGGCGCGCATTCGCGCTCCCAATCGGGTTCAAAGGAACGCCTGTCATGCCTCGCCAGACCACATTCCGTAAAGCCGGTCAGACCGCATCCCCATGGCGCATCGTGGACGCCGAGGGCAAGGTGCTTGGTCGCCTCGCGACCGAGGTGGCAACCGCGCTGATGGGCAAGCACCGCCCCGACTACACGCCGAATGTGCTCTGCGGCGATTCGGTCATCATTACCAATGCGGCGAAGATCGTGCTGACGGGCCGCAAGGCGGAGCAGAAGACGCTGCGCAAGTGGAGCGGATACCCGGGCGGACTTCGCGTACGCAACTACGAGACGCTCTTGCGCGACGATCCAACCACGCTCGTCACCGAAGCGGTCATCCGCATGCTTCCCCGTGGGCGGCTTGGTCGTCGCATCACCCGAAACCTCCGTGTGTTCGCGGGCGCCGAGCATGAGCATCAGGCGCAGCAGCCCACCGTTCTCAAGACCACGCTCAAGAGCAAGGCCTGATCCCTATGTCGAAGCTGAACATCGGTTCCGTCCCCGCCGCAACAGGTGCCGCACCCGCATCGGGTCCAGTCGGGACCACTCGCCTCTCGCTCAAGCGGACCGCTGACGCGAAGGGCTGGTACTGGGGAACGGGTCGCCGAAAGACAGCGACCGCCCGCGTGCGCGTTCGCCCCGGCGCGGGAAAGTTCCTGGTGAACGAGCGCCCGATGGAGGAGTTCTTCGTCGAGGATCGCGATCAGCGCGCGCTGCTTGGACTGATTGACAAGTGCTCCCTGAAGGGCAAAATGGATGTGGCTGTCACCGTCGCGGGTGGCGGATTCACAGGGCAGGCTGGCGCCGTTGCCATGGGGCTCGCCCGCTCACTCTTCGCGTATGACCAGACCCTCGAACCCGTGCTTCGTTCCGGTTCCTACCTGACGCGTGATTCGCGCAAGGTGGAACGCAAGAAGTACGGTCAGGCTGGCGCGCGTCGTCGCTTCCAGTTCTCGAAGCGCTGATTCAACTCACTGCACCAGCGTGCGATCTGCTCGGGCTTCACACGCCTGCGCTCCGCGATCTCACACATCGTCCGCGGCATCGTTCCATCCCAGCCCGCGCGCTCGAGCCAGCACTCGCAGCAGCGCTGCGCGCGTTCGTCGTTGGTCGCGGTGCGGCGAAGCAGCGCGGCGGCGACCTGTGATGTCGATGCACCGATCTCCGCCCACACCAGTGCGTGATCAATCGGTTCGCGCAGCGGAACGTCCCCCCGGTGAACCGCGTCCGCGCGCAGCGGTTCCATGTCCACCGCAGCGAGACGGCGTTCCATCGCCAGCGCCACCGCGGCGCCGACTCGCACGCGACCATCCGCGATCTTCTGCAGATCCGTCTGCAGCACCACGGACTCCAATGACTTGGCGCTCAACACCAGCACTTCCGCGGCGACCGCATCGTCCGCCAACCGCACGCCAAGCGAAGGCTTGAGGCGCTTCGCCAAATCAGGAATCGATTCCGCCAGCAGCGTGCGCAGCAGCAATCGCGCCCAGCGCAAGTCCGTTTCGATGCGGTCAAGCGAGAGAGCGGATGGACGCCGCGAATCAAGTCGACGAACACCCTCCCCTGCGCGCCACAGGAGAAAACGCACCGCGATCATCCGCGCAGACTCCTGAGCCGCGGTCTGTCGCTGCGCATCCGCAGCCCGTGCTTCACGCAACATGCTGCGCCAGTGCGACATCTGCCGCAGGTGCGCGGCGGGCAACAAGCCGAGCTGAACACTCGGTCCGCCCAGGATCACGGCGGCCGCATCGTCGCGGCGAAACGTGGGCGGAATCGCGGACCGCGGCGGCAACCACTCGGGCGCGAGGCGCGCGAGCAGCGCTGCGCGTTCACCAAGCAGCAGCCGATCCGCCGCAAGCCTGCTGCAGCCGAGATCGCGCGCCAGCCACGCTGCACCCACGCCAAGCCGAGCCGCAGCGAGAACGCGCCGCGTGTTCCGACCGCGCTGCTGGCGCTTCGGCTGCCGCACCACAGAGTCACGCGCATCCTTCTTCGCACGGCGCACCATTGCGCGTGGCGCATGCGCTCCGCCAAGCACGCCGGCGCGAAATGCCTCCCAGTCTGCATGCCGAAACGCGATCTCCGTCGTTGACGAAAGGGCTTTGCTTCGGCGCATCCAACACGCGGGCAGTCCGAGTCTTCGCCAGCGGTGGACCGTTCGCACACTCGCGCCAGTCTCCCGTGCAAACTGCCGGAGGTTCATCGCGGCGCCGTTCAACTCCGGCGCCCGCGCGCTCAGGCGCAGTGCGAGTTCACAGAGATCCCGCCGCAGCGCCATGCCAACCACCTGCAGCCCACGCTCTTCACCTTCCACCTGAAAGCCCGTGATGCGCTGCACCACAATCCGCCACTCCACCAACGCACCGGGCGCCAACTGTGGAAGCAGTGTCCGCACTGCGGTGATCTGCCGCCGCGCGGTCTCCGCGGGAACGAACGCAAGCTGCGCCGCAAGGCTCGCCGCACACGAGAGGGAGAATGAACCGCGCCGGCCCATGCCAGCAGACTAGATGGCGTTACGCGCTCATCGCACCATGCGAGAGGCGCTCGGTGATCGGCTCTGCCGTGGGGCGCTCGACCGCACTGCCTCCCACATGCACGCGCGGGATGCGCGGACTGATGCGGCACAACAAGTCGTACGAATGCGTCCCCGATGCCTCGGCGACAGCGGGCAGGAAGTTCGCTGCGGAAGGATCGCTGCCATACACCTCCACGCGCATACCGATGAACCCACTGCCGTATGCGAGCACCGCAGGGACTTCGGTCAGATCGATGACGATCTGATCCATATTCACCGCTCCCACGATCGGAACCGAGCGCACGATCGGACCCGCGGGCGTTTCCGCGAGCACGCGAACGCTCCGCGTCCGTCCATCGGGCGACATCGGATAGCCATCGAAGTAGCCGACGGGAACAAGTCCAAGACGCGTCCGCCGCGGCGCCGTCCACCGCGATCCATATCCCACCCCAACGCCCGCATCGATCTCCTTCGTCAGAACGACTTGCGATTCCCAGCGGACGATCGGCTCCAGCGGTATCGGACATCCATCGCTCGCCCGTGACTGCGCGAGCCCCGTCCACGCCAGTCCCACGCGAACCATGCCGTGATGAAGCCGTGCATCCGAGAGCACCGCGTGCGAATTGGACGCGTGCACCAGCGTGTCGGCAACGAGTTCGGCCGCGTGATCGCGCAGAAACTTCTCCAGCTGTGCGTCTTGCTGCAGCGAGAGCGCACTGTCGCCTGCGCTGTCCGTGAAGTGGGTGAACACTCCCGCGAGCCGCAGGTGTCGAGCGTCCGAAATGCACGCGAGCGCGCGAGCCGCATCCTCGGCGGCGGCACCGCCGCGCGACATGCCCGTATCGAGTTCCAAATGAACAGGAATCGTGACACCACCGAGGCGTTCCGCCAGATCCGCCACTTCACGCGCATGGCAAGCACCGTGAACCGTGAGAGCCAGACGTCCCGCGAGCAGCATGCGGTGCGCCTCACTGCCCACTTCCAGATCCCGCTCGGGCATCAGCACCAGTTGTGGCAGCGTCACACCAGCCAGCGCGATGGCCTCCGCCTGCGATACGGAGTACACGGCCAACATGCCCGCTCCGCTCTCTTCGAGCTGCCGCGCAATGCGTGCCGCACCGAGACCGTATGCATCCGCCTTCACGACCGCGCACAAGCAACAGCCTGGGCCGATCGCACGGCGCAGTGCACGCGTGTTGCGGTCGAGCGCCGCGAGATCAATGAAGAGTGAACTGCTGGCTCGCATCCGTGCGCTCCGTCCGTTTGTATCGACCGCCTGATTCGGCTACCATGAGGGATCGTGAATGAGGACATGAAGGAGCCCAGTCGGGGCGCTGGGCGTTCCCAAGACATCTTTGCGCAGGACCGCACCTTCAGCTCGCTTGGGCTGTCGGCGGACATCTGCCAGGCGCTCACGGACCGCGGCTTCGAATACCCCACCCACATCCAGGCCCAGCTGATCCCCGTGGTGCTCTCCGGCCGAGACTGCCTCGGGCAAGCCAAGACGGGCACGGGAAAGACGGCGGCGTTCGGGCTGCCTGCGCTGCAGATCATCCCCAAGCACGCGCCGCTCGCGGTGCTGGTGCTCGTTCCCACGCGAGAATTGGCGATCCAAGTCGCCAAGGAGATCCATGATTTCGCGCGGCACAGCGGCCATCATGTCGCGGCGATCTACGGCGGGCAGGCGATCAGCAGCCAAGCGCAGAAGTTGCAGCGGAAACCAGCCATCATCGTGGGAACGCCCGGCCGGGTCATGGACATGCATCAGCGCGGACTGTTGCCCTACGACGGCGTCCGCTACGCGGTGCTCGATGAGGTCGACCGCATGCTCGACATCGGTTTCCGCGACGACATCCGCCGCATCCTCGGCTCGATGAAGCAGCATCCGCAGACCGTGTTCGTCTCTGCGACGATCTCACCAGAGATTGAACGGCTCGCGCGGCAGTATCTCCGCGATCCGGAGAAGATCATGACGGTCGCCGCGAGCCTCACCGTCTCGCAGATTCGCCAGTCCTATTTCGCCGTTGAGCGGTGGGACAAGCGGCGCCTCCTGCTGCACCTGCTGCGCAAGGAAGATCCCGCGCTCACACTGGTGTTCTGCCGCATGAAGCGCACGGTCGACGATGTCACCGCCTTCCTTGCCAAGAACGGCATCGATGCGCAGCAGATGCACGGCGACATGTACCAGACCAAGCGCGACAAGGTGATGACGAAGCTTCGTGAGGGGCAACTGTCGGTGCTTGTGGCGAGCGATCTCGCCTCGCGCGGGCTCGATGTGGATGACATCTCCCACGTCGTGAACTACGACCTGCCCGAGGACCCTGAGATCTATGTGCACCGCATCGGCCGCACGGCGCGCGCCGGTCGAAACGGCGTGGCGTGGTCGTTCGTCTGCCCCGATCAGGGCGAACTGCTGACCGCGATCGAGAGCCTCGCCAATATCGAGATTCCCGTGGCGAGTTACGACGACTTCGAGGCGGGCCCCGTGCCCAGCGACATCCGTGCGCAGCGCGAACTGGACTCGCAGCGCAAGCAAGCATCGATGGAGACCAAGTCGCGTGATCCGCTTGCCAACCAGCCCGATGCCTCGAACGCTGCGGCGTTCCCTGGCGGACTGGTGCCGACGCAGCCGCCGCCGCGACGACTGGGCGGGCGCCTGTCGACGCGGCGCCGCTAGCCCATGGTCCAGCCCAGTCAGACGTTGAACATCACCAGCGAGGTCGCCGATGCGATCGCGCAGGGGCGCCCTGTGGTTGCACTCGAGTCGACGGTGGTGACCCATGGGCTGCCGCGCGAGGCGCGGGAGATGTCGGCGACCTTCCACGAGACAGTTCCCGAGTGGCAGCGTGGCGTTCCCGCCCATCTGGCGGCGGCGCGCGCGATGGAAAGTGTCGTGCGCGCGTCTGGCGCCGTGCCCGCAACCATCGCGGTCATCGACGGCAGCATCTGCGTCGGGCTTTCTGCGGAAGGGCTTGAACGGCTCGCGAGCGAACCAGAGCCGAAGAAGTTGTCGGTGCGCGATCTCGGCGTGTCGGTCGCCAAGCGGCAGACGGGCGGCACAACGGTCGCAGCGACAACAGTCATCGCGAGTCGTGCGGGAATCCGCGCGTTCGCGACGGGCGGCATCGGTGGCGTGCACCGCGGGTGGAACTTCTCGATGGACATGTCGGCGGACCTGTTCGCGCTGGCGCGTTCGCCCGTTGTGGTGGTGTGCGGTGGCGCGAAGATCCTGCTCGATCTGCCCGCAACGCTTGAAATGCTCGAAACCCTCGGCATTCCGACGATCGGATTCCAAACCGAGTTCCTGCCCCGATTCACCGTGGCGCCTGATCGCTCGCTGCGGCTGCAGCACAAGGCGGAGAGTGCTGCGGAAGTGGCGCGCATCGCCCATGCGCACTGGCAGGTGCAGCCGACGTCTGGCATGCTTGTCATGCAGCCGTGTCCCGAGGCGTTCGCCGTGGATGCGGAGTCAACGGAGCGGCATCTTGCGCGTGCGCTCAAGCAAGCCAGCGCGGAGAGTGTGCGCGGCGCTGCATTGACACCATTCCTGCTTGCGCGGCTCGCAGACTGCGAGGATGGACCGAAGATGGTCGAGGCGAACCTCGCGCTGCTGAAGTCCAACGCAAGACTTGCCGCACAGATCGCGGCAAGCCTCTAAACCATGCCAATCGATTCCGATTCGCCTTGACACGCCGCCCAACGCCTGCCATACTTGGCGTGTCGCGCGGAAGGGCGTGTTTTGCCCCGCCGACGAATGCATGACGACCGTTCGAGGGATCCTCGAGATGGCCCCAGGGCCCGAGGGTCGAATCAGACAATTCCAGGACGGCTTGATCTCAGGTCCCGACGATCCAATCGTCGAGCCCAACTTGGCAAGCCGACTCTCCCTGCGCACATGCTCCAGTGTGGTCGCGGAGGTGAGCGAGGTTGAAGTCCGCACACGCCGCGGACGCCGCCGCCGAAACCAAGTGGAACGCATCGTGGAAGTCGAGGGACTCGACCCAGAAGTCTTCGCCAAGCGCACGCCGTTTTCCGAACTCACGGCGCTCGATCCGGCTCCGCGGATGACACTCGAGTACCCGGGCTGCCCGCCCGCGTGCCGACTGATCGACCTCTTCTGCCCCATCGGGTTCGGGACGCGCGGGCTGATCGTTGCGCCGCCGAAGGCGGGCAAGACCATCCTGCTGCAGAATCTCGCCTACGGCATCAAGCGAAATCACCCGCAGGTGGAACTCGTGGCTCTGCTCATCGACGAGCGCCCCGAGGAAGTCACCGACTTCAAGCGGAATGTGCCCGCTCAGGTGCTCGCCTCAAGCAACGATCAGGACACGGAACGGCACACCGCGCTCGGCATCCTCGCCATCGAACGCGCGCGCCGCATGGTCGAAGCGGGGCGCGATGTCGTCGTGCTGCTTGACTCGCTCACACGACTCGGGCGGGCGTTCAACAACTCGCGCCGCTACGGATCGAGCGGACGCACGATGTCGGGCGGTCTTGACTCGAAGGCGCTCGAAGTGCCGAAACAACTTTTCGGCGCGGCGCGGCGCGCCGAGCAAGGTGGATCGCTGACCATCATCGCCAGCTGCCTCGTCGATACTGGCAGTCGCGCGGATCAGATCATCTTCGAGGAGTTCAAGGGCACTGGCAACATGGAACTGATCCTCGATCGGACGATCGCGGAGAGGCGCCTGTTCCCCGCCATCAATCTTGCTGCGAGCGGAACGCGCAAAGAGCATCTGCTGATGAGTGAACGCGAACTGAAGACGGTGACGGCGCTTCGGCGTCGGCTGATGACCATGCCGCCACCCGTTCAAATCGAGCAGTTGCTTGCTGCGCTGAAGCGAAGCCCGACCAACGAGGCTCTCGTCGGGACTTGAACGCGGCCAGAAACATCGCGTCCGCAGATTCACCACACGTTCCCCGCGGGGACTTCCCCATCGGCTACCCTTCCCCGTCATGCAAAGTGCGTCCATCAAGACCGGGTTCTTCGTCCTCAGCGGAGTCGTGCTGTTTTTCTTCGTCTGGGTCATCATCGCCAAGCTGGATCTCTTCAAATCCAGCAGCCAGTACACGGTCCGATTCAGCGTGACGGACGGGATCAGTGGGCTGGCGAAGGGAGCGGACGTGCAAGTGGGCGGGCTCTCGCGCGGCAAGGTCACGTCCATCATCCCCAAGCTCGGCGAGAACGGCGAACTACTCGAAATCCATGTCATCATCAACCTCGACAAGGACCTTCGGGTGTATGAGGATGCATCGGTGCTGCGCATCATGACGCTGCTCGGCTCCACCGCGACGCTCAACTTCACTTCGCTTGGCGGCGAGAAGCCGCTGATCGAACCGGGGAGCAACTACCTGATCACTGCGATGCCCAGCAGCGGCGTACTCGCCGCGATTCTTGGTGCCTACAACGCGACAAAGGCGGACGAACTCATTCAGGATCTTGTCGACTTTGGTGCTCTCCTTGCGCGTCTCCCGAAGGACTACGACTCGAAGGTGGTGCCGATACTTGACAACGCGGGCACCATTGCCGCGGATCTGCGGACGGACTACAGCGAGTGGCGCGGAAAGATCGGCGGCGCGCTCACCTCGGCACAGGGCGCCATGGGGAAGCTGGACACATCCATGGGCGATGTGCAGGGACTGCTGCAGCGCAATGCACCGAAGATCGACACCACGATCGTGAATCTTGATTCAGCGAGCGCCACGGCCAATGATGCGCTGAAGCACATCCAAGCCGAGACCGTTCCTCTCGTGGACAGTGCCCTCCGGAAGGCGGAGTCGGCGGTCGATGCATTCGGGAAGTCGATCGACATTGTGCATGACCTTCTGCTGCAGCGCTCCCCGGACATCTCCGAGATGCTGTCCAACCTGCGCACCACCGCCGGGCAGTTGAAACTCGCGTCGATGGAGATTCGGCGAAGCCCATGGAAGATCCTCTATCAGCCCAACAGCGATCAGGTGGCTCACGAGAACCTCTACGACGCCGCACGCAGCTTCGTGCTCGCTGCAGGCGATCTTCGTGCGGCGGGCGAGTCGCTCCGGCTTGTCGTGGAACGCGACCCGGGGCGCTACGAGACCGATGCGAAGTTCCGCGAGTCTGTGCAACTGATGGTCACGGATGCGCTCGCCAAGTATGAGCAGGCGCAGCAGCAACTCAACAGCGTGCTCATGGCGCCTGCGCCAGCGGGCGAGTCCAAGGCGAGGTGATCTGTGGTGCGTCCGTGGACACGGGTGCAGGAGGTGCGGCTTGGCGTCGTTGTCATCGCGGCGGTCGGCGTACTGTTCGCCCTGATCACCCAAACGCCAAAGTTGATCGGACCGAAGTTGGTGATTGTGAGGGCACGCTTCCCCCTGTCGAGCGGTCTGCAAGGGATCGCGAGTGGTTCACCAATCGAGATGGCGGGGCTTGTCATTGGACGTGTGCAGGGCATCACCATCGAGACCACGCAGAGCGCCACCAATGCAGCGGCGAAGGACTTTCTACTGACCGCTGCCATCCACGCCAAGACCTTCATCCCACGAACAACCAGAGTTCGCGTGCGCACGGATCCGCTTGGCGGTCGCGCGACTCTTCTGCTGGAACTACCGGTGAAGTCGGGTGACATGCAGTTTGGTCCGCACGAGTCGGACAAAGACCTCGAACTGGCTCCTATGCACGGATTGATGGCATCGTTCTTTGGCGAGACTCGTGCGAAACAGTTGGAAGTGGCTATCGCACAGGTCAAGGCACTTGATCTGGGCACGATGAAGGATGACTTCACGAGTCGTTGGAGTCCCATCACCTCAGCCACGCAAGGCGTCTGGAAGGATGCACGCAGCGACTGGGAAGCGTGGTCAACCCAGGGCAACGCTGTGCTTGACGGATGGGATGCCGCACGGGCGCGCTGGAGCGAGATCGAGGGCATCTTCGCCAAGGGAAGTCCCCTCGACTTGGAGCGGATCGAACCGGCCATCGAACGTATCCGTGCGCAGCTCAACAGCAGTGGCACACAGCTCACCGCGCTTCGAAAGAAGTGGAATGAGGAGGTGGAGCCCCCACTTTCAGACTTGATCGCGCGCGTCAAGCGCGAGTTCGCAATCATCGAAGCCAATGCCGCCGTGGTGGTGGCTCTGTGGAAGGACAGCAAGAGCATGGCGGGCAATTCGAACGCCGACCTGCAGATGACGGGCGAACAACTCGACCGGGCGACCCGCGAGATCACATTGATGCCCTGGACACTGCTCGGCGGCGCATTCGCGGACAAGAGCGAACGCGCGCGTTTCCTGAAGGCGGCACACGAAGTGGTGCGTTCCACGGGCGAACTCTCCCTCTCCGTCAGTTTCGCGCAGGAGCTCCTCCAGCAGGATCCTGGGCTCGCTGAGCGGTACCCCGAACTTGTCACATTGATGCAGCGTTGGATGGAAGCTGCAACGGCGAAGCAGAAGTCCGCTGGCCAGGAACTGCTGAACGAGCTGCTCGGCAGACCGGAGGAGTGAGTGGCAACGCTGCTGAAGCAGCGCATCGATGATCGTGCCGATCCACGAATCGCCGCCTTCCGCGATGTCCGTGATGCGGACCTTCGTGGGCGCGACGGGCTCTTCTGCGTCGAGAGCCCGCGCATCGTGCATCGCTTCCTGCACGCACTGACCGCTGCGGCGCAGGGCGTTCCCTGTGCGCCGCGCGTTCACATCGACTCCCTCCTGCTGTCGCCTGACACAGATGCCTCACTGGGTTCCCTGCTGAAGGCACTTCCGCCCGCATGCGCTGCTCGCGATCCTCTGACCATCTTTCTGGCCGAGGAGCACCTGCTCAGCGAACTCGCCGGCTACCGCATGCATCAGGGAGCGCTCGCGCTTGGCGTTCGCCCCGCGGATACGAAGGTCACCACCCTGCTCCAATCGCTGCCTGCGGATTCGGATCTCATCGCCACATGTGGCGTCGTGCACACCGACAACATTGGTGGACTCTTCCGCAGTGCGGGCTCATTCGGCGGCGTTGGCATCCTGCTTGGCGACGGCTCATCCGACCCGCTGCACCGAAAGGCGATCCGCGTCTCCTCGGGGCGTGTCTTCAGCGTGCCCTGGGCTGAAACCGCCGCACTTGAATCGGACCTTCAATCGCTGCAGAACATGGGATTCGCGCTGATTGCGGCCGAAGACACGACGTGCGCCGTGCCGATCGACGAGGCGCTGCGGCTCCCAAAGATCCAGTCTGCTGCGCGCCGCATCGTCGTGCTCGGCGCGGAAGGCAGCGGCGTTCCAGCAGCCGTGCAGTCGCTGTGCCATGTCACTGCGTGCATTCCGATGCGTGACAGCAGCGGACTGCTGCACGATGGGGATCGGCCGAGCCTCAACGTCGCGACCGCGTCAGCCGTCTTCCTGCATGGACTGTGCGGCGCCCGCCGCCATGCCGGCACCCGTCTGCGTGGGCGCGGGTGAGTCGCGAAAACGCTCGATCCGCGCACCGAGAGAACGCAGCGTCTCCTCCATCCGCTTGTAGCCACGGTCGAGGTGGTACACGCGGTTGATGACCGTTTCGCCCTCCGCGGCAAGTCCTGCAAGCACCAGACTTGCGGACGCGCGCAGATCGCTCGCCATCACTTCGGCACCATTGAGCCGATTGCCGCCGGTGATCACCACCGTCGGTCCGTGCCGCAGCAACTGCGCACCCATGCGGGAGAGTTCGGGCACATGCAGGAACCGTTCGGGATAGATCTTCTCGGTGATCACTGAATTGCCCACCGCGAAGCACAGCAGCGCCATGAACTGCGCCTGCAGGTCCGTCGGGAATCCAGGATGCGGCTGGGTTGTGATGACGGTCGGCCGAAGCTGCCGCTCGCTCGTCACACGCACCGTGCAGCGGCGGTCATCCGCGTCAGGCTCGATCTTGTGAACGTGCACGCCGATGAGCGAAAGTCGATCGACCACTGCAAGCAGCGCGTCGTAGGGGAAATCGTCGATGATGATCTCGCCGTTGGTGATCGCCGAGGCGATCGCGTAGGTCCCTGCCACGATGCGGTCAGGCATGACCGAGTGCTTCGTACCACCAAGTTCATCGACGCCATCGATGATGATGCGCGGGCCACCTGCCCCGCGAATCTTCGCGCCCATGGCGTTCAGAAGATCCGCCAAATCCACGATCTCCGGCTCGCATGCGGCACTCTCGATGACCGTTCGTCCCTTCGCCAGTGTCGCAGCGCTCATCACATTCGCCGTCCCAAGCACGGTCGATCCATAGGGACCGCCGAGGAAAACCGTCGCACCCTGGAGTCGATCGCAGGACGCGTGGATGTAGCCGCCTCGCATCTCGATGCGTGCGCCGAGTTTCTCCATTCCGCGCAGGTGCAGGTCGACGGGGCGATCGCCAAAGGCGCAGCCACCCGGCATGGAAATCACCGCGCGCTTTCGGCGCGCAAGCATCGGACCAAGCACACAGATCGATGCACGCATGGTGCGAACGAGTTCGTAGGGCGCCTCGATGGCGTTGGGATCCTTGGTCTGCAAGGAGATGGATGAGTCGCTGAGGCGGACATCGACGCCAAGCTTCACCAGCAGCTTCTGCAGACTGACGATGTCCGCCAGACTGGCGATGTTGTCCAGCAGCACTTCGCCGTCGGTCAGTAGCGAGGCGGCCATGAGCGGCAGCGCCGCGTTCTTCGCACCCTCGACTCGGAGCCTGCCTGAAAGTCGATACCCGCCTTGGATTCGGAACTTGTCCATGCGATCCTCCTTGACCGCTGCGTGCGATGTCCTGCACCTCTGCCGTGGCGCACGACATGCCACAGCGAAGGACCACGGGCACAGACGCACCGTGGTGTACCGCAGAGTGTCGGCTGTCCAGCCACGCGCAGCGCACATTTTCCGCACACGATCCACCTTCCACTGTGCGCGTGCGCCCGCGCTCCCTACGATGATGGCATGACGGTGCATCTCAACGACCCAGCCCTCCCCGATGCGCGCATGCATCTGGTGGCTCCCGGCAGCCCCGTGATCGGACGAATCGTGTCGAGCGAGTCGTGCATACGCGGCAAGTCCGCGAGTTTCGTGCGGCACATCTCCATCGATGTGTCTGGCACACCACTCGAAGGCCAGTGCCTTGCCGGACAATCCTTTGGCGTTTGTGTTCCTGGCACGGACAGCAAGGGACGCCCGCACAAGGTGCGCCTGTACTCACTGGCAAACCCCAGTTACGGTGAAGATGGGCATGGTCGGGTGATCTCCACAACATGCAAGCGGTCGATCACGGAGCGCGCCGATGAACACGATGCCGCGCGGGGCGACGGGCACTTGCTGATTCTTGGGACATGCAGCAACTGGCTTTCGGACCTCGGCGTTGGCGCTGAGGTTCCTGTGTCCGGACCGAATGGAAAACGCTTCCTGCTTCCCGTCGACCCCGCTGCGCACGACTATCTGTTTTTCGCCACGGGAACGGGCATCGCCCCCTTCCGCGGCATGCTGCATGAACTGCTTGTGGGTCCGCCCGCAGGAACGCCCGCGCGTGAGCAGTGGGCGGGTCCCTGTCAGAGCCGCATTCATCTGGTGATGGGCGTGCCGTACCGCACCGACCTTCTGTATGACCGTTGGCTGTGCGAACTTGCGCAGCGTCACCCCAACTTCTCCTATCACCCTGTGATCAGCCGTGAGCCGCTGCCCCAACCAGGGCTCGGTCCTCATGTGCATCACTTCCTCGACACTCGCATCGATGCACTCCGCCCGCTTCTTGATTCAAGCCGCTGCCTGATCTACGCCTGCGGTCTTGCCGGAATGCAGGTGGGCATCTTCCGCACGCTCGCCATGTCCGGTCTCGGCAGCGGGTATCTCGCCCTGCACGATGAGATCGCGGCGATCGACCCCGCCGAGTGGACGGAGGGGCAGATCAAGAGGCGTGTGCGTCCGACCCATCGCTGCATGCTTGAGGTCTATTGACCTGCCACGCGGAGCGGGTTGGGCTCTTGCGGACGTCTTTTTTGCAGTTTCGGATGACAAAGGACATTGACGGGCTACACTCACTTTGGTGTCCGACGAGCAGGACAACTTCCCGAGCGCCGAGCAGCGTGTTGAACGCGCTCGCGGTCTGTTTCAGGCGGGGAAGTTGGATGAGGCGGCGCAGGAACTGCGGCGCGCCATCGCCGCGGAACCCGAGCGGGGTGACTGGCACCACAACCTCGCTGTCACGCTCGATGCCCTCGGTCGACACGCCGATGCGCTGGCGTCGTACGAACGGGCGCTCGAACTGGTGCCCAACCATGTCGCTTCGCTCGTCGGTGCTGCGCAGGGTTCGATCCGTGCGGGACACTTTGAACGTGCGCTGAAGTTCTGCGAGCGAGCGACTCGCATCGACCGCAACATCGAACCCGCGTATGCGCTTCGCATCCATGCGCTTGGGATGCTTGGGCGCATCGAGGACGCGGAGTCCGTGTACTACATCGCGCAGCACACGCTGAAGGAAATGCCCGTGTGCCTCGCGGAGATGGCGAATGTGCTGGCACGTGCGGGCAGACTCGAACGCGCGATCTGGTGCTACCGGGAGGCGATCGCGCAGGCTCCGCGCCTCCCCGCAGTGAAGGCGCGCCTCGGTGCGGCGCTGCTTCGGAGCGGTCAGGCGGAGAGCTCGCTTCAAGTGCTGATGCAGGCGCTTCGAGAGCAGCCAGGCGACACGGCGGCACTGCTCACGCTCGGTCGCGCACTCGAGTCCCTCGGGCGGCTGAATGAGGCGGAGGAAAAGTACCGCCGCATTCTCGAACTTGAGCCCGCCAACCACGGCGCGCATGTGGCGATCGGCGACATCGCGCTCCGTGGCGGCAAGCTCGAAGACGCTCGCGCGACCTACACCCTCGTGCTGTCGCTTGGCTCGCAGGATCAGTCGATCCGTCTTCGGCTGATCGAAGTGCTTGCGAAGCTTGGTCGACGCGAGGAAGCCGCGCGCCGATTGCGCGAACTATTCGGCAAGGGCTCTGTGCCTGCGGATTCCTTCGTGCTTCAGGATGCGGTGATTGCACTCGGCGCAGCGGGCACCGCGATCGAGTGCGGCGAACCGCGCACGGCAACGATCATCCTGCGTGCGGCGGCGCGCGCGTTCCCTCGGCATCTGCAGATCCGGCAGCGGCTTGTTCGAGCCCTGTTTGAGTCGGGCGAGCCGCGTGGCGCGCGGCGCGCGGCCCGCCACGCATTGCGCCTCGACCGCACCGATGCGGTCACGCTGCACAACATTGCGCTTGATGCGCTGCGGCGTGGGCAACTTCGTCTCGCACGGGCTGCCCTGCTGCGTGGGTTGCGTGCACATCCGCTCGATCATGGACTCCGACGCCTGCGCACCAAATGGATGTTGCAGTCCGTGGCCGCATTGCTTCGGCGAACGGGCGAAGAACCTCGCACTGCCATTGGGCAGTGGAGGGCAGGTGTTCAAGCGATGCGGTGGCTCTGGACGAACGTCAGTTCGCGGCGTTCGTGAAGGGCAGCAGCGCCATGAAGCGCGCGCGCTTGATGGCCTGCGCCAGCTGCGACTGATCGCCGGCCGACATGTTCATGCGCTTTCGCGAAAGCATCTTGCCGTTCTGCGTCATGGCTCGGCGGAGTTCCTCCACCTGCTTGTAGTCGATGAAGGAGCGACCCTTCGCATCCTTTTGGCGACGAATGACTGGAACGGGAGGTGCTTGGAACTGGCTCATGCTGGAATCCTTGCGATGCGAAGCGCGAAGGCGCCTCGGCGTCTGGCGTCACCCTGAAGGCAGGTCTCGCGCGTCGAGTGACGGACGCTCGGACCTTCGCCATGGACCCGACGGGTGTCGGGGCCCACGGAACGACCGTGGGCGGCGAACCGAAAAGGATACCGCGCCCGACGCTTCGATGCCATCCCATTCACGCGGCGTCCGATATCGCGGCACACTACGGCGGGCACGATGCGATGGCGCCACGCATCCACTGCCCTGCAGCGCGGAGCCGATCCGCCCGTGCGCGCAGGGTGAATCCGCGCTTGGCGAGCGCGTCCACGAGCGTCTCTGTTGCGACATTCCCCGCAGATCCGGGCGCAAATGGGCAGCCGCCGAGTCCACCTGCGCTCGCGTCAAAGGACCGAACGCCGATCTGCGCCGCGCGAACCGCGCACTCGGTGGCGCGTCCGGATGTGTCGTGCAAGTGCAGCGTGGTCGCGTCCGCCGACACCACGCCCGCGAGCCCTTCGTAGAGCGCTTCAATGGCGGCGCCGTCCGCAGCCCCAATCGTGTCGCCGAGATCGATCTCGTCGACACCCAATTCCAACAACCGCGATGCGACGCTTGCGACCTTGTCAGGATGCACAGGACCGTCATACGGGCATCGCACCACACAACTGATGTACCCGCGCACCAAGCGACGCGCCTCGCGCGCACGACGAACGACGGGCTGAACGCGCAGCAACACCTCCGCGATCGTTCCCGCCGTGTTCCGCTGGCTGAATCCCTCGGTCGCCGAGACGAAGACGGAGATCTTGTCTGCCTTCGCCGCGAGCGCCGCATCGAGTCCGCGTTCGTTGGGCACAAGTGCCGAGTACACGATGCCAGGGGCGCGGCGAATGCGGGCGAACACTTCGCTCGCATCCGCCAACTGCGGAATCCACTTTGCAGGCACAAAGGACGAGACCTCGATCTCGTCCACGCCGCAGTCACTCAGCATGTCGATGAATGCGACCTTCGCATCGGTCGAAACCAGCGCCTTCTCATGCTGCAGACCGTCGCGCGGTCCAACTTCGGTGATACGCACGCCGTTCACGAGCGTCGCTCCTCGCGTGCCGCACGGCGGAACAGCCAGACCGCGAAGATGCTGACGGCGATCGTCAGCACGGCTGCCGCGGCCAACAGCATCACATCAGGCGTGATCGCCCACTCATCGGGAACGGCAGGCGGTGCGCTGCCGCCATCCGACTGCACTGCGGCGATCGGCATCACGCTGCGCTTCCTTCCCCCACTGCGGGCAAAGATCGCAGCGACGCCTGAACCGTTGCATGCACCAACTGCCCACCACAAAGCGCACGAAGTTTCGTGTCGGGCGCCGTATGTGCCTGCCGAATGGTCGCGAACCCGATCACCGCAGAGCCGAGCATGGGGCTCACAGTGCTGCTCGTGATGACACCGACCTCATCGCCCGCACCCCCATCTCCACTCGCGACGAAGAGTTGCGATCCCTCCACGGGGAATGCTCCCTCATCCATTCGGAGCGCACACACAACCTGCTTTGGTTTGCCAAGGCTCTGCATGCGCGCGACCACTTCCTGCCCGAGATAGCAGCCCTTGGTCATGGACACACGAGATTCGATCAGTCCTGTCTCGTGCGGAAGCGCAGCGGTGCCAAAGTCGATCTCGAACATCGGTTCGCCCGCCTCAATGCGGGCGATGTTCATTGCGAGCCACCCGCACACGCGCGCGCGCGGCACGCCGCCTGCGGCGACATCATGGAGGCTCGTCCACGCATCCCACACGCGCGGCGCGTCCGACGCGGCAAGTGACAACTCGATGCCAACCGTGCCAAGCGTGTCGCACCGCGTCAGCACCACAGGAACGCCAGCGACTTTCGTCTCTGCACATGCGCCATCGCGCACAAGTCCATCGAGCGCAGCCGAGTCGACCGCGCAGTCCGCGAGCAGCGCGAGTGCCCGCGGGCCATGCACCGCGATTCGGTACAACGACTGGCTGGCATCGATGATCTGCACGTCCTCGCTGAAGAGGAACGCGCCGAGTGAGGCGACGGTCGACGCGGCGACGGCCCTCGGAAGATCGATGATGATGCGGTCGGAGACTGCCGAGAGCAGCATGTCCGCTTCAATTCGACCCTTTCGGTTGAGCCAGAACGAACGAACGCTCCGCCCTGGCTGAAGTGCACGAAGATCCTGCGTAATCATGCGCTGCAGAAAATCGATGCGATCTGCACCGCGCACTTCAATCGTTCCCCGCTGCGGCAAGTCAAAGATCGCCGCGCCTCGGCGGATCGCCGCGTACTCGGTCTCCACGCTGTCGCACACCGCGAGCACTTCGGCTGCAGTGCCCCACGCGATCCAACCGGCACTCGAACGTCGTGTCGCTGCGCCTTCTCCACGGGCTGCGGTCACTGCGGCACTGCGGCGCCCCGTCTCCCGAGCAGCGACCGCATCATGCCGGCTGCGCAGCGGAGACTCGGCGAGAAAGGGCTGCGCGTTCACGGGGAAATCATAGACTCGTGACATGAAGATCGACCTGCTCAAGCGGCTGTGCGAGACACCTGGCGTTCCTGGACATGAGAAGCGCGTCCGCGCACTCGTGCAGCGCGAGATCCGCGGGCTCTTCGACACGACGAAGGTGGATGCGATGGGTTCGCTCATCTGCACGCGTCGTCCAACGCGCCGCAAGCGCGGGACAACACCGCAGCGTGTGCTTGTGGCAGCACACATGGACGAGATCGGCTTTTACGTTCGGCATATCGATGACCAGGGCAACATTTGGCTGAACCCGGCGGGCGGCTTCGATCCGCGCAACCTCTTCTCGCGGCGCGTTCTCCTTGTGACCGAACGCGGCGACTTCCGCGGCGTGCTGAACCCGGGTGGGAAACCGATCCACATTTCGAGCGATGCGGACCGCAGCAAAGTCCCCGGAACCGAGGAGTTCTTCATCGACCTCGGCATCGATGCCACGGAAGTGCGCAAGAGTGTGCAGGTCGGCGATTGGGTGGTGATGGATGAACCGTTCCTCGAGACACCGAAGAAAGTGGTGTCCAAGGCACTTGACAATCGCATGGCCGTGTTCGTTGCGATCGAGGCGATCCGCAAGGTCGCACGCAACCGCAGTGGGCACACCTGCGAAATCGTCGTCGCGTTCACGACGCAGGAGGAAGTTGGACTGCGCGGCGCCCAGGTTGCCGCCAACACGGTGGGCGCGCAGGTGGGGATCGGTCTCGATGTGAACCTCGCGTGCGACACACCAGGGGTGCCGGACAACCAGCGTGTGACCAAGCAGGGACTTGGTGTTGCGCTCATGGTGCAGGACTCGTCGATGATCTCCGACTCGGACCTTGTCAACCAGTGCTCAGCGCTGGCGCGTCGACATCGCATTCCTCACCAGCGCGCCGTGCTTCCGCGCGGCGGGCAGGATGCGGGTGCGATCCAGCGCGCGGGCAGTGGTGCGCGTTGCATCGCGCTCGGGCCTGGCACTCGGTACATCCACACGGTCACGGAGATGATCGACAAGGGCGATCTTGAGGCGACGATCGATCTGCTCGCTGTGCTGCTTGGCGAACTCTGAACGCACATCTCACTCGCGTGGCGGCGAGCAGAGCGGTCCCCAGTCGTCCACATATCCGTGGTCAATGATCACTTGCAAGAGTGCAGGCAGCAGTTGCTGCAGCAGCCACGCGGAGCGGTCCACCGCAATCCGATTCTGCGCGCCGCCATAGGTCGCTGCGCCAAGCGCCAACTGCTGTGCGGTGAGTCCGCTGCGCCAGAGCGCTCCGGCGAGGAACGACGTGTGATCGATTGGCACGGTGTTCTCTGCGCCGGCTGCCCCTGCCATGCCGACAGCGGCTGCGAGGTAGGGGTCCGTCCACATCGGGGCAGCACGATCGCGCAGGTCTGGCAAGAGCGCACGAAGCAGTCCATCGCGGTCCCACTCGATCGCCTGCCGAGCGAAGGAATCCGTCGCCTCACGGATTGGCAGCGGCGCATGCAACACGGCGCTCCAGCGCGCAAACAGAGAGCCTGCGGCTGCCCACCATTCCAACAGTTGGGTGTCGCGCGCGTCTGGCCCACGCGACTCCGCAGCCGCCATCCACGACAGCGCACGGTGCACACGGATGCGAATGTCCTCGTACAGGTGCGCCTGCGCGTAGAAGTCGCGGCGCTGCTTCCAAAGCGCGCGGATCGCCTCGGCGCCCATCGGTGCGAGCGCAGTCGGCAGCGGAACCTCCTCCCGCTTCGGAGCAGGCGCACTCATTGAATGGCCACCTCAATCTCGTGTTCAAGTCGTTCGCGGAGCGGATACCGCCACCGAACAATCCACCACCCACCCGCCGCAGCAACGCATCCCGCACCGATGTTGACCGCACCAAGTGCGGCAGCGTGCAGCAGATTTTCGCGGGCGATCTCCGCCATCTCGACGGCAAGACTACTCACGGTGGTCAGACCACCGCACAGCCCAAGCAGAATGAGGCGATCCAGATGCGCTCGCAGCGCAGGATGCGTCAGCGGCTCGCCGCGGTCAGCCTGCGCAATCAGCGCACGCGCAGCGATTGCAGCAAGTGCACTCCCCACGACATTGCAGATCGTCGTAGCGCTCCACGCCGGGAACGCCGCGTGTTCGACAGCGAGGACAACCGCTCCTCGCGCCGCACACCCCACGGAACCGCCCGCAATGATGACCAGCGCATCGACCACCGCCATGCGCCGCCACGTGCCGCGACCCGCGATGATGGGTGCTGTTGCCGTTGCTGCAGCACCAGCCCCAGCCGCTGCAACAGGTGCGGCAGCGATCGTCGTCAGTCCGAGCAATGCTGCCGCTCCGCGCCGACGCGCGATCCAAAGCGTCACGATGTCGAGCGCCATGGCACTGAAGGATGTGAAGCCGCCGAACAGACCGACAAGCAGCAGCGCTTGCCACCACTCGGCAACCTGCGCTGCTGCTATCGCACCCGCAGCTGCGCTCCCAAGCAGATTGATGAGTGCGATCCCCTGCCACTTCGGAATCCCCGCCGCTGCACACGCGTCACGCACCAGCACACGGAGCAGGCATCCGATGCTCCCGCCGACTGCCGCCAGTCCGATGACGCTCGCAACATCCATGCGCGCGCAGTATGGCAGGTTTCACTGCCGACCATCAGGTCGAGAAGTACTTCGCCTGCGGGTGATGAACGATGATCGCGCTCGTGGACTGCTCGGGATCGATCTGGAAATTCTCCGTCAGCACGCAGCCGATTCGTTCCGGTCGCAGGAGTCGGAAGAGCTTTTCCTGATCCGCCATGTCGGGACACGCCGGGTAGCCAAACGAGTAACGGCTGCCGCGATAACGCTGCTGGAACAGTCGCGCAACTTGCGGGTCATCCTCGTGTGCAAAGCCAAGTTCCGCCCGTACGCGCTTGTGCCACATCTCCGCGAGCGCCTCGGCGCACTCAACACCCATCCCATGCAGATACAGGTACTCCGTGTACTGGTTCCGCTCGAAGAGCGACCGCGCCCGATGGCTCGCTTCCGATCCCATCGTCACACACGAGAGACCCAGCACGTCCTTCTGTCCCGATGACACGGGACGGAAGAAGTCGCTGATGCAAATCTTGCGCCCCGACTTCTGCCGTGGGAATGTGAACCGCTCGACTTCACGGTCCCGCTCCTCCGGGTCATAGACGATGAGATCGTTGCCCTCGCTGTTGCAGGGGAAGTATCCCCACACTACCCCCGGTCGGAGAATCTTCTCTCGGCGGCACTCCTCGCGCAGCCGACCGAGAATCGGCTCGACATCTTCCGCAATGTGGCGTTCGTAGGCTCGGTCATCCATGTCGCCGCGGCGGAACCCCCATTGCCCGCGGAAGAGCGCCGTCTTGTTGATGTAGGGATAGATCAGATCGAGATCAATTCCCTCGGCGAGCCGCGAGCCGAAGAACGGCGGATCGGGAATCAAATGATCCTGCCGCAGTGCCGCGTCGCCTTCACCGCCGCTGCCCGTTGTGTCAGGGAACGCAGCAGCACCATCACCCGCAGACCGTTCGCCCTCCGCGGTCGCAGCCGCTCGGAGCGCCGTCGCCTTCGCGCGCGCCTCGACGCTCGCACGCTTGGCGATTCGCCCGTCGATCTCCTGCTCGATCGCCGCCAGCGTTCCGCCCGCCATCGCCTCGCACACGGCAAGTCCTTCGAACGCGTCGCGCCCGTAGTACAGCGACCCACGATAGACCTTGCGCAGATGTCCCTCCGCGTAGTGCCGCGTGAGCGCAGCACCGCCGAGCAGCACGGGCACCTCGATCTCCATGCGGTTCATCTCGCGAAGGTTCTCCTCCATCACCGTCACGCTCTTCACCAGGAGTCCGCTCATACCGATGGCGTCTGCACCTGTGGCGCGCCATGCATCCACGATCTGCGTAAGGCTCTGCTTGATGCCGATGTTGTGCACCTTGAATCCGTTGTTCGAGAGGATGATGTCAACCAAATTCTTCCCGATGTCGTGTACATCTCCTGCGACTGTTGCCAGCACGATCGAACCCTTTGGCTTCGCATCGGCGCCCACTCGCTCCATGTGCGGCTGCAGGTGCGCGACCGCCTTCTTCATCACGGAAGCGCTCTGCAGCACGAACGGCAGCTGCATGCGCCCTGCGCCGAAGAGTTCGCCGACCGTTTTCATGCCGACGAGCAGATGATCGTTGATGATGGCAAGCGGCGAGTGCACCTGCAGCGCATCGTCGAGCGTTCCTTCGAGGTTTCGGTCGCTGCCATCGATGATGTGACGCTGCAGACGCTCCTCGAGCGAAAGAGTCTCCGTGGCGACCACCTGCGTGGTGGCGGCGCCATCGGGAAAGAGCGAAATGAAGTGCAAGAGCGGATCGAAACCCTCCGGCTGCCCTTCGGGGCGACGATCGCCGCGGCGGTCAAAGATGAGCCACTGCGCCGCCTGCCATTGCTCGGGGTCAATCCGCGACTGAGGCATGATTCGCGAGATGTGCACGATGGCGGCAGTCAATCCGCGCGCGCGCGCCTCGTGCAGGAACACGCTGTTGAGGACCGCCCGCGCCGCGGGCTTCAAACCGAAGGAGATGTTGGAGAGCCCAAGAATGATCGAGCAGCGCGGGAAGCGGTCGGCGATCAGACGGATGCCCTCGAGCGTCTCGAGTCCGAGTCGGCGATCGTCGTCGTTTCCCGTTGCGATCGTGAATGTCAGCGGATCCCACATCAGATCGCGCTCGTCCAGCCCCCACGTGCGGGTGAAAAGGTCGTGGATGCGCTCCGCGATCTGCAACTTGCGCTCAGCCGTCTTTGCCATGCCCGCTTGCGGATCCTCGTCGATTGTCAACGCCACACACGCGGCGCCGTAGCGCTTCAGCAGCGGGCAGATGCGATTCATTCGCTCCTCGCCATCCTCCAGGTTGATCGAGTTCACGATGCATCGCCCTGGTGCATGCTGAAGCCCAGCCTCAATGACATCCGCCTGCGTCGAGTCGATCATCAGCGGCGCATTCACCTGCCGCGCGAAGCGCGCGACCACCTCGCTCATGTCCCGAACGCCATCACGCCCCACAAAGTCGACGCAGACATCGAGCACCTGCGCACCATCCTGCAGTTCCTCTTTGCCCATGGCAACGAGGCCATCCCAGTCCTCCGCATCAAGCAGCGTCTTGAACTTGCGAGAGCCGTTCGCGTTTGTCCTCTCTGCAACGATAAGGAACGAGTTGTCCTGACGGAAGTCGACCTGCCCGTACAGGCTCGAACAGGCCGCGGGCGCATCGGCAGGCGCGCGCGCGGGGCGCTGCGTTCCCCACGGCACCAATTCACGCAGCGCAGCAATGTGCGCGGGGGTCGTGCCACAGCAGCCACCGACGATCCCTGCACCAAGTTCCTCGGTGAATCGCCGAACAGCGGTTGCAAAGTCCGCTGCCTGCAGGGGGTACTCGGTTCGTCCCTCCACCAGCACTGGCAGCCCTGCGTTGGGGATCACCGAAAACGGCCGATTCCACTGCTTGCTCAGTGCCGCCAAATGCGGCGTCATCTCCACGGGTCCCGTTGCGCAGTTGAGGCCGAGCGACGCAATCGGCAGCGGCGCGAGCGCATTCATGACCGCCTGAATGTCCGAACCGAGCAGCATGGTGCCCGTGGTCTCCATCGTGACCGAGACAAGCACCGGAATGTCGCGCTCGTTCTTGCCAGATGCTTGAAGTGCTTCGAGGCACGCGGTGACTGCGCACTTGATCTGCAACAAGTCCTGACAGGTCTCGATCATGAGGCAATCCACACCGCCTTCGATGAGCCCCAAGGCTTGCTCGCGGTACGAATCGAGCATCACGTCCCAGTTCGTCTGTCCGAGCGTGATGAGTTTCGTGCCAGGCCCCATCGACCCCGCAACAAAGCGTGGTCGCCCTGGCTCGGTGTAGCGCTCGCACGCGGCACGCGCGATCCGCGCCGCACGCACATTCAAGTCGCGCGTCCACGCCACCATCTCGGCATCGAACTCGGCACCCACGAGCTTGTTCGATCCGAAGGAGTCCGTTTCCACGACATCCGCCCCCGCCGCGAGGAACGACTCATGGATGCGCTGGATCAGGTCTGGTCTTGATCGGACAAGAATGTCCGTGCAGTTGTCGCGCCCGAGATAGTCGGCAGGCGTGCAGTCTGCGCACGAGTGGATGGAGGTGCCCATCGCGCCGTCGAAGACGAGCGTTCGCGCATCGAGATTCGCCAGAAATGTGCTTGGCACAGAAAGAGAATAGCACTGGCGTGTGATACGTTCAACCGTTCATCCGGATATACGGATGAATACGTGCCATTCTTGGGCGCAGAAACGCATCAGACTTACCCTACCCCCCCTCCCGACCACTGCGCAGCCCACGCCCGCCATGCGATCCACCGCGTCACACTCCATGTTTCCGATCACCGCGCTCCTGACCGCGCTCCTGATCGGATGCGCCTCGCAGCCGCAGACACCAACGCCAAACTCCGCGTCGCCGCAACTGACGCATCCGCCGACAGAGGAGTCAAGCGCACTCCTGCAGGCAGACACGTTTGATCAGGTCTGGACCATCATTCGCGATACGCATCCAGATCCATCGATCAATCAGGGGTCATGGAACGAGGCCCGCCTGACCTTCCGCGAGCGCGCCATAGCCGCAACGACACTGGAGTCATTTCGAGCCACGCTGCAAGACATGATGCAGACGCTCGGAGACAGTCACTTCGCAATCATTCCAAATGCAGTGGCTGGCAGCGCGTCTGCCGTCGGTGGTTGGTCAGGCATGACGGTGCAAGTGCTTGACGGTGTTCCGATCGTGACAAGGGTGCGGACTGGCAGCCCTGCCGCTGCGGCTGGCATCCGCCCCGGTTGGCGCGTTCTCCGCAGCGAAGGCGACTCGGTTGATGATCTGCTTGCGGAGATTCCACAGCCACGCACCGCGCTCGAGCGCAGTATGCGGGACCGCGCCGTCAACGGGTTTCTTGGCGGGCGCCCCGGCATGAGTCCGGAGATGGATTTCGTCGACACCGCGGGCATCTCCCACACGGTGCGCTTCACATTCGATGCTCCGCCGGGGGAACTGGTCACGCTCGGCAACCTTCCACCCATGCCCGCCTTGTGCAGTGCGAGAGTGTTGGAGCCCACGGAAGTCGCTGCACTGGGCGTCGATCCTGCCCAGGTCGGACGAGTCGGACTGCTGACCTTCACGATTTGGATGCCAGCACTCACACCGCAGATCGATGCGGCACTGTTTGGCTTCCGCGATGTCGATGCCCTTGTCATCGACCTGCGGGGGAATCCTGGAGGCATCGCCCTGATGGTCAGTGGCGTGGCAGGTCATTTGCTCGATGAACCCACCTCACTCGGTCAGATGCAGGGTCGGTCGATGCGCATGGACTTCAAGGCGAATCCGCGTCTGGTCGATGGCAGCGGCACGCGGGTTGGAACGATCCGCGCGCCCGTCGCCATCCTGATCGATGGCCTCTCGGGAAGCACCAGCGAGATGTTCGCAGGCGGACTCGTGGACATCGGACGCGCGGAGGTGTTCGGCCACTGCACGGCCGGCGCTGCGCTTCCAGCGACCACGCATCCGCTCAAGAACGGCGACATTCTCCTCCATGCGATTGCGGACTTTCGGACGCCAAGCGGCATTTCTATTGAGGGAAGCGGCATTTGCCAGCGCATCGGTCCCGCGCCAACCGCAAGCGACTACGCTGCACAGCCCGAAGCAGAGTTGCGCGACGCGCTCCGTTGGATCGCCGCAGAGCGCGCGCAAGCGAAGCCATCTGACTCGACATCATCCGTTCAGGAAACTCCCAAGTGAAACGCATCCTCATGATGAACACGACCATGCAACATCACCCATCGCTCGCTCACCAAAGACTCCTCCTCTCTCTGACCTGCGCTCTGCTCCTCGGATCGCCGCACGCGCTGGCACAAGACAAAGCGGCCGCTCCTTCGCCAGCTGCGAAACCACCAGCCGCGAGCGCACCGGCGCCGGCGCCGGCCAACGCGCCCGCAGCGGCGGACATCTTTGCAAAGGCGGTGACTGCCGCTGGCGGTGCCGACCTCATCCGCTCACAGAAGTCACAGACGCTCAAAGGCACCATCGAGATGCCAGGACAAGGACTGAAGGGCACCATCGTGACCCGCAGCAACGATCCAGACCAACTGCTGATCGAGACGGAGATCCCCGGCTTTGGCAAGATCCTGCAGGGAGTGCAAGGCACCGTCGGTTGGTCCGTCGACCCGCTGCGCGGACCAACCCTCATGGACAAGGACGAATTGGCTCGCACGATTCGCGATCTCGCCATCGACAAAACAATCGACCCATCCAAGGGATGCGATTCCGTGGTCGTGGATGGTGAAGCGACATTCGCAGGCACCAAGTGCTGGAAGGTCACGCTTCAGTGCAACGGCATCCGATCCACCCGCTACTACGCGCAGGACAAGGGTCACATGGTTGGCCAAGCCACGACGGTCAAGTCGGCTCTGGGCGAGTTTGAAGTCACCACGACCTTCAGCGACTTTGCCGCATTCGATGGACGGACCATTCCGAAGAAGACCAGCAACGCCATGATGGGACAAGAGCAAATCATGACGATCACGGAGGCGAGCTATGCGCCGATCGACGTATCCGTCTTCGCGCTTCCGCCGGAGATCAAGGCATTGACGCAGGGCGGTGCAGCCACGACCCCGGGCGCAGCGCCGAAGAGCACCCCGAAAGCCACCCCGAAGGACAAACCGCAGGGCGGCACTCCAACGAATCCATGACCGCTGCGCTTGAGATTCGTGGCGTTTGCAAGCGCTACGGCAACTTGGAGGCGGTGCGTCCGCTCGATCTCATGGCGGAGCGCGGCGCACTGATTGGACTGCTCGGCCCCAACGGCGCGGGCAAGAGCACATTGATCCGCATGGTCATGTCGCTGATTCGTCCTGATGCCGGCGAACTGCGCGTGCTTGGTGGCGACGCGCTCGACATGAAGGATCGCATCGGCTACCTGCCCGAGGAACGGGGCGTCTACCGCCGCATGCGGGTCGAAGACTTCCTCTTCTATATCGGGCGGCTCAAGGGACTGCCTTCGAGCGGACTGCGCGCGAGGATCGCGGGTTGGCTGGAGCGGATCGAACTTCCGGGCGTTGCGCACAAGCGCTGCCAAGAGCTGAGCAAGGGGATGCAGCAGAAGGTGCAATTCGTGGCTGCGCTGCTGCACGACCCAGAACTGATCGTGCTCGACGAACCATTTTCAGGGCTCGATCCTGTGAACGCACGCGTCCTCATTCAGACGGTGCAGGCGCTGCACCGCGAAGGACGAACGATCTTTCTCTCCACGCATCAGATGTCACAGGCTGAACAGATGTGCCAGCGCGTTGTGCTCATCAATCGTGGCGAGAAGATCCTCGATGCGCCCGTCCGCGAAGCACTCGCTCGCTTCTCTCCGCGCGCCATCGATCTCGAACCCGCCTCGGATCCCCAGAAGGCCTGCGCCGCGCTGAAGCAGTTGCCAAGCGTTGAAAGCGCCGAGTGGCGACCTGAAACATGCACCATCCATGTCGCGCTCGATGAGCGCGCGGATGCGGTCTCTTTACTGGCCGCGATCGCCGCGTGCGTTCCTGCACGCCGAATCGAAGTGGCACGCGTCTCACTGGATGATGTCTTCGTGCGCCTGGTGGAGGCCCATGGTGGACATTCGCGTGTGCCCGTGCGAGGTGCCGCATGACGGGCGAACACCGCACCACATCAGGTCGAATGGGGCGCATCCGTGCGATCGCCGCCCGTGAGTTCAAGCAAACGGTTCTCACCAAGAGTTTCATCTTTGGTGCACTCGTGCTGCCCGTCATCATGATCGGCATCGGCGCGCTGGTACCGCTGCTTGTCGGAGGCACCACGCCTCCCGTCGTCGGAACGCTGGTCGTTGCCGACAAGGATGGTTCGGTGGCGGAACAGATGCGATTGGCGTTCGATGCCATGCGTGCAACGGGCCAGGTGGCGATGTCTCCATCCGACACGATGCCGCCACCGATACCGATGGGCGGTCTTGGCGGCGTGCCGATGCCAGACGACCCGCCCGTCGATATCACCGTGATGCGCATCGCGCTCGATGCGGATCTCCAGCGCGAACAGACACGCGTGCAATCGGGAGAGATCCTTGGACTCGTGGAGATTCCCGCTGCACTGCTGCAGTCTGCGCCGCCTGCGGGTGTCGACATCAGCGTGCTCGTGCCAACGGCATCACCGGCGAAGACCACGGCGATGATCGGACGCGTCGCACGCGAAGCCACCGTCACTGCCCGCGTGGCGGCCGCAGGCGGCGATCTTGCGGCGGTGCGCGCGCTCCTCAGTCCACCGAGCGCAGCGACCGCACGCATGAGCAACGAGGGACAACGCTCAAGGGAACGCTTCGAGATTCGCATGATTCTCCCAGGGGCGTTCATGTTCCTCATGTGGATCGCGTCATTCACAAGCGCGAATCAACTGCTGACTTCCACCATCGAGGAGAAGTCGAGCAAGGTGATCGAAGTGCTGCTGTCCGCCACGAGTCCGCTCGAACTGCTCGCCGGAAAGATTCTGGGACAAAGTCTGGTGAGTTTGGTGATGCTCGGCATGTATGGCATCGCGGGGATGGTCGGACTCACGCTCCTCGCTGTGACAGACCTCGTGGATGTCCCGACCATCCTTCTCTTCGTCGTCTGGTTCCTGCTCGGCTACTTCATGTGCGCAGCAATGATGGCCGCAGTCGGAAGTGCCGTAAGCGACCTCCGCGAGGCTCAGACGCTGGTCTCGCCAGTCATGCTTCTCATGATGATGCCGATGATGCTGTGGCTTCCCATCTCGGAGAATCCGACGGGCATCCTCGCGACGGTCACCAGCTTCATCCCGCCGATCGGTCCCTTTGTGATGGTGCTGAGAACGATGGGCGCCGTGGAGGGAATCCCGGCGTGGCAGGTCGGCGCCGCGCTTCTTACGAATGCCATCGGGGCGATCGGACTCGTGTGGCTCGGGGCGCGCATCTTCCGCATCGGCATCCTGATGCAAGGCAAGCCGCCGACTCCCATCGAACTGCTGCGCTGGGCACGCGCGCG
>Ga0194131_10000957_pt1 | contig 50067 bp, 49 predicted proteins | sample TA2KigO120mmetaG_FD_148631 | JGI IMG/M metagenome (GOLD analysis project Ga0194131, IMG submission 148631) | Freshwater microbial communities from Lake Tanganyika, Tanzania - TA2015053 Kigoma Offshore 120m | ecosystem: Environmental > Aquatic > Freshwater > Lake | place: Tanzania: Lake...
AACTGCCTTCGCGCAGCACGCCGCGCTCGCGGAGTTTGAAAGCAGTCGCGGGAAGCGAAGTCATTCGGCGGATCGCGTCCTCCAACCGCAGGACTTTCAGCTCGCGAACGTAGCGCGAGAGGATGCGCGCGTTGTTTCCATAGCCGCGCGGATGCGGAACGCCCTCGTTAAATCGCCGGACGCCGCTATCGGAAGCAATCATCGTGTTTGGATGACTCAGAAACTTTCGAAGGTCGTCTTCGTTGATGCCGTGGAAGACGCCGGATGCGCCGCCGTTCTTGTGAATTTCCAGAATCAATTCGATCTGGTCCTCCAGCGAATCGGAGCCGCGCGCGGATTGGGCGGCTTCGACGACACTTTTTCCATTCAGGCTCGTGTCCTTCTTGTAATTGGCGATGACGGCATAGGCGTAGTTTTCGCGCTGGCTTTTCCTCAGACTGTCCTTCATCTGTTGCACGATCTTCGCCTTCTGAGCGGGATCATTGAGGCGTTCCGTGAACTTTTCGTTGCCGCCTTCGCGCGCCTCGGACGGCACGAGTTGGCTGAGACCCGTGCTGGATGCCGTGTAAGCGTATTGGTCCTGCGTGATGTCCAGTCCCTCCGCGCGCGCGCGCGCGATCGCGGCCAGCACTTTGTCTGCTTGTCCCCACGCGCTCGGACCGGAGAGCTTGATGTGAGAGACGTGGGCGCGGACGCCGGCCTCCCGGGCGATTTGGAAGAGCTCGTTGAGCGCGTCGAAAATCCGCGGCCCTTCGTCACGCATGTGGCTGGCGTAAATTCCGTCGTAACGCGCCACGACTTTGGCGAGTTCGACGAGTTCCTCCGTTTTGGCGAAGGTACCTGGCAGGTAAATCAAGCCGGTTGAAATCCCCAGCGCGCCTTCTGTCATCGCTTGCTCGACGGAGGTTTTCATTCTCGACAGCTCCTCGTCGTTGGGAGGACGCATGAAGGAACCGCCCATTGCCGCGGATCGAATTGTGCCGTGGCCGATTAGCGTTGCGACGTTCACGGAGGCGCCGGTCGATTCGATCTGACGCCACAACTCAGCGATGTCCCGCATGGACGAACCGCAATTGCCCAGCACCAGCGTGGTCACTCCCATGCGCGCGAAATTCTCGGCCAACGGCATTTCACGGATGTCCTCCGCATGCGTGTGAACGTCGATGAATCCGGGCGCCACGATCAAGCCTGTGGCGTTGATTTCCTTCTCCCCGGCGCCGAGATGTTTTCCCAGAGCCGCGATTCTCCCGTTCTTGATGCCGACATCCGCGAAGTAAGCCGGATTTCCCAGCCCGTCCACGATTCGACCGTGGCGGATAACTAAGTCGAAGGTTTCAGACCTGGCGCGCGAACTGAAGAAGAGGAAAACGCAGAGGCAAAGCGTACGGTGGCTGACTCGCATCGGACGTTTCTAACGGGTGTCGCGAAAAAAGGCGACACCGGACAAGAGATCAAAGAGATCAATCTTGCCTCATCGTACCGCGTGGCGGTTGGGCAAGCGCATGTAAATCGTACGAGCTGTCTGACAGAAGAATCAACAAGTCAAGAATCGACCCGTTCACAGCATGATTTGCTCAGTCATGCTCCTTGGCAGCTCACTTTCTTCTGCTCGCTCGTTCCCGAAGCCATTTCACATCCGGACTGTTCGCTATGAAGTATCGATCCTCGAAACGATTGCTCCGTGTCCCAAAAACCCACTCCCCCTTTGACGCAGTTGGCGTAGGTTTGTCCATCCGGAGAAAAAGCGCCGCTCTGCCATTGAGTGCCAAGCTGGATTTTTTTCACTTCCCGCCATGAGGCGGTTTCCCAAACGATGATCTCAGTGATGGCGTTGGCCGCCAGGAAGCGACCATCTGGCGAAAAGGACAGCGAACCCATGAACCGCTCGGTGGACCCGGAAAGTGTCGTGAGGAGTTCCTTCGAGGCCACATCCCAGATTTTGACGGTCAGATCGTGGCCGGCCGTGGCCAGGATTTTTCCATCCGCCGAGAATCGCCCACACGGTGCGTGTGACCGCGCCAGGTGAAGATTTCGTCGCCCTGGCAACGCTGCCACAGGTAGCGCCACTCAAACCCGCGCAGGTCGTCCTCGCCGGGCTTGGGGGAATGGTATTTTTTCAGCAAGCTCACCGCGCGGCCAAGGTGAGACTCGTCCAGGGCGACACTGGCCAGTTTCATGTCGGCGACATACAAGCTGAGGCGTAGCTCCCGCGCGTTCTGTTCAGCGCGCTGGAGGTTTTGATCGGCCCGCAACCTTTCGTCATATTCGGCTTTCCGGGCCTGGTCGATTTGAAACGCCGCGATGGGCGAGCCAATAGCGACGGCGAGGAGGAGGAGCGCCATGGCTGCACTGAGGCTTGCAACACGCGGATTGCGTCGGCACCAGCGCCAGGCGCGTTCAGTCTGGGTCACGCGACGCGCAAGAATTGGTTTGTCGGCGAGGAAACGGCCTAATTCCTCGGCCAGTTCTTGCGCGGTGGCGTAGCGTTTGGCCGGCTCCTTCTCCAGGCATTTGAGGCAGATCATTTCGAGGTCGATGGGCAAGGTGCGATTGAACAAATGAGGCAAGACCGGATCGCTCTCCAGCACCAGCCGCAACGTTTCTACTGCAGTCGGAGCTTGGAAAGGTGGGCGGCCCGTGAGCAACTCATAGAGCAGCGCGCCCAACCCATAAACGTCGCTCCAGGGACCGATCTGGGATTTGTGATTTCTGATTTCTGATTTCTGATTTTCGCTCGACGTCGGCACGTTGACTGAACGGTGGCTTTCAGTCTGGACTCCGCGCTCCGCGTGCCACACTCCGCATTGCTCCGGCGGCATATAGCACGGTGAACCCATCGGCGCGCCTGATTGCGTAAGCTGAGAGTCGTCATGCACCAGCCGCGCCAGGCCGAAATCCAGCACGCGCGGTTGTTATTCCGGCGTCAGGATCACGTTGGCGGGCTTGACATCCCGGTGCAGCACCCCTTGCTGATGCGCATAATGAATCGCCGACGCCACAGCCGCGGTGATCTCCGCCGCTTGCTTGGGCGAGAAGGGCCGCGTGCGCGCCAACTCGGCCAGGTTCGCCCCCGGCACATAGTCCATCGAGAAGTAATGCTGCCCATCCTGTTCGCCGATGTCGTGCACGCTGACGATGTTCGGATGTTGGAGCTTCGCCGCCGCGCGGGCTTCGCGTTGGAAGCGCTCCACATCCGTCGGCGTGGCCAACACGCCGGCGCGGATCAATTTCACCGCGACGATGGCATCAAGGCTCGTGTGGCGGGCTTTATAAACGATGCCCATGCCGCCGCGGGCGATCTCTTCCAGCAGTTCGTATTTGCCGAGTCGTCTCGGCGCGCTGGGCGGCAGGGCGGAATCTTCCGGGATAACGATGTGAAGCGTAGCTTTAGAGTCGGATTCGGTCGGAGTGACTAACGGAATCTCAGCGGCGGAGAGACCGCCGGCCACCAGACAGCTTGGGCAAAGGCCGGCAGGGGCGTCCGCGGGCACGGGTTGGCCGCATTGGGGGCAGGAAGCGATACTCTTGGTCATGATTTGCTTGAAGTGGGGGCTGAAGGGGATGCCGGAGGCAAGGTGTTCAGCGGCGAGAGGGTGACGCCTGTGTGCTCCTCCTCCGGCGCCTGAGAGCGTGCTGCCATCGACTGCGTGGGTGGCGCTGGGATGACGATCAGGTGCTGGCACTTGGGGCAGAGAATCTGTCGGCCGGCGTGGCGTTCATCGACCCGCAACCGCTGCGCGCAATGCGGACAGGCGAACTTGAAATCGCTCATGACATTCGGACCTTTCACACCGGTTCTATTGTGTTCAGGTCGAAAGGTTGCAAAGTTTTTGCCGTGTCGAGCAGCCCAGGAGCAATCGCGGTGAAGCGGCAGTTACGATGCGAGCACGCGGAACAGATGCCGCAATTCGTCCTGAACTTCATCGGGACCGGAAACCGTCTGCGCCACTTCCTCGCGCAAAAGTTCCCGATAGCGTTGGCGGAGTCGGTGGACCCACGATTTCACGGTTGATTCCGTCACGCCGAATCGAGGAGCAAGCGCGGCGTAGCCTTCACCGCTCGGTTCGCCCAGTAACGCGCCTTGGAGCGCCTCGAAGCGTTCGATCGTCCCGAGTTCCTCTTGCTCTGCCTGGAGCCGCGCAAGCACGCGATCCAGCAGCGTCAGCGCCCAGCGCCGCTCAAAGAGTTTGTCTGCGCGGGCGAGATCCGCCGGTTCCACTTTGTAGCGCCCTTCTGCCTCGAGCGCGTCGAGGGGAACGAGTTCGAGGCCCGCCCCTCGCTTGATCCGGTTGGACTTTTGCCATTCGTTGGCCAGGAAGTTTTGCATTCCGCAAAGCAGAAATGTGCGGAAGCGGCCTTTGGCCTGGTCCGCCCGGGTGATCCAGTCGCTCGCGAGCAGGCGATAAAAGAATTCTTGCGTGAGATCCCGCGCATCCTCTGGAGCGAAACCTCGCCGGCGCACAAAGGCATAAAGCGAATACCAATAAGCGCGGCAAAGTGCTTCGAGCGCTCCGCGAGATTGCGGCGAGATCTTGCGCCCGGCGGCTAACACCACACTCCAATGAGTCGTCCCGAAAACGGCGTCGCGGAGGTGAACATCGGAAGTTTCGGAGCGGCGCTGCACCGGGCCAGCATAAAACATATCTGCGTGGATATGCACGCCCAATGAACGATGGTGAAGAAGCGCGGAAGCGCGCCGCGCTCCGAGTGTTTGCTCTGAGGATTTCTTTCCTGTAGAAACGAAACCGCTAAAAGTTCAATCGTAATGCCTGTAATTTATGCCGACACACTGGGAAGGGATTTTTTGCGCGTTGTGGACCCCGACCGATGAAAACGGCGCGATCCTCGAAAAGACGCTGAAAACGAACCTTGAGTTCGTGACGAGCAAAGCCGTCCAGGGCTTGCTTGCGCTGGGAAGCACGGGCGAGTTTCTCCAACTGGAGGTGTCCGCTCGGAAAGATTTTCTGAAGAAAGTGCTGGCCTGGTCGGGCGGCTTGCCGGTCATCGCGAACATCAGCGACATCCGGCCCAGTGTGGTGGCCGAGTTGGGCCGAGTCGCCCGCGAGCACGGCGCGGCCGCGGTCGCGGTGTTGCCGCCATATTTCTTCCCGCTCGCCCAGGCTGATCTGGCAGAGTTTTTCGTCCGCGCCGGAGAAGCGGCGAAGCTTCCGCTGTTTCTCTATAATTTTCCCGAACGCACTGGGAATCGGATTGCGCTGGAGACGGTCGCGGCAGTTGCGGATCGAATCCAACTTGCGGGAGTGAAGCAAAGCGGCGCTGAATTCGCGTATCATCAACCGCTGGTTGAATTGGGGCGCCGCAGGAGTTTCGTCGTGTTCACAGGCTCTGATACTCGTCTTCCGGAGGCCATGGCGATGGGCGTGAACGGATGCGTCAGCGGGCTTGCCAACGCTGTCCCGGAAGTGATGTTGGAGGTTTTCGCGGGCGCCCGGCGCGGACCTGGTTCGACGCAAAGCCGAGCAGCCGAGCGAATGCGTCAGCTTGGCGAGCTGGTCGATCGGCTGGAATTTCCACTGAACGTCGCGGCCGTCATCGAGGCGCGAAATCTTTCTCCGGGCCATCCGAAGTCCGTGGTTTCAACAGAAACTGAGCAGCGGTACCAAAAACTGAAAAGCGAGGTGCGGCAACTTTTCCAGGAATGGAGGTTGATCTGATGGATCGGCGTTCAGTGTGGTTTCCGAGGCCCGGCCTTTTCGCGCAGAGCCACGACGATTCGTTGATGGGCGCCGGGAAATGCGAGGTCACGCAATTGACGCGCGGTGCACCAGCGTGTTCTTGGGACCCTCTCCTGAAGCCGGACATCTGTGGTCGCGGTGAATACTTCCAACTGAATGCGGTAACGAGTGATCGTGTGATTGACGACGCAGAGCGCTTGAACGTCGCGGGCGCGGAAGCCGAGACATCGGCGAGCTTGGCTTTGAACGCTCTCAGCACGACCGTTTGTTTCCAGGTTGGGAAATTCCCAAAGATCGGCGTTGACGCCGTCTGGCGGCCGCTGCCGGACCAGGAAACGCCCGCGATGACGAACTGCGAAAGCCACGAGCCGGCGCAGTGCAGTTTTGGGCCGGGACGACTTGACGGGGTATTGCTCAACTCGATCTTCCCTAAAAGCGCGGCAGAATTGTCGGCAAGGACATCGCTCGCATTTCGGCTGACGCGGAGCGCAGACCGTAGCGCCAAGCTCCATGAGCGCTTGATTCAGATCGGCGCAGCTTCGTTGCTGGGGTTTCGGGTTCTCAGCGGCGAAACTCACCAGGGCCTGAGCCAGAGACCAGAGCCGGCGTTGGGTCCGGGATTTCGCGGGATGGGTTGCGATGCCGAAAATGCGTGTCAGGACGCGAGTGACGTTGCCGTCGAGGATGGGGGCTGGTTGGTTGAAGGCAATGCTGCAAATTGCGCCCGCCGTGTAACGTCCGATGCCGGGGAGCGTGATGATCTCGCCGAAAGTTCTCGGAAAGTTTCCGGCGTGGTTTGAAACGATCAGGCAAGCGGCTCGCTGGAGATTCCGCGCTCGAGTGTAGTAACCGAGGCCCGCCCAACATCGCAGGACGTCGGAGACCTTGGCGCGGGCGAGCGCGCGGACGGTAGGGAATCGCCGCATCCACCATTCCCAGTACGGAATGACTGTTTTAACCTGAGTTTGTTGGAGCATGATTTCCGAGATCCAAATACCGTAAGGATCAGAGGTCCGACGCCATGGGAGGTCGCGAGCATTTTGCCGGTACCAACCAAGCAAAGGACGGACAAGGCATTGGGGCGCGGACATACGGCTTTCAGTTTCGGGCTGGCGAATGGAAGGTTGCGCCGCCCATACCTGTCAACCGCATTTACTGATCAGACCGTGGGATAGGATACACTTTGCCAGGAGGGATTTTGGCCAGCCGCGAGGAGCGCGCGAGGCGGTGGATCCTTGCGATCCACAACGAGCGAGCGACGAAGCGGCGGGCCAAAAGACCCCCGGCCCTGCGGGTTGCGCCGCATTTGGGATCTGGCTTTGTTGCGCCTCAGTCGAAGATCCACCAGGGATATTCTCCTTCGTCGCGCCTGAGCCCAAATGCGACGCAACAAAGTGTATTCTATCCCACGGTCTGATCAGTAAGCACGAAGGCGTCTTAACAATCCGAAAGAGAATTGGCGGATGCTTCTGCGCCTCTTAAGATCGCGTTGTGAAACCGCTCACGACTTACACCTGCAAACTGACCGACGCGCAATCGAAGGCTCTGCTGGCCTGGCTGCGCGCACAGGATTACGAGTTTCGGGACGTTCCGTATGCTGTATTCGCGGCCGCGAAAGAAGACGTGAACATCGTGGCCTACGAGAGTCGGAAACTCGTGGTCCAGGGAAAGGGAACACAGGACTTCGTCGAGTTCGTTCTTGAACCCCAGATCCTGCGCGAGGCACGGCTGGGTTACGAAGCGATTTTGAATCCCGATCTGCTGCTCCCGCGCATAGGCGTGGACGAAAGCGGGAAAGGCGATTTCTTCGGGCCGCTGTGTGTCGCGGGAGTTTACGTCAATGCGCAAGCCATCAAATCCTGGGAAGGATCGGGCATCAGGGACTCGAAAAAGATCTCCAGCGACAAAGCTATCGCGGACTTTGCGGATCTAATAAACCGGACGCCAGGGTGCATTACGCGAGTCGTTCCGATCGGAAACGAGGCGTACAATCGGCTCTTCAGAAGATTGCACAGCGTCAACACCATGCTGGCCTGGGGCCACGCGCGAGCGATCGAGAACCTGATGCTTCAGAAGCATCGGATGAATCCCCCGCCCGTTCGTGCGATTAGCGATCAGTTTGCGGCGAAGAAGGAGGTCGTGGCTGGGGCCCTGATGAGCTTGGGGCGCGAGATTGAGTTGATCCAACGCCATAAAGCGGAGGCCGACGTTGCGGTCGCCGCCGCCTCAATACTGGCCAGGCACGAGTTTTTGACTCGCCTGGCCGCCATGGGCAAGAAATGGGGCATGCATTTTCCGAAGGGAGCCTCTCAACTCGTGGAGTCGGCCGGAAAGGAGTTCGTTGCGAAACATGGGCCAGAAAGGCTTTCAGACGTGGCAAAGATGCACTTTCGGACCTCGGCTCGCGTGTTGGGAGTTGCGAACTCGAATTCAGAGAAGTCTGGGTAGCGTAGAGTGGTTAATCTGGGGCTATAATCGACTTGGCTAATGCGTCCGCCGAAACTAGGGCTAAGCTCCGACAATTGCGGAGGATGGAGAAACAGAGTAGTTTCGCGTGAAAATTATCTAAAAAACCATTGACACTCGAACGGGCGCTTCTATATTCCGTCGAAAATTAAAAACGCCGTCAGACAGTTAGAAAGCCATTAATCCCGGATGCTTTTCCTGAAGAGAAGTCGGGGTTAAGATAGGCTTTTTGTCCTTTTTCGGGGGTCAGGATGGAAAAGTTGACGTTGCCCATGTAGCTCAGCCGGCAGAGCGCGTCCTTGGTAAGGACGAGGTCATCAGTTCAATCCTGATCATGGGCTCCAGTCTCTGACTCGAGAGCAAAAAGAACGATAAACAATACCAGGAACTCGCAATGGCAAAAGAAGCATTTCAGAGAAACAAACCCCACGTAAACGTTGGGACCATCGGGCACATTGACCACGGGAAATCCACTTTGACGGCCGCTATCGTTCAAGTGCAGGCCCGCAAAAACATGGCCAAACTCATCTCCTACGCAGAAATTACCAAGGGCGGCACCGTGCGCGACGAAACAAAAACTGTCACAATCGCGGTCTCCCACACGGAGTATGAAAGCGACAAGCGGCATTATGCGCACGTCGATTGCCCCGGCCACGCCGACTACATCAAAAACATGATCACAGGCGCGGCGCAGATGGACGGAGCCATTCTGGTCGTGGACGCATCGGAGGGACCGATGCCACAAACCCGGGAGCACATCCTCCTGGCTCGTCAAGTGGGCGTGCCGGCTATCGTCGTATTCCTAAACAAGGTGGATTTGGTCGATGATCCGGAACTTCTCGATCTGGTGGATATGGAAGTTCGCGATTTGTTGACGAAATATGGTTTCCCTGGGGACAAGACGCCCGTGATTCGAGGGAGTTCAAAAGCGGCTTTGGCAGGAACGCCGGAAGGCAACAAAGCCATTCAGGAGTTGCTGGACGCAGTTGATTCTTTCATTCCGCTTCCTGTTCGTGAAGTGGACAAGCCATTCCTGATGTGCGTGGAAGACGTCTTCAATATTGAAGGTCGAGGAACCGTAGTCACCGGGAGAGTCGAACGCGGCACACTCAAACGGATGGAAGAAGTGGAAATCGTCGGGCTTCGAGAAACGCGCAAAACCGTCGCGACCGACATTGAAATGTTCCGCAAGTTACTGGACTCGGCCACGGCGGGCGACAACGTGGGTGTCTTACTTCGCGGTGTCAAGAAGGAGGAAGTCGAACGCGGCATGGTCCTGGCGAAACCGGCGAGCATCACGCCTCATACGCACTTTAAGGCCGAGGTATATGTGTTGTCGAAGGATGAAGGTGGTCGCCACACGCCATTCTTCTCAAACTACCGGCCCCAATTCTACTTCCGAACCACTGACGTAACCGGGACGGTTGCGCTCCCTCAAGGTGTTGAGATGGTGATGCCCGGGGATAACGTCTCGGTGGTCGTGAAGGTGATTGCACCGGTGGCGATGGAAAAGGGCCAGCGCTTTGCTATCCGCGAGGGTGGGCGGACCATTGGCGCGGGAAGAATTACCGAGGTCATCGAGTAACAAACTTAACCCAAGCAGAAAAACAATCAGGGTAAGATCATTCTCCCGAAAACCGTATGTATTTTAGGGCGGTAGCTCAATTGGTAGAGTAGCGGTCTCCAAAACCGTTGGTTGGGGGTTCGAGTCCCTCCCGCCCTGCCAATGAAAAAGCCGGAGGGGTGGCAGAGTGGTCTATCGCGACGGTCTTGAAAACCGTTAAGGTGTAACAGCCTTCGGGGGTTCGAATCCCTCCCCCTCCGCCAAGAAAAACCTGTGAAAGATTATATCGGATTACTGATTTGGGCGGTCATCATCGGAGGCGTTTTTGCCTTCGCGTGGCGCAAAGGGCTTTTGCTTCGGATGGCGAATTACGTCATGGAGACGCGAGAAGAATTGAGAAAATGCACTTGGCCAACATATGACGAACTCAAAGGGTCAACCATCGTTGTCCTTGTTGCGACCGCCATCCTTGGCGCCTTCACTATCGGAGCTGATGCGGTCATTTCTCAGGTGATCGGCCTGGTCATGAGGTAGTCGCTTCTGCCGCAAGCCTATGCAAACTCAGTGGTTCGTCATCCATACCTTGTCGGGACAGGAGCACAAGGTCAAAGAGAGCATCGAAAAGCGCGTCAAGACCGAGGAAATGGGTGACTACATCAAAGAAGTCCTGGTGGCCATGGAAAAGGTTGCCGAAGTTCGGAGTGGACGCAAAACCGTTACGACGCGCAAGCTTTATCCAGGCTACGTTTTCGTTGAAATGGTCTTGCTGGATGACAACAAGCGCGTAATCGAGAAACCCTGGTATTTCATTCGAGAAACTCAAGGGATCATCGGTTTCGTCGGCGGAGATCGCCCGACCCCCACGTCTCGAGAAGAGATCGAGTCGATAAAAGCCCAAATCTCTGACTCGGAGGATCGGGAACGCCCGAAAGTCACCTTTGAAGTGGGCGAGACGGTGAAGATTAATGACGGTCCGTTTTTGAACTTCAGCGGAGTTATAGAGGAAATTGAACCGGATCGTGGCAAACTGAAAGTGACCGTGAATATCTTCGGCCGGAATACCCCGGTCGAGTTGGAATACTGGCAAGTGGAGAAGGCGTAATTTATGGCAAAGAAGATCGTTGGACAAATCAAGTTGCAGATTCCTGCCGGCCAGGCCAATCCGGCGCCGCCTGTGGGGCCGGCGCTTGGCCAGCAAGGCGTGAACATTATGGCCTTCTGCAAGGAATTCAACGCTGCGACCAAAGAACAAGCCGGCCTGGTTATTCCGGTTGTGATCACGGTCTATCAGGACAAGTCTTTCACCTTTATCACCAAGTCGCCGCCGGCTTCGATCCTTTTGAAGAAAGCAGCCGGCATCGCTTCAGGCTCAAAGGAGCCCAACAAGGAAAAAGTGGGCAAAGTCACGAGGCAACAAGTGATGGAAATCGTGAAACTCAAGTTGAAGGACCTCAATGCTTCAAACGAAGAAGCCGCTTTCCGGATCATCGCTGGAACAGCACGGAGTATGGGAATTGAGGTTCAAGGATAACCCAAACGCGGGAGAGCTTGCCGCTCGCTTGCACCGCAATCTCAAAATGCCAAGCAAACGTTTCAAAAAAGCACTGGAATTAGTGGACTCAAACAAGACCTATCCACTCAAGTCGGCCGTGGAAGTTTTGGCCAAATTCCCCAAAGCCAAGTTCGACGAGACAGTCGAACTCGCTTTCCGGCTCGGGGTTGATCCCAAGCAATCAGACCAGATGGTCCGAGGCACAGTGCCGTTGCCCCACGGGACCGGAAAGAAAGTCAGAGTCTTGGTGTTTGCCAAGGCCGGGGCCGCCGCGGACGCCGCAAGGGCAGCCGGCGCTGATTTTGTGGGCTTTGAAGATCTCGTGAAGAAGTGCCAGGAAGGCTGGGCGGATTTCGACGTGGCTGTCGCCACACCGGACGCGATGGTCGAAGTCCGCAAGTTAGGCAAGGTGCTTGGACCACGAGGATTGATGCCGAACCCCAAGACCGGCACCGTGACTGAGGATACAGCCAAGGCCGTCAAGGAAGTGAAGGCGGGGCGGGTGGAGTTCAAAATCGACAAAGCGGGCAACGTCCATGTCCCCATCGGTAAACTTTCTTTCAAGGCGGATCAGATTCTGGAAAACGCAAGGTCGGTCATCGAAGCGGTTCAAAAAGCGCGGCCTGCCAGCGTCAAAGGGCAGTTCATCGCAAGTTGCACGTTGACGGCGACCATGAGTCCGCCGGTGCGTCTAGATTTGCGGGAACTGCAAGCTGCTGCTTGAACTAAAACTCTTTTCCCTCAAAAAACAATGCGCCAAGAAAAACACTTTATCAGCAAAGAGTATCTGGGACGTCTGAATGGGTCGCCCTTCTTCATTGTGGTGGATTATCAGGGGCTCCGGGTTGCTCACTTCACCGAGCTCCGTAAGCGGCTGGCCAAGGTGGGAGCGGAGGTCCACGTGGTCAAGAATTCACTTTTCCGAGTCGCGGCCAAAGAAGCGGGCTTGGTCGATTTGGGAGGAGTGTTGACCGGCCAGCTCGCGGTCATCACAGGCCAGCGCGACATTTCATCCACGGCCAAGACCGTCAAAACATTTCGTTCGGAGTTCGATAGGCCCAAACTAAAGTTCGGATATCTCAACAGCCAGCGTCTGGAGGCGGCGGATCTGGTGTCCCTGGCGGACCTTCCCTCCATCGAAGTGCTCCGCAGCCAGCTTCTGGGAGTGCTCCAGGCGCCTGCGGCGAAGCTCGTTCGATTGCTGAATACTCCTGCGACTCAGTTGACGCGGGTGCTGCAAGCGAAAGCCGAGAAGGGCTGAAGTATTTTCAATCCTGAACCCGAACCACTTTGGTGCCGGACATCCTCCCACTTCTCGCAACGGATTTGGTGAATTTCGTCGCCACAAATGTCAAGGCGACGGAACAAACAACACGAACAAAGTAAATCGTCGGCCCACGGGCTGTGGGCTCAAACCATCCGTAGCCTCGGATGACGACGAAACTGAAAGGTCACATATGGCAGACATAGCCGGAATAATTGAACAGTTAAGCAAGTTGACGGTCATTGAGACCGCTGAGTTAGTGAAACAGCTCGAAACCACCTGGGGTGTCAGCGCCGCCGCGCCGGTAGCGGTCGCAGCGGCTGGAGCCGCTGCAGGTGGAGCGGCTGCCGCGCCTGCTGCGGAAGCCAAAACCGCTTTCGATGTCATCCTGGCCAGCGTGCCGGGCGACAAGAAGATCGCGGTCATCAAAGCCGTTCGGGAGGTCAAAGCCGGACTGGGGCTGGCGGAAGCGAAGAAACTGGTGGAAGAAGCGCCGAAACCTGTCCTGGAGGGGGCCAACAAGGCCGATGCCGAGGCCGCCAAGAAGAAGCTTGAGGACGCAGGCGCGAAAGTTGAACTCAAGTAGAAATAGCTTATTGTGGGCGGTGGCCTTGTGCCACCGCCCACTCCTGATTGGTGCGAACGAGCCAAACTGATTCTTCGAAAGAAACGGCTCATCTTTGGGCCATGAAAAGGGATTTGCCGGCCAACCTTTCGCCTGGCGGCGGCAGGCGCCGGTATTGTGTTGTCGTCGGTAACAACTGTCTGGTCCAGACCAGAAGAAAGCATTAGAGGTCACCATGCCATCCAGAGCGTCTGAGCGAATCAATTTCGGTAAGATTAAGGAGATTATCGCTCCTCCCAATCTGATCGAAATCCAGATCAACTCCTACAACGAATTCCTCCAGGCCGAAGTTGCTCCATCCAAAAGGAAGAACGTCGGGTTGCAGGCCGTGTTCACCGAGGTCTTCCCGATTGAAAGCTACGACGGCAAGTGCGTGCTGGATTATCACAGCTACGAAATCGGCGATCCGAAACTGGACTGGCTGGAGTGCCTGCGCGAAGGAATTACGTACGGAGCGCCTCTTCACGTCACTTTCTTGTTGAAAGAGGAAAAGGGCACCAAAGAGGAAAAGGTGTTCATGGGCGAACTCCCGCTCATGACCCCGCAAGGAACGTTCGTGATCAACGGCGCCGAGCGTGTCATTGTCAGCCAACTGCACCGGTCGCCGGGCCTGGCGTTTGAGGCCACGCAGCATCCAAACGGCAAGACTTTGCATTCGTTCCGGATCATTCCCGACCGCGGCTCCTGGTACGAAGCGCAGTTTGACACGAGCGATTTGCTCTACGTCTATCTGGATCGAAAGAAGCGTCGGCGAAAATTCCTCACGACAACTTTCTTCCGAGCGTTGGGTTACAGCTCGAACGCGGACATCCTGAAGCTCTTTTACGACATCGAAGATCTGAGCCTGAAAGAAGCCGAAGGCCTGGATGACATCCAGAACAAGGTTCTCATTGAGGACGCGGTTGACGCGGAAAAGAATATCGTTGTCGCTCGAGCCTTCGAACCCATTTCCAAAGCGGTGCTCAAGCAGATCGCGGAGTTGGGGATCTCGAAAATCAAGGTAGTCGATACCTCAGTGGATGACGGCATCATCATCAAATGTCTCAAGAAAGATCCCACCAAGAATGAAGAGGAAGCTCTCAAGGATATTTATCGGAGACTGCGCCCGGGCGATCCGCCGACGGCAGCGAACGCGCGGGCTTTGATCAAGCGGCTCTTCTTTGATCCCAAGCGCTACGATCTCGGCCGAGTCGGGCGGTACAAGATCATGCAGAAGCTGGGCTTGAAGGCCCCGGAAGACACGCGCATCCTCACCAAAGAGGATTTGGTCGCTGCCACCAAGTATTTGCTTCGCCTGAAGAAGGGGGAGGGCACGCTGGATGATATCGATCACCTCGGCAGCCGCCGAATCCGGACGGTCGGCGAATTGCTCGCCAACCAGTGCCGCGTGGGTCTCGCCCGGACAGAACGGCTGGTCAAGGAGCGAATGACGTTGTTTGACCAGGGCATGGACACCATGACGCCGCAGAAGCTGATCAATCCCAAGGCGCTTTCTGCCGTGGTCCGCGATTTCTTTGGCCGCAGCCAGCTTTCCCAGTTCATGGATCAGATCAATCCGCTGGCGGAGTTGACGCATAAACGGCGGCTCTCAGCGTTGGGGCCTGGCGGACTTTCCCGGGACCGTGCGGGATTCGAAGTCCGTGACGTGCATCCCTCGCATTACGGACGGATTTGCCCGATTGAGACGCCGGAAGGCCCGAACATCGGTCTGATCGCGTCGCTGGCAACATTTGCCCGCGTCAACGAGTTTGGTTTCATCGAGACACCTTACCGCAAGGTCGAGAAGGGCCGGGTCACCAACCATGTCGATTACCTCACGGCAGATCGCGAAGAGCAATTCATCGTCGCTCAAGCCAACGCCGTCATCGACGATAAAGGCCGCTTCCAGACCGACAAGGTCATGTGCCGGTGCAAAGGCGATTTCATCGACGTCGATCCCAATCGCGTCGATTACATGGACGTTTCTCCCAAACAATTGGTGTCCGTCGCCGCGGGCCTGATTCCGTTCCTTGAGCACGACGACGCGAACCGCGCGTTGATGGGTTCCAACATGCAACGCCAGGCGGTGCCGCTGTTGGTTACCGAAGCGCCGCTGGTGGCCACGGGCCTGGAAGAGCGCGTCGCTCGCGATTCTCGGGCGGTCATCGTTTCTGACGAGGCGGGCAAGGTCGCCTCCGTGACCGCAAACCAGATTATCATCACCGCGGATGGGAAACTGCCTGAAGGCAAGAAGCGGATTAAGCACGACCCGGCCGAAGGCATCTACGTTTACAGCGTGCGCAAGTTCATGCGCTCAAACGCGGCGACCTGCATTAACCAGAAGGTGCTCGTGACGAAAGGCGATGCGGTCAAGAAAACCCAGGTGATCGCCGACGGGCCCTGCACGTTCGGCGGAGATCTCGCGCTCGGACGCAACGTGCTTTGCGCGTTCATGCCATGGAATGGCTACAATTTCGAGGACGCGATCCTGATCAGCGAACGGATCGTCAAGGACGATGTTTTCACTTCCATACACATCGATGAGTTTGAAGTCGGCGCTCGGGATACCAAACTGGGTCCGGAAGAAATCACACGAGACATCCCGAATCTCGGAGAAGAAGCCCTGAAGAATCTCGGCCCGGACGGCGTGATTCGGATTGGCGCGGAAGTGAAACCCGGAGACATCCTGGTCGGAAAGATCACGCCGAAGAGCGAGACCGAACTGGCGCCGGAAGAGCGATTACTGCGGGCTATTTTCGGTGAGAAGGCCGCAGACGTGAAGGACACGTCTCTGAAAGTTCCTTCTGGGACTTACGGCATCGTGATGGATGTCAAGGTTTCCTCCAAAAAAGACGTGGACCGAAGCAACCGGGTGACTCCCACGGAGGCCAAGAAACACGCGAAACAGGTTGACGAAGAGTTCAAGGCCAAGATGGATGAATTGCGCGAGCAACTGACGGAAGCGCTCAGCAATATCCTCCTGGGGGAAAAGATTCCGCTGGATGTCGTCAATTCGGAGACCGGCGAGATTATCATTCCGGCCAACCGCAAGATAACCAAGACGCTCTTGCGCAAGCTGGCCAGCGTGTATGATCGCATCGAGATCGACCCGTCGCCGATTCGCAACAAGATCAACGAGATCATCGGCAGCTTCAAAAAGCGATTCGACGATTTGCAGATGCAGCACGACGAAGAGATGGAGCGCGTCGAAGCGGGTGACGGTGTCGATCCCGGCATCATCAAATCGGTCAAGGTCTATATCGCCTCCAAGCGCAAGCTTTCGGTGGGGGACAAGATGGCCGGACGCCACGGCAACAAAGGCGTCGTAGCCAAGATCGTTCCGGAGGAAGACATGCCGTTCCTCGCGGACGGCACGCCGGTCGATATCGTTTTGAATCCGCTCGGCGTTCCTTCGCGCATGAATGTCGGACAGGTGCTCGAAACACACCTGGGCTGGGCGGCCCGACTGCTCGGCTTGAAATTCGCCACGCCTGTTTTCGATGGGATCAAGGAAAAGGAAATTCGCGGCTATCTCAAGCAAGCGAGCCTGCCGGACCACGGCAAGACTTTGCTCTACGACGGCCGCACGGGCGAACCGTTCGATCAGGAAATCGTGGTGGGCTACATCTACATGATGAAGTTGGGGCACCTGGTGGCGGACAAGATTCATGCCCGCGCTGTCGGCCCCTATTCGCTGGTCACGCAGCAACCGCTTGGCGGCAAAGCTCAGTACGGCGGGCAGCGATTTGGCGAAATGGAAGTCTGGGCCATGGAAGCCTACGGCGCCGCGTACACCTTGCAGGAGTTGCTGACGGTGAAATCGGACGACGTGCAAGGCCGAACCCGCATCTATGAAAGCATTGTGAAAGGCGACAATGCGCTCGAAGCCGGGGTGCCGGAGTCGTTCAACGTGTTGGTCAAAGAAATGCAATCTCTGGGGCTGGATGTCAAAGTGGGTTACTCCAATCCGCTCGATCAGCCGGCGCAGCCCGCAACACTGACCGCGCTCGGCTAAGTTCGGCCGAATAACATCGATTCAACCGCTTTTTAACAACCATGAACACGAAAGAAACAGCCCGTGAATTGCTCGGCCTGGATAAGGTCAATTTGGTTGATTACGTCGCGATCTCGGTGGCCTCGCCGGAGGCGATTCGATCCTGGTCGAAGGGAGAAGTGAAGAACCCGGAGACGATCAACTACCGCACCTTCAAACCGGAGAAAGGCGGTTTGTTTTGCGAGCGCATCTTCGGGCCGGTGAAGGATTGGGAATGTTCCTGCGGCAAGTATAAACGCATCAAACATCGCGGCGTCGTCTGCGACCGTTGCGGTGTCGAAGTCACCCTTTCGCGAGTGCGCCGCGAACGCATGGGCCATATTGAACTGGCTGTTCCTGTCTCGCACATCTGGTTCTTCAAGTGCATGCCGTCGCGGATCGGGTTGATGCTCGACATGACGGCCCGAAATCTGGAGCGGGTCATTTACTACGAGGATTACCTGGTCATCGACCCCGGTTCGACTCCGCTGAAACAACACCAGTTGCTGAGCGAGTTGGAGTTTCGCGAAGCCAAAGAGACCTACGGGGCTGACGCGTTCGTCGCGAAGATGGGCGCCGAGGCCGTGCGCGAGGCACTCACGAAGGTCGATCTGGCGAAGCAGATCGACCAGTTGCAGATCGCAATGACCGAGACCAAGAGCAAGCAGATTCGGAAGAAGCTCGCCAAACGGATCAAACTCTTTCAAGGCTTCCTCAATTCCAGGAGCCGCCCGGAATGGATGATCCTGACCGTGCTCCCGGTGATTCCGCCCGACCTGCGTCCGCTCGTGCCGCTGGAAGGCGGGCGTTTCGCGACGTCGGATCTCAACGATTTGTACCGCCGCGTCATCAACCGGAATAACCGGCTGAAGAACCTCCTCCAACTCAAGACGCCGGAAGTCATCATTCGCAACGAAAAGCGCATGCTCCAAGAAGCCGTGGATGCGCTGTTTGACAACGGTCGGCACGGACGCGCCGTCACCGGCGCGGGCAACCGTCCGCTCAAATCGCTCAGCGACATGCTCAAGGGCAAGAGCGGGCGTTTTCGCCAAAACCTGCTTGGGAAGCGCGTCGATTACTCGGGCCGATCAGTCATTGTCATCGGGCCGGAGTTGCGCCTCAACCAGTGCGGCCTGCCCAAGAAGATGGCGTTGGTGTTGTTCGAACCGTTCATTATCCGGCGCCTCAAGGAGCTCAATTACGTGCACACGGTCCGTTCCGCCAAGAAGATGATCGAACGCCAATCCCCGGAGGTCTGGGACATTTTGGAAGAAGTCACCAAGGGCCACCCGGTCCTGTTGAACCGCGCGCCGACGCTGCACCGTTTGTCGATTCAAGCGTTCGAGCCGGCGTTGATCGAAGGCGAAGCCATTCGCATCCATCCGCTGGTTTGCACCGCGTACAATGCTGACTTCGACGGCGATCAAATGGCCGTCCACGTGCCGCTCTCGGTCGAAGCGCAGATGGAAGCGCGGCTGCTGATGATGGCGCCGAATAACATATTCAGTCCCTCCAGCGGCAAACCGATCATGACACCGACGCAGGACATCACGCTTGGTTGCTATTATTTGACAGCCAATCCGCGCGCGCTGGGTATGTCCGGTGCGTCGAGTCGTCCGAAGCTTTTTGGATCGAAGGACGAAGTCGTCTTCGCGCTCATGGACGGAGCGGTCCGCACTCATGAGAAAATTCAGTTGGCCAATCCCGATTTTGGACGAAAGACGATCTACGGCGATGCCGAGAAGAAGGTCGTCGAAACGACGGTCGGTCGCGTCATTTTCAGCGAAATCTGGCCGCCTGAACTCGGATTCCCGAACAAAGTCATCGGCAAGTCCCAACTCGGGGAGTTGATCTGGAATTGCTACAAGAACTGCGGGCACGAGAAAACTGTCGCCACGCTCGATCGCCTGAAAGAGTTGGGCTTCTACGAGGCCACGCGCGCCGGCGTCTCCATCGGCATCGACGATATGATCATTCCCAAGGAGAAAACGCAGGAGATCGAGTCCGCTCAGAAACAAATCAGCGACGTCGAGAAACAGTACCGCAAGGGCCTGATCACTCCCGGCGAACGCTACAACAAAGTCATCGACATCTGGACGCATTGCACGGACCAGATCGCGAACGTGATGCTGCGGACCTTGGAGCACAACCATGGCAAGCGCGAGTACAATCCCGTCTGGCTGATGGTGGATTCGGGCGCGCGCGGAAACCGCCAGCAAGTTCGCCAGCTTGCCGGTGTGCGCGGGCTGATGGCCAAGCCTTCCGGCGACATCATCGAAAAACCGATCCTTTCGAACTTCCGCGAAGGCCTGACGGTGCTGGAGTATTTCATTTCCACGCACGGCGCACGAAAGGGTTTGGCGGATACCGCGCTGAAGACCGCGGATTCAGGTTACATGACCCGGAAGCTCGTGGACGTCGCGCAGGATGTGATCATTCGGGAAGACGACTGCGGCACGACCAATGGCATCTGGGTGCAGGCGATCTACGAGGGCGAGGACGAAGTCGTCAAACTCAGCGAACGCATCTTGGGCCGGTTCAGCGCCGATGACATTTTCGATCTGCGGGACTCGAAGAAGAAACTGATCAGCGCCAATGAGGAGATCGACGAAGTTAAAGCCAAGCGGACCGAAGTGTCGGGGGTGGAAAAGGTGCGCATCCGTTCGGTGCTGACTTGTGAGAGCAAGCACGGCCTTTGTGTCGCGTGCTACGGGCGCAACTTGGCCACGGGCGGATTAGTCAAGCTCGGCGAGGCCGTGGGAATCATCGCCGCGCAATCGATCGGTGAACCGGGCACGCAACTCACGATGCGGACGTTCCACATCGGCGGCACGGCGTCCCAGGTGTTCAAGCAACCTCAGATCAAAGCCAAGCACGACGGTCTGGTGCGCTACAACGACCTGCGGCTCGTCGAGCTGGATGACGGCAGCAACATCGTTCTGAACAAGAACGGTTCCATCTCCGTTTTGGCGGAAGACGGCCGCGAACTCGAAACACACAACGTTGTCATTGGCGCCGTGATCTCCGTGCCGAACGGCGGCCCCGTCAAACGCGGCGAAACGTTCGTGCAGTGGGATCCGTACAACGTGCCGATTCTTTCCGAGAGAGCGGGCCGCGTGCAATTCCACGACATCATCGAGGGCGTGACGATGAAACAGGAAGTGGATGAAACCACCGGCCAGGAGGCCAAAGTCATTATCGAACACAAGGAAGATTTGCATCCGCAAATCATCATCAGCGACGACAAGGGCGAAGGCGTGGCAAACTATCCGATTCCTTCGGGCGCTCACATCGTGGTCAACGAAGGCGTCAAGATTGTGGCCGGAACGCTCATGGCCAAGACGCCGCGCAAAACTTCAAAAACCAAAGACATCACAGGCGGTTTGCCGCGTGTGGCCGAGCTCTTCGAAGCGCGGCGTCCGAAAGATGCGGCTGAGATTTCCAAGATCGACGGAATTGTGGATTTCGGTCCGAGCGTGCGCGGCAAACGCACGATCCTGATCAAGGACACTCAGACGGGCCTCGAAGAAGAGCATCTCATTCCCATCGGCAAACATGTCATCGTGTTCAAAGGCGACTTCGTGAAGAAAGGACAGCAGTTGACCGAAGGCCCGGTGGTTCCGCACGAGATTCTGGATGTGTGCGGTCCGCAGGAATTGCAGGAGCATCTGGTGAACGAAGTTCAGGAAGTGTACCGGTTGCAAGGCGTGACCATTAACGACAAGCACATCGAGATCATCGTGCGGCAAATGCTGCGCAAGGTCCGAATTACTGAGCCGGGTGACACGACCTTCTTGTGGGGCGAGCAAGTGGACAAGCTCCACTTTGAAAACGAAAACTCGCGCGTGGAAAAAATGGGTGGCAAGCCCGCCGAGGCCCAACCGGTCCTGCTCGGTATCACCAAAGCCTCGCTGGAGACCGACAGTTTCCTGAGCGCGGCTTCCTTCCAGGACACAACGCGCGTGCTCACCGAGGCCGCGACCATGGGTAAAGTTGATCGCCTCCGCGGCTTCAAGGAAAACGTGATCATGGGGCACATTATTCCGGCTGGAACGGGTTTCACTTATCACCGAAAGGTCCAGCTCAAGCCGTTGGTCGAAGAGTTGCCGGTAGAGGAAGAACCCGCTCCGGCGCCGGACGAAGCCATTGCGAGCTAAACCGGACGCGGGCAACGGGATCAAAAAAATCTCAAATACTTGTTGCAACGAAGAAGTCCTTTGTTAATATTCGCGCTCCGTTTTCCCAAGGGTCTGGGAAAAATGGCCCAAAAACCGGCCAAATCTGGAACGATTTAGCAAATCTCGATGCCGACGATCAATCAACTCGTCCGAAAAGGACGAAACAAGTTGAAGTATAAGTCCAAGTCACCTGCCTTGGAAGGCGCGCCCTACCGCCGCGGCGTGTGTGTTCAGGTCATGACTCGGACGCCGAAGAAACCCAACTCAGCGATGCGCAAGGTCGCCAAGGTCCGCCTGACCAACGGCTACGAAGTGATCGCTTACATTCCGGATGAAGGCCACAATCTCCAGGAGCACTCGATCGTGCTCGTGCGCGGCGGGCGCGTAAAGGATCTGCCGGGCGTGCGCTACCACATTGTGCGCGGCACGCTGGACGCAGCCGGAGTGGAAAAGCGGCGCGTCAGCCGGTCGAAGTACGGCGTGAAACGGCCCAAAGCGGGCAAGCCTGCGGCAGCCGCCGCACCCGCAGCCGCGAGTTAATTTTCTTATATGTCCAGAAGGCGTCGAGCAATCAAGAGACCCGCGGTGGAAGATCCCAAATACCACAGCATGCTGGTGTCTCGTTTGGTGAACGTGGTGATGCAACGCGGCAAAAAGAGCCTGGCGCAGCGCATCGTTTACGGCACGTTCGATCGGATCGTGGAAAAGAACCCAAACACGAACGCTTTGGAGATCTTGCAGCGAGCGGTGGACAACGCAAAGCCCAGGCTGGAAGTCAAGGCTCGTCGCGTCGGCGGCGCCACTTACCAGGTTCCGGTGGAAGTCGCACCGGACCGGCAGTTGGCCCTGGCGTTTCGGTGGCTGGTGGACCTGGCCGATGCGCGGAAGGGCGTTCCGATGAAAGACGCCCTGGCGGCGGAAATCATGGACGCCTATCAAGGCCAAGGCAACGCCATCCGCAAGCGCGATGAAGTTCATAAGATGGCCCAGGCGAACAAGGCCTTCGCCCATTTTCGCTGGTAGCACTTTAGTTGCTGGAATTGCCCCGACGGCTGGAATCAATCGGGGCATTTTTATTCTCTGACAGATGGAAGTTGTAATGGAAAAAACGAAATCGGTGAACTCGCCGAATCGAAAGTATTCGATGGAGCGCACGCGCAACATTGGCATCGCGGCGCACATCGACGCTGGGAAAACCACGACGACGGAGAGAATTCTGTTTTATACCGGCCTCATCCACAAGATGGGTGACGTGGATGACGGCAACACCGTCACAGACTGGATGGAGCAGGAGCGCGAGCGCGGCATCACCATTACCTCGGCGGCCACGACATGTTATTGGACGCAGAAAGAGGACGGGCTGCACAAGAGTTTCGTGGGAATTCCCCATCGCATCAACATCATCGATACCCCGGGCCACGTTGATTTCACCGCGGAAGTCGAGCGCTCCATGCGCGTGCTGGACGGAGCCGTGGCCGTGTTCTGCGGCGTGGCCGGAGTGCAGCCGCAGTCGGAGACCGTCTGGCGGCAGGCCACCAAATACCGGGTTCCTCGAATCGCCTTCGTGAACAAGATGGATCGGACGGGCGCCAACTTTGAAAACGCCGTGTCCGAGATGCGCAAGAAACTCGGAGCTTACGCCTACCCCATCGCCATCCCCATCGGTAAAGAAGAATCCTTCCGGGGGATCATCGACGTCGTGAGCCAGAAAGCGATCATGTATGATCCATCCGACGAAATGGGCCTCAAGTACCAGGTCACGGACATTCCCGAAGAAGACAAAGACCGGGCTCGATTTGCTCTGGCGGAACTGATCGACGGCGTGGCGAACAAAGATGACGAAATCGCCGAATTGGTCATTGAGGACAAGCCGATCGATTCGTTTGTTTTGAAGCAAGCGATCCGGCGTTTGACCTGCAAGATTGAGCTCGTGCCCGTGATGTGCGGCTCCGCGTTCAAAAAGAAGGCCGTCCAACCGCTGGTTGATGCGGTGATCGATTACCTTCCGTCGCCCTTGGACATCCCGCCGGCCGTGGGACAAGACGCGGACGATGCCCAAACCCGGATCGAAGTGACCCCCGATGACAGCGGGAAGTTTTGCTCGCTGGCCTTCAAACTCTGGAGTGATCCCTACGTCGGCAAACTCGTCTTCTTCCGCGTGTACAGCGGCACGCTGAGAAAGGGCGACATGATTTACAATCCACGCACGCGCAGGCGCGACCGCGTAAGCCGCGTGATGATGATTCAAGCGGACAAACGGATCGAAGTGGACACGGTTTACGCCGGAGATATCGCGGCCCTCGTGGGCCTCAAGAACATCACAACGGGCGATACACTCAGCGACGAGGATTTCTCGATTCTGTTGGAGCCGCCGACCTTCCCCGAACCTGTGATCTCGATGGCGGTGGAACCGAAGACCAAGGCAGATCGCGACAAACTGAGCGAAGGGTTGCAGCGGCTGGCGGAAGAAGATCCGACATTCCGCTGTTTTACCGACGAGGAAACGAGCCAGTTAATCATTGCCGGCATGGGCGAGTTGCACCTGGAGATCATCCGCGACCGGCTCCTGCGCGAGTTCAAGGTCGATGCGACGGCCGGCGCTCCGCAGATCGCCTACCGCGAGACGATCACCAGGCCCGCCGAGGGCGAAGGCAAATTCATCCGCCAATCGGGCGGCCGCGGCCAATACGGGCACGCTATCATCACGGTCGAGCCGAACGAAGCCGGCAAGGGCGTTGAGATTGAAAACAAGGTGGTCGGCGGAACGATCCCGAAGGAGTACATCCCGGCGGTGATCGACGGTTTAGAGGAAGCGATTCAGGGCGGAGTCCTGGCGAACTATCCCATCGTGGACGTGAAGGTCAGCATTATCGAAGGCACGTTCCACGAGGTGGACTCCAGCGAACTGGCGTTCAAGATGGCCGGGATTTTTGCGTTCAAAGATGCGGCGAAGAAGGCCAACCCCGTCCTTCTGGAACCGATCATGAAAGTCGAAGTGACCACGCCGGAGGAATATCAAGGCGATCTCCTGGGCGACCTGAATCGGCGGCGGGGCAAGATTCAGACGATCGAAGTCAAAAGCGGCGCGGTCGTGCTTTACGCGGAAGTGCCGCTCGCCGAAATGTTTGGCTACGCGACCGCCATTCGATCACTGTCCAAAGGGCGCGCGAATTATTCGATGGAACCGCTCCGATTCGAGCAGGTGCCTTCGGGAATCGCCGCGAGCATTTTAGACTTGGCAAAACCAAAACCGGCACGCACATAAACGCGCTGCGCAAACTTACTGTTCTTTGTTATGGCAGGCCAACGCATTCGTATCCGACTGAAAGCCTATGACCATCGGGTCATTGACCAGTCTGCACACGATATCGTGGAGACGGTCAAACGAACCGGAGCCCGAGTCGCAGGACCGATTCCCCTTCCGACGCGGATCGAACGATTCACGGTTCAGCGTTCCCCTCACGCCGACAAGAAGTCGCAAGAGACTTTCGAGCAGCGCACCCACAAGCGCTTGTTGGATATCATCGATCCCACAGCGAAAACCGTGGACGAACTCAAAAAACTGAATCTCCCGGCCGGCGTTGACATCACGATTAAGATCTAAGGCTATGATCGGATTGCTCGGAAAGAAACTAGGGCAGACGCAGGTTTACGATGCGGCCGGAAATGTCATTCCGGTCACGGTCATTCTGGCCGGGCCAAACCGCGTCCTGCAGTGCAAAACCGTGGAGACGGATGGCTACAGCGCGGTTCAACTGGGATTCGACGATCAGAAGGAACATCGCACTGCCAAGCCGCTCAACGGCCATTTTCAAAAGTTCAAAACCACTCCCGTCAAGCGCATCCGCGAGTTCCGGAATTTTTCTCTGAGCGTGAAGCCCGGCGACGTGATTGGCCCCGGCATTTTCGCGCAGGGCGACTTCGTCGATGCGATAGGCGTGACCAAAGGCCGCGGGTTTGAAGGCGTGGTCAAGCGCCATCATTTTCGCGGCGGTGATTCCACACACGGCGCGAAGGGCTGGCATCGGCGTTCGGGCGCGATTGGGCAACGCTTGTTTCCCGGAACCGTTCGCCGCGGGATGCGCATGCCGGGACACATGGGCCACGCGCGCCGCACTGTCCAGAACCTCCAGGTCGTCCAGGTGCGCGAAAGCGAGAACATTCTCTTGATCAAAGGCGCCGTTCCTGGAGCAAAAGGCGACTACGTGGTCATTCGAGAATCCAAGAAACTGCCCAAGAAGGCCGCGGCGCCTGCAAAGTAATTTGAAGTTCCATGAAACTCGCTGTCAAAGATACACAAGGCAATCCGCAGGGTGAGTTGGAAGTGAAGTTTCCTGTCATCCAGGATGGCAAAGGAACCCAGGCGGTCCACGACGTGGTTGTGGCTTATCTGGCGGCGCAACGAAGCGGCACGGCCTGCACGAAGACCATGGGCGAGGTCGCTGGATCCGGCAAGAAGCCGTGGCGTCAGAAGGGCACCGGGCGCGCACGGGCCGGCTCATTCGCATCGCCTCTCTGGCGTGGCGGCGGAGTGGTCTTCGGCCCCAAGCCGCGGGATTGGCGCGTCAAAGTGACCAAAGCGACGCGGCGCCTCGCCTTTCAGAAGGCGCTGAGCGAGCGGCTGAAGGCCGGCGATGTCGTCATCCTGAGCGACCTCAAATTGAATTCACCGAAGACCAAAGAATTCCTGGGCGTGCGGTCTGCGCTTCAGTTGGAAGGAACGACATTGATCGTGGCTCCGGAGGCAGATCGGAATCTGTTGCTGGCCTCGCGCAATGTGCCGGATGTCGAGGTGACCACGAGCGAGGATTTGAACACCTACCAGGTTCTGCGGTTCGCCAAATTGGTGTTCACGCGGGACGCTTTTGAAAAGGTGGAACAGCGTCTTCAGAAGGACCAGCAGGCATGAATACTTTTGAGGTTATCAAAACGGTGCGCGTCACCGAGAAGGGTTCGCTCCAGAGCGAGAAATTCAACCACTACACGGTGGTGGCGGACCGGCGCGCCAACAAGGTCCAGATTCGGCGGGCGGTTGAAGAGCTTTTCAAAGTGAAGGTCCTCGACGTGCGCACGATGAATGTCTCCGGCAAACTCCGGCGGCAGCGCACGATGCAGGCAGGCAAAGCGCCGGACTGGAAGAAAGCCATTCTGACTCTGAAGAAGGGAGACAAGATCACCCTGACGTAACCGGATTTTCCTTATGCCAGTCAAAACCTTTCGCCCGCTCACGCCATCGACGCGTTATATCACGATCGCGTCGTTTGCTGAGATCACCAAGTCAAAGCCGGAAAAAAGCCTGGTGTTCATCCGCAAGAAGACCGGCGGGCGGAATTCCTACGGCCGTGTAACCAGCCGGGGGCGGGGCCAGGGTCACAAACAGAAAATCCGCGAAGTGGATTTCAAACGCAACAAGCGCGGAGTCGAAGCCAAAGTAGTCGCCATCGAGTACGACCCGATCCGCACGGCGCGGCTGGCGTTGCTCGAATACAAGGATGGAGAAAAGCGCTACATCATCGCCCCGGACGGTTTGAAGGTTGGCGCCACTTTGATGAGCGGTTCCTCCGCTCCACCTGAAGTTGGCAATGCGCTTCCCCTCAAAACCATCCCGATCGGTTTGCCGATTCATAACCTCGAAATCACGCCGGGACGCGGCGGCCAGATGGTCCGGACCGCGGGCGCTTCAGCGATCCTGATGTCTCGCGACGAGGAATATGCCCAGGTGCGTTTGCCTTCTGGAGAAATCCGAAGGTTCAACCTCGACTGCACAGCCACGATTGGACAGGTCGGGAATGCGGAGCATGAGAACGTGGTCCTCGGAAAAGCCGGGAGAAGCCGGCACCGCGGCATTCGCCCCCTGAGCCGCGGCGTGGCCAAGAATCCGGTCGATCACCCGATGGGCGGAGGAGCGGGCAAGACTTCGGGCGGCGGGCACCCGGTGACGCCGTGGGGCGTGATCACCAAGGGTTACAAGACTCGAAAGCAATTCAAACATTCGAACCGTTTCATCGTGGTGCGCCGTGACGGGCGGCCGGTGAAACAGAAGTAATCGCAGCGGCCTATGGGACGATCCATTAAGAAAGGTCCGTTCGTGGACGGACATTTGTTGGAAAAAATCTCGAAGTTAAACGCGACGAACACGAAGAAGCCGATCAAGACGTGGTCGCGGCGCTCCATGATCACCCCGGAATTCGTCGGCCACACGTTCAACGTGCATAACGGCAAAGTGTTCAATCCGGTCTTTGTCACCGAGAACATGGTCGGGCATCGACTGGGCGAGTTCTCGTTGACGCGCACCTTCAAGAAACACGGCGCGCACACCGCCAAGGCCGAAGCCAAGTAATTCGTTTATGGAAGTTCAAGCCATCACCCGGAATGTCCGGATGTCCGCGCAAAAGATGCGCGAGGTCGTTCGCCAGATTCAAGGCCTGCCCGCCCAGCAAGCGGTCGCCGTTCTGGCCGTCGTTCCCAGGAAATCCGCGCGGCTCGTGTCCAAAACGCTGAAATCCGCACTGGCCAATGCGGAGGACTTGAAAACTCACAAGACGGAGTACAACAGCCTGGACACGGCGAATCTGGTTGTGAAGGAAGCGCTGGCTCAGACGGCCACAACCATGAAGCGGTTTATCCCCAAGGCGCGAGGCTCGGCCGGGCCGATCCTGAAGCGGAACTGCCACATCAAGATCGTTCTCTCGGATGACTAATATGAAAAGCCAAAGGGTTCGAGTGTTGGAGTGTTGGAGTGTTGGAGTGCTTGAGCGTTCGATCGCGACGCTCCGACTGCGCTTTTTCCCGCCACTCCATGACTCCATCGCTCCATTACTCCAGTTCTGACGTATGGGACAAAAGACAAATCCGGTCGGCCTGCGCGTTGCCGTCAACAAAGATTGGCGCTCCAAGTGGTTCGCCGAGAAACGAGACTTTGGCAAATTGTTGTCCGAGGACCGGAAGATTCGCGACATCCTGAAGAAGAAGCTCGAATCGGCGTCCGTGCCAAAGATTCAGATCGAACGCGCCGCGACGCGGTGCCGCATCACGATTTTCACAGCCCGCCCCGGAGTGGTTATCGGCCGGAAAGGCGCGGAGATCGACAAGCTCAAGGAGGAGCTCAGCCGGATGACCGGCAAAGAGGTTTACGTGGACATTCAAGAGATCAAGACGCCCGAACTCGATGCGCAGCTCGTCGCGGAAAACATCGCCTTGCAACTCGAGCGCCGCATTTCTTTCCGGCGCGCCATGAAGAAGGCGGTGCAAACGGCCATGGACTTCGGCGCCGTCGGCATCAAGGTCCGTTGCGCTGGCCGGTTGGGCGGCGCGGAACTGGCGCGCGTCGAATCGTACCACGAGGGCAGCGTGCCGCTGCACACCTTGCGCGCGAATATTGAATACGGATTTGCCGAAGCCCACACGCTGTACGGCAAGCTCGGTATCAAGTGCTGGATTTGCAAGGGCGAGACCAAACCGGAAAAAGCGCTGCCGGCAGCCGCTTCTGTTTAGTTATCGAGAGGAATTGCTATGCCATTGATGCCGGCCAGAGTGAAGTATCGGAAAATGCACCGCGGGAACCGTGCGGGATTGGCTTACCGCGGCGCCACGGTCGCGTTCGGCGAGTACGGATTGAAGGCGCTGGAGCGCTGCTGGCTCGATACCAAGCAAATCGAAGCGGCGCGCGTGGCCCTGACCCGCTTTATGAAGCGGCGCGGCAAGATCTGGATTCGCATTTTTCCCGACAAATCGTTCACCAAAAAACCGCTCGAAACGCGCATGGGCAAGGGTAAAGGCCCCGTGGAATCCTGGGTGGCAGTCGTTCGCCCGGCCAACGTCTTGTTTGAGGTGGACGGCGTTCCGGAAGCGCTGGCGCGCGAAGCCATGCGCCTGGCCGCGGACAAGCTGCCCATCCGCACCAAGTTTGTTTCGCGCCACCACATGAGTTGATTCGACCGGCTTTATGAAGAGTTCTGAGATCAGAGATTTAACGTTCGCCGAGTTGCAGGCCAAAAGCCGCGACTTGCGGCAGGAGTTGTTCAATCTGCGGTTGCAGCAGGCGACCAGCCAACTGGAGAAGACCGGACGGCTCAGGATTCTGCGCCGCGATATCGCCCGGATTGAGACCCAACTCACGGTTCTGCGCAAGAAAGCCGCTTGATTTCCGTTTTTATGTCCGAGAATTCTACGATTAACCGAGGCCATCGCAAACAGCGGCTCGGCGAAGTCATTCCCAGCAAAATGGCCAAGACCATCGTCGTGCGGGTCGAACGCCGCTTTCAGCATCCCAAATTCAAAAAGGTCGTGACACGCTACCGGAAGTTTTACGCGCACGACGAAAAGGGCGAAGCGAAAGTAGGCGACCGTGTCCGAATCGAAGAAACGCGGCCGCTCTCCAAATTGAAATGCTGGCGGTTGGTTGAAGTGGTGTCCCGGAGCGCCGAAGCGCCCGCGGTGCATTAGCCATCGGAGATCTTATGTTGCAAGTTCGTTCCATATTGGATGTCGCCGATAACACCGGAGCCAAGCGGGCGGCGGCGATCGGCGTGCTGGGCCGCAACCAGCGCTACGCCCGCGTGGGCGACATCATCAAGGCCCATATCAAAGAGGCGACGCCGGACGGGACCGTAAAGAAGGGCGAAGTCGTGGACGCGGTGGTGGTCCGGACCCGGCGGCCTATCCGCCGAAACGATGGTTCCTACCTTCGCTTCGATACGAATGCGATCGTGATCATCGACAAGGAAAACAACCCGCGCGGGACGCGCATTTTCGGACCGGTCGCCCGCGAACTCCGCGACAAGAAATTCATGAAGATTATTTCGCTGGCTCCGGAGGTGATTTAGGTATGGCCAAAGCACACGTGAAGAAAGGCGACGAAGTGGTTGTGATTGCCGGCACGGAACGGGGCAAGCGCGGCAAGATCATCTCCGTGTTTCCGACGTCGCAGCGGGTCATCGTTGAGGGCGTGAAAATGATCAAGAAACACGTCCGCAAGAACCGGCAGAATCCGCAGGGCGCGATTATCGAGCGCGAAGGCACGATTCATCTTTCGAATGTCGTGCTGGCGTCGCGATTTGACGCGCGTGCCGCCAGACGCGGAGCGCCCCAGGCCAGCTAACCGTTGAAGCGCAATGAAACCCAGGCTCTATCAGGCATACGTCGAGAAGGTTCGGCAAGCGCTGAAGGAAAAGCGCAATTACAGGAACGTCCACGAAGTTCCGAAGATCGAGAAAATCGTTTTGAACATGGGCGTCAGCGCCTCGCTGGAGAAGGTGGCGATCGACGACGCGGCGAAGGATCTCGGATTGATCACCGGACGCAAAGCGGTCGTCAGCAAATCGCGAAAGAGCGTTGCCAATTTCAAACTGCGGCAGGGCCAGCCGATCGGGTGTCACGTCACCTTGCGCCGGGAAGCGATGTATGAATTCCTGGATCGCCTGGTGGCGGCGGCGCTGCCTCGCATCCGCGATTTCCGCGGCCTTTCCACGCGCTCGTTTGACGGACGGGGCAATTACTCGATGGGCATTGCCGACCAGACCATTTTTCCGGAGATCGATCTGGACAAGATCAAGCGCCAGCAAGGCATGGACATTACGATTGTGACGACAGCGAAAACCGACGCGGAAGCCCTGGATCTGTTGAAGATGATGGGCATGCCGTTTGCCGAAGGACGATAATATGGCCAAGAAAGCATGGATTGAACGCGACAAGAAAAAGCGCCAGGTGGCGGCCAAGTACGCCGCGCTGCGCGCCGAGTTGAAAGCCAAACGCGATTACGCGGGACTGGCCAAGTTGCCGCGGAACGCGAGCCCCGTGCGCGCGGTCAACCGTTGCAAGATTTCCGGCCGCCGCCATGGCTATTTGCGCAAGTTCGCCTGCTCGCGCCTGGTGTTTCGCGAATCGGCGCTGAGCGGACTGATCCCGGGCGTCGTCAAAGCAAGCTGGTAACCGTTATGACCGATCCCATTTCTGACTTGCTCACACGTTTGCGCAACGCTCACCAGGCGCTGATGCCGGACGTCGTGATGGCGCATTCCAAACTGAAAGAGAGCATTGCCCAGCTCTTGAAGCGCGAGGGCTACATCGCCGATTGCAGCGTCGAAGGCAAGACCGCGAAGAAACTGAAACTCAAACTGAAGTATCAGGGACGGCAAAGCGTCATCGCCGGCCTGCGGCGCGTCAGCACGCCCGGATTGCGCCGCTATGTCGGGGCGGATGAAATCCCGCGCGTGCTTGGCGGAATGGGCACGGCGATCATTTCCACCTCCAAAGGGGTGATGACGGGATCCGAGGCCCAAAAACAGAACGTGGGCGGCGAGTTGCTCTGTTTTGTTTGGTAGGCGCGGAAAGAATCATATGTCCAGAATTGGAAAAATACCGGTCCAGGTTCCTCCGAAGGTCAAAGTCGAAATCAAAGCCCGCAAGGTCTTTGTTGAAGGCCCCAAGGGCAAATTGGACTTCGAGTTGCCCCGGCGAACCTCCATCGCGCTGAACGGCGACAAGCTTGTGTTGAGCCGGGACGGCGACGACGCCCAGGCCAAGGCGCTGCACGGATTGAGCCGAGCCATCGTCAACAACATGGTCAAGGGTGTCACGGACGGCTTCGTTAAGAAGCTGGAAATTCAAGGCGTGGGTTTCAAAGCGGCCGTGCAAGGCAAGAACGTCAATTTGATCCTGGGCTATTCCCACCCGATCAACTATCCCATCCCGGATCAGATCAAAGTCACCGTCGAGGAAAACACGAAACTGACGATCGAAGGGCCCAACAAGGAAGTTGTGGGCCGTGTCGCGGCGGAATTGCGCGGGTTTTATCCCCCCGAGCCGTATAAGGGCAAAGGCGTTCGCTATCTGGGCGAGAAGGTCAAACGCAAGGAGGGCAAGACCGTTCAATAATTGCCTCGCGGCATGAATTGCGCGTCACGGCAAAATCCGTGGCGCAACCGACATGAGAACCGAAAAGAAAAATCAGCTCAGGCAACTGCGGCGCTGGCGCATCCGCAAGAAGGTCGCCGGCACGAGCGCGCGGCCCCGAATGAGCGTCTGTTTCACAGGCAAGAACATTTACGTGCAGTTTATCGACGATACCGCCGGCAAGACGCTGGCTTCCACCTCGACACTGGACAAATCCATTCCGGACCGGGAGAAGCTCAAAGCCAACGTCACGAGCGCAAAGCGGATCGGGCAAGCCGCAGCCGAAGCGGCCAAGAACAAAGGCATCCAGGCCGTCGTCTTTGACCGCCGCGGAGCGCGCTATCACGGAAAAGTCAAGGCGCTCGCCGATGCGGCCCGGGAAGCCGGCTTGAAATTCTAAATCGAACCAGGAGATCACTATCGTGGCGGAACAACCCAGAAGTAATTCGGAACCCGGCCGCGGCGGCGGACGCGGACCCGGCCGCGGCGGCCGGCGAATGCGCGGCGGAGCGGAAGGCACGGAACAGCAGGTTGAAGGAAAAGATTCGACCGAGCTCAGCGAGAAAGTCGTCTTCATCAATCGCTCCTCCAAAGTCGTCAAAGGCGGACGCCGCTTCAGCTTCAGCGCGCTGGTGGTCGTCGGGGACAAACAAGGACGCGTTGGCCTTGGCCTGGGGAAAGCGGGCGAGGTGGCCGATGCCATCCGCAAAGGCGGCGAGGAGGCGCGGCAGCGGATGTTGAAGGTCTCCTTGCGCAACGCGACGATCCCGCACGAGGTTATTTCCACGTTCGGAGGCGCGCGCGTGTTGTTGCGGCCTGCGTCGCCTGGGACTGGAATTATCGCGGGGAAAACGGTTCGTGCCGTCGTCGAGTCGGCCGGAGTGAAGGACATCTTGAGCAAGTCGCTGGGTTCCAAGAATGCCGCGAACGTGGCCAAAGCCACACTCGAGGCGCTCCGCACCTTGCGATTGCGCGACGAGATTTTCCGCAGCCGTGGTCTGTCGCTGAGAGTGGCGGCCCAGAGCGAACCGCCACCGCCACCGCCGGCTCCAGGTAACGTCTCCGCCTGAACTTCTCTTTATGCGATTACACGATCTCAAACCTCGTCCGGGCGCCAAGCACCGCCGGAAGCGTCTCGGGCAGGGTGAATCCAGCGGGCACGGAAAATCCAGCGGGCGTGGCGGGAAAGGCCAGACGGCCCGCTCCGGAAGCTCCATCCGGATCGGGTTTGAAGGCGGCCAGATGCCGCTCATCCGGAGGATGCCAAAGCGCGGTTTTAACAACGCCCGCCACACGGTGCGTTACATCCCGGTCAATCTGGAGGCTCTGAACCGGTTCGAGGATGGGGGCAGAGTGGACGAGGCGGTTCTGCGTTCCGCCGGGCTGGCCAGCGGGCGCGCGGACGGGATCAAGATTCTGGGCGGGGGTGAATTGACCCGGAAACTGACGGTCTGTGCGCATGCCTTCAGCGGCTCGGCGCGCGCCAAGATCGAGAAAGCCGGCGGCGTCTGCGAAACGGTGGGTTCCACCACGGCCGCTCCAGCCAAGAGCGCGTAAGTTTCGCTGAGGAATTCGCATGTTCAAAACGATCTGGAATACGTTCGCCAATTGTTTCAAGATTCCGGAGCTGAAGTCCCGGATTGTTTTTACCCTCCTGGTTTTGGCGATTTGCCGCATCATCGCGTGGGTTCCGACTCCGGGCCTCAATGCGACCGAACTGAGGGATTACCTGCAGAAGCCGGGTCAGATGGAGGGCAATTCCCTGCTCCAGATGTACAGCCTTTTCACGGGCGGCGCCTTGCAGAACTGCGCCATCGGCGCGCTCGGCATCATGCCCTACATCACGGCGACGATTATCATCCAGCTTTTGACGGCCGTGGTGCCAACCCTGAGCAAATTGGCGCGCGAAGAGGGCGGTCGGGCGAAAATCATCCAGTATTCGCGCTACCTGACGGTCTTATTGTGCCTGGGCCACGGCACGCTTATGGCCATAGGGTGGGAAAACCCAGGCCAGATTTTCCCGGGATTCGAAGGGAAACTTGTCGTGGTGGACAATATCTGGTGGTACCGGATTCAGACAATTCTGGCGCTCACGACGGGGACGTTGTTGCTCATGTGGATGGGGGAGCAAATCACAGAGCGAGGGATAGGGAACGGGGTCTCGTTGATCATCACGATCGGCATTGTGGCGGATCTGCCGATCGCGGGGCAGCAGCTTTACTACATGTTCTTCCCGGAGGCTGCAGGGCTGGGAGACCGGAAATACAACGTGTTCCATGCGATTGCGCTCGTTCTGCTCTTAGCCGCCGTGGTGGCTGCCGTCGTTGCCGTAACACAGGCCCAGCGAAAAATCCCCGTGCAATACGCCCAACGGGCCGTGGGACGCAAGGTGTACGCGGGGGGCAGCTCCTTCATGCCCTTGCGCGTGAATTATGCCGGGGTGATGCCCATCATTTTTGCTCAGGCTGTTTTGGTCTTCCCGGCGATGGCCCTTTCGAAGCTGGGGGATATCTCCCACATCCAGTTCTTCAAGGATATTGGGAATGATTTGACCCGCGGCGAGTTGCTCTATTATTGCCTGTACACGGCGATGATCCTGTTTTTCTCCTACTTCTGGGTCGCGACCCAGTTCAATGAATTGCAGATTTCTGACGATCTGAAGAAATACGGCGGATACATCCCCGGCGTTCGGCCCGGCCCGGCCACCAGCGATTTTTTGCACCGAACCATGAGCCGGATCACTCTGGCGGGAGCAGTCTTTCTCACCGTCATTGCGGTCATCCCGATGCTCATGGCCGATCTCTTTGGGATCAACTACCGGGTCTCGCAGTTCTTCGGTGGCACCAGTATGTTGATCACCGTAGGTGTGATGCTGGATACGATGAGGCAGATGGAGTCTCACTTGTTGATGCGGCACTATGACGGATTCCTGAAGAAGGGACGGATCCGAGGCCGTTTTTGACGTGATCATTCTGAAAAATGATCGGGATATCGAGGCAATGCGTGCGGCCGGGGCAGTGGCCAGCACGGTGCTCGACGAGATTTGTGCGTGGATCACACCGGGTGTCACGACTAAAGAGATTGATCAGTACGCGGCTGGCAGCATAAAGAGCCACGGCGCCAAGAGCGCCTTTTTGGGATATCGAAAATATCCATGCTACGTCTGCCTCTCTGTGAATGAGGAAGTTGTGCATGGATTGGCGAGTGACCGGCGCGTTCATTTTGGCGATATTGTCGGGATTGATGTCGGTGTTCTTTTCAAGGGCTACATTGGTGATACGGCGCGAACGGTCGCCGTGGGCGGATGCGACGTACTGGCCCAGAAACTGATTGATGTGACGGAAAAGGCGCTGTATGAAGGGATCGCACAAGCGCGGGCCGGGAAGCAAGTGTCGGATATCTCGCGTGCGATCCAGACCTACGTGGAACGCAATGGGTTCAGCATCGTGCGTGAATTTGTAGGGCATGGCGTGGGCCGCTCAATGCACGAAGATCCGCAGGTGCCGAATTACGTAGATGGCAAACCGTCGCCAAGATTGCGTCCGGGCATGACGTTGGCGATTGAGCCGATGGTGAATGCGGGCGGTCCGGCGGTGCAGATTCTGCGCGACGGCTGGACGGTGGTCACGAAGGACGGCCAGCCTTCCGCCCATTTTGAACACACGGTTCTGATCACCGAGTCTGAGCCGGAGATTTTAACGTGGCCAGCGAAGCACCTATTGAAGCCGAAGGCAAGGTAGTGGAAGTATTGCCGAACAGCCGGTACCGAGTGGAGTTGGCCAATGGCCATCGCCTGCTCGCTTATGTGTCCGGGAAGCTCCGGCTGGAATTCGTCCGATTTGCGCCGGGTGACGTGGTCACGGTGCAGATGTCGGCTTACGACTTGTCCCGGGGCTGCATCGCGTCTAAAGAAACGAGAGTCGATTTATGAAAGTTCGAGCGTCTGTGAAAAAACTGTGCGAGCACTGCAAGATTGTGCGCCGCAAAGGCGTGATCCGCGTCATTTGCAGCAACTCGCGTCACAAGCAGCGGCAAGGTTAACCTGGATTGAATTGAATTATGGCACGCGTACTTGGTGTGGACATTCCCGGTCAGAAGCGGATTGATATCGCGCTTCGCTTCATTTACGGCATCGGCCCGGCCAACTCGAAGTGGATTCTGGACAAAGCCAAGATCAATCCGGGCATCCGCGCCAAAGATCTGACGGAACAGCAATTGTCGCAGATCGTTCACGCCATTCAGGATGGCAAATACGTCATCGAAGGCGATCTGCGGCGGGAGATCGGGTTGAACCTCAAGCGGCTCCAGAGCATCAAATGCTATCGAGGCGTCCGGCATCTTCGGAGTCTGCCCGTTCGCGGGCAGCGCACGCAAACCAATGCGCGCACACGAAAAGGCCCGCGGAAGACCGTCGGCGTTCAACGAAACCCGCAAGCAAAAGCTGGCATCCACTAGGCTCAAATCGCGCGCTAATCACAAACCCCCAACTCCTGCAACGGATTCCGCATGGCTGACGAACCTAAACCGAAAAAACCGGCTCCCAAAAAGGAGAGCAAACCCGCCCCTCCTGCCGCGGCCCGAGAACAGGCGGCTCCCAAAGGACTAGCTGACGAAGCCAAGCCTCCGAAGCCGGCAAAGAAAGCGTTGGCGGCAGAAGGCGCGGACGCCGCCAAGCCCGCGGAGAAACCCGCTGGAGGCGCTGCTCCGGCTGCTCCAGCAGTTCCCACTGCGGGCGTCGCTCCAACGGCCGCGGAACTCCTCGGGGACGACCAGGCCGCAAAGAAAATCATCAAGGCCAAAGGCGCCAAGAACATCTCGGTCGGCGTCGCGAATATCCTGGCCACCTTCAACAATACCCTGGTGTCGATCACGGACATGCACGGCAACGTCATTGGCTGGTCTAGTTCCGGGAAGGTTGGATTCAAAGGTTCGCGCAAGAGCACGGCGTTTGCCGCTCAGCAAGTCGCGCAGGACGCTGCTCGCCAGGCCATGTCACACGGCATGAAAGAAGTTGAAATCCGCGTCCGAGGTCCGGGTTCAGGCCGGGAATCGGCGATCCGAGCGCTTCAGGCAATTGGCCTGGAGATCAGCAGCATCAAGGATGTGACTCCCGTCCCGCACAACGGCTGCCGGCCCCGCAAGAAGCGCCGCGTTTGAGGTTTGATATGAGTTTCAAGTTTCAAGTTTCAAGTTTCGAGTTCCCAAAGGAAGCGCCGAAGGTTTGGGCGCAACTCCGCACTCCGCACTCCGCATTCCGCAATTAACCTATGGCTCGATATACTGGTCCTCGCGTTCGAATCAGCCGGCGATTTGGCATTCCGATCTACGGCGCTTCAAAGTACCTCGAACGGAAAAACTATGGTCCCGGCGTGCATGGCCCCAGGAGCCGGCGCAAGAGCACCGATTACGCGCTGGGGCTGATCGAGAAACAGAAGCTCCGATACTATTATGGTCTGATGGAACGTCAGTTCAGGCGCGTTTACCAGAAGGCCCTCAAGCGGCGCGGCGTCACGGGTGAAACCATGCTTCAGATTCTCGAACTGCGCCTCGACAATGTGGTTTATCACCTGGGCTTCGCCAATACCCGTGCCGCGGCCCGCCAGATGGTCACGCACGGCCATATCAAGGTCAATGGCCGGAAAGTGAACGTTCCGTCTTGCGGCCTGAAAGTGAATGACACCGTGGAAGTGAAGGACTCCAGCGTTTCCCGCCAGATGGGCACGCGCAACCTCGAATCGGCCACCAGCCGCGCCGTGCCAGACTGGCTTACCTTGAATCGCGACGCTTTCAAAGGAACGGTTCTGCGGGTTCCAACCCGCGATGAAATCCAGCCGATTGCCAACGAGCAGGCAGTGGTAGAATTTTATTCCCGCTAAACAACAAAGCGGATTATTGGATGTTTGGATGACCGGGTTATTTGGACAAGCTCCATTGATCCAGAAATCCACCGATCCATTAACCCAAAACAATTATACGGACGGCTTCGGTCGCGGGAATAAACAGCCGGGGCCGTCAGATCAAAATTGTTGAAAGAAGACTATGCCAGTACGACTCGGTCGTTTTGAAATGCCCAAACGGTTGGTCAAAGAAGACACAACCGCCACTGAAACCTACGCCAAGTTCATTGCCGAACCGTTTGAAACCGGTTACGGCCACACCGTCGGGAACTCGCTCCGGCGGGTCCTGCTGTCCTCGTTGGAAGGCGCGGCCATTACCTCCATCAAGCTCGATGGCGCCATGCACGAATTCACCACCATTGACGGCGTGGTGGAGGATGTCACCGACGTCATTCTGAATCTGAAAAAAGTGTTGTTCAAGGCCCGCAGCCGTGAGCCGCAGACTGTGATGATCTCCGTGCAGAAGGAGGGGCCCGTCCTCGCCGGGGACATCAAGTTGACCCAGAATCTGGAACTGGTGAATCCCAAGCAGATCATCTGCACCCTCGACAAAAAGAAGAAGTTCGAGATGGAGATGGAGGTCAAGGTCGGGCGCGGCTTTTGCCCGGGGGACGAGAACAAGAAACCCGATCAGCCCATCGGCGTGATCGCAATCGATTCGCTATTTTCGCCGGTTACCCGCGTCCGCTATTCCGTCGAGAGCGCGCGCGTCGGCCAGCGTACGGATTATGACCGGCTGGTTCTGGAGATCTGGACCGACGGACGTGTTTCTCCGGACGATGCGCTTACCCAGGCTTCAGCGATTCTACAGCATCACCTGGACGTTTTCGTGGGCTACGACAAGAATGCCGTCGAATTCGAGCAAGAGCCGGATAAGCAGGACGACGAGAAAGCCCGCCAGCGCAAGGTGCTCAACATGAGCGTCAATGAAATCGAACTCAGCGTGCGCGCGGCCAACTGCTTGAACAACGCGAACATCACCACCGTCGGCCAGCTCGCCATGAAGACCGAGGCGGAGATGCTCAAGTATCGCAACTTCGGCAAGAAATCTCTGAACGAAATCAAAGAGAAACTCGCGGCCCTGGGACTGGCGTTGGGAATGAACATCGACCCGTCCCTGCTCGAAGCGCCCAAGGAAGAACCCAAGACGGCCTAGAGAGGAATCCCCATGCGACATCTCAAGAGAACGGCCAAACTGGGCCGCACCGGCGAGCATCGAAACGCGATGCTCGCCAATCTGGTTAGCAGCCTCATCCTCCACAAACGGGTCACCACCACGCTGGCAAAAGCCAAGGCCGCCCGGCCCGTGGCCGAGAAGATGGTGACGCTGGGGAAAACCGGGTCCATTCATGCCCGGCGGCTGGCTGCGGCGCGGTTGAAATACAACCCGCGGCGGGCTCTCCCGAGCAAAGCGCTGCGCGCCAAAGCCCGCAAGAACGACATCGTCCATATTCTGTTCGATGAGATCGCCCCGGCGTTCAAGAATCGTAATGGCGGTTACACGCGCATCGTGAAGCTGAATCGCCGCCAGGGTGACGCTGCGGAACTTGCCATCCTGGAATGGGTCGAGTTGCCAGCGGCGGCGCCGACAGAAGCCCCGAAACCCGAGGCCGCAGCGGCTTCGCAGGCTCCCGCTTCCACCGAGGCACCCGCAACTCCTGAACAGAGATAACCATCCGTCAGTTGTCGGCTTGTTGACTGCTCTTGCCTCGGTGAATTCAGGCGCGTCTTGGGGCGGCGGCGTTCCGGCTTGCAGGGACGGCATTAGTGCGTGGGGTGCCAAATGACGCGCCAAGGATTGATATCTCTTGGGTTCCGCGATAGGAAGCTTCTCATGAAAATACTTCTTCCGTTCCTGCTCTTGGCCTCGGTCACGGCGGGCGAAGCGCGCTGGCCGCAGTTTCGCGGTCCTGGAGCAATGGGCGTCGCCGAAGGGAAAAACCTTCCCGAGACATGGAGCAAGGATCAGAACGTGGCGTGGAAAACCGAAATTCCGGGCTATGGGTGGTCCTCACCCATCGTCTGGAACGACCGGATCTTTCTGACCTCGGTGATCAAGGATGGCGAAGTCGAAACACCCAAGAAAGGACTCTATTTCGGCGGGGAACGGCCCACCCCCTCGAAGGATCTTCATCATTGGATGGTGTATTGTGTGGACAGCCGCACGGGCAAGATACTTTGGGAAAAGCAGGTTCATGAAAGCGCGCCGCCCAGTTCTATTCACGTCAAGAACACCTACGCGTCGGAAACGCCGGTCACGGACGGCGAGCGCGTGTATGCCTGCTTCGGCAATGTCGGCGTCTTCTGTCTGGACTACGCCGGGAACGAACTGTGGTCGCACAAGCTCCCGGCCCGCAAAGTCCGCAATGGCTGGGGGACGGCCGCGTCGCCGGTGTTGCACGGCGACAGGCTCTACCTCGTGAACGACAACGAAGAGCAATCGTTCCTGCTCGCGCTGGACAAGCGGACCGGAAAGGAAGTCTGGCGCGTCCCTCGCGACGAGAAGAGCAACTGGGCGACTCCTTATATCTGGGAGAACGAGAAACGAACCGAGATCGTCACGCCGGGACGCACCCGGGTTCGGTCCTATGATTTGGAGGGACAACTCCTGTGGGAGTTGGGCGGCATGTCCTCCATCGTGATTCCAACGCCGTTTTCTAAGTTCGGGCTCCTCTACGTCTGCTCCGGCTACGTGGGGGACAAGACGCGGCCTGTGTTCGCTATTCGGCCCGGCGCTTCCGGAGATATCTCTCTCAAACCGGGAGAGACCAGCAACCAGTTCATCGCCTGGTTCCAGCCCGTGGCGGCGCCGTATAATCCATCACCACTCCTTTACAACGATTATTTCTACGTGCTGTTCGATTTCGGTTTCCTCGCCTGCCACGACGCACGGACGGGCCGGGAGTTGTTCGGCAAACAGCGCATCAACACCACAGGAACCTCCGGCTTCACCGCCTCGCCTTGGGCCTACAATGGCCGCATCTTTTGCCTGAGCGAAGACGGTGACGCGTTCGTTTTCCAGGCAGGGCCAGACTACAAACTGCTCCGAAAAAACAGCCTCGATGAAATGTGCATGGCCACACCGGCTATCGCCGCCGACAGCCTCATCATTCGGACGGCCCGACACCTTTACTGCATTCGCGATGCGGCGGCGGTTCGCTAGTGATGTGTCTCACAAATGGCTGGAGTTATGCCGCAAGGGATTTTGGCCTCCCGCGAGGCGCGAGCGACGCGCATACCTCTCGTGGGTCTGTAAGGCGTGAGCAACGAAGCAGGAGGCCAAAAGACCTGTGGCCCGAAGGGTTGCGCCGAGAACGGTCTGGGGCTGCGTGCTCCTGGGTCGCAGAGCACTGGGGCTATGCTCCCTCGTCGCGCCTTGCCCCAGGCCGTTTTGGGCGCAACATAACTCCAGCCATTTGTGAGACACATCACTAGTGCTGATCTCCTCATGCGCAGTTCGACGGTAGAGAAAGTCGGATTAGCCGGTCCGGTGCGCCGGAGCCGCCTAAAGGCGGGATTACAAACCGGCGCACATTCATGGGAAGTTTCCACGGTTTCCGAACCGGTAGGGCGAGTCCGTCCCGGCGAGCCGCTCCACGTGCTCGGAACACGTCCGAATCGGCTCGCCCTACCCGAAGGTCCATGGAGGGTTGACCGGGATTCCTGGCCGCAAGCCGCGATTGAAGCGACCCGGAAACTGGCCACGAGACTCGTATTAGTGCTTGCGCTGGCCGTGCCGATTTCCTCCTACGCGCAGCAACCCCCAGACGATTCCACAGCCAAGAAACCGTTTTATCTCCCGAAGAACCCGGTCGCCGCCGCTTACGTCCTCGGTCGCCTGTCGAACCAGGACTTGATCGAAGCGCCCCGCAGTGAGTTCGTCTATGTCGCGCTGCTGCAACGCAAAAACCTGGACAGGAAGTACCGGTTGGAAGCCTTGGATGGACTGGCCAAAGCGCGAAACACAGACACCGTGACCGAGTTGATCTCGGCGTTGGGCGAACTGGACAAGAAGGGCGAAGAGTCCGAACCGGTCCTGCGGGAATTATCCGTTTTGTTGCTGTCTCGATCGCCCGAGGAGATCTCTTCCAAGCGGTCGGCCCTGGAAAACCTCTCAACTCAAGCGCAGGGCGCGCCAACGCGGCAGATCGCGTTCGCCGGAGTCATCACGGGCGACAAATCCTTGGAGCCTCTCTGGAAAAGCGCGGAGGCCGGCAGAGCGAAACTGACGGATGTTGTCCAGGCTGCCGCGCTGGTCCGCGACGCGGCGCTTCGCGCTCAGGCCGGCCCGAAGATCACGCCGCTCTTGGATACGACTGATCAACCTGAACTGCGTCGCGCCGCCATCGCGGCGGTGGCTGCGATTCCGGGACGTGAAGCGGAGATCTTCAAGAGACTCGCCGCGATGATCCAAGCCGGAGTCGAAGTGAAAGCCGCGCTGGCCAGCCTTCCGCGCATTCCCAAGAAGCTTTGGCCCGCGGACACAGTCCCGGCGCTCGCCGAAAGAGTGCTCCAGCACCTGGGAAACGTGCCGCCCCCGGAACGGACTCAGCCGGAGTTCATCAACGCCGTGCAGTTCGCGACGGATCTCGCGTCGCTGCTTCCGGCAGAGCAGGGGAAGGCCATGAACAAGGTGCTGCGCAGCCTCGGCGTGCGAGTGATCGTCATTCGCACGCTCCACGAACAGATGCTTTACGATAAGCAGTTGATCGTGGTCGAAGCGGGCAAGCCAGTGGAAATCCTGTTTGAGAATGACGACACGATGCCCCACAACCTGGTAGTCGTCCTGCCTGGCGCCGTCGAGGAAATCGGCCTCGCCAGCGAAACGATGCCGCCGCTGCCAGACGCGCAAGGGCGGCTCTACCTCCCTGCGTCGTCCAAGGTTCTGCACGCCACGCGCCTCTTGCTGACAGGCGAAAAGGAAAAGCTCAGTTTCACTGCGCCGCAGCAACCCGCTGACTACTCCTACGTTTGCACGTTTCCAGGCCACTGGCGGCGCATGGTCGGCATCCTGAAAGTCGTGAAAGACCTGGAGGAATACCTGGCCACTCACACCGAACCGGTCGCGCCGCAAACGACGGAATGGAAAGTCAGCGACCTGGCGCCCGACCTCGAGAAACCGCGATCCGGACGAAATCTGGCGCAAGGAAAGCAATTGTTCACCGCGCTGGCCTGCGCTCAGTGCCACAAGCTTGGAACCCACGGATACGCATTCGGACCGGATTTGACCGAGGTGTTTCAACGCTGGAAAGGCGACCGCGCTGGCGTGCTGGGCGAACTGATCGAGCCTTCCAAAGTCATCAACGACCGCTATCGCAATTTCGAGTTCGAATTGAAAAACGGCGACAGCGTGATCGGCCTGATCGTGAAGGAAGACACGGCCAGTGTGACGGTTCAAACCGGAGCGTCCGATGCTTTGATCCAGACTTTGCGCAAGGCGGACATCAAAGAGCGAAAACCCCAGGCATCGTCCCTGATGCCGATGGGCCTGCTCAACCAGAGTTCAAAAGATCAGATCCTCGATCTCCTGGCGTTTCTGGAATCCGGCGGCAAGACGGAATCATCCGAACACCGGCATTGATACGGCGTGTCGGAGTGTCGGAGTGTCGGGGTAACGGAGTGGACCGCTCAGATTACTCCGACACCCCGACACCCCGACACCCCGATACCTCGATACCTCGATACCCTTATGCCCGAGGGCGTCTATGCGCTTTCACACTGTCCCGCGATGGGCAGCTCCAGCACGAACGTGGCGCCTCGGCCGAGTCCATCGCTCTGCACGCTCAGGCTGCCTCCCATTTCCTTCGCGGCGAGAGCCCCGCTGTGCAGGCCGAATCCGTGCCCGGTCTTGCGCGTGGTGAAGCCGTGTTGAAAGATGCGAGTCAGGTTTTCCGGAGCAATCCCGATCCCGTTGTCCGCAATCGAGATTTGCAGCGTCTGATCGGGGGAGTTGGCAATGCGGATTCGGATGATCTTACTCGCGGCTCCGCCCTCGACGAGCGCTTCCTTGGCATTGCGCAAGATGTTGACGAGGACTTGCAGCACCTTGTGCCGCTCGAGCAAGAGCGAGGGAAGCGTCTCGTAGTGGCGCTCCAGTTCGATGCCGTGGCGTTGGAAAGCGGCGGCGTTGATCTGCAGGGCGTCCTCCATCAACTGGGAGACCGCCAGCCTTTCGCGGAGGCCGGAAACCTGGGCGTAGCTCTGCTGCATGGCCACGATTTCCTTGATGTGCTCGACGTGGCGCATGACGGACTTCACTTCGTTGCGCACCCAGTCGTTCTCCTTGGCAAGATGTTCGGTCAACTGCGAAAGGAAGTTCGGAAAAGATTGGCCTCGGGGATCGGAAGCCAGAAAGCGAGGCAGGTCGGCCTCGTGCTCGCGGAGGAGTGCGAGCACTTGTTCCAAATCGCGCGCCCCGGAACGGCGCAGGCGATGATGGACGAGGGTGACGGAGACGTTCACGCTATTGAGCACGTTGCCGACGTTGTGGAGCACGCCGGTGGCCACTTCTGCCATCCCCGCCCGGCGGGAGATTTCCACCAGGTTTTGTTGTGCTTCCGCCAATGCGGCGTGAGCGCGTTCTTTGGCGGACATCTGCTCCTGCAACTCGCACGTGCGCTCCCGCACCCGCTGCTCCAGGGTTTGCTTGGCTTCCAGCAGCGCGTCCTGCGTGCGTTTCCGTTCGATGGCGGCCCTCAGCATGTCCGCGGCGGCCTTGAGGCTGTCGCGCTCCGCATCATTCCACTCCCGCTCCTGGTTCCATTGATCGTACCCGATTAGCCCCCACCAGGCGCCACCGATCATGATGGGCATCAGCATGAGCGACTTGACCTGCGGATCGATGACCGCGCGCTCCGCATCGCCCAACTCGCGCACGTGCGCGGACGCAAATTCGCCGCGTTGGAAGATGTCCGCCCAAGAGTCCAATCCGGCGGCGTGCCAGCTCAAGTTCCGCCACCGGGCCGGAGCCTGGCTGGGACCGCAGCCGGGGGCGATCCATGCGTAGCGTTGGCTGAAGTGCAGTGCGCCGTCCGGTCCAGGATGGTTTTCGAAGAGGTAGGCGCTGCCGACTTCTGCGGACTGCCCCAGTTTGGCCAGCACGTCGCGGATCACGGTGCGCCAGTCGTCCGTGCTCAACAGCGTCTGGGCGGCGAAACGGACACTTTCCAGAATTCGATCGCGGTGTTGCAGCGCGGCCGTCATGCGGTTGAAAGAGTGGGCCAGGCTTTCGATTTCATCGCCGCTCCGAACGTCTGCTCGCGCGAACAGGTGGCCCCGGGCGACCGCGCGAACGACTTCGTGCAAGCTGCCAATGGGCCGAACCAAGCGCCGGGCGTACCCGATGGAAGCGGCCGCGCTGATGGCCACGCAGATCATCGCAAGAACTGCGGTGCGAAAATAGACCTTCGCGATGCTGCCTTCGTACGAATCCAGGGAAAGGCCAATGTGAATCCAGCCCCACTCGATGCCGGAATAGTTGAAAGGGATCGAGTAATTGAAGACGCGCATTCCGAACATCGGCTTGAATTCGATTCCGCTCCGCTCACGGCGCTCGGCTGGACGCCAGGTTGTGTCCAGATTGCCCTGGCGCCAGCCGGAGTGGTCGCTGATGAGGGAGTACCCGTCCATGCGGACCAATACCAGGTAGCGCAGGGCCGGATCACCTTTGAGCAGTTGCAGGCAGTGATCCACCACTGTGCTGAAATCCTGAGTCACGAGCGCGCTAGCGGCCACGTCCTGCAACGAAACTGCGCTGCCGCGGCCTTTGGAATTGAGGTTTTCGATGAAAATGCGCTGCTGCTCAGGAATAATCGCCGCGACGAAGATCAGCAGGGCCAGGAGTGTGACGGACCACGCCAGCAAGGCAATTTTCAGGCCGATGCCCATGCGCTTCCAAGGACGAGTCATTCCGGTCGCCATACGCCGTCAAGGAGCGTCGTTGGAGTCGAGCGAGCCCCGGCACGGGGCGCTAAACCGGAAGCGGGGTTGAGTTCCCGATGGACCGCGATCAGACCGCGCGCCGTGTCCAATACCTGCGCGGGACATCGTTCGATCCGGTCGGCTTGGAAGAGCGTCAGGATCTGCTTGCCCGAAGCGGTTAGGTGCATCTTGAGAACTTCCGCCACAATCTCATCCTGCGGTGCGCCGCGATAATCGGGGCGCAAGAAGGTGAAGGCCGGCACTAATTCCATCGAAGCCGCCAGCGGTTTCAACTGCACCCGCAGTTGCGGGTTAAGTTCGCTCATCGTGTCGAACCCGCTCCGGGTGACGACGCAAGCGTCCTGCTGCCGGAAAAACACCGGCAACACTACCCCGGTCAGCTTCGGGGCGCTCCGGACCTGGCTGAAGTGTTGGGACGGCAAAGCCAGGCCTTGCTGCGCCAGGAGAACCTCCAGCCAGATGCCTGCCAGGGACGCGCGGACGTGGTCCAGTATCACAAGACTTCGCCCTTTCAGTTCGCCAGGACTTGAGATGCCGGATTTGACATGCACCAACAGCAGGTACTGCTCGGAGGTTTTTCCAGCGATGGAGGAGACGAGCAGGTTCGTGTTCTGAAGGTTCGGCTCCAATGCGAGATAGTCATCGGTCGTGAGCGAAACGCAATCCACTTGCTTGCTGCGGAGTGCTTCGACAATGGCGGCGCGGCTCGGATGGATGATCGGCTGGCCGTCCAGGTTGATGTTGCGTTCTTTGGCGAGGCCTTGAGCCCAGCCCCGGACGGCCGCTTGCGCGTCGTTTTCGTTCACGCCGCTGAACATGCGCGCCGAGAAGGCGAAGCGGAACGGGGGCCGGTTCGTTTCATCGGCGGAACCGAAACATCTGGCGACGAGCGCCAGCATCACCATCAACCTCGCGATCATTTGCCTTCCTTTCCGGCGCTTCGCACTCGGCTCGGCCCGTTTTTCTTGAGCAGTTCGTCGTAAGTAATTCAATCGGAGCTTCCTCGCGCGATCCAGGACCGATACCGGGTACGCGATCAATCTCTCGCCGCCTTGAAAAACCGTGAGAAGCTGCTGGCCTCGTGGTTGCTCGTGGAGCCGCTGAATGCCCTCCAGGGTCGTCGCTTTATCCGCTGGGTTCGCCATCGACCCAAAGCACAACACGGTGACGACAAACGCGGGGGACGCTGCGAGCACGCGCAGGTTTTTCCCGACTTGCGGGTTCAGTTCCACCATCGTGTCGAAGCCGCGCCGCGTCACCAGGCAAGCCTGGGCGTTGCCGAAGAATACGGGCAACACCACCGTGGACAGTTTCCGTTCCAAGGTCACTTTGGCGAACAGACCTTCTGCGCTGGGCAGGCCCTGCTCCAGCAGCAGCACGTCGAGCCACATCCGCGCCAGGCTGGTGCGCAAATTGTCGTATTCCGTCAGCAATCCCCCTCGCAACCCGGCCAGGTTCGTGACCGCGCTGCCCCGGTGAACCAGGAGCAGGAACTCCTCTCCGGGATCGGACCGACCGGGTTCGTCGAACACATGCACGCTGGCCACCTCGTCGCTGATTCGCAGATACTCCTCCGTGGTCACGCTGGCGGCATCCAACTGGCCGTTGCGCAATGCTTTTCCGACCTCCAGAACGTTGTCAAAAGTATCTATGGATTTCAGAACGATCCCCCGTTCTTTTCCGACCGATTCGATATAGACTTTCAAGGCGGCGCGACCGTCGTTCTCGTTGAGGCCTCTGAACATCCGCGTGGTCAACCCAAAACGAAGCAAGTTGCCGGTGTTTTCCCTGGGCACCTCCGCCGCCATTCCCGCCATGACCGCGGCGAAGAACATGCCTTGGAAACACCTTGTGACGGCTCGTGCTCGCCCTCGTCCTTCGTTCTCTTTCTCGCAAACCGCGTGAAATCGAGGACGATCGCATCGCTTTGTCTTCAAAACCAACGAGGCAGAATCACGCGCGAAAATCCGAAATCCGAAATCCGAAACAAAGCGAAAGCAAATCGAGAAAACTCGAAACAGGAGCGCTCCGCCGCTCGTTTGGGGATTTGCCCGTTTTCCATATTGGAATTTGTTTCGTATTCGAGCTTCGGATTTCGGGTTTCCAGAGTTGCCGAGCCTGCAGGGATTTCAGGTGACGGATAGACTGTTTAGGATTGTCCCGCGTTTCACATGCCTCAGCGCCGGCCCTCGATTCGTTTGATGAGTTCTGTGCCGACCAACAGCGTAATTTGGGATTGGAGGGCAAGGTGATCGTAACGCGTTTTGTAGTGGGTGGCCGACATCAACGCTTCCATGATCTGCGCGCGAATGACTTTCTCGGTGTCCACCAGGTCATTCTGGTAGGCGCGTGTGTTGAGGTCGCGGCTCTCGATGGCGGCATTCATCGCTTCCCGCGTCGCGTCATGCCCTTTCTGCGCCGTGTTCAAGCTCAGGAACGCGTCCTTGATCTGGAGCGCAATGCCCTCTTTGAGGAGGAACTTGTCGGCCGGTTTGACGACGGCGTTCCAGGACAAGCCGATCGTATTGGCCAGCGCCGCCTGCGCCATGGCCTCATTCTTTTCGAGCAAGGCCACCATGGAGCGCAGCGATTCCACCACGACTTTGGTCTCCAACCAGTCCGTCTTCTTCACGCGGCCGCTGCCTTCCTTGTACATCGTTTCCGTGAGATTGAGCGTGGCCTCCATTCGCGCCAGCGTTTCCTTGCCCACATGGTGCACCTGGGCCGCAAGGACGGAGCCGTAGTAGAATCGTTTCACGCTGTCCGCGATTTCCAGATCCGTGCGGCGCGCTTCCTCCTTCCGCAAATCCACCAAGCCTTTGCCTTGCTCCCGGTAGCCTTTCCGCATTCCTCCATCGTAGAGCAGCCACGTCGCGCCCAGCGAGCCGTAGGCGGAATCCCGATCCTGGAGAATCACCTCTTGCGCGGGAACCGTTATGGTCTGCTCCGGGATTTGAAACGTGCTGAGTGGGATCGTCCCGATCCCGGGGATGGTAATCGGCAGCGAGCCGCCGAACGGAATGGTGAAGTTCTGCGCCGGGACGGGGAAAGCCCGGGCGGGGAAAATGAAATTGGGGCGCTCGTCCAATCGTTCGACCGCCGCCCGCAGCGTGATCTGGGGCCAATGCGCCGCGAGCGCCTGTCGATGCTGCGCCTCCGCCATCGCCACGGCGAAACGCGACGCGGGGCGGCGCCGGTTGTTTTGCAGAGCTTCGGCAAGACATTGATCCAGCGTCTTCTCCTGGCTGGACACTACGACGGGAGCCTGGGTGCTTTCGGCCGCGTGCGTTTGCAGGGACAGAACTGCAACCAGTGAAAGAAGCATTTTCGTTGGCAAGGTCGTCGGGCGTGCGGGAGGAATCATAGCGGGTCCTTCAGGGAAGCCTCTTGGGGCGCCGTGGATTCGATGTGCATATTGCTCGCGCGTTGTTCAAGGTCACAAAGCCGCACCCAGGAGGATAGAAGGCTCAACGCTGTCGGAGGGCAACCGGGTTGCCTCATCCAGTCGCACTATGTCGAGAGCGAGCGCCTGCCTCAAGTCTAAACGGGCGTCCTTTCAATCACGAACCGGCGCGGTGGGGCGAGGCTCCCGCCGAGCCTTGCTTCCAGAGATCCATTCCTTAGTGGTCCGTTTCGTAAATACGCTCACGTTCGTTGCGCCCAATTTGGCCTGGGGCAAGGCGCGACGAGCGAGCATCCCCCGCCAGTGGGGCTGTGACCGAGGAGCAACGCAGCCCCAGGCAAAATTCGGCGCAACCCGAAGGGCGGCAGTTCTTTTTCGCCAGACTTCGTTGCTTGCTCCTTACAGATCCACTTCGGGATATGCTCGTCGCTCGCGCCTCGTCTGGCCGAAAAATCCCTTGCCGCGAACGTCATCGTATTTATGTCCATGACCACTAAGAATCCACAGGCGCCGTCCCCAACTGCCCCGTCTTGCGCGCGTGCCGTCCGTAAACCCATTCGAAAACCGGCGACGCCA
>Ga0194131_10000960_pt1 | contig 49960 bp, 54 predicted proteins | sample TA2KigO120mmetaG_FD_148631 | JGI IMG/M metagenome (GOLD analysis project Ga0194131, IMG submission 148631) | Freshwater microbial communities from Lake Tanganyika, Tanzania - TA2015053 Kigoma Offshore 120m | ecosystem: Environmental > Aquatic > Freshwater > Lake | place: Tanzania: Lake...
CGCGCCGCATCTGATGAGGGATGTCTACGACGGAAAACTGTTCAAGGACGGAATCGCCGTGCGCACGAGGATCGAGCCGACAAGGAAAGCCGCCTGAATCTTTTTACACACCTATTGACAAGACCTCGAATGGGAGGGCCGTTGAGCATGTTTCTTTCGCCTTCCGCGTTAACACTTGGTTACAAATGCTTTCCAATGGTTACCGCAGCCGCGCCGGCACCGGGGTTATGCTGGCGTTACTCGATCTGAGGACGTTCGACGGCACAACCGAAGGAGAAACGAGATGAACAAGACGATGTGTGCTCTAGCCGCAGCGGCACTGCTCGCCGGCTGCGCATCGCCAGGCTATCAGTCCTCCGGATATCACGACCGCGGTCAACCGTACTACGCGGCCGGCCGTGCGCCGGCGCAATACTCCGGTGCGCCTGCGCAGCGCGGCAGCCCGTTCTTCGGCCAGGCCGCCGGCGCGGTTGCAGGCGGGCTGCTTGGCGCGCAAGTCGGCAAGGGCGACGGCCGCGTAGCAGCGACGGCCGTCGGCGCCGCCGCGGGCGCTTATGCCGGCGGCAAGATGTCGGACCCTTGCCAGGCTGACCTCAACATGGGGCACGTGATCGGCGGACTCGCGGGCGGTCTGCTCGGCGCCCAGGTCGGGCGGGGCGACGGCCGCACGGCCGCCGCAGCGCTTGGCGCCGCGGCCGGCGCCGCGCTCGGCGGCAACATGGGTGCGTCTCCGGGTTCCGGATGCCGCTGAATATCAGTGATTACGTGATTCAGTGACTAAGTGACTGTCGCAGGCCGGCGCGAACCCGAACGATGTAATCCCTAAATCACTCGGTTACTCAATCACCAGCAAGCTTCTCCTCGTGATGCGGGGCGCGCGCTCCCATCCCACCGGCCTCCTCCTCCCCATCCGGTGACGCGCGCGTCCCGCCCTTTTTTTTCGGCTCCGTCACGACACCGTCCAGCACGTTACGCCCGACAAAGCGGGTTGCGGGCGACCATCACCCCTCGTCTCTCGCCGTTGGCCGACGGCCAGTTTGTTAAACTGCGGGCGTGATCTTCGCGATACCCGACGACTACCACGGTCTTGAGGAACGCCTGCCATGAAGAATCTTTTCGACAAGGAACTCGTCGAGGCGCTCGAGCAGCTGTGCGACGAGACGTGCGAAGCGATGCGGCTCGCCAAGGCGAGCCCCGACCTCGACGACCTCTCGGCGACCTTCGCGGTGGCGCTGCTCAAGCTGGGCCTCGCCACGGGCTTCATCGAACAGCGCCATCCGGGCTTCGCCAAGGAAGTCGAGGTGAAGCGCCAGCGCGTGATCGCCGCGCTGACACAGGAGCAGCAGAAGCACCAGAAGCACTGAGCGCTGCCGGCGATGCGCGCACGCGCGATGTTCGCGGTTGCCCGGAACGGGCAGCGGCACGCGCCCGCAATGCGTTATGCTATATGCGGCGTGCGTGTCGTTGCGATCCTTCGCGTTTCTGAAAGGAGGCGTCATGCGATTTAACGTCATGGCCCTGTCGGTGACTGCGGGCGTTTTCTGGGGTGCGGCGATTTTGATCGTGGGGGTGGCGAACCTGATCTGGCCGGGCTACGGCAAGGCGTTCCTGGACCTCGTCTCCTCGGTCTACCCCGGTTACGACGCCGCCCCTTCGTTCGGGGACGTCATGATCGGGACGATCTACGGCTTCGTTGACGGCGCGATCGGAGGAGCGATCTTCGGGTGGCTCTACAATCTGGTCTCGCACCGGGTCCCGGCACGGCAGGCCTGAAGCGACTGCGGCATGAGAAAATCCCAAAGCATATGAAACCGCCGATGAACGCAGATGGAAAAGGCGGTAAGCGGTAAGCGGTAAGCGGTAAGCGGTAAGCGGTAAGCGGTAAGCGGTAAGCGGTAAGTTGGACTCGACTCTGTCGCGAAGTTCGCGCTCACTGCTTACGGATCTTCTCCACACTGCTCACTGTTTACCGATCACCGTTCACCATATTTTGATCGGCGTCTATCTGCGGCTAAGTTTTCTTGATTTTGTTGCCGGCTCGAGGAGCCCGGGCAACAACGAAATGCGGAGTCGAGACCCATGGCGGTACCCTGGCTTGCGGCGCTGAAAGCCATTCCCTGGACCACGATCCTCAGGCAGGCGCCGGCAGTCGTGCAGGCCGCGGATGCCCTGCTCACGCAAACCAGGCGGCGGCAGGCGGACACCGAGGCGTCCGGCGAGACGCAGCTGCTCAAGCAGCGGCTCGCCGAGCTCGACAGCCGCGATAAGCAGAACGCGGAGATCGTCAAGCAGCTCGCGGACCAGGTACAGGCACTGGCGGCGGCGACCGAGGTCATCGCCGCGAGGGTCAGGGCGCTCCTCGTGGCCGCCGCGGCGGTCGGCGCGGCGCTCGTCGCCATCCTGCTCGCGTACATGCTGCGCTGAGGAACCCGGCACCACGGCGCGGGCACGTTCGCCGGCGATCCGCCGCGGCCGGGGGCCCGGTGCGCCGGCCACTACGACTCGACGCAATGAGCAAGGAGGCGCCATGATCACCCACGGCGGAGGCTGTCACTGCGGGCAAGTGCGGTACGAGGTCCGTGCGCCCGCCACAATCACCGTGTCGCAATGCAATTGCTCGATCTGCAGCAAGTCAGGGTATCTCGGGCTGATCGTGCCGAAGGACCGGTTCAAGCTGCTCCGCGGCGAGGACAGCCTCAGCACGTATACTTTCAATACGGGCGTGGCGAAGCACTACTTCTGCTCCCGTTGCGGCATCAAGTCGTTTTACGTGCCGAGGTCGCACCCGGACGGGATCAACGTCAACGCGCGCTGCCTCGATCCCGGGACCGTCGTGAACATGACGATCAAGCCCTTCAACGGCCGGGAGTGGGAACAGCAGTACCCCAAGGGCCGCGCCGACACGTATCCCGACTGAAGTGACCTGCGCGTCCGCGCACGATCTCTCATGGCAATGGCCAGACAAAAAGACGGCTTCATATTCTGGAAACAGGACCTGCGCGTGGCGGGCTCCGGGTCGACCGCCGACGCGGTCGCGCGGCTGCGCACGCAGCTTTCGGCGAGCCGGTTCGCCTTCCAGGAACGCCTGGTGGGAACGCTCGAGGGGTCCCGCCTGCGGGCCTGGAGGGCATCGCCCTTCGGCCAGGCGGGTGACGTGGTGGAGTTCGAGGGAACGTTGCGCCCGGCGGCCGAAGGCACCGTAATCGAGGGCAGCGTGCAGTACAAGACCGCCACCAAGGTCCAGTTCACCGGCTTGCTCGTGATCGGATTCGTGCTGCTGGCGGTCGGCGCGTTCCAGAAACTGTCGGACCCGCACTCGGGCGCCGAGCCGCTCGGCATGGGCGGCTTCATCACGCTCCTGACGCTGTTCTGGATCTACTCCAGCAGCAAGATGAAGCACACGCAGATACAATTCATCGAGTCCCGCCTCGGCGAGGCGGTCGCGAAATAGACCTCGCTCCGCGCCGCGCCGGCGCGGGATGGACGAAAGGTCGCGGAGCGCGGCAACGGACCCAAGGAGGCACATCACCCGTGATCGCGGTTATTTTCGAAGTATGGCCGGCAGAAGGGCGCAAGGACGAGTACCTCGACCTCGCCGCGGCGCTGCGCCCGGAGCTCGAGAAGACTGAAGGTTTTATTTCGATCGAGCGGTTTCAGAGCCTGACCGATCCCGCCAAGATCCTCTCGCTCTCGATCTGGCGCGACGAGACGGCGATCGCTTCGTGGCGCGCGCTCGAATCGCACCGGGCCGCGCAGAAAAAAGGGCGGGCGGGCGTGTTCAGCAATTACCGTTTGCGCGTGGCCGGCATCGTGCGCGACTACGGCATGTTCGAGCGCGAGCAGGCGCCGAAGGACAGCCGCACGGTCCATGGGTGATCCGGAACGCGCGCGCCGCCAATGACGGAGCGGATACGGATCGGGCGACGTTATTGCGGCCCTCCCGATTCAGGGAACGGGGGCTACGTGTGCGGCCGCCTCGCCGCCTACATTGAAGGCCCTGCCCGGGTGCGCCTGCGCGTGCCCGTTCCGCTCGAGACCGAGATGGAGGTCCGCCGCACGAGCACGGGGGTGGAGATGCTCCACGCCGGCGCGCTGGTCGCGGAAGCCTCGCCCGCGGATGTCACGCCCGAGTTTCCGGCGGCGCCGAGCTACGCGGAAGCGGAGGCTGCCGCGCGCTCGTACCGGGGGTTCCGCAACCACCCGTTTCCGGCCTGTTTCGTGTGCGGACCGCAGCGCACCGCGAGCGACGGTTTGCGCATCTTCGCCGGCCCGCTTCCCGGCGGGGAGATCGTGGCCGCGCCGTGGATCCCGGACGCCTCTCTCGGCGACGCCAATGGCATCGTGCGCAGCGAGTTCGTGTGGGCCGCGCTCGACTGCCCCGGCGCCTACGCCGCGCCGGTGCCGGAAGGCACACCGATGCTGCTCGGCGAGCTCGCAGCCTCCCTCGGCGGGAGGATCGCCGCCGGCGAGCGCTGCATCGTCGTGGGCTGGGGCTTGCGGCGCGACGGCCGCCGGCACTTCATGGGAACGGCGCTCTTCGCCGAAAACGGAGAACGCCGGGCCACCGCACGCGCGACGTGGTTCGAAGCCGCGCGGAGCCCGCGATGAACGGCAACCGAAGACGGCAAGGAAGACCACATCACCCGCGGACACGCCGATACGCGGCGTGGGCACGGATGCGATTCGATCGTTCAACCACGAAGGAGACTCCACATGGCAAACGAGGGCTACCACGAACCGGTGAACGAGCTTTCCGCCGAGACGCGCGACATGCACCGGGCGATCGTCTCGCTCATGGAAGAGCTGGAGGCGGTGGACTGGTACAACCAGCGCGTGGACACGTGCAAGGACCGCGACCTGAAGGCGATCCTCGCGCACAACCGTGACGAGGAGAAAGAGCACGCCTCGATGGTGCTCGAGTGGATCCGCAGGCGCGATCCCGCCTTCTCGAAGGAGCTGAAGGACTATCTCTTCACCAAAAAGCCGCTCGCGCACGACTAGGCGGCTTGCGGCCGCGTGCGCGGCGGGTTGCAGGTGCCGGCCACGGCAACCGGGCGCCGCACTCCGTGGACTTCGAGCGCGGAAATACGGCGCTTACGGTGCGCCGCGCGCAGCTTCCTTCAGGCCGATGAAGCTGTGGTCGCAGAAGCCGGGGTCCGAACTTGCCTTCAGGGCATCGTACACGGCGTCCGGATCGGACATCACGCGCGAATTGAAGTGGCGCGACTGCATCGCCCCGTAGGTGATGCAGGTCCCGCTGCGCGCATCGCGGTCTATGCATCCGTAGACCGTGGTCAGCACGTACATGCCCGCCATGTGGTCCACGAAGTGCAGGTATTTCGCGCCGTGCAGCACTTTCACCTCGCGCGCGCCCGCCTTGCGCGTCGAGATCTGCCGGGCACGCACGCCGTCGATGTGCTGAAAATGGGAGAGCGTGTCGGAGCGCCCTTCCACCAGTATCAGATCGCCGGTGACGCGGTCCACCTCATAGGCCTTGTAGAACGCGCAGTGCACGAACCGCGACTGCACCAGATTGTCGAAGGCGCCCGCCTGCGCGTGCGCGGCGGCGGCAAACAGCGTGGAAGCGAGGGCGATGGAATATTTCAGGGAGGGGAACATACGGAGTTCGAGTTTGCCCGTTTCGCGCGCACGTGTCCACCGCCTTGACACTTGCACACACCGCCGATACGCTCGATTGCTGATTCAAGCAGTTAGCTTACGCCGATGGCGATGACGGCCGTGGAAAAAGTCCTGGCGCGCGCGAGCGGAGTCACGAGCGTGAAGCCCGGGGACATCGTCCATCCGGTACCCGACTTCATCATGATCCACGATGGCGTCGTGATGGGCGCGAAGCGCGAGCTCGATGCGCTCGGCATCGATCGCCTCGCCGCGCCGGAAAAGGTGGTCATGGTCACCGACCACGACGTGATCTACGGCAGCGCCGGGGCCGCCGAGCGCGGGGCCTACAACCGCCGGGCGGCGCGGCAATGGGGCGTCGAGCGCTTCTACGACGTCGGGCGCGGCGGCCACGGCCACATCTTCCCGATGGAGTCGGGCATGCTGCTGCCGGGCATGTTCTATTTCGACAACGATCGCCACGCCACCAACGCGGGCGCGATCGGCGCCTTCGGCTTTCGCATGGGCGCCGAGATCAGCCGGGTGCTCGCCACGGGAACGAACTGGGTGATGGTGCCGGAATCGTTGAGGCTCCGGATCAAGGGGACGCTCAAGCCGGGCGTGCACGCGCGCGATCTCGGCTTTTACATCGCGGGCCTCGTCCGCAAGGGCAGGCTCAAGCTCGATCTCGACTACCGCGTGGTGGAGTTCGCCGGCGACCTCGGCCAGTTCAACCTCGCTGCGCGCGCGGCGCTGTGCTCGAGCCCGACGGAAATCCAGGCCTACGGCGTGTTCTTCCCGCCGTCCGACGGAATCCTCGCCTACGCGAAGCGCCGCGGGAAGCGCCCCTACACGCCGGTCTTTCCCGACGCCGATGCACGGTACGAGGCCGATGTCGAGCTCGAGGTGAGCGGGCTCGAGCCGCAGATCGCGCTGCCGGGAGGCGTGCAGAACACGGTCGACGTGTCCGAGGTCGCGGGCACCCCGATCGACCACGCGTTCATCGGCTCCTGCGGCTCCGGGATGTACGACGATCTCGTCGCCGCGGCATCGGTGCTGAAGGGCCGGCAGCTCGCGCCCGGAGTGCGCCTGTTCATCGCGCCCGGCTCCGAGCACTCCACCCAGCGCATCGTCAAGGACGGCCTGATGCAGATCTTCCTGGAGGCGGGCGCGGTGCTGCTGCCCGCCGGCTGCGGGCCTTGCAACGACGCGGTGATCGGCCCGGTGCACTCGGGTGAGGCTTCGATCTCGACCGCGGCCAACAACAACACCGGGCGCTTCGGGGCGAAGGACGCGCGGCTCTACCTCGGGAATCCCACGACAGTGGCCGCATCGGCCGTCGCCGGGAAGATCGTGGACCCGCGCGGCGTGACTCCCGCGCCCGAGGTGCTCAAGCTCGCCGAAGCCGCCTGATGTGCGACAAGCCACAACACAACCGGATGAAACCGCCGATGAACGCCGATGAACGCGGATGGAAACCGGTAATAGGAAATGGGTAATAGGAGCAGGAACACGCACGACCGGTCCTGGCGGCTTTTGTTCCACGATTTACGTTTCACGTTTCACGAAGCGCATCGGCGTATAGGTGCGGGTGAATTGTTCCCTGGTCATTGGACATGAGTTCGGAGTTTCGCTGGGTCCTGAAGGGCCGCTGCTACAAGCTCGGGCACGACGTGCCGCACGCCGGCGGGGTCATCCCGAACCGGCTGATCGTCGCCCGGCAGTTCGATCCGAAGGAGCTCGTGCGCCACCTGTTCGAGGAAACGGACCCGGGTTTCCACGAGCGCTGCCGGCCCGGGGACATCATCGTCGCCGGCCGCAACTTCGGCATGGGACCGAAGATGAACGGTTACATCGCGATGCAGGCGCTCGGGCTGGGCCTGGTGTGCGAATCCATGCCGTTCCTCGCCTACCGCGCCGCAATCGGCGTGGGGCTGCGCGTGCTCACGGATTGCCCCTCCGTCACCACGATCTGCGGCGCGGGAGACGAGCTCGAGGTGGATTTCGAGAGCGGACACTTCGCGAACGTCTCGCGCGGCGTTTCGCGCGAATTTCCGCCGCTGCCCGACGCGCTGCGCGAGATCGTCGAGCTGGGCGGCAACAGCGGCTGGCTGAAACGCTGGTGGGAAAATCGGGAAACGCCGATGAACGCCGATGGACGCCAATGACTGCCAGGCCAGAACTGTAATTGGACCACAGAGACGCCGTGAGTAGCGGAGTGTCTCTTCGATTCACGATTCACGATTCACGACTCACGACTCACGATTCACGACTCACGACTCACGAGTCACCAGTCACGCCTCATTACATGAGTGAGCATCGCAACGAGCTGGGCCAGCCGGTCGGCTTTCCCGTTCCCGGCTGGCGCTCGCCGCCGCGGCCGCCGCGCGAGCCGATGGCCGGGCGCTATTGCCGCGTGGAGCCGCTCGATCCCGCCCGCCACGCGGACGACCTGTTCCGCGCGGATGCACAGGATCACAGCGGCCGCGCCTGGACCTACATGCGCTACGGCCCGTTCGATTCTCTTGCCGCCTACCGGGGCTGGATGCAGGCGTACGCGCTCGGCGACGATCCCATGTTTCACGCGATCGTGGACGCCGCGACCGGCAAGGCAGCCGGCGTGGCGAGCTATCTCCGGGTCGATCCGAAGAGCGGCGCGATCGAGGTCGGGAACATCAACTATTCGCCCCCGCTCCGGCGCACGCCCGCCGCAACCGAGGCAATGTATCTCATGATGAAGCGCGCCTTCGGCCTGGGCTACCGGCGCTACGAATGGAAGTGCGACGCGCTGAACGCCGCCTCGCGCGCCGCTGCGCTACGGCTCGGGTTCTCCTTCGAGGGCGTGTTCCGCCAGGCGACGATGTACAAGGGCCGCAACCGCGATACCGCGTGGTACGCTGCCATCGATCGCGAGTGGCCTCAGCTCGAACAGGCATTCGTGCGCTGGCTCGACCCGGCGAACTTCGACGGGCGCGGCAAGCAGCGCGTGCGCCTGTCGGCGCTCACCGGGCCCATCCTCAAACAACGTGGCTGACGCCCGTAGCGCGACCGCTCACGACATCCCCCGTATCCCCCCGGACATGCCGCGCGTCGCCGCTCTCTACCGCTACCCCGTGAAGGGCTTCACACCCGAAGTATGCGACGCCCTTACCGTGCTCCCCGAAGGGCGGATCGCCGGTGACCGGGTGCTCGGCCTGCGCTTCGCGAACAGCAGCATCCCCGACGCCGCGTGGAGCAAAAAGCACGAATTCGTCGCGCTGGCGAACACGCCGGGACTCGCGCGCCTGCACCTGCGCTTCGACCATGCGGCACGGCGGCTGCGCATAGCGCTCGAGGACGCGGTGCTCGCGGACGAAGCGCTCGACGAGGCGGGCCGCAGCCGCATCGCCGAAGCCATCGCGCGCTACGTGCTCGCGCTCGACGAGAATCCGCTTGCCGGCCATCCCGAGCGGCTCCCGCTGCGCCTCGTCGGTGACGGCGCGAGCCCGCGCTACCAGGACAACCCGGCGGGTGAGATCACGCTGCACGGGCGCGGCACGCTCGCGGCGGTCGCCTCCGCGCTTGGCGATCCCGTACTGAGCGAGGCCCGCTTCCGCTCGAACGTCGCGGTGGAAGGCATCGAGGCATGGCAGGAGCACGCGTGGGTCGGGCGCGCGGTAAGCATCGGGCAGGTCCGCTTCGACGTGGTGAGGCCCAAGGTGAGGTGCCTCGCCACCCACGCCAACCCGGAAACCGGGAAACGCGACCGGCCGGTCCTGCGCACGCTCGTCAACGCCTTCCGGCAGCAGGAGCCCACCTTCGCGGTCGCGATGGTGACCCGCGGCGCGGGCGGGCAGATTCACGTCGGCGACGAGGTGATCCTCGGAAACTGAAACGCGCCACCGCAACCACAAGGAGAGCCCATCATGAACAAAGCGAAACTGATCGCGATCCTGGTGCTGGCCATCGCCCTCGGCGCGGTCGTCATCCAGAACCGCGCGCCGGTCCAGACGCATTTCGTGTTCATCACGGTGGAGATGCCGCACATCCTGCTGCTCGTGCTCACGGCAGGCGCGGGCTTCTGCCTGGGGCTGCTCGTGCCGCTGTTTGCGCGCTCAGGAGCGGGCCGGCAGCCGCCGGGCGGCGCCGGGAATTAGCCGCTGATACACACCGATGACGACCGTGGATCGTAAGTCGTGATTCGTGAGTCGTGAGCGGTTGGACTCCTTCCGCCTTTCTCGTCTCTCGTCTCTCGTTTCTCGCCTCTCTGCCTCTGCCTTTCGCCTTTCGCCTTTCTACTTTCGACTTTCGCCTTTCGACTTTCGACTTCGGCTCTAGCGTCGCCGGCGCGCGGACTCCACGATCGTCTCGATGAGCCGCGGATAGGAGATGCCCGCGAAGCACCCGCTGCGGTTCAGCGCGTGCGGGTCGAGGTCGGGATTGGGATTCGCCTCGATGAAGTAGAGCCGCCCGTCCTTTCCCAGACGGAAGTCGAGCCGCGCGTAGTCGCGCAACTGGAGCGCGTGGAAGATGCGCCGGCTCGCTTCGCGCAGCCTGCGGCGTTGCGCCGCGCCCAGCCGCGCGCGGCGGTAATACACGCCCCACTTCGCCCGGTAGCGCGGATCGTTCTTCAACCGGTAGGTCGCGAATTGCGGCGCCGAGCGCCGGCGGCTGCGCACGACCATCTCGACCGGCGGCAGCACGCGCGGCTTGCCGCCGAGCAGCCCGACGTAGAGGTCGCGGCCGGGAATGAACTGCTCGCACACCGCCGGCTCGCCCAGCCGCTCGCGGAGATTCTTCACCCGCGCGCGTAACGCGCGCAGGTTGCGCACGAGAGAGTGCTTGTTGATCTCGTCCGAGCCGTCGCCGAACTGCGGCTTCACGATCAGCGGAAACGAGACATCGGCCCGGCGTACGTCGGCCGCGCCGTTCGCCACGAAGTAGCGCGGAACGTGCACCCCGAGCCCGTAGACGATGCTCTTGGAGAGCGCCTTGTCGCGCGAGAGACGCAGGCCCACCGGCCCCGTGCCCGTGTACTTGACCTTCATGATCTCGAGCAGCCCGGTGATCGCCGCATCGAGCTTGCGGTCTCCCTCCACCCACTCGGTGAGATTGACGACGATGCGGGGCTTGAGCGCCCGGATCCGTTCGATCGTCGCGACCACGCGCGGCGAAAAGGGCACGACCTCGACGCGCCGGTAGCGCCGGCGCAGCACGCGCAGCACCTTCTCCTCGACGTCGTCGGATTCCGGAATGAAGCGCCCGCCGCGGACGTACTCGCCGGTTTCCTCGTCCACGAGCAGCGCGACGTCGCAGCGCGGGGGCTTGCGCTTCGGCATGAGCGAATTCTAGCAAACGCGGCGCGGGCGGCGCGCAATGCAACACTCAACCGTGCGGACCTCAACGCCGTGGTTCAGGTAAGATCGGGGTGAGGCCTTGTATCAGCGCGCGTCAACGCGCGGCCCAATCTTTTACATCCACCACACAGGAGATCAGACCATGATGGTTGCACGCTGGCGCATCGATGCCCGGTTCGGTCACAAGCAAACGGTGATCGAATCGCTCAAGAAATGGCATAGCGCAATCGGAACACAGGTCGGCTGGACCAAGGATAAGGTTCGCATAACTACCGGCTCGGTGGGCGCGCCCGAGTCCGCGGTCGAAGTCGACGTCACGATCAAGGATCTCGCCGAGCTCAACACTTCGTGGGAGAAACTCGGGACGATCGCAGCACACAAGGAGTGGAGCAAGGAGATCGAACCTTATGTCGTTTCGGGATCACCTCGCTGGGAAGTGCTGCGTATCGTCGACTAGGAACCGCAAGTTTCCGGCCCGCGCGTGCAGCAGGCTAGGACCGGGGGAAAGCGCGTAGCGCCCGCGCGCGCAAAAAAAGCGGGGCGGCGGACGGGGACAGCCGCAGCTACGCTGAAATCGAAAGGCGAAAGTCGAAAGGCGGAAGTGAAAGCCCGCTTTTAACGTCCGGCCGCCGCCTTCGGCCGGCGTTGTAGCTACTTTCGCCTTTCGACTTTCGACTTTCGACTTAGAATTACAGCATGTCCGAAGAGCACGCTTGGGCCTTCCCGGAGTCCGTTCAGCCGCAGTCCGGCGAGGCCCAGTTCGACCTCGAACGCGCATTCGATGCCGTCGTGCTGGTTCGTGCCGAGGTTCCGGAAGATGCGTACAGCGCCGCCACGCTCGGCACCGAGCGGGGCGGTTACGGCACGGTGATCCGCGAGGACGGCCTCGTGCTCACGATCGGCTACCTCATCAACGAGGCATCGCAGATCTGGCTCACCACCAATCGCGGCGCCCTCGTGTCCGGCTACCCGCTCGCCTACGACCAGGCGACCGGGTTCGGCCTGATCCAGCCCCTGGGCAAGCTCGGCGTCCCGCACCTTCAGCGCGGCCTTGCAGCCGACGTCAAGGTCGGCGATTCGGCGTTCGTGATCGGCCACGGCGGGCGCGCCCACTCCCTCAGGACCAGGGTCATCGCGAAACATGAATTCGCCGGCTACTGGGAATACCTGCTCGACGAGGCGCTCTTCACCGCGCCGGCGCACCCGCAGTGGGGCGGCGCGGCGCTGCTCGACGCGCAGGGCAACCTCATCGGCACCGGGTCGCTGCTGGTGGAGCAGGAGGTGAACGGCGAGCCCCGCCACGTCAACATGTTCGTGCCGATCGACCTGCTCAACCCGATCTTCGATGCCATGCTGAAGACCGGCCGCAGCCCGCATCCGCCGCGTCCGTGGCTCGGCATGTCCACGCACGATCCGGGAGGCAAGCTGGTGGTCGCGAGGCTTTCTCCGGACGGCCCGGCGAGCCGCGCCGGCGTCCGGGTCGGCGATGTGGTGCTCGGTGTCGGCGGGTCGGACGTGCAGGGCCTTGCCGAGTTTTTCCGGACCGTGTGGCGCCTGGGCCCGGCCGGGGTCGAGGTGCCGCTCACCCTCTCGCCGGCGGCGATACGCTTCACATCTCGGTCAAGTCGGCCGACCGGAACGACTTTCTACGCAAGCCGAAGCTTCACTGAGTGACTCGTTGCTCGTTTCTCGTTGCTCGTGGCCGGACTTTCGCCTTTCGACTTCCGACTTTCGACTTCCCCTTCTCCCTCCCGCCGTTGGCCTTCCGCTCGACGTTTCGTCAACGGGCGCCGGTCGAGTCAACGCGACGCCTTGCACGTCGGTTGCTTGTGACAGGAGAAGCGCCTTGGCAATTTATATCAAACCCAGTATAATGTCGTTCAAGCCGCTAGTTTGGCTGGACGATAGCCGGAAGCGTGTGCGCGACTTCCCTACCGTGGCGCGCCAGCGGGCGGGATTCGAGTTGTGGGAGGTTCAGCAAGGCAACGACCCTTCTGACTGGAAGCCCATGCCGAGCGTGGGGCCAGGAGCCTGCGAGATCCGAGTGCGGGACGAGGCGGGAGCGTTCCGGGTGATATACGTGGCGAGGTTCGAGGAGGCCGTATACGTGCTTCACGCGTTCCAAAAGAAATCGAGGCGCACGCCGAAATCGGATGTCGATCTGGCCGACGCGCGATACCGAGGGTTGGTGAACGAAAGAAGGATGAAACGATGAGTTCGAAGATCAAGATGGAGCGCGGCAGCGGGAACGTATTCGCCGACATCGGGTTCCCGCGGGGGGAGGCGGAAAATCTTCTCATGCGCGCGGAGTTGACGTTGCAGATCCGGCGCGCATCCAAGGGACTCACCCAGGCCGAAGCGGCGCGCAAGTTCGGCGTGACGCAACCCCGCATGAACGACCTCCTTCGCGGAAAGATCGACAAGTTCAGTCTCGATGCCCTGGTCAACATGCTGGGCAAGGCCGGCTTACGCGTGGAGGTCCAGGTGCGAAAGGCGGCCTGAAGCTCAACGAAGAGCAAGTCGAAAGGCGAAAGTCGAAAGGCGAAAGTAACACCTTGAAAAGCGGCTTTTAACGACCGGCCGCCGCATCGGGCGGCAGTATAGCTACTTCCGACTTTCGCCTTTCGACTTTCGCCTTCGGCCCCGTAGCTACTTCCGACTTTCGACTTGGCCGTACAGTCCCCTAGCGGGGCCTGGTGACTTTCTTTTCTCGCCCAAAAGAAAGTCACCAAAGAAAATCGCGCCCCGTTCGCCGCCGCTACCGCGTGAACGCGTAGCGGTCCCCTGCGCTGCTCGCCAAGGTCGGCGGCTGCGCAACTCACGGACCATCACCGTTCTCAGGACAGAGTCGTGGACGGTTCCCGCGACACTCAAATCACGACACCCTGGTTCGACAGTGCTCGCCGACTTCCCCGACCTTGACTGCGCTGCTCGGCGGCTCACAGGGGTCCCAAGATCAAAATCCACAACCGGTCATCGGGGCTCCGCCCTTCCGACTTTCGCCTTTCGACTTTCGACTTGTATGAGCAACGGAACGTTGCGAATGATCTTGCCGCTCGCCGACTGGCCCCAAGAGAGAGAGCGCGCGGTCGAGATCAGCGGTGGCCCCGATCCGATATTGCGGACGCCGTTTCGCATCGGCGAGGCGAGTACCGCCGCGCTGGCGGCAGTCGGCCTCGCCGCCGCCGATTTGTGGGAACTGCGAACCGGGCGGCGCCAGGAGATCGCGGTCGACGCCCGCCAGGCGGCCGCCTCGCTGCGCAGCGGGCATTACCTGAAGCTGAACGGGTCGGCCGTGTCACCCGAGCGCAATGCGGTGATGGGCTTCTACCCGGCGAAAAACGGCCGCTGGAGCTACGTCCACGCCAACTTCCCGAACCACCGGGCCGCCGCCCTCGGCGTGCTCGGCGTGCCGGAAGACCGCGAGGCGGTGCGGCGGGCGGTCGCAAAGTGGGACGCGCTCGAGCTCGAGGAGGCAATCATCGCCGCGAAGGGCGCGGGCGGCATGGTGCGCACCATGGCCGAATGGGCGCAGCACCCGCAGGCCGCCGCGGTTACCTCGCTGCCGCTGATGGAGATCGTCAGGATCGGTGACAGCCCGCCGGAAAAGCTTCCCGGCGGCGACCGGCCGTTGTCGGGCATCCGCGTGCTCGACCTGACGCGGGTCCTGGCCGGGCCGACCTGCGCGCGCACCCTGGCCGAGCACGGCGCCGACGTCCTGAAGATCACCGCCGCGCACCTGCCGAGTCTCGGCTACCAGGAGCACGACACGGGCCACGGCAAGCTCTCGGCGCATCTCGATCTGCGCGAGAAGAGGGACGTCGAGATCCTGCGCGGACTCGCTCGCGAGGCCGACGTGTTCGCCCAGGGCTACCGGCCGGGTACGCTCGCCGATCGCGGCTTCTCGCCCGAAGCGCTGATAAAGCTGCGGCCCGGCATCGTCTGCGTCTCGCTCTCCGCCTTCGGCCATGTCGGCCCGTGGGCATCGCGCCGCGGCTTCGACACGGTGGTGCAGGCGGTGAGCGGCATCGCGAGCCGGCAGGGAGAGCTCTTTCCCGGTGCGGCGCCGGGCCCGCAGTTCTATCCGGTCTCGGCGATCGACTATCTGACCGGCTATCTGATGGCCTTCGGCGCCATGGTGGCCCTCGCGCGCCGCGCGCGCGAGGGCGGCAGCTGGCTCGTGCGCATCTCGCTCGCACAGACCGGGCGCTGGCTGCTCGGACGCGGCGAAGTGCCGGAGGCCGCGTTGAAGGACGTGCCGAAGGATTTCACCCCGGCGGAGCTGGAGCGCTGGTCGATGACCAGCGATACGCCCGACGGCCGGCTGCAGCACCTCGCGCCGGTGGTGCGCCTCTCCGAGACGCCGCCGCGCTGGAGCCGGCCGAGCGTGCCGCTGGGCCACAACGAACCCGTGTGGCCGGCACGCTGAAGTCGAAAGTCGAAAGGCGAAAGTCGAAAGTAGTAGGTGTCAACGGCTGCGATCCCGCTCCGTTAGAGGCAGGAAACGGATCGGAGTCATGCAGGTCAAGAAGCAAGCGCCGGATTTGATCGCCAGGACGAAGGCGTTCTCGCTCGCGGCCATACACTTCTATTCCAGAATGCCGCGCCAAACGGTCGCACAGATACTTGGCAGGCAGCTGCTGCGTTCAGCCACATCCGTCGGTGCGCAGTATCGAGAGGCGCGGCGGGCGAAATCGACCGCGGACTTCATCAGCAAGACAGAAGGGGCACTACAGGAAGTGGACGAGGCGGGCTACTGGCTCGAGTTGATTCAGGATTCCGGGATCGAAACCGACAGCTCCCTAGATGCCCTGCGAGCCGAAGCAAGGAAACTATTAGAACCTATTTCATATATAGGCGCGTGATGCGTTGCGGCCAGGACGGACCGGATGCAAGGCGCCCGACGAAGGCCATATGTCGATATGGTCTAGGAGGGCAACGACGCAGCCGGCCGTCCTGGCCGCAACCCGCAGGGACGGGGCGATCTGGGCGCATTTCTTCGTCGGGGACCCTCGAAATATCGACATATTCCTTCGGGCCCTCCTCCTCGAACTGCGCCCACATCGCCTCCGTCGCACACGTGCCTATATATGAAATAGGTTCTAGCTATTTTCGTCGCCATCACGCGAAAGGCAAAGCAAAACCAGTTACGAAGCGAGGTTTCATAGCTACTTTCGACTTTCGCATTTCGCCTTAAACGAGCCGGACACTTTCGACTTTCGACTTTCGCCTTTCGACTTGGAGGGTCAGCCGACCCTGAATAGGCCGCGCTTCGCGCGGTGCAGCCGCTCGAAGCCGGTTCGGGTGACCCGTACGAGCTCTCCGACCTGCACCCCCGCCTTGTGGTCGCGCGTGATCACGTTGGGCTGCACCACCACCGTCATGTTCTCCTCCAGCATCATGTCGGGAAGCGGGCCGGCCATGCGGCTCTTGCAGCCGATGATGGGCTGGAAATAGCCGCCGCCGAAGCCGTGCATGAGGTCGTCGCAGATGGTGAAGCCGCTCTTCTCGATCACGCCGGTGGCGTCCAGGATCTCCTGCATCGTCGCCCCGTGCCGCGCGACCTTCGTCACCGCGTCGAACGCCGCTTCCGACGTCGCGTGCAGGTCGCGGAAGAGCGGCGTCGCGTCGGCGCCCACCGTAAACGTGCGCAGGACCTGGCCAGCGTAGTCCCACCAGACGGCGGACAGCTCGCAGAACACGACGTCGCCCTTCTTCACCTTGCGCGGCGAGTGGTGCTGCGGGGGCACGTAGATGTGCGGCCTGGCCATGGAGGTCACGCCGATGTAGTGGATCATGGTCGTGCCGCCATGCTTGATATAGGCGCTCTCGACGATCGCTCCGAGCTCGCGCTCGGTAAGACCCGGCCGGGTGCCGGCGAGCAGCGCCGCCAGCCCCGCGTCGGACATTGCCGCGCCGATGCGCAGCCAATCCAGCTCTTCTTCCGACTTGATCATGCGCAGCCGGACGTATTCGGCGTCGAGGCCGACCACCTGAAACTGCTCCTCGAGCTGGCGGTATTTGGCGACGACCAGCGGCCCGATGACGCCGATGCGCTTCGCTCCGCGGTGCTTGAGCTCGCGGATCATGTGCTCGAGGCCGTGGTGGGCGCCCCAGTGCACCTCGATATGCGGGCACATCTTCCTCGCCAGCGGGAAGTGATTGACCCACTCCACCGCCATCCACATCTTTTCACCCGGCCGGAAGATGACGTAGGCCTCGACCGTCCCCGGCCATCCCGTCACCCACTGCGGCGCATTGCCCGCGCGATGGTCCGTGATCACCAGCAGGTGGTCGAGCCCGTTCTTCTCCATCAGCGCGCCGAGCGCCCTGTGGCGGCGCGCGTATTCGGCGTCGGAGAAGCGCGGATACTCTTGCCTCATGATCGCCGCGAGCCGCGGCGCCAGTTTCAACGGCGTGACAACTGACGGCTGACGACTGACGGTCAGGTTCTTTGCACCACGCCGTTTTTGGCTTCCGCCTTTCCCTCTCACTGTTTAACCCTCGCACGTTGTGCCAACAGCACGGACCGGCCTGATGCCCTTCCGCCCCTTGCCGCCAGTCATCAGTCCTCAGTCGTCACCTGTCCCTAGTCTGCTCTTCAAACCACGGATAGGCGTTAGTCTGCGTTGCGGGACGGACGGGAGGCACGGCACGCACCCACGAGGAATCGAGCTGCCGGATCGAGGTGATCCCCATCAGCCCGAGCGCGGTGCGGATCTCGATGTCGAGGAGCTCGAGCACGCGCTTGAGCCCCGCTTCACCGCCCGCAGCGAGCCCCCACCCGAGGAGCTTGCCGATGCCGACCGCACGGGCGCCAAGGCAGAGCGCCTTGATGACGTCGGTTCCGCGCAGCACGCCGCCGTCGTAGAGCACTTCCGCGCGCCCGTTCACCGCGGCGACGACTTCGGGCAGCACCTCGATGCTCGCCTGCCCGTGATCGAGCTGGCGCCCGCCGTGGTTGGACACGTAGACGACGTCCGCGCCGTGCTCGACCGCGAGCCGCGCATCCTCCGCCGTGGCGATTCCCTTGAGGATCAGGGGCCCGCCCATGCGCTCCTTCATCCAGCCGACGTCGCCCCAGTTGAGCGCCATCTGGTAGCTCGGGTCGCCGAAGCCCTCGCGCACGCTGGCGCGGCTCACGATGTCGCGCTCGCGCCGCCCGTAGTAGTTGCGGTCCACGCACACGCAGAGCGCGCGGTAGCCGGCCGCCTTTGCCCGATCGAGGATGTCCTCGACCCACTTGCGGTCGGCGCGCACGTAGAGCTGGAAGATCAGCGGCTCGCCCACCGCCGCGGCCGCCTCTTCCAGACCGGGCTTTGCGGCCGTGCTGATGAATGCGGTGGTGCCGTGCGCGACCGCCGCGCGCGCGACGTTGCACGCGCCTTCCGGATGCACGAAGCCCACGAATCCGCCGACCGGGGCGAGAAAGACGGGGCTCGCGAGTTGCCGGCCGAGGATCGTCGTGCCGATGTCGATGTTGCGCACGTCCACGAGCACGCGCTGGCGCAGCGCCAGGCTGTCGAGCCCCATGCGGTTGCGGGCGAGCGTCGTCTCGGAGTCCGACCCGCCCGAGAGGTGGTCCCACAGCTCCTGCGTGAGGTTGCGCCGCGCGGCGCGCACGATCTCCTGCAGGCTCACGAACGGTTGAGTACCGTCCTGCGCGCGCCCGGGCTTCTTGCGCGTCCCGGTGTGCTTTTCTTTCCCTGCCATCCCCTCTCCTTGCCTTTTGAACGGTGGGACAGCGGATCGGGTCCCGCCCCATCTCCCGCCCGCCGCTCCGCCTCGATCCCTGGCCCGTCGACGGCGCGCGGATTTCCGCATCATGGATCGCGGCGGGAGCGGTGCGGAAGTTTTGGAGTCTACCACCGGATTGACAGCACGGCGGAGCTTACCTGATTATTAGGGATCGTCGCAGCGTCGTCCCAAAACCCGCTAACAACCGCTCAGTGAACCCTGGAGGTGGAGACATGAAAACAAGAACCGTACTCGCCGCGCTGTTCGCGAGCGCGCTTTTGGGCGCCGCTCATGCCCAGACCAAGTGGGACATGCCCACGCCCTACAGCGACGGGGAGTTCCACACGCGCAACGTGCGCGCCTTCGTCGACGACGTGCGCAAGGCGACCAACGGCGCGCTCGACGTGACGGTGCATTCGACCGGCTCCCTCATCAAGCACCCGGATATCCTGCGCGCCGTCGCAACGGGCCAGGTGAACATCGCCGAATTCCTGTTGAGCCAGTTCGGCAACGAGGATGCGGTGTTCGAGGCCGACAACATTCCGTTCGTCGCTACCGGCTACGACAATTCGTGGAAGTTCTACCAGGCGCAGAAGGCGCTGCTCGAGAAGCGGCTCGCCGCCCGCGGGCTGAAGCTGCTCTACTCGGTGGCCTGGCCCGGGCAGGGCATCTACACGCGAGCGCCGCTGAAGAGCGTCGCGGACCTGAAGGGCACCAAGTTCCGCACCTACAGCCCGCTCACCGCGCGCCTCGCCGAGCTGCTCGGCGCGAGCCCCACGGTGATTCAGGTGCCCGAGATTCCCCAGATGTTCGCCACCGGCGCCGTGCACGCGATGATCACCTCGTCCGCGACGGGCACCTCGACGAAAGCCTGGGAATTCGTCAAGAACTACTACAATACCGCGGCTTTCCACCCGAAGAACGTCGTGGTAGTGAACCTGCGGGCCTTCGAACGGTTGCCCGACGTCCAGAAGAAGGCGCTGACGGAGGCCGCAGCCACTGCCGAGCAGCGCGGCTGGGAGATGTCCCGGGCACGCGAGAAGGAAGGCAACGAGACGCTCGCCCGCAACGGGATGAGCATCATCGAGCCCGACGCCGACATGAAGGCGGCCTTCGCGCGTATCGGCGAACAGATGCTCGAGGAATGGCTGAAGAAGGCCGGGGCAGACGGGCAGATGCTCATCAAGGCCTACCGCGGGCGATGAGGTGAGCGCCGGCGCGCGGCATCCGGCTGCCCTGCGCCGGGGGCTCGATCATCTCTACGCAGCGAGCGGCGCGGCGGCCGCGGTCTGCCTGGCCGGCATCGCGGCCGTGATGCTCGCGCAGGCCGGCATGCGCGAGTTCGGGCTGCTCCTGCGCGGTGCGGACGACATCGTTGCCTGGCTGTGCGCGGCGACCGCGTTCTTCGCGCTCGGGCACACCTTCCGCCGCGGCGAGCTCGTGCGCGTCGGCCTGGTGATCGAGCGCCTGTCGCCCCGCGCGCGCCGTCCCGTCGAGATTGCCGCGCTCGGCATCGCGCTCGCCTTCGTCGGCTACATGGCGTGGGCGGTCGTGCGGTTCGTCTACTTCAGCTGGCAATTCGGGGAAATGGCACAGGGGCTGATCCAGATCCCGATCTGGATACCCCAGATGAGCTTCGTGCTCGGCGTGCTCGTGTTCTTCATCGCCGTGCTCGACGAATTCGTCATCCTGCTGCGCGGCGGGCGGCCCGCCTACCAGCGCGCCGAGGAAGAGCGGCGCGCGGCGGCCGACTTCAGCGAGAGCCTGTGACCACGATCGAGCTCTCCGCGCTGCTGCTCGTCCTGCTGGTCATCCTGCTCGCGGGCGGGGTGTGGATCGCGATCTCGATGAGCGCGGTGGCCTGGTTCGGGCTGCAGTTCTTCACCACGAGCCCCCCGGAAGTGAACCTGTTCCAGGCGTTCTGGGGCTCGAACGCGTCCTGGACGCTGGCGGCGCTCCCGCTGTTCGTGTGGATGGGGGAGATCCTGTTCCGCACGCGCCTCTCGGAGGAGATGTTCGAGGGGCTCTCTCCCTGGCTCGGCTGGCTGCCCGGGCGCCTGATGCACGTCAACATCTTCGGCTGCGGAATATTCTCCGCGGTGTCCGGATCGTCCTCCGCCACCTGCGCCACGATCGCCAAGGTGGCCCTGCCGGAGCTGAGAAAGCGCGGCTACGACGAGAAGATGTGCCTCGGCTCGCTGTGCGGCGCGGGAACGCTCGGGCTGCTCATACCGCCCTCGATCATCATGATCGTCTACGCCGTCGCGGCCGAAGTCTCGATACTCAAGATGTTCCTGGCCGGGGTGCTGCCGGGGGCCCTGCTGGTGTCGCTCTTTTCCGGTTACATCATCATCTGGGCGCTCGCCAATCCGGGCAAGACGCCGGTCGAGGTCGAGCGCATTTCCTTCGGCGAGCGCGTGCGCCGCGCGCGCAACCTCATTCCCTGCCTCGCGCTGATCGCCTTCGTGATGGGCGCGATGTTCACCGGCTATGCGACCGCAACCGAGGCCGCCGCGTTCGGCGTGCTCGGGGCGCTCGGCATCGCCTGGTGGAGCGGCTCGCTCACGCGGCAGAACTTCTGGGCGAGCCTGATGGGCGCGACGCGGCTCTCGTGCATGATTCTCTTCATCCTCGCCGGGGCGTCCTTCCTCAGCTCGTGCATGGCCTTCACCGGGGTGCCGCGCGCGCTCGCCGAGTGGGTGACCTCCCTCGGCGTCAATCCCTACGGCCTGATCCTGGCGCTCGCGTTCGTGTACTTTCTGCTCGGCACCGCGCTCGACGGCATTTCCATGATCGTGCTCACCACCTCGATCGTGCTGCCGATGGTGGAAGCCGCGGGCTTCGACCTGATCTGGTTCGGGATCTTCATCGTGCTGCTGGTCGAGATCGCGGAGCTCACGCCGCCGCTCGGCTTCAATCTCTTCGTGCTGCAGACGATGAGCGGGCGCGACAGCAACTACGTCGCGCTCGCCTCGATCCCGTTCTTCTGCATGATGGTGCTCGCGCTGCTGATCGTGATCGCTTTCCCGCAGATCGCCATCTGGCTGCCCGACCTTGCCCTCGGCGCGACCAAGAAATAGCCGTATTCATCCCTCATCCCTGATCCCTCATCCCTTATCCCTCATCCCGCATCCCTTCGACTTTCGACTTTCGACTTTCGCCTTGAAGTCAGATTCCCCACTTTTCGAGCAGTTTCGGATCGTAGCGCTCGCCTGCGCCCACGCCGATCGCGAACACCTCGTTCAGTGCTTCGCTCTCGTGGTCCGTAAGCTCGATGTCCGCGGCGGCGGCGTTCTGCTCGAGGTTGCGCACGTGGTTGGTGCCGGGGATCGGGATCACGTCCTCGCCCCGGGCGAGCAGCCAAGCGAGCGCCACCTGGGCCGGGCTCGCGCCCCTGCGCACGGCGAGCGCCTCGAGCTCCCGGACGAGCTCGAGGTTGCGCGCGAGATTTCCGGGCTGGAAGCGGGGGTAGGTGCGGCGCCGGTCGTTCTCCGGCAGGTCGTCCACGCTCTTGATGCGGCCGGTCAGCAGGCCTCTTCCGAGCGGCGCGTAGGCAACGAACGCGATGCCGAGCTCGCGACACGCCGGCAGCACCTCGCGCTCGGCCCCGCGGTACCAGAGAGAATACTCGGACTGCAAAGCCGCCAGCGGGTGCGCGGCGTGCGCACGGCGCAGCGTTTCGGAGGAGGCCTCGCACACGCCGAGCCAGCGCACCTTGCCCTCGGAGACGAGCCGCGCCATGGCGCCGATCGTGTCCTCGATCGGGACGGAATGGTCCACGCGGTGCAGGTAATAGACGTCGATCACCCCCGTTTCGAGACGCTTCAGGCTTGCCTCGCACGCCTCGCGCACGTACTCGGGACGGCCGTTCACGGCCTTTTTCCCGTCAGGCAGATCGATGTTGCCGAACTTGCTCGAGATCAGGACCCCGCCGCGCCTGCCCTTCAACGCGCGCGCGAGCAGCACCTCGTGGCGCGCGCCCCAGTAGGCGTCCGACGAATCGAAGAAGTTGATGCCGAGATCGAGCGCGCGGGATATGGTTTCGTTGAAATCTTTCTCCAGCGGATCGCCGAACCGGACCGGCTGGGCTCCACGGCCCATGCTCACCGCGGAAACGCGCGGCCCGTCCTTTCCCAGCCGGCGGTATCTCATGCGACGATCGCGAACGCGGCGGGCCGGTAGCGGGTTTCCCGTCCCGCCTCGACGCTCACCGGTTTCTCTTGTGCCGGGCACGCGCCGGCTTGCGCATGCGCGGCCGCAGCCTGGCCGCGCGCGCGGGCTCGGGCAGCTGCGGCGACTCGCCGCGCGCGAGGCCGCGCTCCTCCGCGCCTGCGGGAGGCAACACGACGCGCTCGTCCGTGCCCTCCACGTTGTAGATGCGCGGCGCGGCGCGGTTCACCTGCAACTGGAAGATGTCGGGGCGGTTGTAGTGCCCGGCGAAGTCGTGACGGAGCTTCGTGAGCACGCCCAACTCGAGGTTGCACTCGCCGTAGAGGATGCCCTCTTCCGCGCCCATCGGGCCCGCAATGACGCGGCTGCCCGGCGAGACGATCACGCTGCCGCCGCAGCACGCCGGGTCGCGCAGGAATCGCTCCGCCTCGGGCCCGACTTCGAGCCGGCGGATCATGTCCTCGTCCACCGTCCCGCACGCGGAGATGACCCACGCCTTGCTCATCTGCGCGAAGGCCTGCGAGTCCACCGAGACGCGGTTGCGCATCGGGTCGCCGCTCGACGGGAAGTGGTTGGGCCAGCTCATGACGTGGATGCGCGTGCCCTCCGCGGTGAGCGCGAAGATCGCGAGAGGATTGGAGTTCTCCCCGCAGATCAGCGCGCTGATCGGCCCGAACTCGGTCTCGACGGCGCCCAGAGTGTCGCCAAACCCGCCCATGTGCACGAGGCGCTCGCCCACCGTGGGCATGAGCTTCTGGTGCTTGCCGAGTAGCGTGCCGTCGGGCCCGAAGTACACCTGGGTGTTGAACATGGTGCCGATGGTGCGCGGAATCTTCTCGCACACCCCGATCACCACGTACGCATTCGCATCGCGCGCCGCGGCGCCGAGCGCCTCCGTCTCCGGCCCCGGGATCTCCACCGCGTTCTTGAACAGCTCCACCGCCAGCCGGTTGGCGACGGCGCTGGTCGCCGCGTGATGGTGGTACCAGACCGGGTGCGCCGGTATGAAACCCTCCGGAAATCCGATCACGCGCGCGCCGTTCGCGCCCGCCTCGCGGATCAGCCGGCACGCCTTCGCCGTCGAGCCTTCGCGGTCGAGAAAAACGGAGGCCGCCTGCACGGCGGCCACCTTCACGGTCGGATACCGGTCACCCATCTCCGCCCGGTCGCGATTCACGATTCACGGCAATCACGTCCACTCACTGCTCACCGCTCACTACTCACTACTCACTACTCACCATTCACTACTCACCACTTACGCCGTTCGCTTACTGGGGCTTAATGCCGGCCGCCTGGAAGATCTTCGAGGTCTCCGCGATCTGCTCCTGCACGTACTTCCTGAACTCGGCCGGGGACATCGTAATGACCTCGTTGCCGAGCGCCGAGAGCTTCGCGCGCACGTCGCGGTCGGCGAGCGCGGCATTGAAATCCTTCCGGATCTTGTTCACGACCGGCGCGGGAATCCCGGAGGGCCCCCACAGGCCGAACCACAGGATGAAATCGAATTTGGGCACGCCCGCCTCCGTCATCGTCGGCACGTTCGGCAGCTGGCTCGCGCGCTTCGCGGAGGTGACCGCCAGCGCGTTGAGCTTGCCCGCCTGGATGAAAGGCAGCCCGGCGGAGATCGGCGAGAAGTAGGTGTCCACGCGCCCGCCCATGACGTCGGTGATGGCCTCGCCGGAGCCCTTGTAGGAGACGAGCGTGAAATCCACGCGCGCGTCCATCTTGAACTTCTCGGTGTTGAGATGCGTGCCGCTGCCGAGGCCGGCGAACGCGAAAGTGATCTTGCCGGGGTGCGCGCGCGCCTCCGCCAGGAAGTCGCCGAACGACTTGAACCGCGAGCCCGGGGCGACGACCAGCACGTTGGGCTGGCCCACGAGCGGCATGATGTCCACGAAATCCTTCAGCGTCTCGTACGGCAGCTTCGCGTACATCGAGGGATTCACGACGTGCGCGTTGGAGTTGATGAGCAGGGTGTAGCCGTCGGGCGCCGCCCTCGCCGCCAGCGCCGAGGCGATCGAGCCGCCCGCGCCGCCGCGGTTGTCGGCGACGAAGGTCTGGCCCGAGATCTCGGACACTTTCTGGATGATCACGCGCCCGATGATGTCGGTCGCGCTGCCCGGCGGGAACGCGATGATGGTGCGCACCGGCCGCGCCGGGTAGTCCTGCGCGAAGGTACTCGAAGCGGCGGCCAGCAGCGCAGCCGCCATGATTTTCGTGAATAGTTTCATCTTGTCCTCCTCACAGGTCGATCGGTCGCGTAAGCCCGCAGCCGGGACGGCGCTAGTCGAGCTTGATGCCGGAAGTTTTCACGACCTTGGCCCAGCGCGCAAGTTCAGCGTGGATGAAGCTGCCGTACTCCTGGGGGCTGCCGCCGTGCACTTCCATTCCCTGGTTGTTCAGGTTGCCGCGCACCGCCGGGGTGGACAGCACCTTGTTCGCCTCGGCGTTGAGCCTGCGCACGATCGCCTCGGGCGTCTTCGCCGGCGCGGACAAGCCGAACCACGCCGAGACGTCGAAGCCGGGCAGGCCGGCTTCGACGATGCTCGGCATCTCCGGCCACCAGGCGACGCGCCTCGCCGAGGTAACGCCGAGCCCGCGCAGCTTGCCCGCCTTCACGTGGCCGATCGCCACCGGCACGCTCGGAAACATCATCGCGACCTCGCCCGAAAGCACGCCGACCATGCCCTGCGGCGTGCCCTTGTACGGCACATGGGTGAGCTTCACCCCCGCGAGCTGCTGGAAGAACTCTCCGGCCATGTGCTGGGAGGTGCCGGCTCCGCCCGAGGAATACGTGACGTCCCCGGGGCGCGAGCGTGCGAGCGCGATCAGCTCCTTCACCGTCCGGATCGGCGTGGAAGGCAGCACCACCAGCACGTTCGGGTTCGAGGAGAGCAGCACCACCGGCGCGAAATCCCGGACCGGGTCGAACCCGAGCTGGGAGTAGAGCGAGGGGTTGGTGCCGTGCGTGCTGAAAGTGGAGATGAACAGCGTATAGCCGTCGGGCGGTGCCTTCGCGGCCGCCGCGGCCGCGACGTTGCCCGCCGCGCCGGGGCGGTTCTCGACCAGGAACTGCTGGCCGAGGGATTTCGCCAGGTTCTCGCCCAGCACGCGCGCGACGATGTCGGAGGAGGAGCCGGGGGGCAGCGTCACGAGCATGCGCACCGGCTTCGTCGGATACTCCTGCGCCACCGCGGCCGGTGCACCGCCGAGCACGAGCGCCGCGATGCCGGCCAGCTTCAACCCTCTTTTCATTTGTCCTCCTCCGGAATGACCGCCACACCCTGGATCTCGATCACGATGCCCGGGCGCGCGAAGGCGCTCACGGTGATGAGGGCGCTCGCGGGAAAGCGCCCGTCCTTGAAGAACTCTCCGCGCACCCTGACGAACGGGTCGCCGTGGCGCGGGTCGTTGATGAACACCGTCATGGTGACGAGGTTGGCGAGCGTTCCCCCGGCGCGCCGCAGCGTCTTGTCCATGAGCGCGAACACGGCCCGCGCCTGCGCCTCCAGGTTGCCGGCGATTTCCCTGCCGGACTCGTCCACGGTGGCGGTCTGGCCCGCGAGCCACACCGTCCTGCCGCCCTGCGTGATGACCGCCGGGGAGAAGGCGCGGCCCTTCTGGAATTCGGTTCCTTCGAGGTGCTTAACGTGCGCCGGCATGTCTGGTCCTCCCTTCAGGCACCGAGGCCGTCGTCCACTTCCACGTTCTCCGGCTCGAGCTCGAGCCCGGACGCCTGGGCCTGCAGCAGGAGGAGCGCGGAGAAATCCTTGTCGGTGTAGCCGTGGCCGATCAGCGTCTGCACCAGATCGCGCGTGACCGATGCCAGCGGCATCGGCACCCCGAATTCCCTGCCTGCGGAGAGTCCGAGATCGATGTCCTTCCTCAGCAGCTCGGGCGTGAAGGTGACGTAGAAATCGAGATTCACCAGCGCCGGCGTCTTGTAGCGCGTGAACATGCAGCCGAAGATGCTGTTGTTGATGAAGTCGAGAAACGCATGGCGCGGCATGCCCGCCTTTTGCGCGAGCACGGTGATCTCGCACAGCGATTGGGTCACCACGCTGAGATAAACGTTGTGGCAGATCTTGGCAATGCGCGCGAGCTCCCCGTCCCCGACGTAACTCGAGCCGCGCCCCAGGAGATCGAGGTAGGGCCGCGCGGCATCGTAGGCAGCCTGGACGCCGGAGACGACGAACATCAGCTTGCCGGCCGTGACCACCTTGTCGTTGCCCGAGACCGGAGCGGCGAGCAGCTTCACTCCGAGCTTGCCGAGTTTTTCGCGAATCTCCGCGGATTCCTCGAGCGAGATCGAGGTGCTGTCCACGACGATCTTCGGCGCCCTGCCCCTGGAGGTGACTCCGTTCGGTCCGAACAGCACCTCCTTCACGTCCTTGCCGGTCGAGACCATGGTGAACACGATGTCGCACGACGCGAGATCCGTGAGCACGTCCACCACCTTCGCCCCGGACTTCGCGAGCGGCTCGGCCTTCGCGCGCGTGCGATTCCATACCGAGATGTCGCAGCCCGCTTTCGCCAGCCGCTCGGCCATCGCGTAGCCCATGCGCCCGATGCCGATCCAGCCGAGCTTGTGTGCCTTGAGATTCGTCTGTGCCATGTGTCAGTAACTCTCCTGATTATCCTGCGTCGTGGCCCGTGCAAGGGATGAGGGATGAAGGATGAGGGATGACCCCGGGCTTGGCCCGAATCTTCTGTTCGTTCTCCCTCATCCCTCAGCCCTCATCTCTAGCGTTCCACTGGAACGCCGACGAGGTTGCCCCACTCGGTCCACGAGCCGTCATAGACGCGAACGTTCCTGTAGCCGAGCAGCTGCGTCAAAGCGAAATAAAGCACCGTCGCGCGGTGGCTCAGGCGGCAATACGTGACGATCTCGCCATCGGCCGCCGCGCCGCGCGCCGAAACCAGCTGCTCGAGCTCCGCTGCCGGCCTGAAGGCCTTGTTGGCGTCGAGCAGCTCCTCGAAGTAGAGGTGCCTCGCGCCCGGGATCCGCCCGTAGCGCATGGCGCCCGTGTCCGGGCTGCCCGGCGCCCCGACCCGCTCGCCGCGGTACTCCTCGGGCGACCGTCCGTCGAGTATAAGCGCTCCGTTCGTGCGCACCTTCGCGAGCAGCTTGTCGCGGAGGATGCGCATGCGCTCCACGCGCTTCACCGGCCGGTATTCGACGGGAGCGGCCGGCGCCGGCTCCTCGGTCGTGAGCGGCCGGCCTTCCGCCGCCCAGCGGTAACGCGCGCCGTCGAGCACCTTGACCCTGGTGTGGCCGCAATAGCGAAACGTCCACCAGGCGTAGACGCCGAACTGCACCCCCTCGCCGTAGAACACGACGGTCGTGTCGTTGGCGATTCCGGCCGTCCCGCAGCGCCGCGCGAAATCCTCCGGCGTCGGGAACTCCCGCCGCACCGGGTCCCACAGCATCTCCACCCAGTTCCAGCACACAGCGCCCGGGATATGCCCCGCCTTGTACGCCTGCATCTGCTCCTGTCCGAGGCCCGCGATCTCGATCAGCCGCACCTTCGGATTCGCCCGGTTCCGGTGGAGCCAGACCGGGTCCGCCAGCGCTCTTGTCGTTTTTCCTTCCGCCTTCACTTTCGTCCCGCCTCTCGTCTCTCGTCTCTCGCCTTTACCCTTGCAATTCACTTGCCCAGTCGCGCGTCTCGATGATCGTCTTCAGCTCTCCCAGGAACGCCGCCGCGTAGGCGCCGTCCACCGCGCGGTGGTCGAAGCTCTGCGCGAGCATGCCCGCCGGGCGCACGGCGACGCTGTCGCCGTGCTCGCTCTCGACCACCACGGCACGCTTGCGCACCGCGTCGGTCGAGAGGACCGCCACCTGCGGCGGGTTGATGATGGGAGCGGTGAACACGGTGCCGAAGGCGCCGTTGTTCGAGATCGTGTAGGTGCCCTCGGTCATGTCATCGGGCTTGAGCCGGTTCTCTCGCGCGCGCTGCGCGAGGTCGTTGATCGCGCGCGCGAGCGCGGCGAGCGGCTTCTCCGCTGCATCCTTCACGACCGGCACCACGAGCCCCTCGAAATTCAGGTCCACCGCGATGCCGAGATTCACGCGCCGGTGCACGACGAGGTGGTCGCCGCCGAAGCTTGCGTTGAGCCGCGGGTACTTCGCGAGCGCGAGCACCACTGCGCGCGCGATGAAGGGGAGGTACGTGAGCGGGAAGCCCTCCCTGCTCTTCCACTGCGCGCCTGCCGCGCGGCGCGCGTGCTCCACGCGCGAGTAGTCCGCCTCAACCGCCTGCAACACGTGCGGCGTCGTGATCCACGAGCGCGTCATGTGCTCGGCGACGCGCTTGCGCACGTTGTTGAGCGGCACGATTTCCGTGTCCGCACCCGCGACCCGGTACGCGGCGGGCTCCCCCGTCCTTGCCGCGGGTGCCGCCGCGCCGTGCCGGGCAACGTGCGCGAGCACGTCTTCGCGCGTGATGCGCCCGTCGCGCCCCGTGCCGGCAATCGCGCGCGGGTCGAGCTCGTGCTCGGAGATGAGCTTGCGCACGGCCGGGGAGAGGCGCTCCGCCGGGTCCGCCTTCGGCGGAGCGGCCGCGCGTGGGGGCGCCGCGGCGGGTGCGGGACCCGTCGCCGCCGCCGCCGGTGCCGGCGCGGCCTGTCGCGGCTGCCCCCCGCTCTCGCGGATGACGGCAAGCCGCGCGCCGACTTTCGCCGTTGTTCCTTCCCCGACCAGGATCTCGGAGAGCACCCCGCTCGCCTGCGCCGGGATCTCCATGCTCACCTTGTCGGTCTCGATCTCGAAGAGCACGTCGTCGGCGTTCACCGCGTCGCCGACCTTCTTGTGCCAGCGCGTGACCGTGCCCTCGGTGACCGTCTCCCCGAGCTGGGGCATCACTACGTCCATCCAATTCTCCTAAGACCCATCAACCGCCATGACGCCAAGAGAACCGGGAAAGAACGGGATCAGACCCATGGCACGAAAATTCCGCGGGCAAAGGTAAAGTGATCTTTCGTTGACGTTTCACGCATCGCGCTCGCTCCGGAACGGTTGTATCTCCTTGGCGTTCTTGGCGCCTTGGCGGTTCAATCCATCTTCTCCCGGATCTCGCGCACGATGCGCGCGACCGACGGAATCGTCGCGTCCTCGAGCTGGTCGGCCGAGGGCAGCGGCACGTGCGGCGTGGTGATGCGCACGATCGGGCCGTCGAGGCTCCAGAAGCACTCGTCCGCGACGATCGAGGCGATCTCCGCGCCCCAGCCGCACAGCCGCGGGTTCTCCTCGACCGTGACGAGCCGCCCGGTCTTCGCCACTTCCGCAAGGATCGTCTGCGTATCGAGCGGCACGAGCGAGCGGACATCCACCACCGTGCACGAGATGCCGTGCTCCTTCTCCAGGATCGCCGCCGCCTCGAGCGCGCGCGGCACCATGAGCGCGAGCGCGACCACGGTGCAGTCCTTGCCCTCCCGCAGCACCTTCGCCTTGCCGAGAACGTCCACGTGCTCGCCGTCGGGGACCTCGCCCTTCACCGCGTAGAGCGATTTCTGTTCGAACACGATGACCGGGTCCGGGTCGCGCACGGCGGCGGCGACCAGCCCCTTCACGTCGGCGGGCGTGGACGGCGCCACGACCTTCAATCCCGGCACCGCCATCGCCCAGTTCTCCACCGCCTGCGAGTGCTGCGCGCCGAAGCGCGAGCCGGCGCCGTTCGCGGTGCGGATCACGAGCGGCAGCTGGATCTGGCCGTTCGTCATGTAGCGGGTCTTCGCGATCTCGTTCGCGACCATGTCCCAGCACACCGCGAGGAAGTCCGAGAACATGATCTCGGCTATCGGCTTCAGGCCCGTCATTGCCGCGCCCATCGCCGCGCCGATGATCGCCTGCTCCGAGATCGGGCAGTCGCGCACGCGCTTCGGCCCGAAGCGCTCGAGCAGCCCGACGGTGGACTTGAACACCCCGCCCGCGGCGGCGACGTCCTCGCCGAGGAACACGACGAGCTCGTCGCGCTCCATCTCCTGCGCGATGCCGGCGGCGACCGCCTCGCGATAGGTCAGTTCCGCCATGCGGCACCTCCGTCGGCCCACACGTTCTTCTCGATCGCCTCGAGCGCGGGCGGCGGCGAGGCTTTCGCGATCGCCGTCGCTTCGTCCACCTTGCGCATGGACTCGTCCTCGATGTCCTTCAGCGTCGCCTCCGCCACGCCGAGCTTCAGCAACCGCGCTCGGTAGATCTTGAGCGGATCGCGCTCGAGCCACTTCTCGAGCTCGCCTTCCGGGCGGTACTTCGCCGGGTCGGCGCGCGAATGCCCGCTGTGGCGGTAGGTCACGGCCTCGATCAGCGCCGGCCCGCCGCCCTTGCGCGCGCGTTCCATGTACTTGACTGCCGTGCGATAGACCTCGTCGGCGTCGTTGCCGTCCACGACGACCGATTCGAGCCCGTAGGCCGCCGCGCGATCGGCCGCCGGCTTTTCCACCGCGGTGACCGAGGCGATCGGCGTGTATTCCATGTAGAGGTTGTTCTCGCAGACGTAGACCACCGGCAGCTTCCACACCGCGGCGAAATTGAGCGCCTCGTGGAACGCGCCGATGTTGGTCGTGCCGTCGCCGAAGAAGCACACCGCGACCTGCTCGGTGCCGCGGTACTGCGCGCTCCACGCCGCGCCCGCCGCCACCGGCAGGTGCGCGCCGATGATCGCGTACGAGCCCATCGCGCCCTTCGAGACGTCGGTGAGGTGCATCGAGCCGCCCTTGCCGCCGAGCAGTCCGCACTCGCGGCCCATGAGCTCGCCCAGCACCCCGGACATGGACGCGCCGCGCGCGAGCGTGTGAGCGTGCCCGCGGTAGGTGCAGAAGGTCCAGTCGTCGGGGCGCATCGCCACCCCGAACGCGGCGGCGATCGCCTCCTGGCCGAGCGAGAGGTGGCTCGTGCCCTTGACGAGGTTCTGCAGAAAGAGATCGTGCGCGCGCTTCTCGCAGTGTCTCAACTCGACCTGCAGGCGGTAGAGCTCGAGCCGCGTCTCGCGCCCGATGTCATCAGCAGCGCCCGCTTTCTTGCCTTTCGCCTTCGCATCCATGGAAAGTCGATGCCAATTACCGCCTGTTGTTCGGGAGATCGGGAGGTCGTGAGATCGGGAGATGGAAACTCAGGTTTTCTCGCTCTCCCGCGCTCCCGCCCTCACGCTCTCACGATCAGTACTTGTTGGCGATCGGAAGCTCCTGCGCCGGGAAGAGCGTGATCACCTTCGCGCCCCCGGGCGTGAGCACCACCTCCTCCTCGATGCGCGCCGCCGACACCCCGTCGGTCGCGGGGCAGAACGTCTCCACCGCGAAGACCATCCCGGCCTTCAGCTCGTAGGGGTCCTTGAACGAGTTCACCCGCGAGATCAGAGGGCGCTCGTGCAGCCCCAGCCCGAGCCCGTGGCAGAAGTTCAGCCCGAACGCCGCCATCTCGGTCTCGAAGCCGATCTCGGTGGACTTCGGGAACGCTTTTGCCACGACGTCGGTGGACACGCCCGGCTTGAGGAGATCGATCGCGCGGTCCATCCACTCGCGCGCCTTCTTGTACGCGTCGTGCTGCGCCGGGGTCGCGGAGCCGACCGTGAAGGTCCGGTAGTAGCAGGTCTTGTAGCCCATGTAGGTCTGGATGATGTCGAAGTAGGCCTGGTCGCCCGGGCGGATGATGCGGTCGGTGAAATTGTGCGGATGCGGGCTGCAGCGCTCGCCCGCGATGGCGTTGATCGCCTCGACGCAGTCGGAGCCCATCTCGTAGAGCCGCATGGTCGCCATCGCGACGATCTCGTTCTCGCGCACGCCGGGCTTCAACCGCTCATAGATGTCCTGGTAGACCCCGTCGCCCATCGCCGCCGCCATGTTGAGCAGCGTGATCTCGTCGTGGCTCTTGATCTCGCGCGCATCGAGCATCACCTGCTGCCCGTCGCGCACCTCGATGCCGAGCTTCTGCAGCGCGAAGAGAAACGGCGGCTCCACCACGTCCACCCCGAGCGGCATGTCGGCCACCCCTTCGCGCACGAGGATGTCCTTCACTTCCTTCGCCGCGGCCTCGAACAGCCCGACCTTGGGCGAGACCGCGCCGCGCAGGCCCGCGAGCCCCGCGAGGCAGTGGTTCTTCGGCAGCCACGGCGCGTAGAGCTTGTGGTGGCGAGCGGCCGAGCCGAAATCCCACACCCACGGCTCGCCGTTGCCGGTAAGCAGGCACCACCGCGTCAGCTTGTCGCGCGCCCACTCCCCGATCACCGTGCTCGAGATGTAGCGGATGTTGTACTGGTCGAAGACGAGCAGCGCGCCGAGCTTCGATTTCTTGAGCGCCTGGCGCGTGCGCGCGAGCCGGTACTCGTGCAGGCGGCGGAAATCCACGCGCTCCTCGAAGTCCACCTGCATGCGGCCGGGCGCCTGCAGCGGGCGCTCCCAGCGGTGCCCGGGGTTCGCCGGATCATAGAGCGCGTCCGGCGCCTCCTTCGGCCTGCGCCTGGGGTCGATGCTCTCCCGCGTGACGCGGCGGGGTTCGGTCTTGCTCCTTTTGCGCGGCATTGCTGTCTCCGGGAAATGATCCGTTGCGGCTGCGGTCAGGGTAGATCGAGTATGACGTGGCCGATCTTGTCTCCCGACTCCACCAGCTCGTGGGCGGCGGCGACGTCGGCCAGCGCGAAGCGAGCCGCGATCGCGAACTTCGGGTGTCCCCGCGCGACCCAGCGCGCGATGTCGGCAAGCGCGCGCGCCTTCGCGCCCGCCGCCATGTTGTAGACGAACACCATCCGCAGCGTGAAGTTGAGCCGCATCAAGTCGTAGAAGGGCAGCGCCGGCTCGCGCACCTTCACCGAAGCATACGTCGCGACCACTGCGCCGGGGCGCAATGCCTTCGCGTAGCTCGCCAGATTCGCGCCGAAGTCCACGTCCACGACGCGGTCGATGCCCTCGCCGCCCGCGAGCGCCCCCAGGCGGGAAACGGCGTCCTCGGCGCGGTAATTGACCACCGCGTGCGCGCCCGCTTTCTTCGCATGCCCGGCCTTGGCCTCGTTGCTCACGGTCGCGATGACCCGGGCGCCGCCCCAGCGCGCGAGCTGCACGGCGTAGTGCCCGACGACTCCGGCCCCGCCCGTCACCAGCACGGTGCGCCCGCGCACCGGCCCGTCGGCGAAGACGCAGCGGTGCGCAGTCATCACCGGTATGCCGAGGCACGCGCCCTGGACGTAGGAAAGCTTGCGCGGAAGGGGCACCGCCTGCGCCGCGCGCAGCACGACGTACTGCGCTGAGGTCCCGAACGGCCGCTGCCACTGCCCGTTGAACACCCACACCCGCTCGCCGAGCCACTTGCGGGGGACGCCCGCGCCGACGCGGTCCACGGTGCCCGCTCCGTCGCTGTTCGGTATCACCCGCGGCGGGATCACCGGGCGGCTGCCAGCGCGTGCCTTCACATCGGAGGGATTCAAGCCGGACGCGCGCAGGCGCACCCGCACTTCGCCTTTTCCCGGAACGGGATCGGGCTGCTCGCCATAGCGCAGCACCTCGCGCGCCGCGCCGTTCTTCTCGTACCAGGCTGCCAGCACCGCACCCCTCCGCTGCGCGCCGCGTCAGTCCGCCTTGATGCCCGCAGCGTGAATGATCGGCGTCCACTTCTTCAGTTCGCTCCGCACCCAGGCGCCGAGTTCCTCGGGCGTCGAGGGCGTAGTCTCCCCGCCCTGTTTCAGGATCGCTTCCTTCACGTCGGGTCGCCGCAGCGTCTCGGTCACTTCCGTGTTGAGTTTCTTCACGATGGCCGGGGGCGTCTTCGCCGGAGCGAAGAGCCCGAACCAGAGCACTGCCTCCATGCCCGGGATCCCCGCTTCCGTCGCGCTGGGAATGTCCGGAACCGCAACGAAGCGGCTCTTGCTCGAAACGGCAAGCGCCTTCACCCTGCCCGCCTTGAGCTGCGCGTGCGCGGTGATCGGCGACAGGAACGATACCGGTGTCTCGCCGCCGACCAGCCCCGTCAGCGCCGCGCCCGCGCCCTTGTACGGCACGTGCACGAGCTTGAGCCCGGTCACCTGGTTGAACAGCTCTCCCGTGAGGTGGCTGATCGTGCCGGGGCCGGCCGAGGCGTAGTTGAGGCCGCCCTTCTGCTTCGCGTAGGCGATGAGCTCCTGCACGTTCGATACCGGGACCGACGGGTGCGTGACGAGCACCGTGACCAGCTTCGCGACCAGCGAGATCGGCGCGAAGTCCTTGAGCGGGTCGTAGGGCAGATTTTTGTAGAGCGAGACCGCGCTCACGTGCGTGCCGGCGTGGCCCATCACCAGCGTGTAGCCGTCGGGCGCCGATTTCGCCACGATGTCCGTGGGCACCGTGCCGCTGGCCCCGGCGCGGTTGTCCACGACCACCGCCTGCCCCCATTTCTCGGTGAGCTTCTGACCGACGAAGCGCGAGAGCCAGTCGGCGGTGCTGCCGACTCCCTGGCCCATGATGCGGATCGGCTTGTTGGGGAATTGCGCGGCCGGATCGGCCGCCTCGGACGCCACCGGAATGAGCGCGATCAGGAACGCCGTGAAAAACCTCTTCATCGTACCTCTCCCGTTTTCTGCAGCTATCTTCAGGATTGCCCCGCGACGGTTGCGGTCGAATCCGTCATCACTGCGCTTCGAGGCGGACCGCCTTGATGAGCTTCTGGAATCCGCCGTACTCGTCCTGCATCCGCTTCGTGAACTTTTCAGGCGTGGGATCGACAGCCGGTTCGGCACCCTGCCGGGCGAGGCGTTCCTTGATCTGCGGGTCGCGCAGGAGCTCCGCAATATCCCGGCTCACCTTGGAGACGATCTGGCGCGGGGTTCCGGCCGGGGCGACGATGCCGAACCAGCCGTCGGATTGCCCGGCGGGGAACCCCGCCTCCGCCATCGTGGGAATGTCGGGCAACGCGATGCTGCGCTTCGACGTGGTCACCGCGAGCGCGCGCAGCCTCCCGTCCTTGATCATGGGCAGCGTCGACGGCACCGTGAATATGAAGTAGTGCACGTTGCCCGCGAGGGTCTCGGCGAACACGTCCCCCAGCGTCTTGAACGGCACGTGCACCGTATCGATTCCCGCCGCGTGGTTGAAAATCGCGGCCCCGATGTGAGCGATCGTCCCCACTCCGACGGAGGCGAAATTGAGCTGTCCCGGCTTCGATTTCGCCAGCGCGACCAGCTCCTTCGCGCTCTTCGCCGGGATGTGCGGCGAGACCATGAGGACGTTCGCGATCACCGCGACTTCGGCGACCGCGGAGACGTCCTTCAGCGGATGGTACGGGGGTTCCTTGCGCAGCAATGGGCCCATCAGGTGCGGCGGCGCGACGATCGCGAACGTGTAGCCGTCGGGGTTGGCCTTGGTCAACAGGGTGCTGCCGATCAGGCCGCCCGCGCCCGGGCGATTGTCCACCACGACCTGATGCTTGTATTTCTCCGCCAGGTGCTGCCCGATGACGCGCGCCAGGTAGTCGGTCGCCGTCCCTGGCGGCAGCGGCGCGATCATGCGGATCGGCCTCGTAGGATACGGCTCCGCAGCTTGCGCGCCCTGCACCATCGCGCTTGCGCCTGCCACGGCCAACATCAGGAACGTGAGGCGCAGCACATTTGACGTGCTCATGGTTTCCTCCTTTTGAATAGCCAGGTCGCGGCGCGGCGCGAGACCGAAATGCGCCGTGCCATACTAGGCCCGACTAGACCAAGTGTCAACGATTCCGCTTATTGGTTCGATATTGGTTCAGATTGATTTTCCACGCCGGCATTGATCGCGCGTTCCGCACGGCGGTACGCGAAATTGAAGCGTGACCGCGGATCGCGTCCTTGCCGCCTGGTCTGGACCAATATGAAACATTGGTTTATATTGGATGTCGTGCGAAACTGGGAGCCACGGCGGTCCCGGAAAACGCTCGGGACGGAGGAGCACGCTTGGCAGCCGACACGTCACGTTCCCGCGCCCGCGAGGGTGCGAAGCGCATCCGCGAGTTCATCGTCGCGGCCGCCGTCGAGGGCACGCCCGCCCCGGGCACGAAGCTGCCCACCGAACGCGAGCTCGTCAAACGGTTCAACGTGCCGCGCAACGCGGTGCGCAAGACCCTCGCCGAGCTCGAGGCCGAGGGCTCGATCACCCGCCATGTCGGCCGCGGCACCTTTCTTGCCGGGCGCGCGCCGGGGGGCATCGGCGAGATCCCCGGGGACAACGTCAGCCATACCAGCCCGGCCGAACTGATGGACGCGCGGCTGAGGATCGAGCCGGCGCTCGCCGAGCTGATCGTGACCAACGCAACGGCCGCCGACTTCGAGCGCATGGAGGCCTGCCTCGAGAAGGCGGAGAAGGCGGCGACCCTCGATGAGTTCGAGTTGTGGGACGCCGCTCTGCACCAGGTCCTCGCCGAGGCCACCCACAACCGTTTCGTGATCCGGATACTCGACATGGTCACCGCGGTGCGCAGGCAGGCCGAGTGGGGGAAGCTCAAGGACCGCATCGTGACCCCGGAACGCCGCATCCGCTACCAGGAAGAGCACCGCGACATCGTCGGCGCGCTGAAGGAGCGCGACGCCGAGCGCGCGCGCGCGAGCATCGTCGCCCACCTCCAGCACGCGCGGCGCAATCTGTTCGGATTCTAGTGCAATGATGAGCGGTAAGCCGTAAGCGGAAATTACCCCATCTACTGACAGCTCACCGCTCACTGCTTACCCCTGACCGCTTACCGCCGTCTCCCGCATGGACATTTCCTTTCCCTCCGCTGTGGTGATCCTGCTGCTGGTCATGGATCCGGCCGGCAACATCCCGCTGTTCACATCGCTCCTGCGGCAGGTGGAGCCCGGGCGGCGGGCGGCGATCATCATGCGCGAATGCGCGATCGCGTTCGGCGTGCTGCTCGCTTTTCTCTTCTTCGGAAACCTGATCCTCGAGTTGCTGGGCCTGTCGGGGTCTTCGCTCAACATCGCCGGCGGGGTCATCTTGTTCCTGATCGCATTGCGCATGATCTTCCGCAGGCCCGAAGGCGTGTTCGGCGACACGATCGAGGGCGAGCCCTTCATCGTGCCGCTTGCCATCCCCGCCATCGCGGGTCCGGCAGCGATTGCGACGGTGATCCTGCTCGCCTCCAGCGCGCCGCAACGGATGCTCGAATGGATCGCGGCCGTCACCGTCGCCACGCTCGCCACGCTCGCGCTGCTCGTCTTCGGCGAGCGCATCAGCAAGCTTGCCTGGGAGCGCGGGCTGATCGCGCTCGAGCGCCTGATGGGCCTCATCCTCACGGCGATCGCCGTGGAAATGCTCTTGCGCGGGATCGAGACGTTTGTCCGCGGCCTCTAGCCGCCTCCGAGGGATGAGGGATGAGGGACGAGAGAGGCGCGCCTGCACGCAGTATCCCCCGTTCACGATTCACGGTTCACGATTCACGCCCGACTTACGCCAGTCAGTCGGGAAAATACGACGGCGGGATCGGCCGCCTCCAGTTCGGGGTGAAATCCACCTGGTGCGGCGGAACGATCATCGAGGGCCGGGCCAGCAGGCGCTCGTAGGCGCTTTGCCGCAACGCGGGATCGTGGAACACGATCCAGCCGCGCTCTTCATACTCGATGATGAGGGCGGCGCGCGCGCCGTGCGGAGAGTGGCCGCTTTGCGTGAGCGAAACGACCCCGCCGTAGCGCCGGTGGAGCGACTCGTCCATTTTCCAGCGCTCGATCACGCGCGCGTAGAAGGCATTCCGTTCGCCGGGCGGCCCCGGCGGCGCCCGATCCAGCTCGAGATCGTTCTTCGCCATGCGCAGCAGGATCGCGCGGAACTCTTCCACCCGCGCCCGCTGGTCCGCAGGCACGCTGCCCGAAGCGAGCCGGCCATTGAGCTCTTCGAGCTTGCGCGCGCGCTGGGCCCGGTCCTTTTTCCGGAATTCGCGTTCGTACGCCTCGAGCTCGGCCACTTCCGCGGCGGTTGCGGCAAGCCCGTGCTCGGCCACGTAGCTCGGCACGATGCGCTGCCAGATCCACCCGAGCAGGCGGACCGCGGGCGGCTCGTCATCGGCGGGATGCTCGATCTCGGCCCGGGTGACGTGCTCCCCGAATACGGCGGCCACGCGCGCGGGCTCCTGCGCGGCGGCTGTGGCCCAGAGCACGGCGGCCACCCATACGGGCCAGGTTTTCATCTATTAAATTCTAGCGCGCCCGGACGCGTCGGCCGGAGCGGGTACCCGCAGCGCCCACAGCGTGTTGATATCGTTACGCGAAAGAGTGAAATGCCCGGGGCGCGCGTGCCCCAAGCCTTTGTTTTTCTACGCTCTCGCCGGACCCGATGCAGAGCCCGTGCGCCCGACACCAGCCGCACTGCCTTTCTTGCCAGCGGACCCGCGCCGACGAGTCGCGCAACTCGTTGAAAGCACGGTGCCTCCGGCTGCGTGCGGCGCACGCTACGACGCGCTCCGGTCCAGCGCGTAGCGGCCCGCGCTCTGGGGCCCGCACCGGGTGTCAAGAACCTCGCCGGCATCCGGCTCCAGCCGCGCGCAAACCATTCACAGTTTCTGTGGATAACGGTGTGGGTAACCCGGTCGTCCCAACGCGGATGGGGCGAAAAAACGTGGTCGCCCTTAATTTGCCCAAAATTTGAGCATCGCGATGCGGGGTGGCGGGGTCCGGACCTTTGTCGCTGGCTCTTGCCGGCCCGACGCGCGCGCGCGGTGCGTGAGCCGGGGCAGGTCGGGCGCAGCCGGGTTGAGCCTGCGGCGCGCGTTCGACACAATAGCGCTCGCCTGCTTTCGCGTGAATGCTCGCGGCTATGCCTTTTGCGATCAAATGGTTGGTGACACTGCTCGCGTTCGCCGCGCTCGCGGCCGTGCCGTCTTCGCGGGCGGACACCGGCGCCGGCGCGGTCGAGCGCGTGGGCAGCACGAGATGGAGCAGCGACACGCTCTACCGCGGGGCGCCCGCCCCGCGCGCGCCCACGCACGGGCTGGCGCTCACGTTCGCTTTTTTCACGGACGGCGGTTGGACGCGAGAGCAGCTGCACGAAGCCGCGGCCTCGGCGGCGGGCGTGCTCGCTCAATGCGGTGTCGTGGTATCGGCGGTCGAGGTCGCGGAGCTGCGCGCGCCGCGCCGGCTGCAGTACTTCGCGACACCCCGCGCCCGGGAGCTCGTGAAAGCCGCTCCGTTGCCGCGGCCGGCGGTCTACTTCGTCGCGGACACGCTGCAGCAGCCGGCCTTCGAAGCCGAGGCGATCGGGCGCGCAAACAGCGGCACGCGGCCCGAGCTGGCGGACACCGTCTGGATCACGCGCGGTGCGCGCCATCTCCCGCTGGTGCTCGCCCACGAGCTTGCGCACGTGCTGATGGACAGCGGCGAGCACGTCGCCGAGCCGGGCAATCTGATGCGGCAGGATACCGCCCCGGAGAACACCAGGCTCGATCCCGCGCAGTGCGCCCGCATGCGCACCGTCGGCGAAGCCCACGGCCTGCTCACGCCGCTTGCCGGCGCGAAGGCGGGGGGAACCGCCGATGAACGCCGATGAACGCCGAGCAAAATATTGTGAGTCGTGAGCGGTAAGCAGTGAGCAGCGAGCAGTGAGCAGTGAGCAGTGAGCAGTGAGCAGTGAGCAGTGAGCGGGGAACTTCGGGAAAAAACCAAGTCCAATCGTACCGCTTACCGCTTACCGCTTACCGCTTACCGCTTACCGCTTACCGCTTACCGCTTACCGCTTACCGGTTTTCTTATCTGCGTTTATCAGCGGTTACGAGCGGCTTTTTTCGAGGCCGCTTCTAGCGCTTCAGGATCCGCAGCAGATTGTAGAAGTCGTCGGTGAAGACACGGAAGTCGTGGCGCGCCGGGAGCCGCTCCGCCACCGACCGGATCGGCTCGGCCGCGAGCAGCTCGAGATTGCGGGTGACGATGATCTGGTCCGTGCTGGAGAGCCAGTAGCCCGCGTTGCCGCTGTCCGGCGGCACGTCGGACACCAGCACCGCGGTCATGCCGAGCTCCGAGGCCAGGCGCTCGACCACCGGGGAGATGTCCACGAAGCGGTTGGTCGCCTGGAACACGATCACGCCGTCGGGCTTGAGATGGCGCACGTAGGCCGCCATCGCCTCCCGCGTGACGAGGTGCATCGGGATCGAATCGCCGGAGAAAGCGTCGATCGCGAGCACGTCGTACTTCTGCTCGGGCTCGCGCTCGAGGCTCAGCCGCCCGTCGCCCAGTATGATTTCCATCTGGGCGCGGCTGTCGGTAAGGAAGCTGAACTCCTGGACCGCGACCGCCGCCACCTGCGGATCGATTTCGTAGAAGCGGAACACGTCCCCCGGCCGCGCGTACGCGGCGATCGCCCCCGCGCCGAGCCCGATCACCCCGACGCGCCGCGGCGCGTCGGGCAGGCTGGCGAAGACGCGCCCGTAGCCGCTGGTCGGCCCGAAATAGCTGCTCGGACGGTTGCGGTACTCCGCGTCGAGAAGCTGCCCGCCGTGATTGATCGCGCCGTGGTACATCACGCGGAACGGGACCGGATAGGAAAAGTCGCGCGTGCGCACCACGCCGTAGAAGTTGCGCGTGATCACGCGGGTGTCGGACAGGTACTCGCGGATGTTCACCACGGTGAAGGCCGCCGTCAGCGCGACGACCACGCCGCTGCCCGCCGCGATCCACCGCCACCCGCTGAACGTGCGGTAGAAGAGCAGCACCGCGCACGCCGTGAGCGCGATTCCGAGCTCGTAGTAGCCGGAGAACACGTTGGGGGCCACGATGGCAACGAGCACCGCGCCGATGGCGCCGCCCACGGAGATCATCAGGTAGAAGGTGGTCAGATGCTGGGGTCGCGGCTTGAGCCGCGTGAGCTCGCCGTGACAGAACATGCAGCAGACGAACAGGCCCGCCGTGTACAGCGGCGTCGCGGCCCACAGGTTGAGCGAGTCGCTGTACCACGCCATCGCGGGCAGCAGGATCGCGGCGAGCGGCATGAACACGTCGCGCCGGTACCAGCGCGGATGGTCGAAGCACAGGATGAACGTGACGAGGTAGAGCGAGAGCGGCACCACCCAGAGAAACGGAATCGATGCGATGTTCTGGGTTAGATGGTTCGTCACCGCGAGCAGCAGGCAGGAGCCCATCGCGGAGAGCGCGATCCACACCAGCCGCTCGCCCATCGTGGGGGGCGGCTCCGCGGAATGGTCGGCCGCGGCCGGTGCGATCCCCGCCCGGGTGCCGCGCGTGCTCACGAGCGCCGTGGCCCCGCAGAGGACCGCGAATACGGCGTAGGCGACGGACCACGACCACGACTGCACCGCGAGCGGCAGGATCGGCTCGATCAGCACCGGGTACGAAAGCAGCGCCAGCAGCGAAGCGAAGTTCGACAGCGCGAACAGGCGATAGGGCGCCGGGTGGCGGAAGTACTGCCAGAACCACGCCTGCACCAGCGGGCTCGTGGTCGAGAGCAGGAAATAAGGCATGCCGATGGTGACGCCGAGCAGCGCGAGTATGAGCAGCGTGGGCTCTCCACCTTCCGCGCCGGGCTTCCACTGGGCATCGGGAATGATGGGAAGCACCAGCAGGCTCGCCGCGAGCAGCGCGAGATGCAGCCATGCCTGCCGGCGCGGGGCGAGATAGCGCGTCGTCCAGTCGGCGTAGGCATAGCCGAAGAGCAGCACCGACTGGAAGAAGACGAGGCACGTCGCCCACACCGCCGCGGCCCCGCCGAACCACGGCAGGATCTGCTTCGCGATGACGGGCTGGACCAGGAACAGCAGGAACGCGCTCAGGAAGATCGTGCCGGCGTGGAGCAGCATGAATGCAGTGTTGAGTTTATGGCCCGCGCGATTTTAACTCATCACTCCACGTTCATCACTCAGGGCGCAGTCCTGGCGGCGCGCTGCGTGCACGTGCCCGCATCCGGCGCCGTGCCTTCACCGCGGACCGTGCCCGCGATGGTAGGCGCGCAGCCCAGCCCTCGGAGTGCATGCAATAGGTGATAGGTGAACCCGTTGTCCCGGATCGGCGTGTACGTGATCCGGTCGCGCCGGCAGGCAAAAAATCACGCCTTCGGTCCCGGGCGGGCAGCGCCGGGCTGGCCCGCGTCGGCCCGGCGCGCCCCCTGCGGCGAGGCGACCCGGCGGGGCCGGGTGTGACGGAATCCACGGCCGCTGCCGAAGTGCTGTCGAAATGTCGTTAGCCCGATGTCGCGGTTGCCGTACGCTGACCGTTCCCAGGCCCCCCGATGTGCACTACGGCCAAGTGACCGATGTCCGGTGGCTGCTCGAAAGTCAATGTGAAACATCGAGTTACGCACGGTGTGCATTACGTCTTCCAGGGCTGGCACGGATTCTGCAGATAAGGGGGCGTGGATCGAATGCTGACTTGGAGACTGCTGTGATTATCTACATGGACGACTACCGGAAAGCCAAGGCACTGAAGCTGCCGGCCCGTCGCCGCTACGACGAAGAATTGATGTGCGTGAACTGGAATCCAGCGATAGGAGTGATTGCCATGTCTTGCTATCAGACCGCCCAGGAATTGAGCCCCGAATTGCCAGAGGACTTGGCCACCGTCGACGTCGACGCCTTCCTCGACCGCGTCTACGCGCTCGCGAGCCAGATCTAGATCAACCGTCTTCCCCCGGAGGCGGGCCGATGCCCTTGTGGCCGGTCCGCTTTTTTTGTACTGTGCCGTCCCGGCACACCGGTCACCCCCGACCGCCTCACCCCGCCACCACTTCACTCCGTCATCCCGTCACTGCGTGAATTTGTCACGGGGTTCCGGCCGCTCTGCCTTTCGACTTTCGACTTTCGACTTAGCTGTACAGATCCCCGGTTCGCCGCCGCCACCTCGTGAACTTGTAGCGGTCCCCTGCGCTGCTCGACCAGCCCGGCGGTCTGCGCAACTCACGAACCATCGTGGCACTTTCACACGCTGTCGAACCGGAATTTCCTCACGCAGAACGAGTGCGTCACAGCTCGACAGTGCTCGACCGAAACCCCGGACCGGTCTGCGCTGCTCGGCGGCTCTCTGGGGACCCCACAAACCTTACACCCGTTACCCACGTCGAAAAGGTGTGGCTCGTGACTGGTGACGGTGACTCGTGACTCGGCAGGGGGCTTCGCCCGCACGGCAAATACGGTTCAGACCACGGTATCTGATTCCAATCCCCAAAATCAGGCGGATTTCAAACCCCGTTTACACGCGGTAACCAGGATCGACTACCGATGCGTTTACACCTACCGTTCATGGGACCAAGTCCGACAGGCTGCCAGGTAAACGAAACGCTTGTTGCAGTCCGGGTTTTCGCAGCGCATCGTGTCCGCGCGCCCGCTGTCGTCAAAGCCCTGCGTCGGCATAGCCACCTTTATGCAATTAGCCAAGCCTGACCCCTTCCCCGACCCCTTCCCCCGCCGTCGAGCGTCAGCCCGAACGCCTCGCGCATCTCCGCGAACGACCAGTGCGGCAGCCGCAGCACCTCGAACCGCCCCGCGAGGCTCTCCGTCAGCCCGCGCTCGACCAGCAGCGGCGCCGAGCCGACGACTACGAATTACTCAGTGTCCTGAGCAATCGGGCAATCCTTTGTTTATCCGACCATTTCTGCTCCGGATATGCCCCATTTCGCCATCGATGCCGCCAGCTTCGACGTTTCGCCACCGGGGGAAAGGTGTGCGATGTAGACCCGGTCTGCGAGCGCCGCGACGACTTGGTTTCGACGGATCGCGGCTTCCCTGGTGACCCGCACCGGGTGGGCGACAAACGGGGACAGGAAGAGTAAACGGCCGGCATCGAACGCCGATCGGAGCTCGGCCGGCACGCGCAATGCTTTGATCGCACGCGCCGGGCATACGATGATCGGCTGCTTGCCGCGCAGGAGGATCCGCAGGCATTCCCGTTCGATCGGCGAGTGAAAGCTGCTGATCACCGTGATGCCCTCGTCTCGCATTCGAGCGGCCGCGTCGTGCGCGCGCAGGATCGCGTCGCCGGGCGTGCGGGCCGAGCAGAAAAGCGCCGTCTTGCTCCTTCCCAACAGATCCTTATTGCCAACCAACACCAGGACGTCCGGCGCATCCGTCCCCAGGCGTGACCTGAGAATTTCCGGGTAGTGAGCCGCGCCGCGCCGAATGCTGAGCGCCTCCGGCCGCACAATCCGGTTCCTGGTCATGTCGCTTGCCCGCCCGAGTACCGTTTCAGATACGCCGCCAACTCGTTTACTGGCAGCCTGACCGTCGGGTCGCTCGCCATCGTCCGCAGCGCGGCATGGAGCGAGCCCATCGGGCTGACTCTGTGGTCGTGAAGCTCATCAATCACCCAGAGCACGCCGTGGACCTCGATTTTGCGCCGGCGCGCGAACGCGCGCAGCGGTCCGTCGCCCGTCAGGAGAATGCAGCCGGGCCGGCTTTCGGCGAGCGCAAAGGCGAAACCGTCATGGATCGACAGGTGAGGAAAATCCCGCACGATCTCGCGGGCGCGCAGGACGCCTGGGCCAGGCAGCTCTACGACTTTGAGCCCGCCGCGCAGCAGGGACTTCTTCTGCGCTTCGGTGAACTTGAGAAGCTCTTCGTCGAACAGCGTGTCCGGGATGAGGCACTCGTACGGCAGCCGGAGAAACGCCTCCAGCAGCGACACCTTGCGCAGGTCGATGAGGCAGCTTGCGTCACTGACGACGATCCGCAGGGGCACTCTTCGGTCCCTTCAGTTCTGCCTCGACGTCCGGAACCGGCCGCCGGAGGAGCTCTGCGGCCTTGCCGAGCGAGATCAGCTTTTCCGCAAGCGCGCGGTAGCACAGCCGTTCGAAACGCAAGGCTGGCTCGCGCTTGCCGCGTTCTTCCGCCGGTTCGAGCTCGTTCAGCTCCCGGGTGCGCCAGCCGCGCGCGACCGACTGGAAGGCGTAGACCAACGTCGCTTCGCTGATGATCTCCAGCTGGCGCAGCCGCACGAGCAGCGCCGCTCCACTCACGCGGTAGAGGCGCTTGAGGTCGAGCAACTCCTTGTAGCCGAGTGCGTTGCGGCGCTTGCCGACCTCGCGCTCCAAGTGCTCCCTGGGCATGAGAAACGCCCCCGCGAACACGTTGGCCGCCTTTTCCTCGTCGCGCTCGGAGAGGCACTCGGGCTCGATCAGGCGGTGCAATAGCTCGTGGCCAAGCGTCAACCGCCGCCGCTCCAGCGAAAACTGGTTGTTCACAACGATGACCGGCAGATCCGCCTGTTCGTCCGGCCGCTTCACGAGACAGGTAAAGCCGGAAACCCGCTCTGCCAGCGGCACCGTGAGGACCTTCAACCCCTTCTCCTCCAGGAGTTCGGTCATGTTCGGAATCGGGTCGAGCCCGAGCTTCCAGGTCTCCCGAACTTCAGCGGCAAGCTTCTCCGCGTTGCCGGGATCGGCGAGCTTCCGGAGCCGTGCGACCGGGGACTGCCAGTGCGCGCTGTCCAACTCCAAGGCCCGCTCGACTTGCAGGTATCTCTCAATCCATTCAAGCACTTCCGTCTCGACCTGCGCGCGTTCGCGCGCGCTCGTGCTCGCCTTGGTGCGGAACTCCACCCCGCGCAGCTCGATGCCCTGCACATCCATCAGATAGGCGAGCGAGACCCCTAACGCCTTGGCGAGCGCGCTCAGCACCCCCGAACTGGGCGTGCTCTCGCCGCGCTCGTACTTGCCGATCGCCTGCGCGGTGACCTTGCCGTGTATGGCATCCGACAACCCGCGCAGCGAATACCCGGCCTTCCGCCGGGCCAGTCTCAGTCGGTCCGCGATCATCCTTGGCTCCCCCGCCTCGGTTTACACTTGACAAAACCCATACGTATTGTAAACTCCACCCCTGTATAAGGCAACCCGAGTCCGAACATGGATGAATGGAAGCGACTTGGATTAATCAACGCGCTGCTGGCGCGCCCGGCTGACACGCCCTCGCCCGCGCGCCCACGCACCTTGTCGGCGCTCTCTCAAGGCCTCTTGGGGCTGAACAACGGCTTGGGCGCCTTGCCGGGCATCCCTACCCCGCCGCGCGTGCGCGGGGCGCTGGAACAGGTGTTCGCGAAGTCAGAGCACGACCGGCTGGTCGAAAAACTGCGCAACCGGCTCGTCGCGAATCATCTCTACTCGGACATCAAGGTCGATCTCCCGGACTACGAGAAACCGACCCGGATTGTCTGGAAGACCACCCAGCGCGGCCATGACCCCGACGCGAGCGCGTACTACGGGGTTAAGCAGCACATCTTCGAAGTCGAGACGGCGGACGCCATCGCCGACACGGTTTCCCAGCCGAGTTCGGCGAACAGCGCGATCGCCGGCTGTTCGACGATGCGCTCCTCGGTATATCCCCCCTTGGCCGCCATGAAGTCAGTGTAGCCCGGGTTCGATTGGGGATAAATGGCGTTCCAATAAGGAGATCCGCCATGGCCACCGTCACCGTCCGCATTCCCCAGGCGCTGCTGAAACGCGCCCAGTCCGCCACCGGGCGGCGTAACGCCGACGCCGCGGTGCGCCGCGCGCTGGAGATCGCAACGCACGACTACGAGCTGAACGCCGCCGCCCGCCGCGCGCTCGAACGATCCGTGCGCGACGAGCAGGAGGGCAGAGTCCGCCACTTCAGTACCGCAAGGGATGCCGTCGCGCACCTGAAACGCCTGTGAAGGAAATCGTCTTCACGCGGCGCTTCGAAAGAGACTTCCGCCGCCTGAAGAAGACGCTCCCTCGGCCAGCGCTCGACTACGAAACCCTCGAGGGATCGCGTCGTGTTTCACCGCACCGGCACGCATCGCCAGCTCTTCAGGGCACCGAAGCGGCGCTAGACGCGGCGCGCGCTGTGGCGGCCGTCACGCCGCCAGCCAATGACGGACCGGCTTTGCGAGGAACTCCTCCAGCGCGATGCCGTCTCCGCCCACCAGCAGCCGGCGCACCCCCTTGAACGAGCCCGCGAAGGCATCCATGCCGGCAAGCGTCTCACGCCGCCGGCCGCTCTTCACCTCGATCGCCGTCACCGTGCGCCCGGCGCGCACGACGAAATCCACCTCGCGGTTGCGCTCGCGCCAGTAGAAAAGCTCGCACTCCCCCGCCGCGGCCGCGTTGGCGAGGTGCGCCCCCGCCGCCGACTCGACGAGCCGCCCCCAGAACTCCCGGTCGGCCTTCGCCTCCTCCAGCGCGAGCTTCGACTGCGCCGTCATCAGTGCCGTGTTCAGCACCTGGAGCTTCGGGATCGAGCCGCGGCTGCGCGCCGTCGCGCCCGCGTACTTCTGCAGGCCCACCAGCATCCCCGCGCCCGCGAGCAGGTCCAGGTAATGCGCGAGCGTGGTCGAGTTCCCCGCCTCCTGTAGCTGCCCGAGCATTTTTGTGTACGACAGGATCTGCCCCGAGTAGCGGTAGCCGAGGTCGAACAGGCGCCGCAGCAGCGCCGGCTTGTCCACGCGCGTGAGCAGCAGCACGTCGCGCGAGATCGTGGTCTCGATCAGCGAATCCGCCACGTAGCGCGCCCAGCGCTCCGGCTCCCGGATGAGTCCCGCCGCGCCCGGATAGCCGCCGTAAAAGAGATACTGTTCGAGCGAGAACCCGAACGCCTCGCGCATCTCCGCGAACGACCAGTGCGGCAGCCGCAGCACCTCGAACCGCCCCGCGAGGCTTTCCGTCAGCCCGCGCTCGACCAGCGTCGGCGCCGAGCCGACGACTACGAATTACTCAGTGTCCTGAGCAATCGGGCAATCCTTTGTTTATCCGACCATTTCTGCTCCGGATATGCCCCATTTCGCCATCGATGCCGCCAGCTTCGACGTTTCACCGCCGGGCGAAGTGTGCGCGATGTAGGCCCGGTCCGCGAGCGCAGCCCGCTGCCACCGCTGAACGGGCTCATTGACGACACGTCGCACAGTTCGCTGGCCGCCCCGAGAGCCCGCCCCTTGAAAGCAACAAACCCGGCCGCAATATCTAGTAGGGAACTCTATCGAGACCGCGATATCTAGTAGGGAGAGACGAACAAGGAACTGCATGGCTGGAATTGCCCTCACACCTGGCGGTCTTGCCGCACTAGGCCTCTTTGGCGCTCCCTCGGTATCGCCCATGAAGTGGGTTGCCGTCTGGCAGCGGTTCGAGCAGTTCCATCGCAACCTGGGGCTGACCGTCCCGCAGCAGCAGGACGCTCAAACAAAGTACGCAGGCGTAGTCGGATGCCTGAACCGCTGGTACTACGGCCATGCGTCCACGACCCACAACGGTTTCCCCATCGGCTCGTGGGGCAAGAACACCATGGTCCGCCTGACCTGCGTTGAATCCTGATCCAGTTGCAGTGAGAGTTTTAAGTCTAGCGTAGAGCTAATGCAGGTTCAATCGCTGGTTCACCTCCTGGGGCGTTGGGATTGGTGGGAATAGGCTCTGATGCAACGCATGATGTGTTGTTGAATCGATAGTCCAAGATGCAGGTGCCGGTGGTCGTCTCCCGATCGATCGGTGTGGCCGAACGGTGTTGTAATGAATGCGCCACTGCTCGATCAGAATCCTTGCCTCATTCAGGCTGTAGAACAATTCGTCATTCAAGAACTGGTCTCTAAATTTTCCGTTGAAACTTTCACAGTAACCGTTCTGCCAAGGGCTGCCGGGCTCTATATACGCAGTCTGGGTGCCGATGCTGTTTAGCCAGTCGCGCAGTATCTTCGCCACGAACTCAGGCCCGTTGTCGCTACGAATGAAGCGTGGGATGCCACGCTTGAGCATCACGTCCGAGAGCACGTCAATCACCTCCAGTGCCTTGATATGCCGGGCCACATACAGCGCCAGACATTCCCGGGTGTATTCATCAATGACCACCAAGATGCGGAACTTGCGCCAGCGCCTCTGCAAGGGACAGTAGGTATGCCCCTGAACAAAGTCGTAGCTCCAGACATGGTTCGGCGACTCAGGGCGCAAGCGCACGCAGGATCCATCATGCAGCCACAGACGACCCCGCGGCGGTTGCTTGGCCGGAACCTTCAAGCCTTCCTCACCCCAGATACGACGCACCACCGATTCCGTCGTCTGCCAGCCAGCGGCGACCATGAGATCGAATACGGTTCTGTAGCCGTATCGACCATACAGGTTGGCAACCTCCAGCACGCCATGACGTAAGGGCGTCTCGTCCGCCTTCGGCACCTCCTGATAGCGCATGGTGCTGCGGGGCACATCCAATATCAGGCAGGCCCGACGTTCGGAGAGCTTAGGATATTTGCCCA